>JAAIGF010206889.1_pt1 | contig 28260 bp, 22 predicted proteins | sample 6487441 | NCBI WGS metagenome assembly JAAIGF01 (sample SAMN13974129, study PRJNA590717) | phyllosphere metagenome | biome: pepper field; feature: multiple bacterial spot infested pepper fields; material: pepper leaves; isolation source: leaves from pepper fields | host: Capsicum annuum ... | reverse complement strand
GGTGATCATGTGCGCGCTGATGCGCAAGCTCATCCACATCATCTGGGGTGTCCTGCGAAGCGGCCGACCTTTCTCACCGGAGATCGCCCTTGCATAGACAAGGGCGAGACGGTATCTACGCGTGTAGCGCCAGCTCCAGGGCAATACCTGCAAACAGCGCCGCGCCCACCCAGTTGTTGTGCAGGAAGGCCTTGAAGCAAGCGTCCCGCTCACGGTGGCGGCACAGCCGGAACTCATGCACCACCAGCGCCATCGCTACCGCCACGCCGGCGAAGTAATACCCGCCCAGCCCGGCCCGCATGCCCACCAGCGCCATGGTGGCCAGGAACAACGCATAGAGGATTCCCTGGATTACGAGGTCCAGATCGCCGAACAGGATGGCGGTGGACCGCGAGCCCATTTTAAGGTCGTCGTCGCGATCCACCATGGCATACCACGTGTCGTACGCGGTGGACCACAGGATGTTGCCGAGGTACAGCAGCCAGCCCAGCGCCGGCACTTCACCCTGCACGGCCGCGAACGCCATCGGGATGCCCCACCCAAACGCCATGCCCAGATACACCTGTGGCAGGTGGGTGTAGCGTTTCAGATACGGGTAGCTGGCCGCCAGGAAGATGCCGACGAAACTCAGCCCCACGGTGAGCCGGTTCATGGTGAGCACCAATGCGAAGGCCGCCAGCATCAGCACCGCGAACAATGCCAACGCCTCGCGTCCGCGCAGCGCCCCGCTGGCCAACGGCCGGTCCTTCGTGCGCTTCACGTGCGGGTCCAGCCAGCGGTCGGCGTAATCGTTGATCACGCAGCCGGCCGAACGGGTCAGCCAGACCCCGGCGGTGAACACGAACAGCGTCCACAGGGGCGGCAGACTGCCGGCGGCCAGCCAAAGCGCCCACCAGGTCGGCCAGAGCAGCAGCAGGGTGCCGATCGGGCGGTCGGCGCGCATCAGTTTCCAGTACAGCCGCCAGCGCGGCGTGGCCGGCGGCGTGGCCGGCTCGACGTGTTCATGAGACATGCGGCGTAGGATACAACTTGCCTCCGCACGTGGAACGACGCACCGGGGGGAGATTTTATCCGGCGAATAGGGATAGAATGGCGGTCTCGCATCATGCCGTCTGGCATCGCGATGCCAGGCGCGGTGATCCGTGGCCTGGCGGCACCGAAACGCGCTCGTAGCTCAGCCGGATAGAGTAGTGGCTTCCGAAGCCATTGGTCGGGGGTTCGAATCCCTCCGGGCGCGCCATTTCCCAGCCTCTCACGGCCCTTCGGCTTTGCCGCCCTTCGTTGAACCTGCCAAGTAGCCGATGCCGCAACGTCGCGGGTTCACACTGCCGTCGTTGTGGCTGCGCCAGCATGCCCGCAGCGGGCAGATCGACCGCCTGCCCCTTCATCCACAGGAGCGGCAACCATGACCAGCACCTTCCGCGGCGTCCTGCGCCCCCTTGCCCTGGGCACTCTGCTTGCGCTGGGTGTTCCGATCGCCTTCGCCGATTCGTCCACAGGCTGGCGCATTGAACTGGAGGGACGTTCCAGGGTGGCCGGCGAAGTGGTGCTGGCATTCCTGCCGCAGGGAGGCAAGGCCGAGAACGTCACCATCAGCCTTCCTGCAGCCACCAATCCGGAAGCGGCCGCGGTGATGATCCGCACCCAGCTGACCCGCGCATTGGCTCCCGATGTCTACCAGGTACGCGTAGACGACATCGATGAAGTGGTCGTGGAGGGCAGCGGCGGCCATCCGGCATTCGCCGTGAGCGTGGTGCGCAACACCACTGACGGCCTGCAGCTGGACGTGGACAAGGACTGATGGACTTGTTTGCCTCATGTTCCGGCACATGACGGCCCCATCAAATGCCCCTCACCCGAAGTAGACCCGTGCTTCGCCAAGGTGGTCGCCAACGGCACGGCGATTCGCGCAGTGCCTGCAGACCACAACCGATGGAGCAGTTCTCATGAGCACCGGATCCAAGATCGAACACAGCCTCAACGACCTGATCGAAATCGCCCGTGACGGCGACAAGTTCTATACCGAGGCCGCTGGCAAAGTGAAGGACGCCGAGCTGTCCGCGTTGTTCACCCGCATTGCGGGCGTCAAACGCAACATCGTCAATTCGCTGAGCGCGGCGGTACGCGCCGCAGGTGGCGAGCCGGCCGAGCACGGCACGATGGTGGGGGCGATGCAGAAGATGTATGGCAACATCCGCGCCACCTTGGGCGACACCCAGTATGGTTACGTGGCTGAGCTGGAAGAGTCCGAAGACCGCCTGCTGAAGGCTTTCAAGGAGACGCTGATGGATGAGAGCGTTCCGGCTGCCGCCCGCACTGAAGCGGCGAGCGTCCTGCCCAAGGTAGAGGAATGCCACAACGTGATGCGCGCCCGCAAGCACGCGATGAAGTCCTGATCAACGCCTGACCGGAGAGCGTTCTCCGGCACGTATCAGGGGTATGGAAGCCGGCGCCGCATCCGTGGTGTCGGCTTTTTCGTTGGCGGGCTGTCAAGGACCCGCGATGTTCGCGCAGATCCGGCCGCCGGATACGCGCGCGCTGACGCATTCGGTTCAGCCCGCGTGGCGCCCACCAGCTCTGATGCCACCCCAGAAGCGCAATTTTCCTGATGTACTCGCCCGCGTAATCCTGCGCAAGATGGTGGTGCTGGTGCGTTCGGTGCCAGCCGGGATTGGCGTCCCGATCATCTTCAGGCTTTTAACTCTGTTGTCGCCCTTCGGGCACGGCGGAGAATGCATTGCCTTGCCGGTTCCATGGCGGGCGGTGCGCGGGGATCCCCGATCCGCCGGTTATAGCCTGAAGTGTCCGGTACGCCAACCCGCACCGTCCGCCACCTCGCGTCACGGCGCAGGTGGCCTTCCCGCGATTGCGAGGCATGACATGACCGACTCTTCCCCTGCCCACGACCGCCTGTACGCCCTGCTGGGTGATGCCCTGCACGATCTTCCGCCCCGTTTCGTCAGCCGGCTTGAACGCATCCTCGCCGAGCAGCCGCTCGAAGCACCCGGTTGCGATCGTGTGGTGGACATCAGCCGTGCCCGCCAACGCGCCAGCAGCGATGGCCGTCATGGCCCTGAAGCATGGCCGTCCGCCCCCGTGCAGCGCACGGACGCAGCATCCATCAGCCGCAAGCTGGCCGGGCTGAGCACCATCGTGCAGATACTGGATGCTGCCCACCATTGCCGCGGCGAAGAACGCGATGCCCCCGTGCTGGGTGCGCACATGGTGGATGGCTTGCCGGTGGCCGCACGCGAGTTGTTCGACGGAGTGGCGCAGGCGTTGCGTCAAACCGGCTGAACAGCGGGAAAAACCGGAGCGTTCACAGGGTCCTCAAGCCACCCGCGCGCACACCCACGCACGGACATCCCTGCAGCCGGCCTGCTGCAGCGCCTGCGCACAGGCCTGCAACGTACTGCCGGTGGTCATGACGTCATCCACCAGCACGATCGCCTCCGGCACGTTTCCCTGCACCGCAAACGCACCATCCAGGTTGTGGCGACGCGCCTGGGCATCGCGTTCGGACTGCGGTGCGGTGGCTCGTACGCGACGAAGTCCCTGCCAGCGTGGCGCACCGATCATGTGCGCCAGTTCACCGGCCTGGTCATAGCCCCGCCGCCGCAGCCGGCTGGCATGCAGCGGCACCGCCACCAGCGGCGCCATCGGCCACGGCGGTGGCGACAGGCTCATCAACTGGGCCAGCAGCCGGCCAGCGGCAAGATCCTGATGGAATTTGTAGCGGCGCAGCAGCGGAGCTATGGGATCGTCGTAGCGGAAGCTGGCCCAGCACATCTCCAGCAGCGGGGGCTCCTCCTCGCACCGGAAGCAGATGTCGCCGGCGTCCTCCGGCAACGGTGCGGCGCAGCGCGCACAGCCCTCGGCATGCCACGGCAGCGCAAGGCAACAGGGCCCACAGAGTTCGCGGTCGTGGTCCCCGGCTTCACCGCAGACCTGGCAGGCAGGCGGCAGAAGCTCGCTGAGCAGGCACCGCGAGGCAGTGCGAAGCGACATCCAATTCATGGAGCTGGTTACACGAAGGACCTGTCGGCAGTGTGCTGGGGTCTGCCTGCCATGGCTGTCAGTGCAGTGAGAAACCTGCCGTCATGCAAACGGTCCACGTATTTCAGCACAGCACATCACATTGATTCTTCGATCAGGATTCGCAGCCTGCGGACGCACCGGCAGCCCATATGCCGTTCTTCGCCTCGAACTCCCTGGCCAGGTCTTCCACCGTCACCCGCCCGAACTGCTCCAGCACCTGCTGTTCAGCCGCATCCAGTGTGGCGTTGATGCGCGCATCCACTGCCTGCTCCACCAGGCACGGTGAGAACTCGGCGTGCGGGCCGATATTGAAAAGCGGTGGGCAGCCGATGGCCTCATAGACGTCCCGTAGCGAGATCGCCGCCAGCGGCACCGCCAGCTCCCATCCGCCACCGTGCCCCTTGCCGGATCGTACCAGTTGCTTGTCACGCAGTCCGGCCATCATCCGCCGCACCACCACCGCATTGGTGCCCAGCATCTTCGCGATCTGTTCGGACGTGGACCGTTTCACGTGGCGATCCATATGGATCAGGACGTGCAGCAGGCGGGACATGCGGTTGTCACGAGGCAAGGGCCGCTCCGGCGGTTGACGATAACCCAGTCTAACTCTCGTAACTTTTTGATGTACGAACGCCGTTTATCATGTAACTTAGATTGATACATGAGAGGAGAAAAAGCCATGCTCTACGACGTAGTGGTGGTAGGCGGCAGCTTTGCGGGACTGGCAGCGGCGACCCAGTTGGGCCGCGCCCGAAGGTCGGTGGTGGTGGTGGACGCCGGCCAGCCGCGCAACCGGTTTTCGCCGGCAGCTCACGGCATCCTGGGCCATGACGGCAAGCCGCCGGCCGAAATACTGGGTCAGGCACTGCATGAACTGGAACGCTATCGCACCGTCAGCGTGGTGCAGGGCGTGGCCGTCAACGCCTGCGCCGTGGAAGAAGGCTTCCAGCTGACGCTGCAGGACGGTCGCACGCTGCAGGGCAGGCAGCTGATTCTGGCGTACGGCGTGCGCGATATCCTGCCGGAGCTTCCAGGCCTGGCCGAACGCTGGGGCCGTACGGTGCTGCATTGCCCCTACTGCCATGGTTTCGAGCTGGACCAGCAGCCCATGGGCGTGCTGGCGCGCAACGAGATGGCCTTCCATGCCGCCATGCTGCTGCCGGACTGGGGGCCGACCACGCTGTTCACGCAGGGTGGATTCCACCCCACCGACGAACAGCACCAAGCCCTTGCCGCGCGGGGCGTCCGTATCGAGACCACACTGATCACCGGCTTGCTGGGCGACGCTCCCGGGCTGGACGGCGTATGCCTGCAGGATGGCCGCGTCATCCCGGTTTCCGGTCTGTTCGTCGCGCCGTTGCTGCAACCCTCGGCCGATCTGGCGCAGCAGTTGGGCTGCACAATGGCCAGCGGCCCGATGGGTGAGCTGGTGGAGGTGGACCCCCTGCAGAAGACCAGCAGGGCCGGCGTATACGCCGCTGGTGACATGGCCAGCGCAATGAGCAATGCCACGCTGTCGGCGGCCGCCGGGGTACGGGCCGCCGCGAGTGCGCATTTCTCCCTGGTGTTCGGCCCGGCGCACGCCTGAAGGGCTGGTCAGTCCGCCGACCTGCCGCTCACGGCGATGCGGCGACCCGTGCCCGGCAACGCGCCGCCCCGGCAAGGAACGCGTCAGCTGCGGCTTTGCTACGCTTGTCTTCCCCCCTGACGCATCCCGCCGCCATGGCCCGTCCCGATCTGCCTGCCCGAGTCCTGACCCTGCGTGCGGCGCGGATCGCCGCCGCGGGTGCGTCCCCACAGCGTGCCATCAGCCGCCGCGATGGCGTGCGCCTGGAGGTCGATGGCCGCTGGCTCACCGCCTTCTGCAGCAGCGATTACCTGGGGCTGAGCCAGCAGTTCGGGGTGGTCAACGCGTTGCAGGATGCGGCCGCGCGCGAAGGCAGCGGCAGCGGTGCGGCCTCCTGCGCGGGCGGCCGCCATGTCCTGCACGATGCCCTGGAGCACGAAGTGGCCGACTGGCTCGGCTATCCGCGCGCCGTATTGTTCGCCAGCCCTTACCTGGCCAACCTGGCTGTACAGCAGGCGCTGCTGTGCGAGGAAGACGACGTCTGCGTGCAGGACCAGCTCAACAACGCCAGCCTGCTCGATGCCACGGCGCTGGCCGGCGCACGCCTGCGCCGCTATCCGCATCGCGACAGTGAGGGGGCGATGCGCCAGCTCAGGCACGCGCCGGAAGGTGCGGCGATGCTGGCCACTGATGCGGTATTCGGCCAGAGCGGCGATGTCGCGCCCTTGCGTTCGTTGTCGCTGGTCGCGCGCATGCAGGAAGCGGTGCTGTACGTGGATGATGCCCATGGTATCGGCATGGCCGGCGGCCAGGGACGCGGCAGCGTCGCGGCGGCGGGCCTGGGCCTGGCCGAAGTGCCATTGCAGAACATCCCGCTGGACACCGCGCTCGGTGGTGCCGGTGCGGTGGTGGTGGGCGAGGCGGCGCTGATCGATCACCTGGCCGATACCGCGCGTCTTTACCGGCATGCGACGGCCCTGCCCCCCGCGCTGGCCGCAGCTTCGCTGGAGGCGCTGCGCCTGGCCCGCCGCGATGACTGGCGCCGCGAAAAGCTGGCCGAACGGGTGGCTCTTTTCCGCGGTGCCGCGCGCCGCCATGGACTGGAACTGACGGCTTCGGAAACCGCGATCCAGCCGATTCCCTGTGCCAGCGAGCAGGCGGCACGGGCACTTTCACACGCACTGGAACAAGCTGGCTGGTGCGTGCAGGCGACCTGCATGTCGGGCCCGAATGGCGATCAGGGCGCGCTGCGTATCCGCCTGACCGCCCTGCATGCACCGGAGCAGGTACAGGGGCTGGTGGAGGCCTTGGCGCTGGCGCGCGATGCTTCATCTACGCCGCCACCGTTGTCGGCAGCGGCGGTCTGAGCGGAGCGGAAAGGTGCATATCGAGGTTTCCGGCAGCGGCCCGGCGCTGGTGCTCATCCACGGATGGGCCCTGCAGGGAGCGGTCTTCGCGCCGCTGGTGGCGCGGCTGTCGCCCCACTTCACCCTGCATGTGGTGGATCTTCCCGGCCATGGACGCAGTCGTGATGACCCCACACCGCTGCAGTTGCCTGGCGTGGTGGAAGCCATCGCATCGGCGACGCCGCCGGCGGTGTGGTGCGGCTGGTCGCTGGGCGGGCTGTTCGCGCTGCATGCGGCCGCTGTCCGGCCGCAGATGCGCGGGCTGGCGATGATCGCGTCCTCGCCACGTTTCGTGCGTGCCACCGACTGGCCGCATGGCATGCCGGCCAGTGCGTTCGAGCAGTTCGCACGCGATCTCGCCACCGACTTCGCCGGTACGGTGGATCGCTTCCTGGCACTGGACCTGATGCATGCCGGTCCGGCGCACGACGCGCTGCGGCAGCCTGCATCGGATGGCCGGCAACCACTGGTGGAGCAGCTCCATCAGGGCGCGCCCCATCCGCGCGTGCCAAGGGAAGGGTGCCAGCTGCTGGAAACCACCGATCTGCGCGATGCCCTGCCCGGACTGCCAGTGCCAAGCCTGTGGCTGGCCGGCAGGCGTGACCGGCTGGCGACACCGGCAGCCCTGCATGCCGCGGCCGGACTCGCTCCGCGCGCGCAGGCATTCACCCTGCAGCACGCCGGCCACGCGCCCTTCCTGGGCCAGGCCGATGACGTGGCCGCGCACCTGCAACGCTTCGTTGCCAGCCTGCCGTGAGCGGATCGGCGAGAATGTCCTCCCTGCCGAAGGAGACGCGCTGAACATGGATCTTGGAATCGCCGGACGCTGGGCGCTGGTCTGTGGTGCCAGCAAGGGCCTGGGCTTGGGCTGCGCGCGTGCGCTGGCCGCCGAAGGCGCCAACGTGGTGATCGTGGCGCGCGGCGAAAGCGCGCTGCAGCAGGCGGCAACGGAACTCCGGCAGCTGCCGGGAGCCGGCCAGGTGCACGCCGTGGCCGCCGATGTCACTACCGAAGCCGGGCGCGCGGCCGTACTCGCCGCCTGCCCGCAGGTGGATATCCTGATCACCAATGCAGGGGGCCCCCCGGCCGGCGATTTCCGCCAGTTCGAACGCGATGACTGGATTGCCGCGCTGGATGCCAACATGCTGGCGCCGATCGCGCTGATCCGTGCCACCGTGGACGCCATGATCGAACGTCGGTTCGGGCGCATCGTCAACATCACCTCGTCGGCGGTGAAAGCGCCGATCGACATCCTGGCGCTGTCCAATGGCGCGCGTTCGGGACTGACCGGCTTCGTCGCCGGTCTGGCGCGGCGCACGGTGCAGGCCAATGTCACCATCAACAACCTGCTGCCCGGCCAGTTCGAGACCGACCGGCTGCGTGGCACGCTGGCCTTCGCGGCCAGCCAGCGCGGCGTCGATATCGATGCGGTGGCGTTGGAAAAGCGCCAGCGCATTCCCGCCGGCCGTTTCGGCCAGCCCGATGAGTTCGGCGCCGCCTGTGCCTTCCTGTGCAGCGCGCAGGCCGGCTACCTCACCGGACAGAACCTGCTGATCGATGGCGGCGCCTACCCCGGTACGTTCTGACGCCGCGCAGCGGCTGCACTGAGACTCTCATGAATCGCCTCTTCGACCCTCGCCATGTCCGCCGCGCATTCGCGCGTGCCGCCACCACCTACGACAACGCCGCTGCGTTGCCCGCCGAGGTGCGCCAGCGGCTGATGGAATCGCTGGATTACCTGGAAACGCGCACCCCGGACGTAGTGCTGGATGTCGGCGCAGGTACCGGCCACGCCAGCGCGCTGATGAAAAAGCGTTGGCCGAAGGCACAGGTGATCGCGCTGGATCTTGCACTGCCCATGCTGCAGCAGGCCAAGCGCCAGACCGGCTGGTGGAAGCCCTTCCAGCGCGTATGTGCCGATGCCGGCGCCCTGCCGCTGGCCGACAACAGCGTGGACGTCATCTTCAGCAACCTCTGCCTGCAGTGGGTGGACGATCTGCCGGCGGTGTTCGCCGGCTTCCGGCGCGTGCTCAAACCCGGTGGACTGCTGGTGTGTTCCACCTTCGGCCCGGACACGCTCGCGGAGCTGGACGAAGCCTTCCGCGCTGCCGATGACCATGCCCACGTGAGCCGTTTCGCTGCCATCGCGCAGTTTGGCGATGCGTTGATGATGGCCGGTTTCCGCGACCCGGTGCTGGACCGCGATCTGTTTACGCTGACCTACGATGACATGCCGGCACTGATGCGGGAGCTGCGCGCACTGGGCGCGACCAACGCGCGCACCGATCGGCGTCGCGCACTGACCGGGCGTGGCCGGTTCGCCGCCGCCGCGGCGGCGTATGAACCCCTGCGGCGTGCGGACGGCAGGCTGCCCAGCAGCTGGGAAGTGCTGTACGCACATGCATGGGCCCCCGATCCGGGTGCCCCCATCCGCGAACAGGGGCATGACGTGGCCGCCGTGCCGGTCACGGCGATCCCGATCCGCCGCCGCACCACCCCATAGCGCCGGGCTCTGCACGGCGGGGCATTACCGCGCAGCGGGGCAGAGCCCCGCTCTACGAGGTGACGATCAACGTGCGATGCGCACGAACATGTCGCGGTGGAAGTAATAGATTTCCTGCAGCAGGAAACGCCAGCTGGTATGGAAGCTGCGGAAACGCGTACTGGGCGTGGACGAGGCCAGCGCATCGATGCCCATCTCCTGGCTCAAGCGCAGCGCGCGCGCCATGTGCAGCGGGTCGCTGACGATGATCACCCGATGGATGCCGCGCTGGTCCATCAGCCGTTTGGCCTCCACCAGGTTCTGCACGGTGTTGCGCGATGCCGTTTCTATCAGGATCGCATCGTCCGGAACGCCCTGCTTCAACGCATAGCGGCGCGCCACCTGCGATTCGGAAAAGCGCGCCCCCTGGCCACCGTAACCCCCGGTGAAGATCAGCAGTGGCGCATAGCCGGCCCGGTACAGGTCCAGGCCATGGCGGATGCGTTCCTGGAATACCGGTGACGGCTTGGCATCGTAGGCCGCTGCGCCCAGCACGATGATCGCATCGGCATGGGCGGCCTGGTCGCGTTCGCCAACCCACACGATCCACGCAGTGACTCCCAGCAACCAGACCAGCACCAGCACCGTCAGGCGCCACAGCCAGCCCACCACCCCTACCCCGCGGCGCTTCACGAACGTCCCCACGGCAACGCATCGATGTCCACATTGCCACCGGACAGCACCAGCCCCACGCGCAGGCCTGCGAAACGCTGCGGTTGCGCCAGCACGGCAGCCAGGGCAATCGCCGATGAAGGCTCCACCAGTTGCTTGAGCACCTGCCACAACAGGCGCATGGCCTGCACCGTCGCCGCGTCGTCGACCACGATCACGTCCGCCTCGGCGCGTTGCAGGATCTCGAAGTTCGGCACGCCCAGTGTGCCGCGCAGGCCATCGCACAGCGTATCGGGCAGGAAATCGATGCGACGTTCGCCGGCCTGCAGCGAGCGCGCGGTGTCCGCCGCGCCTGCCGGTTCGGCCAGCACCAGCCTTGCCTGGGGCGCATGGTGTTGCAGCGCCAGCGCCGTGCCCGCGGCAAGTCCGCCGCCGCCCACCGGCACCACCAGCACATCGAACGGACCCGCAGCCTGCATCAGTTCCAGCGCTGCCGTGCCCTGTCCGGCGATCACGTGTGCATCGGCATAGGGATGTATCAGGGTGGCGCCGGTATGAGCCTGCACCTGGGCACACATCTGTTCGCGGGCCTGTATGGTCGGTGCACATCGCCAGAGGGTGGCGCCATGCCGTGCAATGTTGGCCACCTTGGCAGCCACTGCCCCTTCGGGCACCACGACATGGCAGGCGATGCCCCGCGTACGGGCCGCCAGCGCCAGGGCAGCGCCATGATTTCCGGAAGAATGCGTCGCCACCCCGGCAGCCGCCTGTTCCGGCGACAGCGCCCACACTGCATTGCAGGCCCCCCGGAATTTGAAGGCTCCACTGCGCTGCAGATGCTCGGCCTTGAAGACCAGGCAGGCGTCCGCCAGCGCATCCAGTGAACGTGAACGCAGCACAGGCGTCACGTGCGCATGCGGAGCGATCCGTGCGGCGGCGGCGAGAACATCGTGGGCGTGAAGCGACAACACTCCATTCATCTCCCAAGGTTAACGCAAGCCCACCGGGCGCTGCTGCTGTCCTCTGTGCTCCTTATAAGGCACGATGGCCAATCATTCATCCTTTGCCGGCGGGATTAAGGGCCGATTCAATGCCTGCCCTCGAAGCTGGAGCCCTGAATCCCGGGGGGTACTGATCATGAAGATGCGCCTGATAGTCGCCGGAGGCCTGTTGTTGGCCCTGTCCGGTTGCGCCACGTACGACTATGTCGGCAGTGGAGGCGGCGATGGTTACTACCACGGCGCGCCGTCCACCCAGTATCGCTATCCGGCCGGTTATCCCGGCGCCTATGGCTATCCGTACTACCCGTATGCATACGGTAGCGGCTATTACGGATACGGCGGCTATGGCTATGGTGGTTATGGCTATCCGGTCTATCGCCCGGTGCCGAATCATCGCCCACCTCACCACGGCCACCGCCCACCGAATCACAACCGTCCACCGAACCAGGGCCAGCGGCCGCCGGGCAACAACGGCGGTTCACCGTGGCGGAACCTGGATTCGGTGACGCGTCCGCGGCCGCAGCCGGGCAACAACCGACCTGCTCCCACCCAGCAGGCACCACGGCCACCGCAGTCGCGTCCCAGTCCGCCGCCGCGTCCGGCCACGCCACGTCCCAGCGGTTCGCCGTGGCGAAACATGAACCGTGCCACAGAACGCAACGTTGAGCGCTGAAAAGGTCTTGAACGTTTACGACATAAGGTTCAATCTAGCCCCGCAGTGACCCGCCGCGTCCATAAGTGACCCACAGACGCGGCCCGTCACACCGGCTACGTCGACATCCGCCAGGAAACTCTGGATCCCCCCTGTTCCGGCCCTGTCGGATGTCGGCACCTTCAAACAACAAGGCCCCGCTCGCGCGGGGCCTTGTTGTTTGAAGGTTTTCCGGAAAAAACAGGGCCGCGCAGTCCCCCGACTGCCGGCCCCCGGCTTCCCCCGCGTGCATCTGGACCAGCCCCTGTTCCAATTCCGGTCCGTAGCGCCTACGGCGCCGATCACGCTGGGTGCTATCAGGTTAGCTGCAGAAAACGTGCCAACTTTAGAGTGGATTTCGCCGATCCTGCCTTCCGACCCTCCCGACCGTCGGTGCGACCCTGCCTATTGGCGTTAAAATCGCCACCCGAAGGCGCCCCGCCTGCCCACCCGTCTCCAATCCGCCCATGACCGATTCCTTCCATCGCTACGACGTCATCGTGATCGGTGGCGGCCACGCCGGCACAGAAGCCGCACTGGCCGCGGCCCGTACCGGCGTGCGCACCCTGCTGCTCACCCACAATATCGAGACCGTGGGCGCGATGAGCTGCAACCCGGCCATCGGTGGCATCGGCAAGGGCCACCTGGTCAAGGAAATCGACGCCTTGGGCGGTGCGATGGCGCATGCCGCCGACCACGCCGGCATCCAGTGGCGCACGCTCAATGCGTCCAAGGGACCGGCCGTGCGCGCCACCCGCTGCCAGGCCGACCGCAACCTGTACCGTATGGCCATCCGCGCCATCGTCGAAGGACAGGACAACCTGACGGTGTTCCAGGCGGCGGTCGATGACCTGGTGATCGAAGGCGACGCCGTGCGTGGGGTCATCACCCAGACCGGCCTGCGCTTCGACGCCGGGGCGGTGGTGCTGACCGCCGGCACCTTCCTGGCCGGCAAGATCCATGTTGGCCCGACCCAGTACGCTGCCGGCCGCATGGGCGACCCGCCGGCCACCACGCTGGCCGCGCGCCTGCGCGAACGCCCCTTCCATGTGGACCGCCTGAAGACCGGCACGCCGCCGCGCATCGATGGCCGTTCGCTGGATTACAGCGTGATGGACGAGCAGCCCGGTGACGATCCGCGCCCGGTGATGTCCTTCCTGGGCTCGGTGGACGAACATCCGCAGCAGGTCAGCTGCTGGATCACCCACACCACCGGCCAGACCCACCAGATCATCCGCGACGCGCTGCACCGCTCGCCGCTGTACAGCGGCCAGATCGAAGGCGTCGGTCCGCGCTACTGTCCGTCCATCGAGGACAAGGTGGTGCGTTTTGCGGAAAAGGAAAGCCACCAGATCTTCGTTGAACCCGAAGGACTGGGCATCGTAGAGATCTACCCCAACGGCATTTCCACTTCGCTGCCGTTCGAGGTACAGCTGCAGATGGTGCGCAGCATCCGCGGTTTCGAGAACGCGCACATCACCCGTCCCGGCTATGCCATCGAATACGACTACTTCGACCCACGCGGACTGAAGGCATCGCTGGAAACCAAACTCGTGAGCGGCCTGTTCTTCGCCGGGCAGATCAACGGCACGACCGGTTATGAGGAAGCGGCCGCGCAGGGCCTGCTGGCCGGCTTGAACGCCGCGCGCCAGGTGCGTGGGCGGGACGGCTGGTGCCCGCGCCGCGATGAGGCCTACCTGGGCGTGCTGGTGGACGACCTGATCACCCATGGCACCAGCGAGCCGTATCGCATGTTCACCAGCCGCGCCGAGTACCGCCTGCAGCTGCGCGAGGACAATGCCGACCAGCGCCTGACGCCGTCCGGTCGCGAAATGGGGCTGGTGGATGACCGACGCTGGGCTGCGTTCGAAGACAAGCAGGCGGCGGTAACAGCCGAAAGCACGCGGCTGCGAGGCCTGTGGGCGACACCGGGCAACGCGCTGGGGCGCGAAGTGGACGCCACGCTGGGCGTAGCGGTAAGCCGGGAAACCTGCGTGCTCGACCTGATGAAGCGCCCGGAACTGGATTACGCCAAGCTGATGCAGGTGCCTTCACTGGGGCCGGGCGTGGCCGATGCGAAAGTGGCCGAACAGGTGGAGATCGGCGTGAAGTACGCCGGTTACCTGGACCGTCAGCGCGAAGAGATCGCCCGCCAGCAGCGCCACGAAACCACGCCGATTACCGACGGTTTCGATTACGCCGGCGTGCGCGGCCTTTCCGCCGAAGTGCTGCAGAAGCTGGAGCGCGTGCGGCCGCAGACCATCGGCCAGGCACAGCGTATTCCCGGCATGACCCCTGCGGCAATTTCGCTGCTGCTGGTGCATCTGGAGCGCGCGCGGCGCGCGCGCGTGGCATGAGCATGACGGCGCTTGATGGGTGACGAAACCTTTCCTGATGGGTTGCAAGACCTTTCCTGGTGGGTGACGACCGTTGGTCGTCACTGGACCCGTCTGCAGCAACAGCGTGACGACCAACGGTCGTCACCCACCAGCTCTCCCACCAGCTCTCCCGACACTTCGCCTCACTACCCCACTCACCACGCTTTCCGATGGTCACGCAGGAGACACCCATGACCGCCATCCGTCCTTTCCGCGACAAGATGCCGGTGCTCGGCGCACGCAGCTATGTCGACCCTGCCTGTACCATCATCGGCGATGTCCAGATCGGTGACGACGCGTCGGTGTGGCCGGCGACGGTCATCCGCGGCGACGTCAATTTCGTGCGCATCGGTGCGCGCACCAACGTGCAGGACGGCACCATCATCCATGTCAGCCACCACAGCCCCTACAACAAGGCCGGCTATCCGACGCTGATCGGCGAAGGCGTGACCGTAGGCCATGGCTGCATCATCCATGCCTGCAGCATCGGCGATTACAGCCTCATCGGCATGGGCGCCTGCATCCTCGATGGCGCGCGGGTGGAACAGCATGGTTTCGTCGGCGCCGGCGCGGTGGTCGGCCCGGGCAAGGTCGTCGGTGAAGGTGAGCTGTGGCTGGGCAATCCAGCACGCCTGGCACGCCGGCTCAGCGACAAGGAAATCGAGGCCCTGCACTATTCTGCCGACCACTACGTGCGCCTGAAGGACGAGTACCTGGGCGGGTAACAACGGACTCTGCCCGGCTGCAGTGGATTGCCGGATCCGAAGCTGAGCATCGATGGTTCTCAGCCGGGCAGAGCCCGGCTCTACGATGGGTCAGACGTAGATGCGCGTCGGCGCTTCGTCGATGATCGCGTGCGGCACGAACCGCGCGCTGTCGCGGGTGATCGCGCTGTCGTCCTCGCGGATGCCGACGCCGCAGGCATGATCACCCACCACCCAGCTGCCGATCAGCGGATAGCCACCCTCGAAACGCGTCAGCGGGTGGGCCTGCTGGATGATCGATGGGCCCTCATAGGGGCCGTCGCTGCGCTGCACGCTGCCGTCGGCAAGATGCATCTCGATGTTGGCGCCCTCGCGCGAGAACAGCGGCTTGCGCACCCAGCCTGCGCCCAGCGCACGGCCGTCATCGAAGTAGGATTCCAGCAGGTTCGGATGACCGCGATGCCGCTCCCACAGCAATGGCAGGATGCCCTTGTTGCTCAGCACCGCTTTCCATGCCGGTTCCAGAAGCTGGATGCCTGAAGCCGGCAATGCACGCCCGAATTCTTCAGCCATCAGGTCTTCCAGCGGATACAGCTTGAACAGGGTACCGATCACCGTATCGTCCAGCGCGGTGAAACGGCCATCCTCGGACAGGCCGATATCCTCGATGGCGATGCCCTCGCCGTGCAGCCCGGCCTGCGCCGCACAATCGCGCAGGTACTCCACCGTGCCGACGTCTTCCTGCGAGCTGCCCACCGCGCTGAAATACAACGGCGGCGGCAACCGCGAGGAGAGCTCGCGGAACCGTTCCACCAGCGCCTCGTGGATGGCATTGAACTGGTCGGCGTGCTGCGGCAGGCGGCCGCTGTTGCGCTGGTCTTCCAGCCACTGCCACTGGAAGAAACTGGCTTCGAACAACGACGTCGGCGTGTCGTAGTTGAGTTCGTACAGCTTGGCCGGACCCGTACCGTCATAGGCAAGGTCCAGACGGCCGTAGAGATGCGCCTGGCGCTGGCGCCAGCTGTCGACGATCCACTGGCGGTAGTGCGCGGGGATCGCCAGCTGGTCCATCAGCTGCTCGCTGCCCACCACTTCGTCCACCAGCGCGATCGCCATCTGGTGCAGTTCGGCGCTGGGGTCTTCGATGTCGTTTTCGATCTGTCGCAGGGTGAAGGCGTAATACGCCGTTTCATCCCAGTACGGCTGTCCGTCGATGGTGTGGAAGCGGAAGCCGGCTTCCTCCGCGCGTGCCCGCCACCGGGCACGTTCGGCGATACGTACGCGCTGCATCGATCAGCCGCCGACGCTGTTGCTGCTACGGCGTGCGCTGGTGCTGCCGAAGCCGCTGCGGGTGGCGGTGACGGCACGGTTGGGCTGCGTGCTGACCGGCGCCAGGCCGGCCTTGCCGGCGCCGATGCCGCTGGCGGTGTTCAGGCCGCCGCTGCCACCGGGCGCCGGGCGCGCCCAGCCGGCGGCCTTGTCCTGGTAGGCCGGTGCTGCCGCCGGCGCGCGCTGGGCCAGCCCGGCACGGTTGTTGTTGAGCATCTGCGACATGAAGAAGCCCATCATCATCGGACCGATGAAGGAGGTGCCTGCCGACGTGCGCTGCTCCACGCACTGTTCGGGCTTGTAATCGGCCTCGCAGGCTTCTTTGCTGGCGTACTTCGGCGCTGCATCGGCAGACTGCTGCTGCGCGGCGGCGAACGCATTGCGGCACGAGGACGGGTCGCCGGTGGCCTCGGTGCAGGCCTGGACGGAGGTGTACAGCCCTTCCTGCACCTGCACCTGTTCTTCCTTCTGGCAGGCGGTGAACAGCAGCGGGGCGGCGCTCATCAGCAGCAGCGCGGTGGTGCGGGAACGTTTCATGGCCTCATGCCTCATGCGGGTCAACCGTCTCATGATGCCGCATCGGGCGCTGCAACCAAAGTCGGCAAAGCGCGGAACATGAACGGACGTTTCAGGCATGTGGCCCGACGGGTGGGGATCGCTGCCCACGATGGGTGAGTATCGCTGGTCGCGGGGGGTGAGGATCACTGGCCACGGTGGGTGAGGACCGTTGGTCCTCACAACAAGGATCCACACGGCCGGCCGCCCCCCCCGGTGGTTGCAACAGCAACCGGATATTTTCGGCATGATCGCCTGACATCCCCACGTCCTACGGCCCGCCCGTTGTCGCCAGCCCATGCCTGAATATCGCTCCCGCACCTCCACCGCCGGCCGCAACATGGCCGGCGCCCGCGCCCTGTGGCGCGCCACCGGCATGACCGATGGCGATTTCCACAAGCCGATCATCGCCGTCGTCAACTCGTTCACCCAGTTCGTGCCCGGCCACGTCCACCTGAAGGACCTCGGCCAGCTGGTGGCGCGCGAGATAGAACAGGCCGGTGGTGTGGCCAAGGAGTTCAACACCATCGCCGTGGACGATGGCATCGCCATGGGCCACGACGGCATGCTGTATTCGCTGCCCAGCCGCGAGATCATCGCCGACTCCGTCGAGTACATGGTCAACGCGCACTGTGCCGACGCGATGGTGTGCATCTCCAACTGCGACAAGATCACGCCCGGCATGCTGATGGCCGCGCTGCGCCTGGATATCCCGGTCGTCTTCGTTTCCGGCGGCCCGATGGAAGCCGGCAAGACCCGGCTCTCCGAGCACAAGCTGGACCTGGTGGACGCGATGGTGGTGGCTGCCGACGACACCGCCAGCGACGAAAAGGTCGCGGCGTTCGAGCGCAGCGCCTGTCCTACCTGCGGCTCGTGTTCGGGCATGTTCACCGCCAACTCGATGAACTGCCTGACCGAGGCGCTGGGCCTGTCATTGCCCGGGAACGGGTCAATGCTGGCCACGCACGCCGACCGCGAGATCCTGTTCCGTCGCGCGGGGCGGCTGATCGTGGAGCTCTGCCATCGCTGGTATGGCGGCGAGGACCCATCCGCGCTGCCGCGCGGCATCGCGACCCCGGCCGCGTTCGCCAACGCGATGACGCTGGACATCGCCATGGGAGGATCCACCAACACCATCCTGCATCTGCTGGCAGCCGCGCAGGAGGCGGAGGTCGACTTCGACCTCACCCATATCGACGCGCTGTCGCGCCGCGTACCGCAACTGTGCAAGGTGGCTCCCAACACACCGAAGTACCACATGGAAGACGTGCACCGCGCCGGTGGTGTATTCGGCATTCTGGGCGAGCTGGACCGCGCCGGGCTGTTGGATACCTCCGTAGCGACAGTGCACAGCCGTACGCTGGCTGACGCATTGGCGCGCTGGGACGTGGTACGCAGCGATGACGATGCGCTGCATGCGTTCTTCGCCGCGGGCCCTGCCGGCATTCCCACCCAGACCGCCTTCAGCCAGGCCACGCGCTGGCCATCGCTGGATCTGGATCGCGCCGAAGGCTGCATCCGCTCGCTGCAGCATGCGTACTCGCAGGAAGGTGGCCTGGCCGTGCTGCGCGGCAATCTGGCGGTGGATGGCTGTGTGGTAAAGACCGCTGGCGTGGACGAATCCATCCATGTATTCGAAGGGCCTGCGCGTGTATACGAAAGCCAGGACGCGGCCGTGGCCGGCATCCTTGCAGATGAGGTGCAGGCGGGCGAGGTGGTGGTGATCCGTTACGAGGGCCCGAAGGGTGGCCCCGGCATGCAGGAGATGCTGTACCCGACCAGCTACCTGAAATCGAAGGGACTGGGAAAACAGTGCGCGCTGTTGACGGACGGACGCTTCTCCGGCGGCACGTCGGGCCTGTCGATCGGCCATGTTTCGCCGGAGGCGGCCAGTGGCGGCGTGATCGGGCTGGTGGAGAACGGCGATCGCATCCGCATCGACATCCCCGCCCGCCGCATCGACCTGCTGCTGGATGACGCCACGCTGGCTGCACGTCGCGCCGATGCCGATGCGCGCGGCTGGACCCCACGCGCTGCGCGCCCCCGCAAGATCACCCGCGCACTGAAAGCCTATGCCCTGCTGGCAACCAGCGCCGACAAGGGCGCCGTGCGCCACATCTGAAAAATGGGGACGGAGGTGGTTAATTCTGATTAACTACCCCCGCTTGTCAGCGTCTATCGACATTCAACAACAAGGAGGCTGTAGATGTTGCTCGCTCTCGCCTTTGCCACCGTGGCGGCCACATCGGACAAGGCCCCATCCGTGCCGGATTGTCCAGTCGATCATGCGGCCATGATGGCGCTGTCGGTCGATGCCTTCGATCAGGACATGGAGGGGGGCTGGCGCGCACTGGATAATCGCAAGGGCTGTCAGGCAACAGCCGCCGATCTGATCGCTGACTACCGCAGGCTGCCCAAGGCCCAGGGCATCGGTCTGCTCGCCTGGCACGAGGCGCAGATCCGTGCGGGCCTGGGCCAATCGGAACGGGCCATCGCGCTGATGCGTGAGTCCTATAAGACCGAAGCCGAGGACAAGGCCGGATGGAACCCGTACGTGGACGGCACCATCGCCTTCCTGCGAAAGGATCGTGCGGCGTTGGAGCAGGCCCGTGCGCGGCTTGCTACGGTCACCCCGCCGCCGGGCATGGAGGTGAAGGACGGTCACTTCACCATGTCCGTGGACGGCGAGCCGGTGCGCGTTCCGTGGCCATTGAATCTCAATGTGCTCGATGGCCTGTTGCGCTGCTTTGACAAGGACTATACGACCGCCTACGGCACACCGGCCTGCCGTTCTCCGGACGCCGGCGGGTGAGAAGCCTGAATCCGCGCATCACGCATCGCTTCTCGGCGCGGGCGCGGATGAAGGAGCCGCCTGTCCCGGCTCCACCGCCAGTACAGGTGGCGTGCCGCAAGTGTCTGCCTTTCGAAGAACCCCAACGGGAAAAGTGCAAAGCCAGCATCACGCCCCTCGCGGCAATCGAAGAACGACGCCGGCCAGCACCAGATATTCCTTACCGAGTAATAGCGACGGTACACGCCCGTATCCGACCCACCGATGCCGTGTGCGGCCATGCGCTCTGCAAGGAGGTGCGCAACTTCAGTGAGCGCTTCCGAATCGCTCGGCGCGCGCAGGTAGAACGATGCGTGGAATCCATTCCATCGAGTGCCGGAGCGCGCTGATGAGACAAAAATTCCTTCAATCATCACCTCAAATCGGTACGACAACTTTGTGTTCCTCGGCCTACGCGAGAAGACCGCGGCCACGAGGATCCGGCGGCCTCAGATCTTCAATCATTTGAACTTCAAAACTATCGAGGCCTTTCGGTCGGTAAGGAAGCCATACCGCTGAACGTGCTGGAGAGAGCAATGAACTTGCAACGCTCGTCACGCCATTAGGCTAACCAGGTATCGATAACGGTGACAGATAACGACACTGCCGCGCACTGGAACATGAGTGGGATCACCCCTGCAGCAGACCTGTCTTTCTTGGAATCCCTGAAATCAATCCCAGCACCTTCTCGACCGACAATGCCAGACGCGCCGTCGCCGTCACCTTGTCTGAAGGCAGCAGCGATCTGCGAACCATTTCAGATCAATAACCTCCGTTGGCCATTGCATCGCCGGTTCGCATCCTCCTGCATCAGAAGCGTGACGTCCTCGAAGAATCAGCACTCAGCCCAATTCACTCCACCGCGTGCCGCTAGAGTGTACAAGTGCTTTCAACAAGCACATCGAGACGCCGGATCGCAATGCACTTTTCGTCAAGAGTCTATTTGAGCTTCAATAGAAGGAGACAGAATCAAGATCCGGCGAAATCAAATTGCGACCATCCCATCTCACGATCTCAAGCTCATAAAGACGATCATTGGCGTCCGCATACAAAATCACCGTTAGTTCTGCCCCATCCGAATCGCGCACCCTTATCTCGACTGGGTACTGGTGTTGTCCCTCATAAGCGGGCGAGCTATAACCTCTTATGCCGAATCGAATTCGCCCTGGATCTGAAGAGAGTTCATCTACGTACGCAGACTCAAGATCGCTGGCTAGTTGAGATGCAGCGAAGGATGGCAGCTTCTGGATTACACCCTTGATTAGCGCCTGCTCGAAATTTGCTGAATTTAACATCTCATTTCACCGGAACTGCCGATCCGACACTGAGCGAGCCGTCTCGCAATGTCCGCGCCCTATATTCCACAAGTACGCCGTTCTGTTTATCTACGTCGTCGCCCAAACAAATGATCTCTAAGAAAATAAATAAGGAACGGCTGGGGAACGCCGAAGCAAATTAAAAGCACGCGAAAAGCCACTTCAGCGTCATGCGTGAAGAAGTAGGTCGTTGCCGGGAAAAGGGCGCAAACAAAAAGGTACAACTCTGCTCGAACAAGCACTCGGAATCTCATTCTCATCGCCTCTTGTCGACTTGTCTCTCAGCTGCTTTGTCTAACGCGCCAGCTGCCGCATCGACGCCAACCTGCGCAGACGCTTGACCACCTGTTGTGGTCACCTCACCTACGCGCAAGGCGGACTGAGTGGTTGAAGCAATGTTAGAAGCGCCAGGTGTCGCGGAAACTGCAGCCCGCTCGAGGTTAGACACACTCGACAAGCCAATGCGTGCACCCGCGCCAGATGCCGCTCCGCCAATTGCACCTGAAACTGCCATTTTGACTCCATCAGGCGCTTCACCATTTGCTACGTCTTTTGCTCCTGACCCCAATGCAGAAGCTGCACCGCCGGCCTTACCCGTTTGAACGGCAGCCCGTCCGGTAGTCATGGCTCCCTTTGCTGCCTGCGTGGCAAGACGTCCTCCAAGCCCACCAGTTACTGCGCCGACAGCTACGGCAACAGCCACATTCGTTTTATCGATTTGGGAGAAAGATTTGCCCTCCACTCCCATCTGAATACCAACCTCAATGATTCCACCAATTATTCCACCTGCGATGCCAAACCGCCCGTCCGGATCGGTGAACTTGTACGGATTGTTGTTGGCGTAGTGATACCGATTGAACGCTACCGAGGGCTGATAGTAAGCCGTGACCGGATCAACGGAAAGGAAGCTTCCGGTCACCGGATCGTAGTAACGCTGCTGCATATAATCCAGCCCCGTCGCGCGATCATGCACATGGCTGGTATAGCCCGGACCATCTGCATGCTCATCGCCCAGTCGCAGCCCGAAGGGCTCGTACTCGCGACGCTCGATCACCTCGCCCTGCGCGTCTGTAACTGCGACCACGGAGCCCAGGTGATCGGTGTGGTAATAGATGACCCCGGCTGAAGCCGGAATGGCAACGAGCGCTGCCACCAGCAGCAACGCATGAGCGATCAGCCTGTGCATGAATTCAGATCCGGTCATCGACGTCCTCATGGGGCTGGGTGACGAAAGGTGACCATGGCGAGCAGCCGGACGCGTTGCAGGCACGCACGGCATGCTCATTCCAGCAGGCCACGTGGTTGCCGAAGCCGCCAGTGCGGATGACGATGGATGTCTTGGTTTCCGCCCCCAGGTTCGCGGTGGCGCCTCGTGCATTCATCAGCTCATAGTGCGCCGCATTCGAGGACTCACTCCAGGCGACATTGCATCGCCAGTGGATCCGCAGACGACCGTTGATGGTGAACTTCTTGGTCGAAGTGATCCGGGGCGCGTCAGGCGGCAAAAAGACATCCACCACGCTCGAGGAAGACCTGGGTCCGCACCCGGCGGCATTGCACGCCTGGATCTGGTATTGCCAGCGACCTGTCCCACGCCCGGACACTGCGGCAGCCGCACCGGTTCCATCGTAGGCCACTTGCCATCTGCCGGAAGGCAATGCTTCGTGCAATACGTAGCGATTCACGTGTGGCAGCGCCGTCCATGTCAAGGTATAGGCACCATTTGTACTTCTGCTGTCTACGGAAAGCGCCGGCGCGTCTGCAGGAAGGACGACCACATTGACCGTCGCCTCGTTGGAGAATGCCCCGCATCCAGCCTGATTACAGGCCTGCACACGATAACGGTACTGTCCGCTGAGGCGATTTCCGAGCTGCATGCTCAGGCCATTCACGCTATGGATGCGTGCCCATGCCCCACCACCGAAACTTTCTTCGAGGTGATACGTCTGTGCGCCGGAAACGGCCGACCATGTGACGGCAAGCTGTGGACCAATATTTGTTGATGGCACAGTCAGCATTGAAGCACCGGGCGGATAGATGACCAGAGTGGCCGTGCTCTGCACCGGATCGCTGCAGCCCCATGGATTGCAGGTCCGAACCCGGAACACATAGGTCCCTGCTGGCATGGCGGAGAAGGAATGCTGAAGCTGCTCTCCACGGTACGCCTCAACCCAGTCGGCATCGCTTTTCCAGTCGAGCACGTAGGAAGTACTCCCCGCCTCGCGTGGCTGCGGCGGAAGCCATTGCACAGTGAAATTCCCCGACGCGCCCAATGCCGGTGCGGTGATGCCTGCCGAAGGACGGGGTGGAATGCTGACGAAAGTGGACGCCGCGGCACTCCAGCCGCCACAACCGGCAGTGTTGCATGCGCGTGCACGATAGCTGTACTGACCGGAACCCCGTCCTGTCACCTCGACGGAGAGCCCTGCGCCATCGTGGAGGGTGCGGACACCTGCTTCGCTGGTCTCGGTAAGTTCGTATCGCGTCGCACCTTTGATGACCGACCAACGCACGCTGTAGGATCCTGTGCTGGTCCAGCCTGGCGCCTCCACGACGGGTATTGCCGGCTCAGCCACTGCAGCAGTGCGCGCAAGCAAGCGGCCATCAAGGTAGTAGTAGTTATAGGCGCTAGCGTCAGCGGTGCTCTTCTGGAAGCGCAGTACACCACCCACGTCATACAGAGATATGGTTTCGTTCCCGCCTGCACCGGTGGCCAGCACTCTGCGGCCATGGCCATCGTAGCGATAGCTTTCCAGGCCCACAGCATCGCGCAATCGGTTACCGGTATCGAAGGAAAACACCTGTCCGTTCCGGCGAACGACATTGCCCTGCGCATCGTAGTCCAGACCAATCACCGTCGCCCCGGTATCGGCGTCAAGCACGTTGGTCAGCCGGTTGGATCCGTCATGGTGGTAGCTGTGATTGCGGCCACCAATTCGCAAGGATGCGATATTGTCGAACGTGTCGTACGTGTAACGGGCTTGACCGAACATTGGCGAGTCCGTACCGGTCAGTCGATCCAGGCCGTCGTAGTGCATATCGCGATTTCCCCTACCCGCGGTAGCACCATCACTGATGGCAGCGAGGTTCCCCCGTGCATCGTAGTCATATCCATCGTCCAGCATCGGGATGCCCGCCAGTTCATCACGTCGTCTGTCGGGCAGTCCACGGATGTTCTGCGTCATGACATGTTGAACACCGTTGCCGTAGGTGAAAGCAGCCACGCTGCCGTCGGCATGGCGCTGGACGGCGGTTGCGAACGTCCCTGCCTGGGTCGGCTGCCCCAGCGCATTCGGGGCATAGTCGATCTCGCTGCCGTCCGGATAGATATGGGCGGTCAGGGAACCGGTAGCGTCGTATCGCTGACGCAGCATGAATGTCCGGCCGTCGCCAACATCCAGGACCTCCCGCACAGCCAAGCCACGTTGATTGTAGTCATAGCTGCGACGTACGGCCGCGCCCTCGTTGAGTGTAGTGACTTCGCGCAACAAGCCGTCGGGCCAGTAACTCCAAGACTGATTTCCATTGCCATCCTTGAATGACAGTTCAGAAATACGATTCAACATGTCGTAACTGCGATCCACTCGGGCGGGGCTGACTGCAGCCTGTTCCCGTGAGCAGTTCGCTGCGTCGGTGAGCGACAGGCCCGCTGCTGTCCATGCAATGTTTCCAGCCGCATCGTATGCGGTTACCGTCGCGCCGGTTTCCGGCTCGATCTGCTTGCACAAGCGTTGTTGCGCGTCGTAGACATAGCGTCTCGTCAACGCCGCCGTCGCATCACCGTTCCTGCGTCGTATGGCTACGGGCTTGCCAAAACTGTCACGTTCAATTTCAGTGAAGGTGTCTTCCGGGGCTGCGATCCTTACCGGTGCTTCGGCCTCCGGAACATCCCGCGCGAGGTAGGTCGTCGTATTGACATGATTTTCGGGACCTGTCACACGGATGGCATTTCCCCGCAGATACTCGCTCGTAGTGGTAAGCGTTCCAAGCTCGCTGTCGGTCTGCTCGCGTGTCACCCGTCCAAGCGCGTCGTAGTCAACGCGGGTTCCGCTGACAACGGTATCGATCGTTTCCAGTTTCCGCGTTGGATGTGAGCTGAAGACCGTGCGTCCCATCCTGTCATAGGTCCAGGCGCTCTGGCTCAGTGTCCCCGCCCTGTCGCGCTCGTCCCATTGCTCGGTGAGCAACGGCTGCCACAAGCTGTTGAAGAAAGTAACCTTGCGAGAGTCTCCGGTACTTACTGAGTGGCGCCAGTGACCTGCCGGCACTCCGCGCTCATCCTCGGAGACCTGGATAAACTGCTGGCTGGTCGCTGCCCAGGCCACATCGTCGCCCGCGGGCTGCTGCAGAAGCGTCAGCCTACCCATCGCGTCATAACCATAGTGGCGGGTAGCCCCACGCTGATCGGTGACCGAGTTGATCCAACCATTGGCGTCCACTGTCGCGGACATCATGCTGCCGTCAGCGTACACAATCCTCTGCGGGGTCCCGCGGCGCCAGTCGTGCAGCCAGGTCGTGTTTCCGCGGCCATCCTGTACCGATTCCAGCGTGCCGTCGTCCCGATATGTCCGGACGTCCTGCAACGCACCGTAGGCGAAGTTCTTCCATGGAAGACCGCGGGAATCGTATACAACCTCCTTGTGTACGGCCGCCACAGGCCAGACCTGCTCACTGCGGGCCATCTGCCCCAGTACCCAGTTCTGCCTGTCATCGCGATAGGAGAGCCGCTCGGAAATATCGTAGGCGCCGTACGCAAGGCTGTTCGCCTTGCTCAGTTCCAGAGGTCGCGCGAACACATCGAAGGAAGCCACTGTGCTGACGTAGGTTTCCCCATCCTGTTCGATCCGCGTTTCCCTGATCGGCCGGATCTCCGCTGTAGCTGGATCATCTACGCCCCAGGGGAAGCCGTGCACATCAGGAAACGGATGCTCTTCACCCCCCGACGCCTGCACGTACTCGCTGACATCTTCGCGCACAACGCGGCCGCTACTGTCTACGGTCCGGGTTCGGTAGAGTCTGCCGTCGTCGTAGCCGAACAGCGTTCCGAATTCATGAACAAGTGTTGTGTCATCCGGTCGGGTCAAGGTGACTGTCTTTCCATGAGCGCACGCCATGCACGGAATGGGGCCTGGGGCACGTGTGCTGCCACCGCTGGTGTAGGTCCATGACCATTGCCGTGGCAGCAGGCCCGGTCCGCTGATCGTCTTGCTGGCTATCGAGTAGACATCGAAGTAATCCGGGTTGCGCTGCCGGAAGCGATCTGGCTTGCCGTCAGGCACGCATGAACTGACCGGAGTTCCGCTGCGGCGGTGACGTCGCAGCGCGAACTCGAAGCGGGCTTGAGCGCCAGCTGGATGGGTGGCATCCAGTACAAACCGGGTTCGCGGACCCGGCATGCTGGGGCAATTTCGCGTATCGATATCCAGTGGCGTATAGATGGGAGCCAGAGACCCACTGTATTCGTATGACCACGCACTGTTGTCAGGCAGGGCCACCTGGGAAAGACGCGGCTTTGAATAGGGATAGTTGCTTGAGTTGTCGGTGTTGGCGCTGTAGCTGTAACGCCACTGTCGGCCGTTGACGTTGACGGACGCGATCTTCCCGCCGTCCCAGTTCACGTCGATACGGCGGCCATCATTTGATTCGATCGTGACCAGGCGATCACCCTGGTAGCGCCACGCCACCCAGTTGCCGAAGCGGTCCTCGACGCGACTTGCGGCGAGAAAGACTTTGGTGCGCCCTATACGACTACCGTTCTTGTTGATACGGCCAGCGCTGCGTTCGATCGCGGTGTCAAAGATGTAACGCAGCCCGTCGGTAGTGTGCAGCACGAAGCCTTCGCCGTGGCTGAGCGGGCTGGACGGCAGGCAGCTGAGGACATTGAAATCGCGGGTGGCCCAGGGATAACTCGTGCCGTCAGTGGGCACCGGCGCCCCTGTGTCACCGACGCGCAGGATGACCTTGTCACCTTGCCCGGGCAGATGCGCATAGTTGCCTGACCAGATCTCGTCGAGATCGTAGAAGGTTCCGCTCCGGGGATACCAGGGCTCCGAGCAGCGCCTGGTTGCACCATTTCCACCTTCGTTCCACTTCCATGCGGTGGTGAATACGCCAAACATGTAAGGCAAATCAAGGTCCCACTCTCCGAAGCCGCCGAAGAATTCCATCTCCTTCTTCGACTCTACTCTGAGGCGACGACGCAGCTCCACGGGCAGGCCGCTGTTTCCGGGCAGCGACACATCGGTGATGGCGAACTCGGTTGAGCCGTCGTAAAGGCTGATCTGCTCTCCGAAGAGTTCGGATGTCAGTGGTGCAACGAGTTCGGAAGCCCGGATGCGCTCGTTGTATTCCTGCCAGGGGAGACGGCCCCCACTTTCCTGCGCGCTGCTTTCATGTGCTGCAGCAATGACGATACACAGGAGCACAGCGCTGTACTTCCGATATGTAACTGGATTCATCAGCCAATGCCCTTCGGCGGCTGCGTCACGCCGCTCTACGGTTCTGGAGGCATAGAGCGTAAGGCTGCAACACCAAGGCTATGTGCCTAGAGCACCTTTTTTACAGAAACCCTCATGCTGCCGACACTTATCGTGCAAGGGGCGGCATGTGGTCGGAGGCATAGAAGGCCTGCAGAGGGTCTTTTGCGATGTGCAGCAAAGGCACATCGTGCGGACGCAGGTTCTTCGATCGACCCGGCTGAGCCGCGAAGAATGGGGACGGAGGTGGTTAAGCGGAATTAACCGCCTTCGTCCCCATTTTGGGGGTCAGCCGATGATGCGCTTGAAGGGTGGCAGGGCGTCGATGATGCGCTTGCCGTAGCGACGGGTCAGCAGCCGCGAATCCAGGATGATCACGCGGCCGGTGTCGGTGGACGTGCGGATGAGGCGACCGGCGAACTGGGTCAGTGTGCGCAGCGCGTGCGGGATGGCGATCAGGTTGAATGCGTTGAGGCCACGCGCTTCGAACCATTCGCTCAGGGTGGCGGTCTGCGGATCGGTCGGCACGGCGAAGGGAACCTGGGTGATCACCACCGTCGTGCAGGCTTCGCCGGGGAGATCCAGGCCTTCGCCGAACGAGTTCAGGCCGAACAGCACCGAGCCTTCGCCGGCGGCGACCCGGCGCAGGTGTTCCTCGATCAGCCGGCTCTTGGACATCTCGCCCTGCACCAGCACCTGCTTGCGCTTGGCCGCCGGCATCAACGTGGCGACCTTCTCCATCTTCCAGCGCGAGGTGAACAGCACCATCGAGCCCTTCTTCCAGTCCAGTTCCTTGCCGAGATAGCGCGCCACTT
>JAAIGF010314024.1_pt1 | contig 28261 bp, 32 predicted proteins | sample 6487441 | NCBI WGS metagenome assembly JAAIGF01 (sample SAMN13974129, study PRJNA590717) | phyllosphere metagenome | biome: pepper field; feature: multiple bacterial spot infested pepper fields; material: pepper leaves; isolation source: leaves from pepper fields | host: Capsicum annuum ... | reverse complement strand
GTCAAAATTAAGCGTCCCTTTTATGGAACTATTACACACGGAACAACTGGGTATAAGATTATAAAATGCCATGAAAAATTTGTTTACAGTTATAAATACAACAGATCAAGCCGCAGGTACACTGTTAATATTATCTCATCCAATACTTTAGACCTAAAGATTGTACAAACGTATGATGACCTCAAACTAAAAGAAGTATTCGATACCCATCATGCAGAACTCGCAGATCTGTTGAAAATTAAAAAGGCTTACTCTACAAAATACATCAATAAAATGATAGCAGCATTTCCAGGTATGCACCTTTCTTATAAAGAAGTTTATCGATTAGCTTTTGGAGTAGAGTTTGATGGATCTGATTTCTATAAAAGACCACTAAGCAAGTTTAAGAAAGATATTTTGAAGGAATTGAAGTTGGTTCGCTAGTTCTAGTATATGAATCGGTTAACTAGCAATATCTATATAGGTCATTTTTAATAGAGCTGAAACATACTATTAAGGGCATATGGTCATTCTTTTTGTAACAATTTTATTTTTTTGATTTTTGTATTTGTTTGGTTCCATTAAGTGAATTTTTGTACCCTATTTGTCCGCTGTCTGTTGCAACTTATTGATAATCAATTTTGTTTAAATTCTGTATTTGAATTTAAGAGAGGATTATTATAGCCGGTGACTGAGGAGATTAAATAATGGTTAGATGCCTATTGTAAGCAGCATCCCTTACGAATCACGATATTTAAGTCCCAAACTATGCATTTTTAATTCTGCCTTGGAATCTTGGCCTAATGACAAATTCTTTTTGCCTTGACTGATTTAGGAAATTAATTCTGAGCGTAAAAAATACAGTCGATTACCTCTTTTGTAGACTGGAATCTCTTTCCTACAAACCTTTGCGTATAAAGTTCCTTTGGTTAGATTTAAGAATTTGGACGCTTCTATTGCATTTAGATATTCACTAGCGTCTTCCACGACTTGAGGTGTAGCAACTACTTTAGATTCGATAACAGTCAATCTTTCCATAATCTGTGCAAGTGCTTCTTCGAGCTGCTGGCAATTACAGGACGTTTTATTAATTTTTTAGTGCGATTAAGATTCCCATGGATGATTAAGTTTTAAATTTCAGCAGTTCCTAGCAAAAACTGAGATTGTAGATTTTTTAGCTGAATTCGCTCCGTCGCTTCCTTCTTTAAGTTGTCCACGATCTTCGCATAAATATCGGTGGTTTGGATATGCTTGTGCCCTAGAAGCGTTGAAACGGTATAAATGGATGTTCCAGCTGCAATTTGCAAGGTCGCAAAGGTATGCCGAAAACAATGGAAGGTAATGTGCCGCTCGATCCCCGCATTCTTTATCCAATTCGGCAAATGTTTGACAACTTGATCGTACTTCAAGCCCGCAAACACAAGACTTTCATCGTCCATCCGCGCACCAAGCAAATCGACGATATGGTCAGCCAACGGAAAGTATTCTTGGCTGCTTGTCTTTTTCTGCTTGTAGCTAATATAAAAGTTGCCGCGCACTCCTCTTATATCCTTCCACTGAAGTGCTACCACATCAGAGTATCGAAAGCCGGTAAGGGCTGAGAACTATCCCGCTTTTTTCACCATGATGCTTTCGCATGGAGCCTGTACCATTTTTTCCAATTCGTACAATTGCAGGAACTCTCTGTGTGTAGATTCAAGGGAAATTCCGTCCACTATTCCAGCCAGGTCAATGGACAAAATGCTCTTCTTAAAAGCTACTCGTAAAGTACTTTTAAACCGATTAAAATAACAAACAGCCGTATTGGTTCCGATTTTTCGTTTAGCCCGACCTTTTGCCGGCGAGGACAAAAGAAATGCCGCATACTCCTCACATACCGATTCATTTAAGTAGGTGAGCGGAAAGACGTCCCCTGCGAAAGCCTTAAAATATTCGACAGCCATGCGCCAGTTTGAGTTTCCGTAGCGTTTCTCAGCTTGTGCGGTAAAAAACTCGACGAAGTTCGCATTAAGTCTGGATTCTGATATAAAATAATACCTTCTTGCTTGCACTTCCAATTGATACTTTGCGCGTAAGTGTTCTGCCAGTTGTAATGTTTCATTGTTGTGCTGTCGTTGCAAATTTCCGGTTGGCGCCGAGTAGACAAAAATTTTCAGGTAATACTTACGCTGCAATTTCCCTGTAGTTGGATTGGGTACTGGAGGATAAACATCTAGGTAAAGGGTCTCCCTTCCATTTTTGATTTTATTTCTTCGAATAGTGATACGAGACATAGGATTTTTAAATAAGAAAGTAAGGAGAGCGAACCGTAAAGCTTCATCCCCCTCCCTACTATTATTTAGGATTGATGACGCAACTATATTTACAAGATTTCTTTGATTGAAAAATCGACCGCTTTATCCTGTATTAGAACCGTCACGAGGCAATTGTAATCTGCTGGACCAATCTTTTTAACCTTAAAACACTTTCCGTTAAGATGAAAATAGGTTGAGTTAGGCTCCAGTTTTAAAATAGCCTGTCCAGCCGCCCTGATACGGTCAATCTTTTGCAAGATCTTATACATAGTACAAATTACTTATTATCGGTTTCTGCCTTTTGAGATGGTATTTCCTTGTCCTTCAGCATTATTCCTACTGGACTTTTGCTCATTTTCCATTGCAGCCTCCTTAGCGATATCAGCTGATCTTGGCACTCGTACGCTTTTCGACGCGGATTTATCCACAAAAATGGCTTCATCGCGAAGCTCTACCCTATTTTTATCGTAGACATCGATCGTCTTCATCTGAGGATTGGCAGCTAAGGTTACTGGCACTGTGCGCCTGCCGATCTGAAGATCGGCCTGCACTATATTTCCACTACGCAGCGCCTTACTTATCTCCTGCAGTTTTTCGGCATCTTTTACGTCTTTGATTGGATATTTCTTAAGCGCTGCTTCCAGATCATAGCCATACTCCGGCCGGAAAGTTCGCATGGGGTGGTTACCATAGGCATCTTTGACTTCCAGATTGAGCTTGAACCAGACCGGTGTGCGTTCCTGCTTAGGACCATTCTCCTGATTTTGATCATTCTTGGTCCGTAAGAACACCTCCTTTTCCACAGACTGACCAGATAATAGTTTAAAGGCTTGCAGAGCAGTGACGCGGTAATCCCTCTCCAGATTAAAAGTATGTGATCTCGCAATTGGGTTATCTCTTTGCTGCAGGGTGACCTTGTAGTCATTCAGAAAGTACATATCGCTATCCTTGGAGCGGTTAAAATTTAGCTCGAAGTTCAGCTTTTCCGTTCTTGCCGCTTTTGGATCAATACTATCCAGCGGGCGATGCATCGTCTGAATACCCAAACTGAAGTTTGGCATTTCCTGGCGTATAGCCGTTTCCAGCACCTCATTAAGCTTGTTATCAAAGCCGAGGTTATCAAGCGTCTTTTTCAGGTACTCTAAATTGTTCTCGTTCATGTTACAATAGATTAGATTATAGGAATGAAATGGATTATTACTGATGAATAACTAGCAGCAGTGGAAGCTCGCTAAAAAAAGGGATTTACTATCCTTAGCGCGAGCGCGGACGATCAACCGTTTCGCTGGCCTGAAGATTGACAGCACTTAGGCGCGGAAAATTCCCTTTGAGCATGATTTGCAGGGCCTGCTTGTAAGAGGCGCTGTTATAATCGAGCTGCCGATGAAAGCGCCCTTCAAGGTTTTTAATACCGCTTAACATAACATGCTCATCACTGTTATCCTCTTTAAAGGTCAAGATCACTTTTTCGGTATTGGCCAAGATTCCCTTGGGCTCGCTCGCGCGGTATTGCACGGTGGTGTCATCATAAATCGAAACCGGTTCTCCCCTGCGGTAAGCCTGCTGCTGCCCTTGATCAAGCTCCTCCCCGTTGATATGTGAAGGAGCATGAACATTAGCAGCATCATAGTTCAAAAATTCCCGAGTATCTTTGTCATACTCGATCACCATCGTTTGCGTGCGATCTTCCCCCGTTTCTACTTCTACAACATGATTGTCCTTTTCGCCCTCGACAAGCTGCATCTGAACTTCACTGTCCAGCAAATGATGCCCTTGCGGGTTACGGTAGATCGGATGGATTAATAATTCCACCTCGCCTGTTTCATCTCTGTGAAGAGATAGCTTAGCTTCAAGGCGAGCTATGCGCACGTTCTCTAGCTGGATATCATTAATTTCTATCAGCGATGAACGCCTTCCTGCAAACATGGCCTCTAGGTTATCATTGTCGATAGTCACTCGCCCCTGTTTGCTTAGGTTCAAGGTTTGCAGCGCTTCCATCGGAAGCTCTAGTTCGTTAAATAAGTATTGCATAAAGTTTAAGATTATTTGTTTACAAGTGTCTCCTGCAGTAAAAGCAGGAATTTAAGCGGATCGACGTACCGGGTGCCGATCCGCAGGCTGAAATGTAGATGCATACCCGTTGCCCGGCCGGTTTGTCCCATCAGACCGATGACCTCTCCCGCACGCATAAAATCTCCAATCTCTACAAGGCAAGCGGAAAGATGTCCATAGATGCTAAACACCCCGCCATGATCAACGCGGACAAATCTTCCCAGATTAGTGTGCTCGCCGACCTCCACCACTTTACCGCCATAAACGCACATCACAAGAGGATTGCTCGATATCAGGTCCACTCCATTATGAAAGCTGTGTTGCCCGTTAATAGGATGCCTGCGCATACCGTAAGCCGAAGTGATCTTTGGCTCCTTTATGGGACTGCTCACCAAAACAAACTCTGCCGAACTTGGTGAAATAACATCACTATTCAAATGATCTCCTTCTGAGACGGTATCAGCCATAACCATTTCAGAATGCTTTAAATTGCTAGCCTCAGCCCCTGAAACAAATACAACGAAGCATACCACTACCAGTGAAAGCAAAGGATAAAGTCTAGAAATCATCAAGGAGATCAATATTTTTTGTGAAATTAAAACCAAGTATTAGCGAATAGCGTAGATAGCGCTAAAGATTAAAAAGGAAGTATATACCAACCAATAACAGTATTTAGTAAAATTTAACCTACCCAATTATGGAAAGAATGGATGGAAACAACCCGTTAAGACAAATGGTTCTTCGCGGAAAAGCGCGCGAGGATTTCTTTGCATGGCACTTAGAAAACTTTCAAAAGAAACCAGCCAGTATCGATCTGTGGGCTATTGGCCTGCAACTGGAGCTATTTAGCCAGTTCTTCAATAAACCGATCCGGAATGCCAATGATTTTTATTTCGCGCTTGAGATGTACAACAACGCTTGACTATAGTTTCGCACCTGCAAAGTAACAAGGGATGATCTTACTTTTCGCTCGCTTGTGTCCGGAAGCCCAGTACAATATCGGCAACCTCGGAATTGATCTGCGCAAAATTGGCTAGTAGGATTTCATCTTTCCGACCTCCAAAATCATAGAAGACCGGCAAGTCCCTATACTGCGCCTCCTCTTTTTTGATGGCCGCAACATCCAGATTGATCCTGCAGTTGATTGCCGAGGGCTCATATTTACCTGTGTAATCTTCCACAGCGTCCGATGCGAGCATCCCAACCATCTCCCCTGCTTTGAGTGATGCGATCTTACCAGCAGGGATCAGCGGCTCCAAACGCTCGGAAATAGATAAAGATGTTTTTGACCGATCTATCGAAAGGCTTTCCCCCACCTGCTTGACCTTTCCGAAGATTCGCTCTAGCCAGTCCAAGGTTTCCTTGTTACGGACCGATCCCGAGAGCACATTGCCCACCACCGAAGTGATCGTTGTAGCGGTCTCCTTTCCGTACTGCTGCTTGAACTGCGGAAGCTCCTGAAGCCCAAGTAAAACCGCAGTAAGGTTACTGCGGGCTTGGGCAATCAGGTTTTCGATCTTATGCGCGTAGAGTGTTGGCGCCTCATCGATGATCAGACCAACGGGTTTATTCCCCCTAGAATTGATCAGGCGCGTAATGCGGTTCAAGATCACCGAATAGCAGGCTGAATTGATGCTCTGCGTGTTAGGATCGTTCGCTAGCACCAAGATTGAGGGATTGCGCGGATCACTGATTTTCAGTTCAAAATCGTCAGCAGAAAACACCCAAAACGTTTCCTTGGTCGCAAGCCGACTGATAAAAACTTTAAGGGTACCCACCTGCCCTTCCAATTGATCAAAGGCCTTGGCCTTGAAGGCTGTCATAAAGGGCGAAAGCAAAGATTCCAGCTCCGGATTGGAAAATAGTACGGTGAAGATCTCCTCGTAAGAGCGGTTCAGAAAAGCCAGCACATGCGGAAAGCTGGAATACTTGCCACCCTGATGACGAGCAAAAAAATAAATACAGGATGCCAGAAAGTTGATGGCCGATTGGGTGAAGAACTGATCACTCCCACCCGACTTATCCCCTTTTTTCATCGCCTCCACCAGCGCTTCGGCGGTTTCTGATGCATCGGCCAAGGTTTGTAGGTACTCGCTTCGCCACGGGTTTATCCGTCTACTCTTCTGAGGATCGGTCAGATTAATGACATGAAAGTCGTAATCTTTACATTTACCTGCCTGCTTAGCCAGCAGGTAATGGTAATACGCCACCTTGCCCAGATCCGGAAACTTAAAGTCATAAATCACCATCGTAAATTCCAGCGCCACAAACTGCCGAATGACGGGCATCACCACCCCAAAACTCTTTCCACTGCCGGGCGTGCCGATCAGGAGCGTCCCGCGAAAGACATTTTCCAGTACCACAAAGCCCTTCCGTACCTTTCCTTTATAATAGAAAAGCATCGGAATATTGACCACGTAGGGACCAATCTTGGCCTTGGTTCGCTGCATGAAGGATTCGCCCTCCACGTTCCACTTATCTTTTCCAAGCTTGGAGCTAATGATCTTGGACACATTGTCCAATGCCAGGTGCAGCAGCAGGGTTCCTGCCAGTGTAAAGAGTATATAAGCGAACTGAAACCAGCGACCGGACAAACCATTATCTAAAAGGGAAGAATCATACACCCAAATAGACAGACAAAGCATCACAATCGCCAGTCCAAATGGGATCACTATAACGCGCTTCACGTCTAGATCCTTGCTCTTGCGGCTTAACGTACCGATGGAAACAAGCGCCATAATCATCAGCGTAAAGAGCTTTGCGTAGAAAGGATGTTCGTAAATCTTAAAGTTTGCCAATTTTTCAAGCACGACCAGTCCGCCATTTCGCGCAAAGCTTTCTATCGCTAGCAGATCGTCAACTAGTGCAAATAAGGCAATATCAAGGAGTACCAGCAGATAGATGGCGAAGCGCAGAAAACGATGCAGGGACTGCTGCTCTTTAGATTCCTCCATAATCGATAAATTTGTAATCAGCGTTTATAAAAAGTACAGCAAGAGCTAAAATGTATCCGCATTTAAGATATCCCGATACTTTACTTTAAGGTCCAGCGTACGTCCGGAGAGCTGTTTTTCAGAAAGCTGGATGTGCAGGATCTTGTTCGCTGGAAAGGTCATTTTTCGCAAGACATAGATATTGCGAAAGCTTCGCTTAAAGCTGTCATGCGCATAGAGCTGCCAGAGCGGCTCTACTTCGATTGCCTGCACATTGGTGGCCTTGGTTATCTTTCGATCCTCGATCTTCATGCGCAGCTGATCAATCTCGTATCGCAGATTGGTGCTGTTTGTGGCCGTGATATCCAGTAGCACCAGATCACCTAGGGTGTAAACGGCATTGAGCCTCAGACCGGCATCATGCTTCCTGGTTTTGCGGATCGGTGAAGTCTTTCTAGCGGCAAGCATCGCCAGGGCATGCTTTCGAAGATCGGCAGTGGGAATATGCTCTTGGCCCACTAGCGGTTGTATTTCACTTGGATCAATCGTATAGCTGGCCGGAACAAAGGAAGTACCCACCCGGCTACTAAAGGAAAGATCGTATTGGGCCATAAAGCTTTCGCCCACAACGGTCAGCACGCCCAGACTGGCATCTGTAAATGATCCATTATCGTTAACTGAATCTGGTGTCCATTTAAGACGCAATACATTTTCCTGAGGCAGATCACCGATAATCTGGTCCGAGGAAATGTCCACGTAGCTGATCGGCTCGGGAGAAATGATGTGAAGGGAAACGCCCGGCTGCAACAATAGCTGCGGAAGCTGGCTTCGAAAAGTTGCAGGTGATTGCTGCGCGCGCAGCGACAGCGCGGCAAGTAGTGCCGCGATAATTAGAAAAAGAAATCTCATAGATAAAAGGTATAAACGTTAAAAGGATGTTTTAAGCTGCTGGGGATCTATCAAATAAACGATTGTGCTGTATTTGATCTTGGCCTTGTTCTGGCGGATCATCTTGCTTACCGCGGTACTTGTTGACTGGAATACCTTCTGCACCATGCTCATGGCCAGCTGGCTATTGCTTTCCATTTGCTGCATGGTGATGCCTTGGGAAGCATTCCCGCCTAGCTCCTTGGTAAATTCCCTAAACTCGGAAGCCGGAACAAATAGTCCGCGCATACCATCATGATCATACACCTCCAGGTTAATGGGCAGGATCTGCTCGCCGAGCATGGCTGAGCTGATGGTCAAGTTCACCCGCTGTCCGCTGAATCCCGATACCTGCGCATACAGGTAAGTACCCTTTTTAATGGGAACCGATCCAGCACGAATATCCTCGAGCAGGCGGATGCGCAATCTGGATCCGACGTACCCCGTGATGTTCTGGTCAATGATCGCCGAAATGAAGCTTTCCGTTTTAGCAGGACGAACGGTATTGAAGCCATCTCCATCGCTATTGCCCTTGCTAACTGCTAACACCGGAGGTGCACCGATCGATCTTGATTGCTCCTCCTCAGCAATCTTTCGCTGCTGCTCAGCCTGATATTCGGGATCATTGGCTTTTCCCATACTATCCACTAGCTGCATCTGTTTACGGAAAAGTTCCATCGGATCTTCACGAGCCTCCACCCTTGAAGGCTCATTCCTTACCGAGACTGCTGAAAGCTTCGCTAAGGCTTCTTCCATGGCACGATCCTCGGCACTGGGAGAAGACCTTCTCGGGGCAGCATCGGGAAAAGAGCCTGCTTGATCGGGCCGATAACGATTTTTCATCGCCTTGTCGATCGAATCGAGCATTTCGCGCTCGCGCATGTTATAGAGGGTGCTGGGAAGCTCCTTTTCGGCTTCCTCCTCAGCAATAAGTCCAACGGCCGTATAGCCATCGGCCTGTCGGTACTGATCGCGGTATGCATCGAGCTTTCCGGTGAGCGATTTCTTGCGCACCTGATCCGAAACGTCGGCAATACCTGTTTGCAGGGAATTTTTCCCCGCCCGGTCTACTTCGGGCTTGTCAAAGGTAGATTTGTAGATGTAAAAGAAAATGCAGAGAAAAGGAAGTAGAATGAGCGGAACAACGTAACGCGGTTTATTGAAGTCTATTTTCATGGTATGGCATTGTTTAATTGCATGGATTTTTGGATGGTCTCAAACCTCTCGAGTGCACCGATCAATAGCAGGCTATCTGCGCTGGTCAGGCTATCCTTATCGATCAGCGAGCGAATCTGCGCCTGCAGATCAAGCACCTCACTGAGCGCAGCATAGGTACTGGTAATAGAAGGTAATCCCGCACCAATAGTATCCAGTGCGATTTTAGGCGACTGGGAAAGCAGTCTGGTGGAAGCCGGTTTGCGCTGTTTAAAACCAAACATCCAAATGGCCGAGGACAACATGACCAGCAGCATACCGCCGAAAACATAGCCGGGGTATCGCTTTAAAACGCTCTTAAACATGTCGCGCCATGCTGGCATCCCTATCCGCTGATCCTGGGTATTAGAAGTTGTTTTTTTGGACATTTTGCAGGTCTTTGTTTTCAATGGTCTTCCACTTGGTGATCAGCACCGCATGGGGGTTATTCTCCGAACGTATCTCCATGTCGGCAAGGTAGCCTTCGGTCACGAGCGAGCGGGTGATCGTCGAACTACGCCTGTCGATCTTCTGGGTGCCGTAAAAGCGGAAGTAACGGCTCGGAAGATCCAGCACGATACTATCGGTACGGATGGTGAGCACGGCGCTGGAAGATAATACGGAACTAAAAAAACCTTTCTCTTTGAGGTTATTGTACTGAAGCGCACCGCTCTCATCGATCAGGTACATGGCCTGCTTCATCTGATACTCCATAAATTTGTCATCAGGTGTGAGCGAGAAAAACAGGCTATGGAAACGCCCCACGTGCGATCGGTACTCTGCTGCGCGGTTCATCTGCACATCGGTCTGGCTGGCGCGCATGGGCACATTGCCCGAATCCATCACATAGATGCTCTGCCTTGCCGAGACGACCTGCCGATAGGCAAAAAAGGAAATGATCAGCACGATCAGCAGCGATGCAATCAGACTACCAGCGGCAATAAAAGTGGCAAGGCGCACCTTGCCTTCAATGTTTCTAATGATCATAGCTGTTACTTTATTTTACCAAGAAGTTTACCTGCCATACCACTCATCATCGGCGCGTGTCTTCCCATGACCGAAGCAGCCGAGGAAATTCCGGAAGTTGAAATTACCCAAGTAGAGATGCTCGGCACGGTGAGCATGGTTAGTCCGCCGATCACGAAGGTGACGATCACTATTCCGAAGGAAAGTAGTCCATTTCCAAGGAACCAAGCTATCTTCTCCAGATCGGCTCCGCCTGTTCCCACCAGCACCTGATAGCGGCTGATCTCCGCTTCCATGGCATAATGCTGAAAGAGCGAAGCGATATACATGACTAGGTAAGCAATGCCCGAATACAGGTTGACCGATACAAAACGGGCGATCCAAGTAGAAAAAGAATCCCTAAAAGCCGGCAGGATGCTTACCGCTACGGCGAAAGGGCCAAGGATGAGCAAGATGGTAGAAAAAATAATCTGAATGATAAATATCACGTACACGCAGATTCGCAGAAACCAGATAGCGAGGGTTTCTACTAGTGAAGTCACCATCAGCTGAAATCCCGCCTGCAGGCGGTTCCTCATCTCGACAATTGGGTTCCATACAGTCGAAAAACCTTCCTTGACGCTAGATTTTACCGACTCCCATGCATTTTCATACCAGGTGTCCGCTTCGGTCTTTGCCGTCTCAGCCTCGGCCTGTACTGTCAGGATCTGGTTGGAAAGATCAAGCATAAGCTTGGCGCGCTGCAGGCGAAGGTTATTGATTTCTGTCTGGCTGCCATCGAACATCGCTTCGGTCCTTGCCGCAACGATGTCCGTTGGATAGGCCAACACGCGCGTAAAGGTCGGCCACCAGAGAATGACCATGACGAGACCAAATGGCCTTAGCAGGGGCATGATCTCCAGCTGCTTGTCGCCCGACATCATTTCATAGGCACGGATAGAAAAGAATATAAGCATAAAGATGGCGCTGAGCGCCTGCGCATCGCTGGTAAAGGCATCATAATGCGTCCAGATGGTATTTTTCATCTGCTTTAAAAAGTGCATGATGCCCTCCTCGTAGATGCCGTTTCCCTGCAAAAAGTTAAATGAGTCCTTAAAGGAATCGGGCACGGGCTGCACCTGCAGGAGCGGAACACCGCTCAGTATGGATAGTAGGCTCATAGATGCTAAAGTTTGGTTGTAGAAAGGATATCATCGGCGATCTGTATATCCGAGCGTGCCGGCACATCAATCTTACTAGCGAGATGCTCCCGAATCCGTCCCATATTATCCTTGATGGCTAGGTAAGTCTTTGCGCGCTGACGCTTCGCCTCCCAGATGGCCAGCAATTTTCGGTACTCGCCCAGCATCCGGTGATAGGCAATGATCCGTGCGCCGCGGTCAAGGTTGGTAGACCGCATAGCCTCTAACCGCTCTTTAAGCGTCTCGGCCTCCTGTCGGTACCAGTCTGCCGAGCCGCCTTGCTCGAGGTAATCTCTGACCGAACTTTCTAGTCCTTCAAACAGCGATGCCTCCTCAAATTCCAGCAGATCCCTAAACTCATGGCGGTAATAGAGTTGCCATAGCGGATCGCCCGCGGAGACCACGCCGGCATAGTTGGCCGTTTCACTAAGCGCCGTATGACTCAGCGTATCGGCATGGCGCTTGTAGGCCTCCTGGGTATTTTTCATCGCCGCCACCAGCAGCAGCCTGCGCGTTTGTGGTCCCGAGCCGCTGAGTGGCCTGAGATCCGTTTTGGGATAATTAGGGTGAAGCCCCCAAGTCAACCAGTACTGGTAATTCAGGCTTAGAAATCCCCGGGTCGGGGTGAACTTCTTACGGTCCCACTGCTTAAAGACCATGCGTTCCTGCTGGTTGACCACATGCTTATCAGTCTGGTATTTTACGTTCTGCGCCCGAAGGTTGCCATAGAACAGACACACTGAAACATAAAGTATCAGTTTAAATAACTTATACATATCATTTATTTTAAAAGGTTATATTGAAATACAATTCGATCCACCAGCTGCCGATCCCTATTGATAAAACTTCGAAACGGATTGATGGAGGCCAGCACACCATTAATTTTTGCCCAGTACATACCCCGGTGCACGCTGTAGCACAAAGCGCGCATGACGCGAAGTTCAAGAAGCACCTTCACAAGCAGCGCATCACGTCTTTCAAAGTTCATCAGCACATTACTTCCTTCTTTAAGTACAAAGTCAGATACCTCCGAAACCAGCTTTACTCCGCGATCTTTCATTTGATAGGTGACATCTTCTGCAAAGAGTAAAAGATGGGGGGCCTGCTTCGCTGTTAGTAGTATCTTATCACATTCGGAGATGATTTCCGAGGAGACCGAAGCAATCTGCTTTAGCATCAGGCCGGACTTGAGGGCCTGATCGACCTGCGTGAGTGCACCATGGATCATCTGCTGCACAAGCACGACAGAGGACAGGTTGACGTTGATGTCGTCCAAGCGGTTATTAATGGTTTTCAGGTAGTCATAATGGGTAAGTTCAGAGGCCGAACGTACCGCGCCATTCTCCCCAACAATGGCCAGATGCTTTGCATCATAGACGATCGTTACATAGCTCTGCGCGATAGCATGGCTCGAATAAACAAGACATAAGCCGCACACAAACAGAATTTTAAAAACATCCATATCGATTTTTATTTAAGCTGATTGAACTTGGAAAGAATGTTGTCTACCAGCTGGCGATCTTTATCGATAAATGCGCCAAAAGGGTTTGCTGCATGATGCCGCGCGAGGGCCTGCTTATTGAGCATCGTATTAGCGAGTCCCCTTGAGGCGCCAGCGATAAGACGAAGCTCGGCGAGCACATGGCCAAAGAGCACCTTTCGATCACTCGCTTTCATCTGGTTCAGGTCTCCCGCCGAGAGCAGCAGCGCGTAGAGGTAACTGCTCAGTCGGGTGGCTTTTCTTGCCAGGTCGATCTCCACTTGATAAGCCATTGCAATCAGAATGGGGTCATCAGCGGCAAGCTGAAAGATCCGTGACTGCTGCGCGGTAATATCATCGATGATCGGCCAGGCCTGCATGCCGATCTGCGCAGCATCGATCACCAGTCCGAGCGCACGAAAGCGCCGCTGCAAATGCCGGTACCGCTCTTTGAATGTCGCAGTCTTCCCGCGGTTGACCTCCTCGTTTGCTGTCGTTACCACCTGCCTATTGAACGCTTCGTTCTGCCGCTCATTTTCGGATTTGCTGTGGGCAACAAGTTGATGGATCAGCTCCACATTCAATTGAGAAAACGCATTACTAACAAATAGTAGCAAGCTTGTTATCATTAACACTAGTGCTTTCATTGTTTTAGGTATTTGGCGTTTCGGATGATATCATCTGCTATCCTTGTATCGATGTTGATAAAGCCTGCATAGGGATTGAGCGATTGCAAAATTCCACGCTGCTTCGCCCAAAACATCGCGCGGTACATACCATATGCAACCCCGCGCTGGATCGTCATCTCCGAGACGATCCGGTTGAGCAGCTTCGCTCGCTCACCGGAATGTAGGATAGAAACCCAGCGCCTTACCATATTGCTACGGCAGGTTTCCAAGAATCCTCCTCCGAACCGTACGTACACGTCTCCGCGTATACGGCTCTCCATTAATATTCGCAGTCTATTCTCCATTATGAATCCTCCTATGACATTTATGGCAAACCGCCAATGTTTTCCTCTGTCTTGCAATCATTAAGATTTCCCACTTTTTCTTGCCCTTTAAGTCTTTGACTTTCCGAACGTGGTGCATTTCGAGGTCATTGGTTTCGCCACACAATTCACACTTTTGGGCTTTCAGCCTGTCGACAAGGCTGGTGTTCCCCATTGTGTAATTCGTGGCGGGTAAATTGTCCGTGTCGAATCCAACAGGATGAACCTTTCTTCTGAAACCTTCATTATAAAAGATACGGGATTTCAAGTCTCCTTTTTTGTTGGTATAGGTCACGGTGAAGTTTTTATCACGGCTGTATTTCCGCAATATCTTTCTCACCGTAGACCTGTACTTTCCAGCAAAGGTCTTGTACATGCTGTACTCCATGATATACTTGAAAGAATGCATCGTAGCCACATTGTTGGCGATGCAGTAAAAGTTGTAAAGCCCTCTGATTTCGGAATTGAACCTAGCAAGTATTTCCAGATCGTCATTGTTCCTTAATCTCATCCTGCTTTTGGGTTTCCATACCTCGTGGCCATTGTGGTGCTTGAATTCGACCACTCCGTAGTGGACTAACTTTGCTTTCATGGCACTTGACGGCATTTTTAGTATTACATTTTTGCTGTAACACCGTATAAGATTACCCATACTGTTCCGTTTCGGGATGTTGGAATGCTCCAAGTAGACTTCGTACCCAAGGAATTTTGCGACGTCTCTCGAATGGGTGATGAGTGTCTTTTCATCGGACAGTTCAAGTTTGAGTTTTTTGGACAGGAATTCCTTAATGTCCTCTTTAATCTGCTTGGCTTCCTCTTTGGAACCCGCCACGCCTATCAGGAAATCGTCTGCGTACCTTACGTACTTGAGCCTTTTGAAGCGTTCGTCCATCTCGTCATCATACGAAATAGCGAACTTTCTCTTGTCAAGTTCTTTGAGTTGTTTAACCAGCTCTGCTCTCGTGGCCTTATCAGTTTCGGTTTCGAGGTTCTTTTTAAGCAACGGTCGTACCCGCTCGATTCTCTTCTGCTCTTTATTTCTCCTGCGCCTTTCGCCTTTGTCAAAGGATTTGGTGTAATCCGCCATGTACTTGTCCAACTTGTCAAGGTAGATATTGGCCAGTATCGGGCTTATGATACCTCCTTGGGGCGTGCCACTGTACGTGTTTTGGAAAACCCAGTCCTCGATGTACCCTGCGTTCAGGAATTTCCTTATCAGGCGTAGGAAGCGTTCATCATCGATTCTTTCCCTAAGGATGCTTATCATAATATCGTGGTCGATATTGTCAAAGAACCCTTTGATGTCACCTTCGATGAACCACTTCGTGCCCCTGAATGTCTTTTGGACTTGAAGCAGTGCGGTTTGGCAACTTCTGAACGGCCTGAACCCGTGCGATGTGTGGCTAAAACAGCCTTCATACATGGATTGTAGCATCATCCTGATTACCTCCTGCACCAACTTGTCGTCAAAAGAAGGAATGCCCAACGGCCGTTTCTTGCCGTTTTTCTTGGGGATATAAGTCCTTCTCGCTGGATTGGGCTGGTACGTCTCATCTTTGAGCGCACTGATTAGCTTCTCAATACGGGATAAGCTCATCTCATCTATCGTTTTCCCATCCGAGCCTTCCGTCATATTGCCGGGCTTGGCATAGATGTTCTGATAGGCGATGTAGAACATCTCCTCATTGAACAGGTTTCTGTAGAGCCTTTCAAACCGATAGCCGACATTTCCGCTATGCTTTGATAGACTGTTTAATACCTTTTCGGGATTTCGCTTAATGTCTCTCACATTTTCCATAAATCAGTATTAAAAAATATTAACTGCTTCCCTTCGCCATGTACAAGGCTTTCCCTTGCTCGGACTACTACGGAAGCTCCGTTACCGTGTCGGATATTCAGAGACCTTACGTCCCATAGCCACGCCAGTGGCATTCCGATTTAGGTAATCCCCGTTTAGCTGTATAATAACATGGCACGATAGATTGTCGGATATGACTTGCCTTTTACTACTGACTGTAGTTGCGCCGTGGTTAGTTCTCGCTTCCTGTCCTCATGGACTGGTCAGGAAGAACCACGGTATGACGGGTAATAGCTATCTTACGTCAAAGCTCCAACAATAACCACTCAGGCCATCATTCAATCAGATTCGATTTTATCCTCATATCTATCTTTTCACCTCACCATTCAGTCGCAACGTGATAACTCGTTGACTTATGGATTTCCCGACATGCTACACTCCCCGATATTTTGGTTTCCCTCACGGATAAGTCGGTTGGTGACAAACATTTAAAGAACACTTGTTTGGTACCTTGCCATTGGTACATTTATTATACAGCCTTTACGGGCGCACCCATCAGATTATCCGCTCCTCCTTTGGTCACAAAGCTGCTGACCTCTGCTGCAAGCGCGATGGATCGGTTCTTGAACTCGCTGGCACCCTGCTCGGCAAAGAGCAGCAGTGCCGGATTGCTCCCTGCAAGGGATATGGCCTTACCCGTATCGCGGACAATGTCACTACCGATCTCGGTAATATCCTTTATGGCAAGCAGATTCCGCATAATGGCCGAGACTTCACTAAGCCCCTTGTAGATCTTGTCCTGCATGTCGTTGACGATGACCAGTTGTCCGGTCACGGCAAACTGTCCACGCTGGATCAGCGTTAGCCGCTCGTTGGTGTTATCGAGCTGCTGATCAATGATACCTGAATGTACCGCTGTTGCAGCGGCGACAGCCGGATCAATATAGATCTGCGCTTTGCAAACCGCGGTACATAGCAGTACCGCTAGCAATAGAAATAGCTGTTTTATCATGATCTTAAGTTTGGTAATGTGTTAAAGATTGCTGCGAACCGACTGGCGTGCCGGCAGCATTGACCTTTTTGACAAAAGCAGCTAGGCTTAGCCCGCTAGACTCCATATCCTGAATAAATACTTCAAGTGCGTGCTGATAAGTTTTATAGGCCTGCACATAGCTCAGCACCGCATTCTTCTCGGGCTTCTCCGTTGTGTACGTTAGATACTGCGCTAGCGATACCTCCACGCCGTAAACTTCTCCCGAGCCGCCCCGGCGAATATAGACCTCCTTGAACCGGCCGCGACCTTCTTTGTTATCAAGCTGGTTTATAGTAAAGATCTTGCGCCGCTCGGTATCGGTGATGGATAGCAGCTTGGCAATGGCGTCGTAGTTCTCACGGAACTTGGACTGATCAAGCAGGCAGATCGTGTCCGAGTTGGCAAGAATACTGTCCTTGACAACCGGATTACCGAGGATATCCCCTAACTCTTGGGTCACCACGATCAACTCGCCCCAGAACTTTCTGACCGTTTTATAGAGATACAAAATGTATCCGGCCATCAGCGGACTGGCGATGGCCTTCCACGCTTCCTCTATGATCAAGGCTTTCCGCTGGTCACGCCGGTGCCGCATCTTTTGCAGGAATACGTCCATGATGATCAGCGTCACAATCGGAAATAACACCTTATTTTCCTTTACATTATCTATCTCAAAGACAATAAACGGTTCAGAAAAAAGCGAAGCGTCCGCATCCTCATTGAGCACCGTCCCAAACTCTCCGCCGGTATGGAATTTACGTAGCACATAGCGGTACTCATCTAGATCAAAGGTGATGGCTTCCTGCGCGGTGATCTCGCTGATCCGGTCCACTGAGTAGCTGTAAAACGAGTCAAAATTTAGCACCTTGGGCCTCGTTAAGTTGTCAGCACCTTGCTCATTCCAAAAGAACGCATAGTAATAGGAAGAGAGCACATTGGAGAGTACTGTATCCTCGATCTGGCTGAGCTGGCCATCGGGTCCTTTCCAGAGCAGGGCGATCAAGGTTTTTAGGAAATCCTTTTTTTCCAGGTTGAACTCTTTACGCGAGATCGCAAAGGGATTCATCGATATAGGCTTTTCCTCCGTGTAGGTAATGTATTTGCCCCCGTAATAACTGCAGAGTCCGGAATAACTATCCCCGGTATCCACAATCACCACATCCATATTATACAGGCAGTACTGCTCAACTAGCGCATTCATGTAAAAGGATTTGCCGCTACCACTGGGACCAAGGGTAAAGCGCGAGCGGTTGTTCATCCTCCCGGTGCGCATCGGCAGATCCGAGGGATCGATCCCTACGGGTATGCCCTGCCGGTCGGTAAATCGGATCAGGAAATCGGACTGCTCGTCCTTCTGCAGCGACTCTTTAAAAAAGAAGCAGATCGCCGCGTCCGAGCTCGTTAGGAACCAGTCGTAAGCTTTAAGCTCCACGCCATTTCCCGGCAAGCAGGTCCGAAACAGTTCCATCTGGTTATAGGCATTGCGCGATGGGATGATCCCCTGCTGGAACAGTGCCGCCTCAATGTAGTTGGCCGCCTTGGAAATCTTTGCCGATTCGGCCGAGACCAAGATATTAAAATGCGCATTCACCAAAAGCTGGTTTTCCCGCGATACATCCACCAGCAGCTGATCGATATCCTCTACGCAGATCAGATTGGCCGGATCGGGCACACCCGAATGACGCTTACGCTTCAGCTGAAGCTTATTAAGCGTGACCTGCTGGGATGGTATTTCTACTAGCTGGTTATAGATCATGCACTGGTAATCGGGCACATGATGCAGAAAGGAGAAATTATCCTCGGGGAAATTCCGAAGGTTACCCCCGTCCTGCCGCGTGCCATGTGTGCCTGCATCTTCGGGCAGATCGATCGTATCGGTGTTGATCAAGCTGATGCTCCGCACTGCTCGGTCTCCAACCCGAAGACATTCTTCACCCGCAGCGATGTTGTCCAGGACAATATTTGCTGAGGCAAAATCCATACCCACGATACGCTTCACATAACCGTCCAGCTCACGCTCACTCAGTTCCGCCGGCTCTAGGCCAGCCCCCTCAAGCAGATCGAGCACTTTATCGATGTTCTGTGCAAAATCCAGCAGTGCCTTGGGACTGTAGACATAGAACCGACCCTTTTTTATCTGCTTGGTAATAGTGAGGTAGCTTTCCATATCCGTGTAATCCCTTCCTTGAAAATGCTCATTGTATTTCTGCTGCAGGAATTCCTTCGCCTCTGGTGCCTCGAATTTCCTGCGCGAGAATACATCCTGCTTCTGGATGATATGTCCTTCTCCGAGGATTTTGATCAAGTTGAGCAGCAAATTGTGGTATATGGTGTAAGGTTCAGGATCAGCGCCATGCTGCATGGCCATATTACGAATTCGGAGTACGACCGAAAACTCCCCGTTTTCCCCGTACAGAAGGGTATGACCGGCCTGCTTTTCGATGCCGATGTAGGGCAGTTTAAAGGTTTCGCGTTTTAGCTTTCCCATAGCTCTTTAGATTTACAGGGTGGACAAATAGCGCACTATTGCGCGTTTTAACATGAAGGCCTCCCTTTTGGCGCTGGAAGGTGAAGGTAAGGCCGCCTGCAATAATGGCTAGGGTCAGTACAGCACCGAGGTACATCCCGAAGAGCGCCCCAACTAGTCCGCCGCCTAACAAGCCGATCACCAGTGATCCGATTCCCCAGCCGATAAACTTCCCCTTGAAGCCGCGGTAAACAAGGGGCCGCTGGAGCCCCTTGTAAATTGCATACCTGCGCGCCATTAAACCCCGAAGAAGGCCTTGATGACCACCGAGACCAGCACCAGAAATAGGCAGGATCCGCCCCAGCCCATAAGCTCCTTATTGATGTCCTGATCGCCAGAGTTCCACTTGATGTACACGCGTACCCCGCCGATGATCCCGACCACAGCGCCAATAGCGAGGGTCAAGGTAGACACCGGATCAATGTAACTGGTCAGCGAGGAAGTCGCCGCATTGATTCCCGTAGTTCCCCCGCCAACCTGGGCAAAAAGAGTTGGCATTGCCGAAATCACCGCCATAGCGGTAGCAAACAGTTTTTTTGTCTTTACTGTCATGGATAAAAAAATTAAAGGATGAATGGAATATTAAATGCCGTATAGGGCTTTCAGAAATGCGCTGACTAGGGTCAAAAAAAGGCAGGAAAACAGCCAGCCCATTACTTGGGCATCGATATGGTGCTGTTTTCCACTCTGCACATTGGAATAGATGCGCAGACCACCCAGTATACCGACAATCGCACCGAGCACTAACACAAAATCCGATAGCGCGTAATACCAGCGGCCGACCTCGGCACTAACGCCATAGAATTCAGACAGCCCTGGCTGCGCGAATACCGCACTCGGAAAAACAAAAATCGATGAGGTAAAAATGAATAGGGTAATAAGGTAGTGCCTTGCCATCTTAATAGGAAATGGCGCGCGTATGCTCGATCAGGTTTTCTTTGGCCAGCCGCATCAGCTCACCGATGCCAACCGCTCCAGTTGATTCGACTTGCGAGGATATCGCAGTCAGTGGAGCCTGCTGCATTACCCTTTCAGAGCTTGATTCTTGGGCAGAAGCTTCCTCTCGCTCTTCCAAGGTGATAAGTTCGGGCACGACGTCATCTTCAAAATAAAGCTTCTCATCACCCGTATCTTGGCCTGGGACTTTTCCGGCCGCCCAGCGGTCATAGAGAATGTTCATAAGGTAATAAAGGAGGTAGGCAAGTAAAATTGCCACTGCAAATGTAGTCCAGCTCATAGTTCTGTGTTTTTAATGGTTTCTTGAATGTGCTCGGCCAACCAGGGATGCTGCTCGATATAGCGGTGCAGGCTGTAAACGATAAAACGGTTCATATCTATATTTTTGGCCAGCTTGATGCGCTTGAGTAGTGCTACCGTGCGCGCATCCAGACGGATCATGCTCTTCTCGGTGTATTCAGGCTTAAAGGCCTCGATGGCGGCAAAGAACTCCGCTGCCAGCTTATCGTGTGACGTTGCTTTCGGCTTTTTTGAGCTCTTGCCCTTGCTCCGCTCGGATCCTTCCTGCGTATTATTTTCGATCGGTTTTCCCGTATTCTCTTTTCCTTTAAGCTCATGGCGGATCTGATCGGCAAGGGAACGAATATTATCCATCGGCGCCCTCGCCTCCTATAAACTTGTCGTAAATGCTGCTGAGCACCGGAAGGACCACAGGTAGCAAGATGGTCGGGATAGCATTGGTATCTACCCGCTGGAAATCGATCCGGTCCGGAAAACCGTTACTGACCTGTCCAAAACCAGCCAGCACCTTATCCACCTCTAGCCTTGTTTGGTATTTTACCCCGCTCTTGAGCCTGTTTGGAATAAAGATTAGGGGCGCAGCGGTATTGATCCTAGTAGCGACCATGGCAAAAAGTAAGGTGGAGTCCACCGAAAACTGATCATAGCCAAACGGACAGAGGATAAGGTCACCTGCACGGATAACCGGAATCAGATCGTCGTCATCCATTTTGCCCGGCAGGTCGATCAGCACCATCTCATCGGCATTTTTGCTCAGCACATCCATCAGTCCAGGAAAATCGCGTAAGTCAGCAGCGAGCACTTCATAGGGAAGCGAACTTTCGGTAAGCTGCGCCTTTTCGTATTTCGAGGAGATCGACTGCTGATAATCCATATCGAGCACCGTAACAGGCCGCTTTTTGTTTACGGCAAGGTAATTGGCCAGTAGCAGTGTTACGGTACTCTTCCCTGCTCCGCCTTTCTGGTTTCCTAGTAATATGACCATAAAGAACCATTTTAAATGTTAGCGTTTATTTGTTGATTTATTATTGTGTCGGTTTCGTTTTTTGCCGTGCACGGCCTCGTCGTCCACATCATCCGTCAGGTTCAGTCGAAATATTGGTGCTGCGATTGGCTCCTCCACCGCTACTATTGCCGCGGGACGATCGGGCTTTTCTACAACTAAATCTTGGTACTCGCCCTTTGCCCATGACGCGCCTTTGCTATAGTTCGAAGCAGCAGTACGCTCGCTTTTATCTTCCCATTTTTTAGCCGAGGTCTTCTCCTGGGTCCCCGTTAGTTTCGCTAGCGAATAGACCTGACTTCCCTTGAATATATTTCTCTTGACATAATCAATGATGGTATAGCCATATGGGGGCTGCCCGCCAGCGGAGTGGAAAACAAAGTTCAGACCGTATCTTAGTGCCAGTTCTCGCGTGAGCTCGGAGCTAAAGATGCCCTTATCCTGCTCAAGCTTCCTATCAAACTGATAGCTATACTTACCAATCAATGTCCAGATTTGCCGCTCCCTAATTTCATCTTCGCTGTACTGCTGGATTTGTCTATCAACATCTTCCGAGCGTACTTCACCGAGCATTTTCCCGAATTTGGAAAGCCTGATGAGCCCGTCCTCTTCGCGCAGGTTGTAGCCTTGGTTCTCCAGCAATGTTCGAAACTGCGCCCGTGTACTAAAATTAAACTTCAGCGCATCAGTGAGATCACGCTGCACGGTATGCAACGCTTTCTCACCAAGGATTTCGTGAAGTACCTCATAGGCGCGGATCTTTTCAAAACTATTATCGATCTTTTTACCATCTTTTCCCACTCTGGTGGAGACGATATGAACGTGCATATTGGCCGTATCCCGGTGAAGTATCACTAGATAGGGGTGATCGCCGTAGCCCATCCCCTTCATCCAGTCATGGGCAACAGGGGCTAGCTCGTCCTTGCTATACTGCTTTCCTTTGGCAGAGATCACCACATGCAGCTGCGGGTATTTGATACGTGAACTCGTCGAGGAAACTGCTTCCAAATAATTGATGTAATCCTGTGGGCGCAACTTTTGCAAGCCCTGAAGCGCATCAAAATTTCGCGTACTGAGCAGCTCTCCTTTCTGGGAATCAACCTTATTGGTGTTGTAGCGCACCCCGCCAAAGCTGGCTGATTTACGCAAAAATTTAACGATCATAGGCGTTTTACTTTTTGATGGCGCGGAGCAAATGCCGCCAGGTTTTGTCCAATTGCTTCTGAATGGCTAGATGTTCTTCCAGCAATCTTTTAAGTTCCTCGGCCACATGGGCGTGCAACTTACCTTGTTTAGCCAGCACATTGGTATGCCTTGCAAGTTGATTCAAGTTGTTGCCAATCCGGCCAAGCTCAGCCCCTTGACGCGATAGCTCTCCTAAAACCTCCTTCACATTGACCATCGTCACTGCGCCGCCAGCGAAAATCTTCTTTCGGATCAGCTGCATTCGGTTCATGCCGCTTTGCAATTTCATCCGGTTAAGTTCTTCCAGCTCGCTCTCGGTGAGTTTAATGGTGACTACACGTAAGCGCTTAGGGAAAGCCTTTGCAGGCCTGCCCCGTATCTTAATGGGATCAGTCATCGGTATATTGATTTTGGTTTAAAGAGGAAAAACAAGTTGCGCAGTTTTTCGATCCTTTCGGTAGCAGCAGACTGCAGGCAGCGCGAACCAGAAAGGCAAGAAATTTTTGGGTATACCCAAAATACAACTTGCTGCTAACAAAACAAGAGTGGGGCTATTGCTTGGGATGTTTTGTGCACTCGTACGTTTCCACGGAAATTCTTTTGGATAGCTGACATTCGAAGAATGCCGGCAGATCAGATAACAAAAAGTCAACAGCTAACCTCTGCTCCAGCTTCACTAAACTTTAAAAGCTTAGTACTTTCTCCATCTTTTTGACAATTAATGCGCAGCCAATTAATTTACAAACCAATCAGCCAATGTACCCCATACTTTACAAGCTTCGTAGCACTGCGGCTAAGTAATCAGCCTGCAAAGTGGCTCGTTAATAAGCTACTTAGCTACATTAACATTTTTGCTGGAAATCAGCCAATGAAATGGCAGATTGTCTACTTTAATTGCCAAGCAGCCTAACAGCCAATCTGCATAATGCTAAGCTAATCAACTATGCTTTTGCTTAACATAACTAACGCGCTAATCCTTCGGTTACCTCAGCAGCCGATTGACCAACAGACTTAGTTGTCAATTTCATCAGCACTTGGCCAGCTATCCAGTTAATAAACCGCACAACAAATCACATAACTAGTTAAATCTATAATTATGCAAATTGCCAACCCGCTGATTAGACCAGAAATTAGCTAGCTAACTTGTCTAACGATGTGCTGCTTAGCAGTTGCCACTGCGAGAAGAATATGAAGGTACCGAAACAGGTACTACCGCTTAAATGAAGACATCATTTTTTCATAGATGTGCGACTCCTCGTAAAAAACCGTATGGGCCGGCCGGTTCATCAGCATATCATTGTAATCTTTATACTTTCGGTACAGGCTTGAGCGATCTTGTGCGTGCGGAACGGCCTGCTTCAATCTTTGGAAAGCTTTCTCACCAGCTTTGTCCCGATCAAAGAAAGCCTGCACGGAGGTAAAGGTCGAGATTTTGTCTAAAGCAGACTCTAGAAGGTTAACTGAATTGAGTACAATTACGGAATCTGTTGACTTGGGATTATCCGCGAGCCAGCTGAGATAATCCATGTAGCCTTCAAACAGGCTGACTCTAGCTGTTGATCCTTTGATCGTCGAAATAGCTTTGCGACCTAAACAGGCCTTGAACTTAAAATGTTTCCCTTGGTTGCTGAGTTCCCAGCTGCCAAGGTCATTCTGCCATCCCGCGCAGAAAAAGGATTTTCCAGCCTTGGGTCCCGTCACGATCTCATAATACACTTCTTTGATCTGTCCTTTAGCCTGCTCATAGATTCCACGTCCTTGCAGGTAAGCCGAGATCCTAGAGTTCTGACCGAGCTCTTTAACAGCAGTTACCTTATAGTTCGTCAGCTTTTCTGGCGACTGTTTATATTGCCGTGGTCGGCTGGTGGCTTTAACTTCGGCAGGCAAATCCAAAAGCATGGTTTCGCCAATCTTCTGAAGCACCTGCTGAAAATCGGAAGGATACCAAAAGGCGAGCGCGAAGTCGATCACGTTTCCTCCTTGCTTTTGGGATACACCCGCACCGCCATGATCGTACCAGACATTAAGATCCGGATTTACGCAAAGCGACGGGGTTCGTTCCTCGCGAAGCATGCTTTTATAAAATAATTCCTTACCACTTTTGTAGGATGGCCTGTGCCCTAGTTTTGCCAGCAGATCGACAAGTGACACTTCCTGCTTGATCTGATCGGCAGTTCTGATAGTTGCCATAAATGAAAATTTTAGAATGAAAAATTGGTTACGGCCGAATTGGGAGCGGCCTCTATAAATAGAAAAAGGGAGTCGATGTAGCATCGCTCCCCTATTTATTTATGAAATAGATTTTATGTTGTATAGATCTTCTGCGACCATATCACTACGCAAGAAAGGATAAGGCAAAAGAATGCTGTTCGGGAATACTCACGTTGGCGCACAAGCGCCCGCCAAAACTGGCTGCCTAAGGTTCAAGGTTTGACGGCAAAAATACCAGAACAAAACTCTGCACTTAATTTCCGAAGAAATGCTTCTTCCCACTATGTCAAAGAACGAGTCCTTTATCGTGGTCAAAGTTGCCGACCTGCAGATTAATCGATTACCAATATGGAAAACTTGGGATAGAAAAATTTCTGAGAAAAAGCTACTTCGCTACAATGAAATGACGCGCCAAGTATATGAGAGGGAGCAAAATAAAATGTGGGGTGATTATTAATTGCTATTATCACCATACCAAGATTAACATCTTGGTACAAGATGCTAATCTTAGTAAAAGGTAATGTTAGGGCTTATTCTATAAATAATTTGCAGGATTTCCGGTGAAGCACAGACATGCTCAGCAAGGTAATCTAGGAATTTTGTTCGCTATTTTGGACATCTGCAAGACTAAGCCTGCTGCCTAATTACTGAAGCACGTATAAAGTGCAAAAATTTCCATGACAATAACTCATTCGAATACGTGTGCAGTCGATAGTCATACTAAAACGTATGTTTTTAAACTCTAAGCCGAATTACAATTTCTTTAGCTTTCTATCCCGAAACCATAAGCTTATTCTCACCAATAAAATTAACACAGGAACCTCGATCAAGGGACCGATTACCCCCACAAAGGCTTGCGGAGAGTGGATACCAAATACGGCAATAGATACGGCTATTGCCAATTCGAAGTTATTTCCTGTCGCAGTAAAAGCGATCGACGCATTACGGTCGTATGGAATGCCGAGAGATCTATTAATAAGGAAACTAATAAAAAACATCAGAAAGAAGTAAATCATTAATGGAACAGCTACTTTTAGCACATCCAACGGTAACGCTAGAATCTGATCCCCTTTCAAACTAAACATAAGGAATATAGTAAATAACAATGCATAAAGCGTCATGGGAGAAATTGCCGGAATGAATATGCGATTGTACCAATCAATACCTTTGGCCCTCACGAGAGAAAATCGACTTAGAAAGCCTGCTAGAAAGGGAATGCCTAAGTAAATCAGCACGCTTTCAGTTACATCCCACATTGATACGGTTACATCAAAGTTTGCTAGGCCAAGCTTACTCGGCAAAACATTGATAAATAGCCATACAAGAAAACTATAGGTGAATACCTGAAAAATGCTGTTCAGGGCAACTAACAACGCGGCATACTCGCGATTCCCTTTAGCTAGATCATTCCAGACAATCACCATGGCGATGCACCTCGCCAGCCCTATTAATATAAGGCCGATCATGTAGTCCGGTTCATCCCGTAAAAATACGATAGCCAAAATAAACATAAGAATCGGGCCAATGATCCAATTTAGTATGAGGGATATACTGATGGCCTTCTTATCCTTAAAAACTAGCGGCAGCAGTGAATAATCGACTTTCGCCAATGGCGGATACATCATCAGTACCAAGCCCACCGCCAAGAGAATATTGGTTGATCCGATAGAAAAAGACTGGGTAATGTTGGAGATATTAGGAAATAAATACCCTGCCCCAATACCGACAGCCATCGCCAAGAATATCCAAAGGGTTAGGTAACGATCAAGAAATTTTAATCTGGGCTGCATAATTTTCCGTTTTTGATCTGTGAAAATACATAAAACATCTCCGTTCCAATTTCTAAGCTTCTATTCGCGTAAACTTAGCTCTGCTTGGGTGAATTATCCGATACTTTGGGATCTTCAAATGTAATAGGTATCCGCTTTTCCGATCCCGCGATGAATGGGCAGCCACCATCAGCTTGAGAACACGTCATCACCGCTGCGAAAGACGATACAGGGTTAAAGGGATGATCGTATTTTTTTGAAAAACCAATAAGCGGAGCGCCATTATTATCATGTTTGATGGAATAAACTGGATTGTCCCCTTCGGATAGCTGTACAAATTGGTATCCCTGCTCTTCTAGCGTCTGAACTATCTTACCAAATATGGCCGTTTCCTCCGTTCCGCCAGAATAGCAGTGGACGTTTTCTACGCCATAAAAACTCGCTGCGGATTGTGCCCAAATCTGTGATAAGTGACTTCGACGGGAGTTGTGGGTACAGATAAAATTAATATTGATGTCCTGCTGCTGATCGTGCTTTTGCTGGATAAACTCAATTAATGGCTGTAGAACAGCTTTGCGTTCATTCAAAATAGCAGTCTCGACTTTAAACAGCTCGATGGTTTGTAGTAACTTTGGATACATGATTTTCGCTTTATAAGTTAGCAACAGCCTGAATCCGTTGAACAACAGGAACTTTGAATCTGCGATAGTTTTATCTTCGGCCTGTCGGCAGATACTCCACAGGCATCCATCGCCAAGCATGCTGTCTGCTTATTTTGAAGGACGAAATGTTTTCCGTTAAAGGTAAGACCATATTTTCCAATCGTCTCGCTTTGGTACTCCGCCTCAATCTCGAAATCTTCGATGCCAAGATGTTCTTCGGACAGCTTAATAATACTGAACAATTTATCAGGCTTTAGTCGATGCTCATAGTCATCAGCATTCCAAAGCTGAAAATTAACAACCTTTTCGCTTCTGATCGTGCCACCACAATCAATAAATTTTTTGCTAACAATACCAACTTCTGTAACGTGAAAATGTTCCGGTACAAATGCACCATTTTCTAACTGAAATTCGACATTATCCAATGTCGGCAAGATCATTTTGATTTCTGATAGTTTCATAATATGTTTCCTCTTAAATTTACATCTTAAATTGTAATATCGCTATATTACGATATTTGTAATAAAAAAAATGCTAACAGCATTTTTCTACTTTAACGTCCTGATCGAAGAATAGGTTGATTACTTTCTGCGCCTCATGCCATGTTTTTTCTTCAATGCAATAGCACACAGATTTCCCCTCGATTGTCCCTTGGATAATGCCAATGCTCTTTAGTTCTTTCAAATGTTGCGAAATTGTAGCTTGCGCTAAACCAAGCTCATCAACAAGATCATTACAGATACAAGCGTTTTGCTTTACGATATGGTTGAGAATGGCGATCCGAGCAGGATGTCCCAAAACTTTAAACAATGAGGCCAG
>JAAIGF010105137.1_pt1 | contig 28275 bp, 32 predicted proteins | sample 6487441 | NCBI WGS metagenome assembly JAAIGF01 (sample SAMN13974129, study PRJNA590717) | phyllosphere metagenome | biome: pepper field; feature: multiple bacterial spot infested pepper fields; material: pepper leaves; isolation source: leaves from pepper fields | host: Capsicum annuum ... | reverse complement strand
GGAGGCCGGCGTGCCGCTGGTGCCGGGTTATCACGGAGCGGCCCAGGACCTCGACACCTTTCGCAGTGCGGCGCAGCAGATCGGCTACCCGGTGCTGCTCAAGGCCAGCGCCGGTGGCGGCGGCAAGGGCATGAAAGTGGTTGAACGCGAGGCCGACCTGAGCGAAGCGCTGGCCTCGGCGCAGCGCGAAGCGCGGTCGGCGTTCGGTGAAGAACGCATGCTGGTGGAGAAATACGTGCTGCAGCCGCGGCATGTGGAGATCCAGGTGTTCGCCGACCAGCATGGCAACTGCCTGTACCTCAACGAGCGCGATTGCTCGATCCAGCGCCGTCACCAAAAGGTGGTCGAAGAGGCACCGGCCCCCGGCCTGTCTGCCGAATTGCGCCGGGCCATGGGGGAGGCCGCGGTGCGGGCCGCCCAGGCCATCGGCTATGTGGGCGCGGGCACCGTGGAGTTTCTGCTCGATGCCCGTGGCGAGTTCTTCTTCATGGAGATGAATACCCGCCTGCAGGTCGAGCACCCGGTGACCGAGGCGATCACCGGCCTTGACCTGGTGGCCTGGCAGATCCGCGTGGCCCGTGGCGAGCCGCTGCCAATCCGCCAGGATCAGGTACCGCTCGATGGGCATGCGATAGAAGTGCGCCTGTATGCCGAGGACCCGGAAGGCGGTTTTCTGCCGGCCAGTGGGCATCTCGACTTGTACCGTGAACCTGCAGGCGGGCCGGGGCGGCGGGTCGACAGTGGCGTGGAGCAGGGCGATGAGGTGTCACCGTTCTACGACCCGATGCTGGCCAAGCTGATCGCCTGGGGCGAGAACCGCGAGGAAGCTCGCCAGCGTCTGCTGGCCATGTTGGGTGAAACCGTCGTGGGCGGCTTCAAGACCAACCTGGCGTTTCTGCAGCGTATCCTCGCCCATCCGGCGTTCGCTGCCGCCGAGCTGGACACCGGCTTTATCGAGCGGCACCAGGCGCAGTTGTTGCCGCCAGCGCAGGAACTGCCGGATGCCTTCTGGCAACAGGCAGGGGCGGCCTTGCTGGCCACCGATAGTGACAGGCAGCGAGCCGACGATCCGCACTCGCCCTGGGCGGCGCGTAACGCCTGGCGCAGTGTGTCGCCAGCCGGCACGCCGATGACCCTGACCTGTGGCGAGGCCGCGCACCGCCTGCGGGTTTTCCCCATGAGCGAGGCGCCCAGAACCGCAGTGCGCCAGGGCGAGACCCTGTATCTACGCTGGGGCGTGGAGTGGCTGGCCGTGCGCCGTTTCGATCCGCTTGCCGCCGCTGAAGCAAGGGCTGCCCAGCAGGGCGGGCTTACCGCGCCCATGAACGGCAGCATCGTGCGCGTGCTGGCTGTGCCGGGGCAGCAGGTCGAGGCGGGGGCTGCACTGGTGGTGCTGGAAGCCATGAAGATGGAGCACAGCATTCGCGCGCCCCAGGCAGGTGTCATCAAGGCCATATACTGCGCCGAGGGCGAGCTGATCGGCGAAGGAACCGTACTGGTCGAACTGGAGGCGCAGCCATGAGCCTGCCCAGCCATGTGCGTCTGGTGGAGGTCGGCCCCCGTGACGGTCTGCAGAACGAGAAACAGCCGATAGGCGTGGCTGACAAGGTGCGCCTGGTCGATGACCTGAGCGCCGCCGGGCTCGGCTATATAGAAGTCGGCAGCTTCGTTTCACCCAAATGGGTGCCGCAGATGGCCGGCAGCGCCGAGGTATTCGCCGGCATCGACCAGCGCTCCGGCGTCACCTATGCGGCATTGACGCCCAACCTGCAAGGGCTGGAGGCGGCTCTGGCCGCCGGGGTAAGGGAAGTCGCGGTGTTCGCCGCGGCATCCGAGTCCTTTTCACAGCGCAATATCAATTGCTCGATTGCCGAGAGCCTGAAGCGCTTCGAACCGGTGATGGACGCGGCTCGGCAGCACGGCGTTCGGGTACGCGGCTACGTGTCCTGCGTGCTCGGCTGCCCCTACGACGGCGCTATCTCGGCCCGGCAGGTGGCGGTCGTCTGCCGCGAGTTGCAGGCCATGGGCTGCTACGAAGTATCCCTGGGCGACACCATCGGTGTGGGTACCGCCGGCGCGGTACGCAACCTGTTCGAGGTGGTCGGCCGCGAGGTGCCGCGTGAGCGCCTGGCCGGGCATTTCCATGACACCTACGGGCAAGCGCTGGCGAATATCTACGCCAGCCTGCTGGAGGGCATCGCGGTGTTCGACAGCTCGGTCGCCGGCCTGGGCGGTTGCCCTTATGCCAAGGGCGCGACCGGCAATGTGGCCAGCGAGGATGTGCTGTATCTGCTGCAGGGCCTCGGTATCGAGACCGGGGTCGATCTACCGCGTTTGATCGAGGCAGGGCAGCGCATCAGTCGCGTGCTTGGGCGCGAGTCCGCCTCGCGGGTGGCACGAGCGCGATCAGCGCTCGCGTGAGACTGGTTTCGCCGGCCGCCACTGAACTTGTCTGCTCAGGAAAACTCTTACCGGCTAGTCAGTTACGTCGCTGTGTTGGCACGTGCTGGACGTTTCGGGCGGCTTTTTGCCACCGCTCTCCATTTCTCGCAGAGTACGTGTGATCTGCCTGGGTAATTCCAGGCGCTGCGGCTTGCGTTGATACACTCACACACCCTAAGCTCGCGCCTTCACTCGATAGCCCCTAGGGCGCAGCGGACAAGGAATCAGCATGAAACAGCATCGTTTGGCAGCAGCGATCGCCCTGGTGGGCCTGGTGCTCGCCGGTTGTGACTCGCAAACCAGCGACGTAAAACTGGAAACTCCGGCGCAGAAGGCGTCCTACGGTATCGGTCTGAACATGGGCAAGAGCCTGGCTCAGGAAGGTATGGACGACCTGGATCCGAACGCCGTTGCCCAGGGCATCGAAGACGCCATCGGCAAGAAAGAGCAGCGCCTGAAGGACGAAGAGCTGATCGAGGCCTTCGCCTCTCTGCAGAAGCGTGCCGAAGAGCGCATGACCAAGATGAACGAAGAAGCCGCTGCCGCCGGCAAGAAATTCCTCGAAGAGAACGGCAAGCGTGATGGCGTCACCACCACCGCTTCCGGCCTGCAGTACGAAGTGGTGAAGAAGGCCGACGGCCCGCAGCCCAAGGCTGATGACGTGGTCACCGTTCACTATGAAGGCAAGCTCACCGACGGCACCGTATTCGACAGCTCGATCGAGCGCGGCACGCCGATCGACCTGCCGGTTGGCGGCGTGATTCCGGGTTGGGTCGAAGGCCTGCAACTGATGCACGTTGGCGAGAAGGTTAAACTGTACATCCCGGCTGAACTGGCCTACGGCGCCCAGAGCCCGAGCCCGGCCATTCCGGCCAACTCGGTACTGGTGTTCGACCTCGAACTGCTGGGCATCAAGGACCAGAACGCTGCGCAGCAAGCCGCTCCCGAGGCCGCTCCGGCCAAGTAAGCGTCAGCTGCCTTGAAACAACGCCCCGCTTGCCGGGGCGTTGTCGTTTTCGGGCATTGCCTAATCGCAAATCGAGCTGAATGCAAGACCTTGACAGACCGGTTATGCACATTGCGACAAAGCATCTTATTCAGTTGGTCAGGTTTTTTACGAAATCTTTTGATTTTTTTAACTGATTGATTTAGCAAGGTTTTATCCGCTGGATAAAAAATGTCCGATCTGTGGCAAGGCCGCATCCCAGGGGGCTTTGGTAAGCTAATCCCATAACTGTTCACAAGGTTATCCACAGCTATTGTGGGTAACCATAGACAGCCCAGCAGCCGTGCGGGCTGACGAGGAGTGGTCATGAAAGCACCGTGGAATTTCGCCCGTTACCTGCCCATCGCGCAACGCTTTCTCAAACGTGGGAGGCTGCCGGCATTGCTGCTGGCGGTAACCCGCAAGAGTGGCGGCGGCGCACGCAGCCTGTCATCGCTGCGAAGCGATCTGGGCCTGCTGCAGGAGTTGTGCGTAGCCTGGTGGCGCGGCAGTTACCGGGCGATCAACCCGCAGGCCCTGGTGGCCATCGTCGCCGGGCTGATCTATTTCGTATCGCCGCTGGACGCCCTTCCCGATTTCATTCCCGGCCTGGGCCTGGTCGACGACCTGGCGGTACTGGCCTGGGTAATGAAGACCTGGGGCGGTGAGCTGGAGGCATTTCGCACCTGGCGCGACGCCCAGGACCGGGAAACCCGCGAAGCCATCGCCAAACTGCCGGTGGCCGAGCGGGTTACCTGACGCGCGCTTCCCAACAAGGGGTCAGGCGCCAAAGCCGCCATCGATAGTTAGCGCGGCTCCGGTCACCAGCCCGGCTTCGCTGCCTGCGAGCCAGGCCACCATGCCGGCGATCTCGTCGCTGCGGGCATGACGCTTGATCGCCATGAAGCTATGCATCAACTCGTTCAGCGGACCATCGGCAGGGTTCATGTCGGTGTCGGTCGGTCCCGGCTGCACCACGTTCACGGTGATGCTGCGGGGACCGAAGTCCCGTGCCAGGCCCTTGACCATGCCGCTTAACGCCGCCTTGCTGGCGCCGTAGGCGGCCATGCCTTGCATTGGTACGCGGTCGGCATTGGTCGAGCCAATCAGGATGATCCGCCCGCCGTCCGGCATCTGCCGCGCTGCGCTTACCGCGGCGTGGTAAGGCGCGTTGATGTTGATGGTGAACAGCTTATCGATGGCATCGGCATCCAGCTCCAGCGGGTCGCCGGCGACGAAGATACCGGCATTGACCACCAGCACGTCGATGGCGCCAAGGCCCTCGATAGCCGAGGTCAGGGCCTGGCGGTCGGCGCTGTCCAACTGCACGGCGGTGCTGCCGGTTTGCTCTGCGAGCTCAAGAGCAGGCGCTGCCGAGCTGGCGTAGGTGAAGGTGACCTGCGCGCCATCGCCGGCGAAGCGGCGCACGATGGCGGCGCCGATACCGCGGCTGCCGCCGAGGACGAGAACGGATTTACGCTGTGCGTGGGACATGCTGACGATCTCCTGCTTGGTAGGGGGGAGGGTCAATGGCCGGCGACCAGCACGTCGCTGCGACGCTGGCCGGCAGGGAAACCGTGTTGGTTGGCCGCCGAGGCGATCCACAGGGCGATCACCAGCAGCGCCAGCATCGCCCAGGGGAACACGCCGACGCCGAACTGCCCGAGTAGCAGCCCACCACTGAGGCCTGCCGCGGCGATGGCACTGTTCCAGATCACCACGTTCATCGACATGGCCACGTCGGCGCCCGAGCCGGCGGCATCGGCCAAGGCGGTCTGCAACAGCGTCGCGGCGCCGCCGAAGGTCAGCCCCCAGACGAACACACCGACGTACACCACCACGGGCGATTCGGCGTACAGGCCGAACAGCAGGGCAACCAGGGCGAATAGGGCAAGGCTGGCGAGTACCGCCTGGCGTAGGTAGCGGTCGACCAGGCGGCCGATGATCCAGATGCCCGCCAGTGCCGCGACGCCGAATACCAGCAGCACGCTATCGACCTGGTTGGCCAGGCCGGCTGGAGCGATGAAGGGGGCGATATAGGTGTAGAGCATGTTGTGGGCGAGCATCCAGGTCAGCACCACCGCCAGCACCGGGCGGACGCCTGGCGTCTGCAGTACCGAGCGCAGGGCGATACGCTGGGTGGCGGACTGTCCCGGATAATCCGGCACCTTGACCAGCACCCAGACGATCAGAACGATACTGAAGAGCGACATCAGCGCAAACGCCGTGCGCCAGCCCACTACGCCGCCGAGCCAGGTGCCGATGGGCACGCCCAGCGACAGCGCGATGGGGGTGCCGACCATGGCCAGCGCCAAAGCGCGACCCTGCTGGTGCGGGGCGACCATGCGGCGGGCGTAGCCGGCTATCAGGCTCCAGGCCAGGCCTGCCGCCATGCCGGCGAAAAAGCGTGCGACCAGGGTCAGTACGTAGTCCGCCGACCACGCCGTGATCGAGTTGAATACCAGGAAGCCGACGATGGCCAGCAGCAGTACGTTGCGTCGCCGCCAACCCTGGGTGGCGATGGTCAGCGGAATCGCTGCCAGTAACGAGCCCAGCGCATAGAGCGTCACCAGCTGGCCGGCCAGGGCCGGGGAGACGTCCAGGCCGGCACTGATCTGCGGCAGCAGGCCCGCCGGCAGGGTTTCGGTGAGGATGCAGATAAAGCCGGTCATCGCCAGGGCGAGCAGCGCGGACCCGGGAAGGGTGTCGGGTTTGGTGGGGGTCGTCATGGGTGGTTGCTCATATATGTATCGGTCGGTACAAATGTAGAGTGATCGGCATCCGGTGGTCAATGACTTTTGTATCGACTAGTATTTATATCGTCAGGCAGGAGGAAGCACATGGCACAGATGGGGCGCCCACGCACATTCGACCGCGATGCGGCAGTCGACCAGGCTATGCACCTGTTCTGGGAGCATGGCTACCAGGCCACCTCCCTGAGCCAGCTCAAGGCGGGGATTGGCGGCGGCATCTCCGCACCCAGTTTTTATGCCGCCTTCGGTTCCAAGGAGGCGCTGTTCGAGGAGGTGGTGGAGCGCTACATGAGCACCCACGGCAGGGTGACCGAGAGTCTCTTCGACAGCACCTTGGCGGCGCGCGATGCCGTCGAACTGACGCTACGCCGTTCGGCCAGGATGCAATGCGAGGCGGGGCATCCACGCGGCTGCATGGTGGCCTTGGGGGTCATCGGCGTGTGCACGCCGGAGCAGGGGCACTCGCTGCTCGGTGCAGTCCGCGAGCGGACGCGCAACGGCCTGCGTGCCTGTATCGAACGCGCCATCGGCGAAGGCGAGCTTGCCGCTGACACCGATGTCCAGGCACTGACCTCGGCGTTCGACAGCTTCCTGCTGGGGCTGTCCACCCTTGCCCGAGACGGCATCGGCCATGGGCCACTGGATGCCGCGGTCAGCCAGATCATGAAGCTGTGGGACAGTTGTCGCGGCTAGCGGCGCTCGCCGTGGCGGCGCGATTCGCCGCTGGCCGTCACTCGATGGTGCGGTCGATACGGGCGATTTCCCGGACGGACAGTGGCCGCCAGTCATCTTCGCTGATGCCGTAATCTTCAAAGGTGCCGTCGAGCGCTTCCTCGAGCGACAGCCACAGGTGATCACCTTCGAACTGGCCGCTGGCGAAGTCGGTGTAGCGCAGTTCCAGGTAGACCACTTCGTCGTCTTCGCTGAGCAGCGCGAACAGCACGATAGAGGTGACATCTGGCCGCTGCGCACAGCGCTTGCGGCATTCGGCGAACAGGTAGTGGAACGTTGGCTGGTTGCTCATGGGCAGCTTCATCGGGAGTGAGCCTGATCGTATCGCGAACGAGGCCTGGAAGGGCAGACCCAACCAATGGCTGGGCCGCACTGTTTGTCAGCTGCGTTCGAGCAGCAGTGCCACGCCCTGTCCACCACCGATGCACAGGGTCGCCAGGCCTTTTTTGGCGTCACGCTTGAGCATCTCGTGGAGCAGGGTGACCAATACCCGGCAGCCCGAGGCACCAATCGGGTGGCCCAGGGCGATGGCGCCGCCGTTGACGTTGACCTTCGCAGCGTCCCAACCCAGCTCCTTGCCGACCGACAGCGCCTGGGCCGCGAAGGCTTCGTTGGCTTCGATCAGGTCCAGCTGGTCGAGCGTCCAGCCGGCTTTGTCGAGGCTGCGGCGGGTGGCCGATACCGGGCCGATACCCATGATCGCCGGGTCCACGCCGGCATTGGCATAGGCCTTGATGCGCGCCAGCACCGGCAGGCCCAGCGCCTCGGCCTTGCTGGCGCTCATCAGCAGTACCGCGGCGGCGCCATCGTTGAGGCTCGACGCGTTGCCGGCCGTCACGCTGCCATCCTTCTTGAATGCGGGCTTGAGCTTGCCGAGGGTTTCGGCCGTGGTGCCGGCGCGCGGCTGTTCGTCGGTGGCGAAAGCGACGGGCTCACCCTTGCGCTGGGGGATCAGGACCGGGGTGATTTCGTCGGCGAAGCGCCCGGATTCGATGGCCGCCACGGCTTTCTGCTGGGAGGCGGCGGCAAAGGCGTCCTGCTCTTCGCGGCTGATGGCGTATTTCTCTACCAGGTTCTCGGCGGTGATGCCCATGTGGTAGTCGTTGAAGGCGTCCCACAGGCCGTCGCTGATCATCGTATCGACCAGTTGCCCGTGGCCCATGCGCAGCCCGGTGCGCGCCTTGGGCAGCACGTAGGGCGCCAGGCTCATGTTCTCCATGCCGCCGGCGATGATCACCTCGGCATCGCCACAGCGGATCGCCTGGGCACCCAGGTGCAGGGCCTTGAGGCCCGAGCCGCAGACCTTGTTCAGGGTCAGCGCCGGCACGGCGTGGGGCAGGCCAGCCTTGATCGCGGCCTGGCGGGCGCTGTTCTGCCCGGCGCCGGCGGTCAGCACGTGGCCAAGGATCACTTCGTCGACCTGCGCGCCGTCCAGGCCCGTCTGCTCGAGCAGGCGGCGGATCACCGCGGCGCCCAGGTCGGTGGCCGGTACCTCCGCCAGCGCCCCCTGAAAGCTGCCGATGGCGGTACGGGTGGCGGCGACGATGACGACTTCTTGCATGACATTCTCCTGGCCGTTGGGGCGGGTATTGTTATTCGCGGGTTACGATCCTGACGCCCGGGCCAGCACCATGCAAGCCCGGCTGAGCGCGTTGGCGGCGTGCCGCCTGCGGCGCTGCATGCTAGGGTCTGTACGGGAAGTTTCCGAGCGAAGGTCAGGCGAGGCAAATCGGTGAGGACGCGGAGTTTACGAGTTGTAAATGAGCAGTACTCGCTTCGCTCGCCCTGCGGGCCGCGCTAAAGCGCGTTAGCCGTAAGCGGCTTGCCGAACCGATTTTTTAACGAAGCATCACCGAGCGCAGGTACTTTTCGTACAGAGCTTAGATTCGTGCAGCGCCTGGCCGCCGCAAGCGGCACGCCGGGCGGGCACTGCATCACTCCCGAGAGCGGCGAGCGTGCTGTTAGACTAGGCGGCTTTGAACGCCATCCAGGATCGTCAATGGATCGTCCCGTATTTCGTCGCGCCTTTCTTCACCCGCGCTTCTGGCCGCTGTGGCTGGGCCTCGGCTTGCTGTGGCTGGTCGTTCAACTGCCCTACGGCGCACTGCTGCGCCTGGGCCGTGGCCTGGGCTGGTTGATGTATCTCCTGGCCGGTTCGCGGCGGCGCATCGCCACGCGCAACCTGGAGTTGTGCTTTCCGCAGATGCCCGCTGCCAAGCGCCGGCAACTGCTCAAGGAAAATTTCGCCTCTACCGGCATCGCCTTCTTCGAGATGGCCATGAGCTGGTGGTGGCCGCGCCACAAGCTCGCCCGCCTGGCCCATATCGAAGGTATTGAGCACCTGCAGCAGGCCCAGGCGCAAGGGCAGGGCGTGATCCTCATGGCGGTGCACTTCACCACCCTGGAAATCGGCGCCGCCTTGCTCGGCCAGGTGCACACCATCGATGGCATGTACCGCGAACACCGTAACCCGGTGTTCGACTTCGTGCAGCGCCGTGGCCGCGAACGCCACAACCTGGACGCCACCGCCATCGAGCGCGAGGACGTGCGGGCGATGATCAAGGTGCTGCGTGCCGGCCGGGCCATCTGGTACGCACCGGACCAGGACTATGGCCGCAAGCAGAGCCTGTTCGCGCCGCTGTTCGGCATCCAGGCGGCGACCGTCACGGCCACCACCAAATTCGCGCGCCTGGGGCGCGCCATCGTGTTGCCGTTCACGCAGATGCGCCTGCCCGATGGTGGCGGCTATCGCTTGACCATCCACCCGCCACTGACGCAATTTCCTGGCGAGAGCGAGGAGGCCGACTGCCTGCGGGTCAACCAGTGGATCGAGCAGGCCATCGTGACATGCCCCGAGCAGTACCTGTGGGCGCACCGGCGCTTCAAGACGCGTCCACCCGGCGAGCCTAAACTCTACTGACCCCCCGAAGCGGAATCGACGAATGAAGCAGGACGCTACCGGCCACCCGGCCACTACCGGGCTCATCCTTTCAGGCGGTGGCGCTCGGGCCGCGTACCAGGTCGGCGTGCTCTCGGCGATTGCCGAGCTGCTGCCCGAGGAGTCGTCGCACAATCCCTTTCCGGTCATCGTCGGCACCTCGGCAGGGGCCATCAACGCCGTCAGCCTGGCCTGTGGGGCGCTGCACTTTCGCGAGGCGGTCAAGCGTCTCAGCACCGTGTGGCGCAGTTTCCATACCGATCAGGTGTACCGCAGCGACTGGCCCGGCGTGCTGCGCCAGGCCAGCCGTTTCATCGGTCACAGCATGCTCGGCCTCGGCAGGCAGGTGCCGGTGGCACTGCTCGACAGCTCGCCGCTGGCCAAATTGCTCGAGCGCGAGCTGGATTTCTCCGGCATCGCCGCCGCGGTTCGCCACCGCCAGCTGCGCGCCGTGGCGGTCACCGCGTTCGGTTACGAGTCGGCCCAGGCGGTAACCTTCTACCAGGGCCGTGCGGCTATCGACCCCTGGTTCCGGCATCGCCGGGTCGGTGTGCCGACGCGCCTGGCGTTGCCGCACCTGCTGGCCAGCACAGCAATTCCACTGATCTTCGAGCCGGTAAAGATCAACCGCGAGTACTTTGGCGACGGCGCGGTACGGCAGATGGCGCCGATCAGCCCGGCACTGCACCTGGGCGCGACCAAGGTGCTGGTGGTAGGCGTCAGCGGCAACCCGGTCGGCAACCAGGCCGGCGGCGCGCCCGTGCCGGTGCCCGGTGGGGTGCAGCCAAGCCTGGCGCAGATCGCCGGGCACATGCTCAACAGCACCTTTATCGACAACGTGGAAAGCGATATCGAGTTGCTCGAGCGCCTCAACCAGCTGGGCCGCCTGGTGCCGGCCGAACAGCGCAGCCGCACGTATGGGCTCACCCCGGTGGAGGTACTGGTGATCTCGCCGAGCCAGCCACTGGACGTGATCGCCGCCCGCCACCGCCGGGAAATGCCGGCCGCGCTGCGCCTGTTCCTGCGCGGACCGGGCGCGACCCGCGACGGGGGTGGCGGCGTGCTCAGCTACCTGCTGTTCGAGCCGGGCTACTGCAGCGAGCTGATCGAGCTGGGCTACCAGGACGCGCTTGCCAAGAAGGCGCAGATCCAGGCGTTTCTCGGGCTCGTGCCTGCCGCTTCGGGTTGAGCCCGCTGCGCTCCACCCAGGCTACCTATCTGACCGCACAGGCTTCAGCCGAAGCGCTCCAGCTGCATTTCCTGCAGGCGACTCAGGGTGCGGCGGAAGGCGAAGGCCAGGTAGCCTTCGGTATACAGCTCATCCAGCGGTACTGCGGCTTCCACATACAGGGGCACGCGACGGTCGTAGCACTCGTCCACCAGGGCAATGAAGCGGCGCACGGCATTGTCGTGAATCGACAGTGCCGGCAGCTGGCGGTCGCCGGCAACCACCCGTTCGGCGGCATCTTCGGTGCCGCGGGCGATTCTGGCGGGGCGCTGCTGCGCGCTGAGGGCCGGTACGTCGCCCAGCACGATGGCCTTGAAGCGGTCACAGAGCAGAATGAAGTCCCCGGTCGCCAGCGGTTGCTCGCAAAGCTGGTCGAACCCGCCGTGCAGCACCCGTTCGCTGTGACTGTGTACATCGATGCGGCGATAGCCGACTTGCAGCGGTTCGTGGCTGACCGGCTCGCCCTGGCGCAGTGCCGCCAATAGCGCGGGCAGGGCGCTCGGCTGGCCGGCTTCGCGCACCCAATAGCGCTGGTGCCGTTGGCCGGGGTGCTGGCGATGATCCTGGCTGCCGTCCACCGCTACCACCTGCATGTGCTGCAACAGGGCGTCGATGGCGGGCAGGAAGCGCTCGCGGTTATGGCCGCCGGCGTAAAGCTGCTCCGGCGGCTGATTGGAGGTGGCGACCAGCACCACGCCCTCGTCGAACAGCGAGCGGAACAGCCCACCCAGTAGCATGGCGTCGCCAATATCACTGACGAACAATTCGTCGAAGCACAGCACGCGTATTTCTTTGGCCAGCTCCCGCGCCAGTACCTGCAGTGGCTCGGCAGTGCCTGTCAGCTGGAACAGACGGCGATGCACCCAGCCCATGAAATGATGAAAATGTTGCCGCCGTGCCGGCACCTGCAGCGCGTCATGAAAACTGTCCATCAGCCAGGTCTTGCCGCGCCCGACCGGGCCCCAGAGATAAACGCCCTGCGGCAGGCCACCGCGATGCAGGGCTTGGTAACAGCGCTGCAATTGCTCGGCCGCGTGCTGCTGGGCGGCATCACTGACGAAGCCCTGCTGCTCGACGGCCAGGCGGTACACCTCGAGCGGCGTGAGAGTGTGGTTATTCATGCGTCGGGCGCCTGGAAGATGGTTTCGATAGAGCGTTCGAACAGCCGGGCGATCTTGAAGGCCAGGGGCAGGCTGGGGTCGTAGCGGCCGGTTTCGATGGCATTCACCGTCTGCCGGGAGACGCCCAGGCGTTCACCCAGCTCGGCCTGGGACCAGCCCTGAGCATTGCGCAGTTCGCGCACCTGGTTTATCACCGGTAGCGCCTCCAGCCGATACAGGTTCCTAAGCCCATAGCGAGGCGAGCAGCGGCCATACGAAGAACATCGACAGGCGTGGAAAACCGGCGGTTTCCAGAAAGCCGTAGCTGAAGGTGATCAGTGCCGTGCCGACGAAGGCAATGGCCAGGCCTTCCAGGTGAATGGTGCGGGCCAGTTCGTCGAGCTGGCGTACCTGGCGAACCACTGTGATCGCCACGACGATCATCGGCACGATGGGAATCAGTGCGCAGAATGTACGCAGCGGGCCTTCTGCAAGGCTGGCGAGCAGCACACCGCTGATGATCACCGCGACGACGTAGGCGGTCATTGCCACGGCGAATTGGACGAGGAAGGGGCGCGTGCGGGTCATGTCTATGGCTCGATATGGAAAGCAGGCTTTACATTGTTGCATCCGTCGCTCGTAGTCAAGCTTGCTTTACACTCGAGTGATGCGCCAGGCCGTCTTTTCATCTAGCATTCGCTTGTTTGAGGGTCAGAGATAACCATGCAACCGCGCAGATTACGCCCGGGCGACCTCGATGGCTTTCACGCCCTGTTCAGTGAAGTGGCGGCAGAAGGTCTGTTTTCCACCCGACCTTGCGCACCGCCCAAGGCGGTGATCGCTCGCGCCCTGGAAAAGGCGCAGCACAATGGCTGGGCGGTGTACGTGATCGAGCATGACGGTCGCATCATCGCCACGGCCGAAGCCTACCCGGACAACTACTGCCGGCCTGAAGGCGACCCTGCGGTGGGAGTGCTCGGCATGCAGGTACAGGCGCGCTGGCGCCGACAGGGGTTGGGCCGGTTGCTGCTGGAAACGCTGATCGACCATTGCCGGGAACAGGGCATGGGGCGCATCGAGCTGCAGGTGTTCAAGTCCAACCACGCGGCGCTGGCATTGTATGGTCGATACGGTTTCGCCTGGGTCGCTGACCTGCCACCTTGCCAGATGCCTGCTGGGCATCAGGATCAGGCGCAGAGGATGGGGCTGGATCTGGCGTAGCACCCGCGCTTGGCGCGCAGCTGCCAGCCAGTGGCCTGTTTCACGAGATTAATGGAGTTCGTCGCTATGTTCATTCGCCCCCGCCAGCCAGCGGACCATGCCGCGCTGCTGGATATCTGGCATCGCGCCGTACTGGCCACCCACGATTTTCTCACCGCTTACGATGTGCGCGCGCTGCATGTGCAGATGGACGAGGTCTACCTCGATGCCGTGGATATTCGCGTGCTGCTCGGTGCTCAGCAGCAGGCGCTTGGCTTCATCGGCCTGTCCGGTAGCCACGTGGAGATGCTGTTCGTCGATCCCGATTGCCATGGCCAGGGTGTGGGGTCGCAGCTGCTGGACGACGCCCGCCAGCGCTGCGGCGCGCTGACCGTGGACGTCAACGAACAGAACCCGGCTGCTCATGGCTTCTATCGACGCTACGGCTTTCACGACATCGGGCGCAGCGAAACCGATGGCGAAGGGCGGCCTTTTCCGCTGATTCATATGGCATATCGGAGCTGTGGAACCTGAGCATCGACAGGCGGGCGGGAGTCGTCGGGCTGAATCGTTATAACTGTTATAAGCAAATTCTTACTCGGTATATGTCCTTTCGCTCCAGATGGTTATCCTGCGCCGCTGACAAATGAGCCGACAACGGCAATTGGGGCAGGTATGGATTTTGGCGGTTTGGGCTTCGTCATCGCGGGGCTGGTGGTCGGCTTTATCGTGGGTATGACGGGCGTTGGAGGTGGCTCGCTGATGACGCCAATCCTACTGTGGTTCGGTATCAACCCGGCGGCGGCGGTCGGCACCGACCTGCTGTATGCGGCGATCACCAAGGCTGGCGGGGTGTTCGTTCACCAGCGCAACCGCAATATCGACTGGTCGGTGACCGCCTGGCTGGCGGCGGGCAGTGTGCCGGCGGCCTTGTTGACGCTGCTGGCGCTGACCCTGATCCCAGGCGATCAGCAGGCCACCAACGCCCTGATCAAGCATTCGCTCGGCATCGTGCTGTTGCTCACGGCCACGGCGATTCTGTTCAAGAAGCAGCTGTTCGCCTTCGCCAGCCGCCATGCCGGGGACGGTTTTCACGTCAGCCCCGGGCGCCTCAATGCGTTGACCGTGTTGGTCGGCCTGGTGCTGGGCTTCATGGTCACCCTGACTTCCATCGGTGCCGGGGCCCTGGGCACCGTGGCGCTGTTCCTGCTTTACCCGCTGATGCCCACGCGCCGCCTGGTGGGTACCGAGATAGCCCATGCCGTACCGCTGACCCTGGTAGCCGGCCTTGGCCATGCCGGGCTCGGCAACCTGGACTGGGGTGTTTTGGGCTACCTGCTGCTGGGCTCGCTGCCAGGCATCTTCTTTGGCAGTCACCTGTCCGGGCGCGTGTCCGACAACCTGCTGCGTCCGTTCCTGGCGATCATGCTGATGGTGATCGGCTTCAAGCTGGCGTTCTGAGCCGCACCTGAGCCGGGTCAAGCGCCAGGCCCTGTCGACGCAAGTAGGCATGTAAGGCCGCCGCTGCCGGGCGGAAAGGCCGAACGAATGGGCGTGGATGCCTGTCCCCAGCAGACACACCCACGATCAGGAGGCAGCATGCGTATCCAGCTCCCAACCCTCGGTTTCGGTGGCGCGCCGCTCGGCAACATGTTCAAGGCGGTGCCCGACGATCAGGCCCAGGCCACCCTGGAAGCCGCCTGGCAAGCCGGTATTCGCTATTACGACACGTCGCCCCATTACGGCGCGGGCCTTTCGGAAACGCGCTTCGGTGAATTCCTCGCCGACAAGCCGCGCGACGAGTTCGTGCTGAGCAGCAAGGTCGGCCGGCTGTTGCAGCCCGCCGACCGGCCCGAGAACGCCAAGCCCTTCACCGATGAGTTGCCCAACCGCCGGGTGATCGATTACTCGGCCGACGGTGCCCGCCGCTCCATCGAGCGCAGCCTGGAGCGCCTTGGCGTGGATCGGCTGGACCTGGTGTTCATCCACGATGTTTCCGAAGACCAACATGGCCCGAAGTGGCGCGACTACTTTGCCGAGGCCATGCAGGGGGCGGCGGTGGCGCTTACGCGCATGCGCGAGGAGGGCATGATCGGTGGCTGGGGGCTGGGCGTGAATCTGGTCGAGCCCTGTCGCCTGGCGCTGCAGCAGGCTGACCCGGACCTGTTCCTGCTAGCGGGCCGCTATACGCTGCTCGATCATCGCGAAGCGCTGGAAACCCTGTTCCCCGACTGCGCCACGCGCGACGTCGGCATTGTGGTCGGCGGGCCATTCAACTCAGGGGTGCTGGCCGGCGGCGAGCACTTCGAATATGACCGCATTCCTGCAGAGGTGCACCGCAAGACCGAGCGGCTGCGCCTGCTGGGCGAGCAGTTCGGGGTCGATATCCGTGCCGCGGCGCTGCAGTTCTGCCTGGCCCATCCAGTGGTGCAGTCGGTCATTCCCGGCAGCGCCACGCCAACTCGCCCGGCGCAGTACGTCAGCCTGCTGGAGGCCAGAATTCCGGTGGAATTCTGGCAGGCGCTGCGTGGGCAGGGCCTTGTGCCTGAGGATGCGCCGCTGCCGCGCTGATCAACCGTGCTGCTCGGCCAGCGCCTGCTGGTAGACCGCCAGGTCGTTGGCCGAAAAACAGCAGAACAACACCTTGTCGATCTCTGGATACTGGGCCAGTTCATCACGCACCGTGGCCACCGCCAGGCGGGCGGCGGCCTCGATGGGATAGCCGTAGATGCCGGTGCTGATGCTGGGAAAGGCGATGGAGCGAGCCTCGCATTCGGCAGCCAGGCGCAACGCGTTGCGATAGCAGGCGCCGAGCAGGGCTGGCTCGCCCTCATCGCCGCCGCGCCAGACGGGGCCGACCGTGTGAATGATGAACGAGGCCGGCAGTCTATAGCCGCGGGTGCGCTTGGCTTCACCAGTCTGACAGCCGCCGAGCAATCGGCATTCGTGCAGCAGTTCGCTGCCGGCGGCGCGGTGGATGGCGCCGTCCACGCCACCGCCGCCGAGCAGTGAGGAATTGGCGGCATTGACGATGGCATCGACCTGCAGAGTGGTGATATCGGCCTGGATGGCTTGTACGTCGGCGTTCATTGCGGGGGCTCCTGCCGGTGTGTCGTGCTGACGACCATGAACCATTTGGGCTGCATGCGCCAGAAGTCGGTGCGCAGGTTGTGCTTGAGGCTGCGCTTGGAGTCCAACACGTAAGCATTGCCTTGATCGCGGGCGAACACCACCCAGTGCCAGAACGGCCGGCCGTGTTCCAGGCGCCAACGGATGGCCAGCAAGGCACGCTCCGGCAGTTGTTCCCAACTGGAAAATCGCGCCGGTGGCTGGGCGTCGAGTCCCTGGGCACGCAGCAGCCGAGTGACGTATTCGGTGTCCGACCACAGGGCCTGGTCCTCGGCGCAGATGCCGAGCCCGTTGGCGATCCGCCGGCTTTCGTTGTAGCTGACGCCGGCAAGCGCCGCACAGGCGGCGATGCCGCAGCCCGAGGGTTGTTCCTGAATGACGGCGTTGAGCGGGTAGGGCATGGGCACTCCGTGGCCATGGAAAGCGCGGGATGATTGGCGAATAATGCCGACACAGGCCTTGCGCCGTCCATGACAGGATCCCGCCCGCCCATGAGCGCCACCACTCCACCTCTTGTGTTATCCATCCAGTCCCATGTCGCTCTCGGTCACGTTGGCAACGACGCTGCGGTGTTCCCGCTGCAGCGCCTGGGTTTCGAAGTGCTGCCGGTGCATACGGTGCAGTTTTCCAACCACACCGGCTATGGGCAGTTCCGCGGCCAGGTGTTCGACGCCGAGCATATTCGTGAAGTGCTTGCCGGTTTGCGTGATCGCGGCGTGCTGTCGAAGGTGTCGGCGGTACTTTCCGGCTATCTCGGCGATGCGGCGATCGGTGCGGTGATCCTCGAGGCGGTGGACGAGATCCGTCGTGACAACCCGGGCGTGCGCTACCTCTGCGATCCGGTGATGGGCGATGTCGGGCGCGGCGTTTTCGTCAGCGCGGCGATCCCGGACTTCTTGCGCAACCTGGCGATTCCCTGCGCCAACATCATCACCCCCAACCAGTTCGAGTTCGAGCTGCTCACCGGCAGCAAGCTGGGCAGCGTCGACGAGGCCGTGCGGGTGGCGCGTCAGCTGCGCGGTCGTGGCCCGGACGTGGTGGTGATCACCAGCCTGGCCACGCCGGATATCCCTGCCGACCAGCTATGCACCCTGGCGGTCAACGGCGAGGGTGCCTGGCTGGTCAACACCCCGCGCCTGGCCCTGCATCCGCTGCCCAACGGCATGGGCGACGTGTTCTCAGCGACCCTGTTGGCGCGTTTGCTGTCGGGCCACGCCTTGCCCCAGGCCCTGGAACTGGCGACAGCAACGCTTTACGCCCTGGTGCAGGAAACCAGCGAAGGCTCACGCGATCTGCCACTGGTCAGGGCCCAGGAGCAGATCGTCGAGCCGGCGCAGCGCTATAGCGCAAGCGAAGTGGTGAGCCAATGAACGGATATGCCGGGTGTGCAGCGGCCCTGCTGCTGATCAGCGTGCAGAGCCTGGCCTGCGAAGTGGATACGGCGGCTGCGGTTCGCGACCAGACCTATGGCAATTTCGTCATCCCGGTGCGGGTCAAGCCGGGCGAGCGCTGCGTGATCCTCGATCACCTCAGCGAGGAGGGTCGCAAGACGCGCATCAACCTATGGATGCCAGTGGAGAAAATGGGTAACAGCACGCCCAGGCTGGGCCGCTGGAAGCGTGAATACAAGGTCGACGGGGATGTTGCCAAGGTGGACCGTTTCGTCTATTTGGCGGGCGACAAGGCGGGGGAGGACTCGGTAGTGTTTTCCTCTTTGCATGGTGGGAAAGAGCGGCGGGCCGTGGAATACCGCATCAGTATCGAATGACCCACCGCGTTGCTCGTCAGCACTTGTACGGGCTTTCGCTCTTCAGCTCTTCGCCGCTCTCGAGGTCGCGGATAATGACCGTGGCGTGCGGATGGACCGAGCACATCGCATTGCGCGCGCTGTAGATGCCACTGCCTTGGGCTGTCATGTTGATGTTCTGGTGCAGCGGCTGGCCATTGGCGTCCTGCAGGGAGAGTTGGTAGGTGCCGGAAAGCGTCATGCAGCCGCCTAGCAGGGCGACGGCACCTAGCAATGCAATCAGGGTTTTCATGGTGTTCATCCTTGCGATGAGCTGGGCGCTGCCCGGTTGGCCCGGTAGCGCCCGCATTTCAGATTACTTGGAAATGGCCAGCTTCGAGTCGCGTACGCCCTGCATCCCTTCGGCATCATCGACCATCTCGATACCGGCACCGCCGACGAACACGCCCATCTTGATGTACTGCCGGGCGAAGTAGTTCTTGCCACCTTCAGCCTGGAAGGTCACGGCGTTGTCGCTGAACTCCGACTCGGTGGAGAGAACATGCTGCCCAGGGGTGATTTCCTTATAGAAGTAAACCTTGTTGGCGGTCTCGCCGATCACCTTGCCGTCGAGAGAAACGCTTTTCTTCAGCGCCTTGCCGGCGAAGCTGTTGCGATAGATATACAGGCCTGCCTTGTCGGCCGCCGGTGCGCTGAATTGCTTCATGGAAGCGTCCTGTTCGGCCGGTGCCATCGGCACGGAGGAGCAGCCAGTCAGAACCAGAGACGCGAGCAGAGCGGAGCCGAGCATCAGTTTTTTCAACACGATCATCATCCTTGTAGGGGTTACGGGTAGTGGTTATCGAGCCTCAGGCTCGTGCGAGGCGTGGCAGGCGATTTTCAGCTGCCGGCGCGGTGCTCGGTAAAGCGGTAATCCGCCTGGCAATCGGCGGTTGGGTCGGCGTTGAGGTTGACGTACTCGACGGTGTTCGCATCGACGAAGCGATAATCGTACACCTCGGTGGTTTTCACGCCGTCGGTGGTCAGGTGGCTCTTGCCGTCGTGGGCCGTCCAGGTGCCCTGTTCGGTCTGGATCAGGCGCGTTCTCTGCTCATCGGCGAAGAAGCTGATCTTGAAGCGACCGTCGGCACCGAAGCTGGAATTCCAGGCGAAGAACTGACACGGCCCATTCTTGTCGCGCATGCCTTGCCATTCGCCGAGCAGGCGTTGGTCCAGCGGTTGGGTGGGGTGGCTGGAGCAGCCAGCGAGCAGGGCGGCAAGGCCGACGCCCATCAGGAGGGGTTTGAGCATGATGATATTCCTTGATCGAGACACATCCATGGAGGGCGGTGCTAGGCCCCAACTTTGCAGCCACAGTGGCGGCATAAATTGACGGCCATGGTAGCGAAAAGTTCTCCATGCAAGCCAGCTTGCGGAGCACTTCTGGTTCGTTGATGAAGCGGGCTCAGATCACATTAGGGGTGAGCGAAAATTTGACAATCTGCCGGCCATTTCATAATTTTATGTGCACGCAAACGTTTGCGTATCGATAACAACGACAATAATCATGGAGTTCGCCCATGTCCGGTTTCCGTCCTGCCCGGCTCTGCGCCGCCATCGCCCTTGGCGCCGCTGCCCTCGTCAGTTTCTCCAGTGCCCATGCCGCCGAAGGTGAACCGCCTCGCGTTGCGCTGGTCATGAAATCCCTGGCCAACGAGTTCTTCCGCACCATGGAAGATGGTGCCAAGGCCTACCAGAAAGAAAACCCTGCGCAGTTCGAATTGATCGCCAACGGCATCAAGGACGAGACCGACACCTCGGCGCAGATCCGTATCGTCGAGCAGATGATCGTTGCCAAGGTCGATGCCCTGGTTATCGCCCCGGCCGATTCCAAGGCCCTGGTGCCGGTGATCAAGAAGGCCAGCGATGCCGGCATCAAGGTCGTCAATATCGACAACCGTCTCGACCCTGAGGTGGTGAAGAGCAAAGGCCTGGACGTGCCGTTCGTAGGCCCGGACAACCGCAAGGGCGCGCGCCTGGTCGGCGAATACCTGGCCCAGAACAAGCTCAAGGCTGGCGACGAAGTCGGCATCATCGAAGGCGTGTCCACCACCACCAACGCCCAGCAGCGCACCGCGGGCTTCAAGGACGCCATGGAGGCGGCCGGCATGAAGATCGTCGGCGTGCAGTCGGGTAACTGGGAAATCGACCGTGGCAACGCGGTGGCCTCGGCCATGCTCAACGAATACCCGGACTTGAAAGCACTACTGGCCGGCAACGACAGCATGGCACTCGGCGCGGTATCTGCCGTGCGTGCCGCCGGCAAGAAAGACCAGGTGCAGGTGGTCGGTTACGACAACATCAACGCCATCAAGCCGATGCTCAAGGACGGTCGCGTGCTCGCCACCGCCGACCAGTTCGCGGCTCGCCAGGCGGTGTTCGGCATCGAGGCGGCGCTCAAGCTGGTCAAGGGTGAGCCTACCGGCGCCAAAGACGGCGTGATCGAAACTCCGGTCGAACTCGTGACCAAGCCGTGACCCATGCAGTAGTGGCCGGCGAGACCGTTCTCGCCGCCCGCAATATCGGCAAGACCTACGTCCAGCCTGTGCTGGGCGGGGTCGAACTGGAGCTGCGCGCCGGTGAAGTGCTGGCGCTGACCGGCGAGAACGGCGCCGGTAAAAGTACCCTTTCGAAGATTTTCTGTGGGCTGGAGCAACCGACTACCGGCTCCCTGAGCTTTCTCGGCCAGCCCTATGCGCCGGCCAGTCGCCGCGAGGCCGAGCGTCTCGGTGTGCGCATGGTGTTGCAGGAACTCAACCTGCTGCCGACCCTGACCGTGGCCGAGAACCTGTTTCTCGACAACCTGCCCAGCCGTGGTGGTTGGATTGCCCGTGGCCGCCTGCGCGAGATGGCGCGTGAGGCCATGGCCCGGGTCGGCCTGGAGGCCATCGACCCGGATACCCCGGTCGCCGCGCTGGGCGTCGGCCATCAGCAGATGGTCGAGATCGCCCGTAACCTGATCGGCGATTGCCGCGTGCTGGTGCTCGACGAGCCCACGGCGATGCTTACCGCCCGTGAGGTCGATTTGCTGTTCGAGCAGATCCAGCGCTTGCGCGACGCCGGCGTAGCCATCGTGTACATCTCCCACCGTCTGGAAGAACTGGCGAAAGTGGCCCAGCGCGTGGCCGTGCTGCGCGATGGCCAACTGGTCGCCGTGGAGCCCATCGACCGTTACAGCAGCGACGAGCTGGTCACCCTGATGGTCGGCCGCGATGTCGGCGACGCCATCGATCTGGGCGAACGGCAGATTGGTGCGCCGCTTTTGCAGATCAGCAATCTGTGCCGCCGCGGCAAGGTCGACGACGTATCGTTCAGTGTGCGGGCCGGGGAGATCTATGGCATTTCCGGGCTGATCGGCGCTGGCCGTACCGAATTGCTGCGGCTGATCTATGGTGCCGACCCCGCTGACAGCGGCCAGGTGGCCATCGGTAACCCACCTGTGCCGGTGCGCGTGCGCTCGCCCGCTGAAGCGGTGGGCCATGGCATTGCCTTGATCACCGAGGACCGCAAGGGCGAAGGCCTGCTGCTCGGCCAGCCGATTGCCGCCAACCTGGCGCTGGGCAATATGCCGGCGGTATCCAAACACGGCGTGATGCGTCCGGCGGCCGAACAGGCACTGGCACAGCGGCAGATCGATGCCATGCGCATTCGCTGCAACGGCGCCCATCAGGCGGTCGCGGAATTGTCCGGCGGCAACCAGCAGAAGGTGGTCATCGGCCGCTGGCTGGAGCGCGACTGCCAGGTGCTGCTGTTCGACGAGCCGACCCGCGGCATCGACGTTGGCGCCAAGTTCGAAATCTACGGCCTGCTCGGCGAGCTGGCCCGCCAGGGCAAGGCGCTCGTGGTGGTGTCCAGTGACCTGCGCGAGCTGATGTTGATCTGCGACCGTATCGGCGTGCTGTCCGCTGGCCGCCTTATCGAAACATTCGACCGCGACGACTGGAGCCAGGACCGTCTGCTGGCTGCCGCTTTTGCCGGCTACCGCAGCCGCGAAGCCCTGATCGGCGATGTCGCCCCCCCGTTACAGGAGCTTTCCCAATGACCACTCCGTCCGCCACGCCCACCAAGCGCAGTGGCACGCACCAGGGCCTGGGCACCTACCTCGGCCTAGCTGGCGCGTTGCTGGCGATGATCGTGCTGTTCTCATCGCTGAGCAGCCATTTCCTGTCCTACTCGACCTTCACCACCCTGGCCAACCAGATCCCCGACCTGATGGTGCTGGCGGTGGGCATGACGCTGATCCTGATCATCGGCGGCATCGACCTGTCCGTCGGTTCGGTGCTGGCGCTGGCCGCTGCCGTGGTCAGCGTGGCGACCCTCGGCTTTGGCTGGGGCATCCTGCCCGCGGCGCTGCTGGGTATGGCCTGTGCGGCGTTGGCTGGCAGCGTCACCGGGATCATCACCGTGGCCTGGGGCATTCCGTCGTTCATCGTGTCCCTCGGCGTGCTGGAAATGGCCCGCGGCCTGGCTTATCAGCTCACCGACTCGCGCACCGCCTATATCGGCGACGCCTACGCCTGGCTGTCGACGCCGTTCGCCGCCGGCATCTCGCCGTCGTTCGTGATCGCCTTGCTGGTGATCGCCGCCGCGCACCTGCTGCTGACCCGCACGGTGTTCGGCCGCTATCTGGTGGCCATCGGCACCAACGAGGAAGCGGTGCGCCTGGCCGGCATTAACCCGAAACCGTACAAGATCTCCGTATTCGCCCTGATGGGCCTGCTCGCCGGCCTGGCGGCGCTGTTCCAGATTTCCCGTCTGGAAGCCGCCGACCCGAATGCCGGTTCCGGTCTGGAGCTGCAAGTGATCGCCGCGGTGGTCATCGGCGGCACCAGCCTGATGGGTGGGCGTGGCTCGGTAATCAGCACCTTCTTTGGCGTGCTGATCATCTCCGTGTTGGCCGCAGGCCTCGCGCAGATCGGCGCGACCGAACCGACCAAACGCATCATCACCGGAGCGGTGATCGTGATCGCGGTCATTCTCGACACCTACCGCAGCTATCGCGCCAAGCGCCGGGGCTGATCGTCCATGGCCACCATCAAGGACGTCGCCGCGCGGGCGGGTATTTCCTACACCACGGTGTCACACGTGGTCAACGGAACCCGGCCGGTCAGCGACCCGGTGCGTAGCAAGGTCGAGGCGGCCATCGCCGAGCTGGGTTATGTACCCAGCGGCGTGGCCCGCTCGCTGCGAGCCCGCGCCACCGGCACCATCGGGTTGCTGGTACCGAACGCCAGCAACCCGTACTTCGCGGAGCTGGCGCGCGGCATCGAGGACCACGCCGAACGCAACGGCTACAGCGTGATCCTGTGCAATTCCGACGACGACATCGACAAGCAGCTGCGCTACCTGCGCGTGTTGCTGGAGCGGCGCATCGACGGGCTGATCGTCGCCACCGTGGCCAGCGACGCGGCTTTCGCCCAGGCCCTGGCGGGTTTGAAAGTACCGCTGATGCTGGTCGACCGCTCTCTCGATGGCGTGACGGCCGATCGCGTGCAGGTCGACCACGAACGCGGCGCCTACCTGGCTACGCGACACCTGATCGAGCTCGGCCATCGGCGCATCGCCTGTATCGGTGGGCCGGCCAGCACCCAGGTGGTTCAGCTACGCGCAGCCGGTTATCGGCGCGCGCTGGCCGAAGCCGGCGTCGAGGCGCAGCCGGTGGTGGACTGTGCCTTTACCAGCCCGGCCGGGCACGCGGCGGCGCAGGTGCTGCTGAACGGCGATGAAGTGCCAACGGCGATCTTCGCCGGTAACGACATGATCGCCCTGGGCGTGCTGCGCGCTGCCGCCGAATGTCAGGTGAGCGTGCCGCGGCAGCTTTCGGTGGTGGGTTTCGATGACATCGAAGTCAGCCGCTACCTGCACCCGGCATTGACCACCGTCGGCCAATCCATCGGCCAACTTGGCGAGACCGCGGCTGCGCGGTTGCTGGCGCGTATCCGCACCCCTGGCCTGAGCGCCGAGCAACGACTCATCGAACCCACGCTCGTGCTGCGCGAATCCAGCGCGGCGCCCCTTGTTTGAACCGGCCTGAGCGCGTGCGCGCTTTGGCGGATTGAGAGGAACACCGGTAATGCACGCGAAAGTAGTTGTGGTGGGCAGCTTGAACATGGACCTGATCGTGCGCATGCCGCGTTTCCCGGTTGCCGGCGAAACGCTGGCCGGGCACGGCTTTGCCACTGCCGCCGGCGGCAAGGGCGCCAACCAGGCGGTGGCCGCAGCGCGCCTCGGCGCCACGGTGGCGATGGTCGGCTGCTTGGGAGATGACGCCAATGGCACAGAGCTGCGCGCCGGCCTGCTTGCCGAAGGCATCGACTGCAGCGCCGTGGCGACGGTGCCTGGTGTGGCCACCGGCATCGCGACGATTCTGGTCAACGACGCCGGCCAGAATGCCATCGTCATCGCGGCGGGCAGCAACGCTGAAATGAGCGCCGAGCGCCTGGCCGACCATGATGGTCTGCTGGCGGCGGCCGATATCGTCATCGCCCAGCTGGAAGTGCCCACGGCCACCGTCGAGGCCACCTTGCTGCGTGCCCATGAGCTGGGCCGCACGGTGATCCTCAACCCGGCGCCCGCCGTTGGGCCGCTGCCGGAAAGCTGGTACAGCCTGATCGACTACCTGATTCCCAACGAGAGCGAAGCTGCGCTGCTGACCGGCATCGCTGTCGACTCGCCGCGCAGCGCGCTGCAGGCTGCGCAAAAGCTGCTCGCCAATGGCGCCCGCCGCGTACTGATCACCCTCGGCAGCCAGGGCGTTTTCTACGCCGATGGCGAGCGCCACCTGCACCTGCCGGTCGACCCTGTGGTGGCGGTCGATACCACCGCTGCCGGTGACACCTTTGTCGGTGGCTTCGCTGCTGGGCTGGCCGAAGGCCTGCCGCTGGAAAGCGCCATCCGCCTCGGCCAGCAAGCCGCCGCCCTGGCCGTCACCCGGCCGGGCGCACAGCCCTCCATCCCTCATCGCCACGAGTTGCCCGCATGAAGAAGACGCCACTGCTCAACGCCGAATTGTCAGCCGCCATCGCTCGCCTGGGCCATGGCGACATCATCGTCATTGGCGACGCCGGCATGCCGGTACCCGCAGGTACGCCATGCATCGACCTGGCGCTGACCGCCGGCGTGCCGGACTTCGTCACCACCTTGCAGGTGGTGCTCAGCGAGATGCAGGTGCAAGGCCATCTGCTGGCCCGGGAAACCCTGGAGGTAGCACCACTGGCGCTCGAAGCCATCGAGAAACTGAGCGCAGAAGGCGAGCTGGGCGAGCGCCAACTGGTCAGCCATGACGAACTCAAGGCCGCCTGTGCCAAGGCTCGCGTGCAGATCCGCACCGGGGAATGCCGGCCTTACAGCAATATTGCGCTGATCGCTGGGGTGACGTTCTAAGAAGCTGTTTACGGTCTTCTTTAACGCGTCACTTGGGCTGCTTCAAGGCGGCAGCAGCCCCTCGTAGGGTGGACGACGCTTGCCTGCGCGGCCCGATCTTTCCACCGCACTATCTCCGCAATGGTGGACAAAAAGAGCGTTGTCCACCCTACGGGCCAAGAAGCTGTTCAGGATCTTCTTTAACGTGGTGCCAGCGGCTGCTCAACGATCCATTGTGGGAGCGCGCCATGCGCGCGAATCGCGGGCATGGCCCGCTCCCACAGGAAACGTACCAATTGCCGCTACCGCCACATTGCTGCTATCGACCTCTGCCTCAACTCCAACTAAGGATCGGCCAGCCCTCGCGTTCGGCATGCTCGCGCAGCACCGGGTCCGGGTTCACGGCATGGGGTTTGTCGACCCGTTGCAGCAGCGGCAGGTCGTTGCGTGAGTCGGAGTAGAAGTAGGCGCCGTCCAGGCTTTCGCCTTGTTCTTCCAGCCAGGCGTGCAGGCGGGTGACCTTGCCCTCGCGGTAGGTCAGCACGCCCTCGGTCTTGCCGCTGTAGTGGCCATATTCCTCGTGCAGGTCGATGGCCAGCACCTCGCCGACCTTGAGGCGTTCGGCAATGGCGCTGACCAGAAAATGCGCCGAGGCGGAGATGATCAGTATGCGGTCGCCGGCTGCGCGGTGGTTGGCCAGGCAGCGGGTGGCGTCGCTGAAGAAGATCGGCTCGATCACGTCTTCCACGAAGGGCTCGACCACGAAGGCGACTTCCTCCGGCGTGCGGCCCACCAGCGGCGACAGGCTGAAGGTCATGTAGTCCTCCATGGCCAGCTTGCCTTCGGCGTACAGCGCCATCAGTTGGTGATCCTTGGCGATGAAGCTCTCGCCGTCGACCCAGCCCAGGGTGGCCATGTGTTCGCTCCACAGGCTGGCGCAGTCGCCGTTGATCAGGGTTTCGTCTAGATCGAAAATTGCCAGGGCCATGAGTGTCTGTTTTCCTTTCAGTACGACCGCGCCGGTGCCTGTTTTTTGCGAGGCAAGGGCCGCGCCCGCTCCTGGCGGGCTTGCGGCATTTCCCACATCCATGTGGGTCACACAGCGGCGAAGTTTGGTGGGCCAAATGAGTCAGCGAGAAACGCAGTATCGCGAAAAAACAGGCCCGTCCCAAGGGGTTGCGCGGGAAGTTTCACCCGCTGTCGTGACACGATGTGGGGCTGGTTCAACCACTGCCTGCGTCTTGCGCCCAACCGGGTGAAAGTTCTCGCTGCAACGCGGCTTGTGCTGAACGGTGAACAGACCCTATCCCACCTCTTTTACGGCGCTAGCCGCGATATCCAATGAGATGGGCTGGCCATTGGCGTGCAGGTCGTCGGCGCTGCGGTTGAGCACGTCGACCAGCAGCTCCACGCCGCCGGCGTCCACCCGGTAGCGGATGATATTACCGAGCAGGCTGTGGCTGCGAATGATTGCGCTGATCGGGCCCTGGCCAAGCACGATGGCTTCCGGGCGAATCGCCACCTGGCTGCTCACAGGGCGGCCGAGCAGACGGCTCGCCGTGGGTGCGTCGAGCAGGTTGTAGTTGCCGATAAAGCCCGCCGCGAAGGCGTCGGCGGGTGCGGTGTAGAGGGTTTCCGCGTCGCCGCTCTGGACGATGCGCCCGGCGTTCATCAGGAAGATGCGGTCACTCATCACCAGCGCCTCTTCCTGGTCGTGGGTGACGAAGATCGTCGTCAGGCCAAGCTCCTGCTGGATGCTGCGGATCTGTTCGCGCAGGTGCTTGCGGATGCGCGCATCGAGGGCCGACAGCGGCTCGTCGAGCAGCAGCAGGCGCGGGCGGGTGACCAGCGAGCGGGCCAGGGCGACGCGCTGGCATTGGCCGCCGGACAGCTGATGCGGGTAGCGGCCGGCGAAGTCGCCCAGCTCGACCATCGTCAGGGCGTCCAGCACGCGGGCGGCGGATTCTTCCTTGCCGACCTTCTGCATGCGCAGGCCGAAGGCGACGTTCTGGGCGGCGGTCATGTTGGGGAACAGCGCGTAGCTCTGGAACACCATGCCGATGCCGCGCTTTTGCGGCGCCAGCGGCACCAGGTCTTCGCCACCGAGCAGGATCTTGCCGCCGTTGACCTCGGTGAGGCCGGCGATGCAGCGCAGCAGGGTGGATTTGCCGCAGCCCGAAGGGCCGAGCAGGGTGACGAATTCGCCTCTCTCGATCTCGGCGTTGATGTCGCTGAAAATCGCGGTGCCGCCGTAGCTCTTGTGCAGGTTCTGGATGCTCAGGAAGCTCATGCCTTGTCCCTGTTCAGTCGATTGGCCGCCCAGGTGAACACCAGGACGAAAAAGAAGTAGGAGATCACCAGGGCGCTGTTGAAGTGGCCGCTGCTGTTCTTCATGTTGTTCAGATACACCTGCAGCGTCTCGTAGCGCGTGCCGACCAGCAGGTTGGCGAACACGAATTCGCCGAACAGAAAGCTGAAGGACAGGAACAGCGACACCATCAGGCCCTTGCGCAGGTTGGGCAGCACCACCAGAAAGGCGGCCTTCCAGGTGCTGGCGCCGAGCAGGTGGGCGGCGTCCATCAGGTCGCGCAGGTTGATGGCCTGCAGGTTGTTGGTGATG
>JAAIGF010099096.1_pt1 | contig 28290 bp, 24 predicted proteins | sample 6487441 | NCBI WGS metagenome assembly JAAIGF01 (sample SAMN13974129, study PRJNA590717) | phyllosphere metagenome | biome: pepper field; feature: multiple bacterial spot infested pepper fields; material: pepper leaves; isolation source: leaves from pepper fields | host: Capsicum annuum ... | reverse complement strand
GGCAGGCGCCGCCCGTCGACTCAGCCGCTCAGCCCCAGCCGGATGCCGAAGCCGAGCAGGAACACACCCGCCACCCGGCGCAGCGCATCGCTGACCTTCGGGTGCTGGATCAAGCGGCGTCGTGCCAGGTTGCCTGCGCCGATCAGCAGCGAGCAGTAGGCGATGCTGACCACGAAGATGATGCCGGCCAGCGCGGCGAACGTGGCCGCTCCCTGATGCGCGCGGGGATCGATGAACAACGGCAGGAAGGCCATGTAGAACAGGATGGCCTTCGGGTTGAGCAGGCTGACCAGGATGGCTTGGCGGAAGTAGTGCCCCGGCTGCAGGCGGATGCCACCGGGCGTGCCATCGCTGCCCGGTCGAGGCGTGCGCAGCAGGCTGATGCCGACCCACACCAGGTAGGCCGCGCCCAGATACTGCACGGCATGGAACACCAGCGGATTGGCCTTGAGCAGGGCGGCGACACCGGCCAGCGCCAGCCATATCAGGATCTGGTCGCCCAGCAGCAGGCCGGCCAGTGCGGTGTAACCGCCGCGTACGCCACCGCGGCCCGTGGCGGTGAGCAGGGTGAAGGTGCCTGGGCCCGGCAGTGCCAGGAAGACCAGCACGGCAACCAGAAAAGTCCACAGGTCCTGGATGCCCATCCACGGCATGGCGGTCTACTCGTTCGACGTCGGGGGGCGGCTATTGTCCGCCACGTGAGCGGACAGCAACACCCTGCTCGCCTTCGGCCAGCCCTGGCAGCCCGTGCAGCCGCGCCTGCAGCCGCGGCTGCACGAAGGCATGCAGCTGGCGTACGGCCGCTGAGAACTGCGCACGATGCGGACAGACCAGATTCAACGGCAACGCTTCGCCGGCGCCGCCGAGCAGCACCTGCAGGCGGCCGCCACGCACGTCGTCGGCCACATCCAGCCACGATTTGTAGGCGACGCCCTGGCCAGCCACGGCCCAGCGCCGCACCACATCGGCATCATCGCAGTGCAGGGCCGCGCGCACGGTGGCCACCCGGCGCTGGCCCTCGTGGTCGATCTGCCACCGGTCGTGGGTACGCCCGCCCAGCTGGTAGAGCAGGCAGGCATGGTCCTGCAGCGCCTCCACGCAGCTGGGCGTGCCCTGACGCTGCAGGTAGTCCGGTGCCGCCACGAGCACGCGCCGGTTGTGCGCCAGCAGGGGCAGGGCGACATAGCTTGCGTTGTCGAAGCGGCCGAGGCGGAAGGCCACATCCACCGGCTCGCGGAACACATCGGCCACCTGGTCGGAGAGCTGCAGGTGCAGCTGCAGACCCGGGTGCGCGGCCCGGAACGCGGTCAGCCATGGCAGCAGCACATTGCGCCCGAGGTCGGACGGGGCCGCCACCTGCAGGGTGCCGCGCAGGTCGCTGTCCTCGCCCTGCGCGCGTGCCTGGCCTTCGCGCAGCGCCGCCAGCACCTGCTGCGCGTACGGGAGGTAGCGTGCGCCTTCGGCGGTCAGCCGCAGGCTGCGGGTGGTGCGCACGAACAGCCGCAGCTGCAGTTCGCGTTCAAGCCGCGCCACCGCCGCGGCCACCTGGCCGGGCAGCAGCCCGGCCTCGCGCGCGGCACTGGAAAAACTGCCCAGTGCGGCGGTCCGGCTGAACAGCTGCAGGTCGTCGAGCCTGACCATTTTCATTCCTGCAGTGAAAGTGATGACCGATTCTGCCGCTTTCCGGCGCGCGCTGCAGCGGCCATGCTGGTCGTCTTCCCCTACGGAGCATTGCCATGCGTGCTGTTGCCTATTCCCAGGCGGGTCTGCCGATCACCGACCCGGCCGCGCTGCAGGACCTCGAGCTGGAGACGCCCAGTCCGGGCCCGCGCGATCTGCGGGTCAAGGTGCGTGCGGTGGCGGTCAATCCGGTGGACACCAAGGTGCGCCGCAACACCGCGACCGAGGCACCGCGCGTGCTCGGTTGGGACGCGGTAGGCGTGGTCGACGAGATCGGCAGCGAGGTGACCCTGTTCCAGCCCGGCGACGAGGTGTACTACGCCGGTGCGATCGACCGACCGGGCAGCAACGCCGAGTACCAGCTGGTGGATGAGCGCATTGTCGGCCGCAAGCCGGCCAGCCTGGACGATGCCGCCGCCGCGGCCCTGCCGCTGACCGCGATCACCGCATGGGAACTGCTGTTTGACCGCCTGCGCATCGCCGAGGGCGGCGGGGAGGGTCAGACCCTGCTGGTCATCGGTGCCGCCGGCGGTGTCGGCTCGATCCTGGTGCAGCTGGCGCGCAGGCTGACCCGGCTGACGGTGGTCGGTACGGCCTCACGGCCGGATACGCAGGACTGGGTGTACGAGATGGGCGCCCACCATGTCATCGACCACAGCCTGCCGTTGACCGAGGGCCTGAACCGACTGGGCATCGCGCAGGTGGAACACGTGGCCAGCCTCACCCATACCGACCAGCACTATCCGCAGATCATCGAGGTGCTGGCGCCGCAGGGGCAGCTGGGCCTGATCGACGATCCCGGCCAGCTCGACGTGATGGCGCTCAAGCGCAAAAGCGCTTCGCTGCACTGGGAGTTCATGTTCGCCCGCCCGCTGCACCACACCGCCGACATGCAGCAGCAGCACGTGCTGCTCAACCGGGTTGCCGGGCTGATCGAGGCCGGTGAACTGCGCAGCACGCTGGGTGAGCATTACGGCCGGATCAACGCAGCCAACCTGCGGCGTGCGCACGAGCTGCTGGAAAGTCAGCGGGCGAAGGGCAAGATCGTGCTGGAAGGCTGGTGAGGGTGATTTGGCGGTGACGGGCGTGGCTACCGGCGCAGACGGGCATGGCCCGTCTCTACCGGGGCCGCACCGTGTGCAGGCGGGCCTTCACCGCCTGCACCAGGCTGTCCAGGTCATCAAAGCGCGGCACGCCGTAGCGGTCACCGGTGATGTCGAGGTTGCCCTTGCGCCAGAAACCTTCCGGCGCAGCAACCAGCAGCCGCCCCGAGCGGGCGTAGAGGCCGAACTCGAGCAGGGTGATCGGGCTCTGCGTGCCGGGGGTGAAGTACATCAGGATGACGTCGGCCTGTTCCAGGGCGGCCAGCTCCCACTGGACCTGGCGGGCGAACTCGGGCTCGCTGGCATCGGCCTTCCAGGCCGGGTTCCAGTCGGCACGCCGTGGGTTGAGCATCACCACGCCTTCGTCGGCGAGCGCGCGCTGCACCTGGCTCTGCCAGTCACCGGCCTTGCCCATTTCAATACTGCCGGCAAGAAACACCTTGGGTCGCCCATCCTGTGAGGGCAGCGCCGCCGGTGAGGTGATCGTCACCGACGGTGCGGCCAGCAGCGGGCTGGCGAGCAGGCAAAGGCAGAGGGCAAGGCAGGTCTTCATCGCAGGCATCCGGTGGTGTGCCGCACAGTATCGCCGCTCTGCGACGACACCGCAGGCGCAGCGGGTGAGACCGGCGCAGCCTAAACTACCGTCATGCAAACCCATACCTTGATCCTGCTGGCCGTGCTGGTGCTGGCCGTCATTCTCATCCTGCTGGTGGTGCGGCTGGGCCGTGCCCGCCAGCGTCCCGATACCGCTGCACTGGAGCAGCTGCAGCAGGCGCTGGCCGACGAACGCCAGCGCAGCACCGCCGCGCAGGTGGAGGCTGGCCAGCTTGCCGGCCGCCTGCAGGCGCTGCAGGACGACCTCGATGGTGAGCGCAGCCGCAGCGAGCAGCGCCAGCAGCAGCTGGCCGTGGCCCAGGCACGCAGCGAACGCGAAGCGGCGCTTGCCGGTGAGCGCGATACCCGGCTGGCCGAGCGCGAGCTCGCCCTGGAGCAGGCCCGGCAGCAGCTGCAGGAACTGCAGCAAGCGCTGCACGAGCAGCGCGAACGCTACCAGCAGCTGCACGGCGAACACACCCGGGTGCAGGCCAACCTGCAGCATTCGCAGCAGGCCAGCGCGGAACTGCGCGCCTACCTGGACACCGCCAAGGAGAAGCTCAGCGGTGCCTTCGCCGAGTTGGCCGGCAAGGTCTTCGACGAGCGCGGCCAGCAGTTCGCGCAGAACGTGCGCCAGGCCACCGGGCAGTCGCGGCTGGACATCGAGAACCTGCTCAAACCGTTCGCCGAACGCCTGCAGGAATTCCGCAGCCGTGTGGACGTGCTGTACACCGACGAGGCGCGCGAACGTGCCAGCCTGCTCGGCGCGGTGGGCGAGCTGAAGACGCTCAACCAGGACATGGCCGCACAGGCAGCGGCGTTGACCAGCGCGTTGAAGGGGAATGCGCGCGTGCGCGGCGACTGGGGCGAACTGATGCTCGACAGCGTGCTGCGTGGCTCCGGCCTCGAAGAAGGCGTGCACTACACCCGTCAGCAGCACGTGGTGGGCGAGGAGGGCGAACGCCTGCGACCGGACGTGGTGGTCAACTTCCCCGACCAGCGCAGCATCGTGGTGGACAGCAAGGTCAACCTCGTGGCCTGGCAGGAAGCAATGAACGCCGCCACGCCCGAGCTGTCCAGCGAGGCCCTGCTGCGCCATGCGGCGGGCCTGCGGCGCCACGTCAAGGACCTGGGCGAGCGCAACTACCCCAAGGCGATGGGCGAGGAGCAGACCCTGGATGTGACCATCGCCTTCGTGCCGATCGAAGGAGCGCTGTCGGCTGCATTGAGCACCGACCCGGCACTGCAGTCCTACGCCTTCGACAACAAGGTGGTGTTTGCTTCGCCCAATACCCTGATGGCGCTGCTGCGCGTGGCCGAGCGCCTGTGGACCCGCGACAAGGTGCAGAAGCAGGCGCTGAAGATCAGCGAGACCGGCGGCCTGGTGCTGGATGCACTGGTCTCCTTCCTCGCCGACTTCGATACCGTGGGACGCAAGCTGGACGATGCAAGCCGTTCCTTCAGCGATGCGCGCAAGCGGCTGCAGGAGTCGAACCAATCGGTGATCGTGCGTGCGCGACGGCTGGCCGAGCTTGGCAGCAAGGCCAAGCGCGCGCTGCCGGCCGAACTGCAGCCCGACCCGCTGCAGCAGCTGGGCAGCGCTGACGAGGAATGAACACCGCGTGCGGTTATCCTCGCCGCATCTGAAAACAGGTGGGGATGTTGCGCATGCGTTGTTCGATCATTGGCGGCACGTTGCTGGCACTGGCGCTGGCGGCCTGCTCCTCCACCGCACCGCAGCCGACGCAGAGCAGCGGCGATGCGGGCAGTGATGCGGCGGCCTGCGCCGCGCAGGGCGGTGAACTGCGTCCCTTGGGTCGGCTGCAGCGCGTGCAGTGTGTGGTGCCTTACGCCGACGCGGGCAGGACCTGTAGCGGCAAGCAGGACTGCAGCGGGCAGTGTCTGGCCGAAGGGCAGGGCGAAGCGGGCGTGGCCGCCACCGGCACCTGCCAGCGTGACATCAGCGAGACCTTTGGGTGCCGCCAGCGTGTCGAGGGCGGCGTGACCCAGCCGGCGCTCTGTGTCGACTGAACCGGGTGTGGCCGGCACGCAGTGATGCAGGGTCGGCGCGTTCGTGCGCCGCCAGGTCCCGTTATGCTGGCAGCCTGCCATTTCGCCAAGGAAACCCGTGATGAGCCAGTCGATCCAGGATGTTCCCCTCACCACCATCGACGGCCGCCCGTCGCAGTTGTCTGACTACCAGGGCAAGGTGCTGCTGGTGGTCAACGTGGCGTCCAGATGCGGCCTGACCCCGCAGTATGAAGGCCTGCAGCAGCTGTATCTGGAAAAGCAGCCGGCCGGACTGGAAGTGCTGGGATTCCCGGCCAACAACTTCCTCGGCCAGGAGCCAGGCAGCGAGGAGGAGATCCAGCAGTTCTGCCAGTTGACCTACGACGTGAGCTTCCCGATGTTCTCGAAGATCAGCGTGGCCGGTGACGATGTGCATCCGCTGTACCAGCAGTTGATCGCCGCGCAGCCGCAGGCGGTGGGCGATGGGCCGTTGCGCGAGCGGCTGGCCAGCAAGGAGATTGCGGTGCAGCCGGCGCCTGGCATTCTGTGGAACTTCGAGAAGTTCCTGATCGGCCGCGACGGTGCGGTGGTGGCTCGGTTCGCACCCGATGTGGCCGCCGACGATGCACGTCTGCGCCAGGCGATCGACACCGCACTGGCGGCCTGACCCGTCCCGCATGCGCGGGGTGCTTGTATCGAGGCGCATTGAACTGACACGCTGCCTAGACGATGACCGCGACCATGGCGTGCAGATCAGCGTGGACAAGCAGTTGTAAGCTGGTGCCAGCCACGTCCTGGTAGAAAGCAGAAACCCCGCCAAGGCGGGGTTTCTTTTCAGCCAGCAACCGCAGCGATCAGTTGCCGAAGTTCGGCATCGGCATCGCGTCGACCGGGATCGGTGCGTCGTGCTCGTCGCCACCGCGCTCGTGCTTGCCGCGCAGGTCGTTCTGGATCTGATAGTTGCGCCGCTGCAGCCAGGCATCGCGGGTCAGGGCGTACTCGTCCACCGCGCTGTCGCGGATGTCATCAAGCGCCATCAGCTGTGCGCGCGTGTCCACCAGCTGCAGGCCCTGCAGGCCGATGCGGACCTTGTCTTCCTCGATCGTCCGGATCGGCGAGAGCGGGATGTCACCGGCCAGGCCGAACACATCGCGCACGGTGCGCGGGCCAAAGAACGGCAGTTCCACATACCGCGACTGGCGCCAGCCCCAGGCACCGAGTGTCTGGCCGAAGTCTTCGCGACGGTTGTCCACCCGGGCCTTGCTGGCCGGGTCGAACAGCCCGCCGATGCCCAGCGTGCTGTTCATCAGGAAGCGACCCAGGGTGTTCCAGGCATCGTCCGGGCGGCCCTGCAGCAGCTGGTTGGCGATGGTCACCGGCGAACGCAGGTTGCTGAAGAAATTGCTCACGCCGGTACGCGCGAAACGCGGCACGACGTTGGTGTAAGCGGTGGCCAGCGGACGCGCCACGGCGGTGTCCACCGCCATGTTGAAGCGGTGCACGCGGCGGTTGAAGCCTTCCCATGGATCGTAGATCGACGCATCGGCAGCGGTGTTCGTGCTGCTGCCGTACAGGGCGTCGAAGTCGTCTTCGGTACTGTCCGCCGCCGGATCCTGCCCGGCACCGGCCGCGTCCACCGGTACGGCGCCTTCCGGTGCAGGCGCAGCGGGTGCGGGCTGCGCGGTGTCGGCCGCCGGCACATGATCGATGTCTACCACCGGGCTGGTATCAACGACGGTCGCGCTGGCGGCGGGCGCCGCATCGCGCACGGGTTTACCGGCGCAGGCGCTGAGCACGGCCGCCAGGGCGATCAAGGGGAGGGTGCGTAGGACGTTCATGTCAGCTCGCGGCAGTAGAGGCGGTGAAATCCAGGTCGGTACCCAGACGGTAGGCAGCAGACAACTCATCCAGTCCAGCCGGTGCACCAGTGACCGCCAGCACCTGTCCCTGCGAGCGTGCGCGGGCCGCCAGCTCGGCCAGCAGGGCCACCCCGGCGCTGTCGACGTGGCTGACCGCGGTCAGGTCCACGCCGTGCAGCTGGCCAAGCACCGGCTGCAGCCGCGGCCACAGCGTGGTGACCGCGTCGCGGTCCAGGGCACCCTGCAGTGGCAGGATGCCGTGCTCCAGGCGGAGGCTGTTACTTGCCATTGCCGGTCGGCGCAGCCTGCATCGAGCCACTGCGCAGCTCGGCGGCCACCTGCTTGATGCCCTTCTGACGCAGCGGCGCATCGAACTGGTTGCGGAAGGTCTGCACGTAGGAGATGCCTTCGATGGTGACGTCGAAGATCTTCCACTGACCACCGACGTTGCGCATCAGGTAGTCCACCGGCGTGGACTCGCTGCCCGAGCGGACCAGTTCGGTGCTCACGCGCACGCCGCGGTTGCCCGGCAGCGGGGTTTCGCCCTTCAGGCGGAAGCTGGGGCGACCCTGGATGGTGAGCAGGGCCGAACCGTAGCGCTGCATCAGGTTGTCGGCCATGGCATCGGCGAACAGCTTGATGTCCGCGTCGGCGGCGCCACGCGCGTGGGTACCCAGCACCAGGCGGGCGGCGTAGTCACGGTCGAAGGTGCGGTTGAGTTCGCCATCGATGTAGCTGCGCAGGGCCTGCGGGTTGCTGCTGAACTCGCTCTTGCGCTGCTGCAGGGTGGTCAGGATGCGGGTGCTGGCGTCGAGCACGCTCTTGCCGGCCTGGCCCTGCGCCGCAGCGGCGGGGGCCGGTGCGCTCTGGGCGTTGGCCAGCAGCGGCGTGGTGGCGATCAGCAGCGAGGCCAGGACGGCCGGAAGCAGTTTGGTTTTCATGGTTGCGGTTCCATTGCGGGCGCGGCGGCGCCATCGTGGGATTGCTCAGGCTGGGCTGCAGCACCGCCGGCACCGCCGCCACTGAACATGTATTTGCCAACCAGCTGGATCAGGTCCACCGCCGGCTGGGTGAAGACGATCTCGTCACCGGCCTTGAGCACGTCCGGGTCTCCGCCCGGTTGCAGCCCGATATAGCTCTCGCCGAGCAAACCGCTGGTGAATATGCCGGCGGAGGTGTCGGCCGGCAGGTCCTTGAACTTGCCGTCGATGCGCAGGGTGATGATGGAGTCGAACTTGACCGGGTCCAGATCGATGCTGGCAACCTGGCCGATGGTCACGCCACCGACCTTCACCGGCGCCTGCTTGCGCAGCTGCCCGATCTGGCTGAAACGTGCCTTCAGCTCATAGCCGTCGCCGCCCAGGCCCCAGCGCTGGTTGGTGGAGGCCACCGCCAGCACCATCAGGGACGCCAGTGCCAGCAGCAGGAATGCGCCGACGGAAAACTCTAGTCTTGGACCGCGGATGGCCATGGGATGTCTCACTTTTTCTGTCAGGTGTCCCGGCCAGGCCAGGACGAACGTGTCGTAGCGGTCATGCACACCCGCTGCGGGCGGGTGCTTACTGGAACATCAGGGCCGACAGCACGAAATTGAACATCAGCACCAGCAGCGAAGCATTGACGACCGCACGCGTGGTGGCCACCGAGGTCCCTTCGATGGTCGGCTCGGCGTGGAAGCCGACGTAGGAGGCCACCAGCGCAGCGGTACCACCGAAAATCGCCGACTTCAGCAGGGACACACCGAAGTCGTCCCAGAAATCAACGCTGTTGCGCAATGCCGACCAGAACACGCCGTTGTCCAGGCCCAGCACATGCACGGCCTCGAAGTAGCTGGCGGTGATGGCCAGCGAGCAGAACACGCCGGTCAGCAGCGGCACAGTCAGCACCGCTGCCCAGAAGCGCGGCGCCACCGCCTTGGCCACCGGGTCGATGGCCATCAGCTCCAGCGCCTTGATCTGGTCGGTGGCACGCATCAGCCCCAGTTCGGCGGCGATCGAGCTGCCGGCCCGGCCGATGAACAGCAGCGCGGTCAGTACCGGCGCCAGTTCGCGGTACAGCGACAGCCCCAGCAGCGTGGACAGCGCGTCGGCGGCGCCGAACGTGGTCAGCGTGCGGTAGCCCTGCAGCGTCAGCACCAGGCCGACGAATGCGCCGCCGACCGCGATGATCGGCAGTGACCGGGCACCGATCTTGTAGATCTCGCGGGTCAGCTCGGCAAGGAAATCCGCGGTGGGCAGCGAACCGCGCAGCACGGTCAGCGAGAACAGACCGGCGCGGCCGAGCGAGCGGGTGGCTTGGATGAAGGGCATCAGACACTCCCCGCCCGGGGCGCGGCATCGAAGGGGATCGGACCGTCAGGCTGACCCTGCAGGAACTGCTGCAGCAGCGGATCGGTGCTGTCCTGCAGTGCCTGCGGGCTGCCCTGGAAGACGATGCCGCCATTGGCGATGGCGATCACCTGGTCGCAGATCGGCAGGGTCTCGTGGACGTGGTGGCTGACGATGATGCTGGTCAGGCCCAGGCTGTGGTTCAAGCGCTGGATCAGGCTCATGATCACCCCCGAGGCGATCGGGTCGAGCCCGGTCAACGGCTCGTCGTAGATCATCAGCGGCGGGTCCAGCGCCAGTGCACGGGCCAGCGCCACGCGCCGCGCCATGCCACCGGAGAGTTCGCGCGGCCAGGCATCGGCGGCGGCAAGCAGACCGACCGCGTGCAGCTTCATCTGCACCAGACGCTCGCGCACCGGTACCGGCAGCCGCGTGTGGGTGCGCAGCGGCAGGCCCACGTTCTCGGCAACGGTGAGGTCGGTCAACAGACCATTGCCCTGCAGCAGCACGCCCACGCTGCGACGCATCTGGCGCAGTTCGGCCGAGCCGGTGGGGATGGGCTTGCCGAACAGGGTGATCGCGCCGGCGACCGGGCGCAGTTCGCCGGTCAGCGCGGCCAGCAGGGTCGACTTGCCGCTGCCGGAGGGGCCCAGTACCGCGGTGATGCTGCCCTGCGGAACCTGCAGCGAAACGTCGCGCAGGATCGCCCGACCGCCACGCTCGATGCGGACGTTGGACAACTGCACCAGATTGGTCGCGGAAGCCGGCATGGGCACCATTAACGATTTTCCAACGTTGCAGGATCGGGACCGTTGGCTGAACATAAGCGAACTGGACCGTGCAGTATTGTCGCATGCGCCTGACGCGCGCGTGCGGGACACTGCGCGTCCTCAGCGGAACAATGCGGCCTGCCCTGGCCATTCATTCGGGTGATGTCTGCGGCACACTGTGCGGGATGAGCGACCCCCACAGCGACTTCCGCCTCTACCATTCCAATTCGCTGGACGTGCTGGCGGCCCTGCTGGCGCGCCACCTGCGACACCCGATGCCCGGCCAGCCGCTGCTGGCGCCGGAGACCATCCTGATTCCGCAGGTGGCGATGCGGCGCTGGCTGCAGTCAACGCTGGCGGCCGAGTATGGCGTGGCGGCGAACCTGGAGTTTCTCACTCCCGGTGAGTTCGTTGCCCGCGCGCTGAACGCCAACGTGGACGGTCAGGACCGTGATCTGGACGCCGAAGGCCTGCGCTGGCGGCTGTACGCGGCGCTGCGCGACCCGGAGCTGATGGCCCAGCCGCCGTTGCGCGCGCCGGCCACCTATCTGTCCAGCGGCGATCCGCTCAAACCCTGGGCGCTGGCGGCGGAGCTGGCGTCGGTGTTCGAGAAATACCAGGCATGGCGCCGCGACTGGCTGCTGCGCTGGGACGCTGGCGCCGACCCGAACGATCCGCAGGCGATTCTGTGGCGGTACGTGGCGCGCGACCAGCCCTACCGTGCGCGCCGCATCCAGGACTACCTGGACCGCTTCGAGGGCGCCGGGCGACCGCTGCCGCAGGGCCTGCCGCCGCGTCTGTCAGCCTTTGCCACCCTGAACATCTCCCCGGACGTGCTGCGCGTGCTGGCCACGCAGGCGCGGGTAGGTGAGCTGCATTTCTATCTGCCCACGCCGGTGCAGTCGTACTGGGGCGACCTGCAGACCCTGGGCGAGCGCCTGCGCAGCGGCGCGCCGGACCCGTTCGGCGAGGCCGCCGGCGAGAACCGCCTGCTGGAAGCGTGGGGTGCGGCAGGCCGGGACTTCATGGCGGTGCTGGGCAGCTACGAGGTCGTGCACCCGGCCGGTGAGATCGCAGCCTATGCCGATCCCGAGCAGGACGAGCGGCCGACGCTGGACCAGGGCGGACTCTCCGACAGCCTGCTGCACCGTCTGCAGCGCGACCTGTTCCACCGCCGGGCTCAACCTTCCGGTGCGCTGCGGCCTGCCGTACGCGCGGACGACCCCAGTCTGCAGGTGCATGCCTGCCATACCCGGTTGCGCGAACTGCAGGTGCTGCATGACCAGCTGCGTGGCCTGCTGCAGGATGCGCGGTTCGACCCGCCGCTGCAGGCGCGCGACATTGCCGTGCTGGCGCCGGATATCGACCCCTACGTGCCCTACCTCGAAGCGGTGTTCGGTGGCCGCGGCGGCGAACCTGACCATATTCCCTACGCCCTGGCCGATACCAGCCCGTTGGCCGGCGAGCCGCTGGCCGATGTGTTCGTGCATCTGCTGGGCCTGCCGGTGTCGCGCTTCGGCCTCAACGAGATCCTCGACCTGCTGGCCAGCGCCCCGCTGGCCGAGGCTGCAGGCCTGGAGGCTACCGACTTCGAGCGCCTGCATACCTGGCTGCAGCAGGCCGGCGCGCGCTGGGGGCTCAATGCCAGCCACCGTGACCAGCACCAGGCACCGGCCGATGACGCCTACACCTGGCAGTTCGCGCTGGACCGGCTGCTGCTCGGCCACGCCAGTGGCAGCGACGGCGACATCGCCGGGGTGGCACCGTGGACCGCGTTGGAGGGCGGCGCGTTGGACGCGCTGGACCGCCTGTTGCGTCTGCTCCGGGTACTGGCGGTGTACCAGCAGCGGCTTGGCCAGACCCTGCCGCCGGACCAATGGCGCAGCCGCCTGCTGGGTCTGCTGCAGGCCCTGCTGCCCACACCGCCCAGCGCGCCCAACAGCCAGCGTGCGCTTGAGCGGTTGCGAAAGCTGATCAATCAGTTCGCCAGGGATGCCGCCAACGCCGGGTTTACCGACGGTGTACCGGCCGAGGTGGTACGCGCGCATTTCAGCAGTGCGCTGGCCGAGGCCGATACCCGTGCGCCGTTGCTGACCGGCGGCATCAGCTTCGGCCGCATGGTGCCGATGCGTCTGCTGCCGTTCCGGGTCATCTGCGTGCTCGGTCTGAATGACGGCGATTTCCCGCGTCGCGACCCGGCTGCCGGCCTGAACCAGCTCACCGCCGAACTGGATACGCCGCGCCGCCGCCGGGGTGACCGCTCCACGCGCGAAGACGACCGTTTCCTGTTCCTGCAGCTGTTCGCCGCCGCGCAGGATGTGTTCTACCTCAGTTATCTGGGCGCCGACCCGCGCGACGGCAGCGACCGCGAGCCGTCGGTGCTGGTCAGCGAGCTGATTGAAGCGGCCGCCGCCTATCACCACGACGCTGCGGCCGCCCGCAAGGCGTTCACCGTGCGCCATGCGCTGCAGCCGTTCTCGCCGGCCGCCTTTGGCGACGGCGATGCGCGCCGCTTCAGCTACCGCAGGCAATGGCATCCGGCTGCCGGCAGCCTCGGTGGCCAGCGTGCGCAGCTGCAGCCGTGGTTCGACGGCGTGTTGCCCGAGCCCGCACAGGCCCCGGCATCGGATCTGGCGCTGGAGGCGCTGCGCCGCTTCCTGCTCGATCCGGCCGGGCAGTTCCTGACCCAGGCGCTGGGCCTGCGGCTGGCCGATGCGGTCGAAACCGAGCAGGATCTTGAGCCGCTGGTGCTGGGCGAGCGTGGGCCCGAGCAGCGTCGCGTGCAGCAGGCTGTGGTGCAGGCCACCCTGCAGGGCGACACGCAGGCCTTGTACCCCCGCCTGCGCGCACGGGCGCTGTTGCCGTCCGGCGCCTTGGGTGAACGCCAGTTCGAGCACCAGCGCGCTCTGGCCAGGCCCTATGCCGAGGCGCTGCAGCAGTGGCTGGGGGACACCGCACTGGAGAGCCGCCGCTACGAGGTGGACATCGACGGTCTACGCCTGCAGGGGCGCGTGCACGACCGTCATCCGCAGGGGCTTGTGCGCCTGCGCGTTGGCGAACTCAACGGCAATGCGGCCATCACCCACGGCCTGGACTGGTTGCTGGCCAACGCGGCCGGCGATGCGCTGCCGCTGGTGCAGTTCCACCAGAGCGGCGATGGCGTGGGACCGCATGTGCTGGCACCGCCGTCGCAGGCCGATGCGCGTGCCGCGCTGCGCCTGCTGCTGCAGCTGCGCGCGCAGGGGCTGCGGCAACCGCTGCGCTTTGCCCCGTATACCGGCTGGACGCTGTACACCCACAGCGGCGAAAAACAGCGCAGCGAAGGCTGGAAGCGCTGGCATGGCAGCGAGCGCAGCTGGGGCGAAGGGCAGAGCGAGGCATGGCAGCTGGTGCTGCGCGGCGCCGACCCCTTCGCCGATGAAGAGCACTACGCCGAGCTGCTGCAGACCAGCCTGGCCGTCTTCACCGCAGTGCGCGAAGGTCGCGCGCTGGACCCTGCGGCCGCTTCGGGAGCACGGCAATGAACAGCACTGGCAACCCCTATCTGGATCTGCCGCTGGGCGGGACCCGGCTGATCGAGGCCAGCGCCGGTACCGGCAAGACCTTTACTCTGGCCACCTTGTTCACCCGGCTGGTGGTGGAGCAGGGCCTGCGCATCGGCCAGGTGCTGGCGGTGACGTTTACCGATGCCGCTACCCAGGAGCTGCGCAAGCGCATCCGCGAACGTCTGGCGCTGGCGGCGCGGCTGCTCGACCAGACGGCCGCCGAGGACGAAGGCGCCGACGCGCAGCTGACCCGGCAGATCCTGCAGCGACATCTGCAGGCCGGCAGCGAGAGCAGCGCCGCTCTGCAGCGCCGCCTGCAGGTGGCCGCCGATGAAATCGACCTCGCTTCGATCTTCACCATCCACGGCTTCTGCACGCGCGTGCTGCGTGAGCATGCACTGGAGAGCGGCCACACTTTCGATCCCCCCGAGCTGCTGGCCAGCGACCGCGAGCTGCTGGAGGAACTGGCCGCTGACCTGTGGCGTGTGCACGCAAACGACCCGGCCACCCTGGAACCGCTCACCTGGCTGTGGAAAGACCCGGCCGCGCTGGCTGGCGACCTGCGCGCGCTGCTCAAGCCGTTGCCGTTGCTGCCGCCGCTGCCGGCGACCGCGCCCGAGGACCCGCGCCCGGCACTGCGCCAGGCCGCCACCGCGCTGGCGCAGGCAATCCGCCGCGACGGTGGGGCGTTCTTCGGTGCGCTGTGTGAGGCTGTCGAACAACGCTGGCTCAATGGCGTGTCCTACAAGCTGGGCTGGGTGCAGCCGCTGTGCCAGCAGCTGCAGGACTGGGCACGGCGCGACGAAGCCGACGTGCTGCTGCAGAGCGCTTACCTGCCCGCGCTGCTGCCTGACGCGCTGGCCGCCAGGACCAACAAGAAGTTTGTTGATCGCACGCCCTCCTCACCGCTGCAGACGCCATTGCACGACTACCTGCAGCGGCTGGAGCAGCATGCCGCATGGCTGCGCGGCAGTGCGCTGGCGTTTCTCCACGCACTGCGTGGCCAGGCCCTGCAGCGCCTGCAGCAGCTCAAGCGGGTGCGCCGCGTGCAGACCTACGATGACCTCATCGATGGAGTGGCCCAGGCGCTGGAAGGCGAGCACCGGCAGACGCTGGTCAAGCAGCTGCGCGCCCAGTACCGCATCGCGCTGGTGGACGAGTTCCAGGACACCGATGATCGTCAGTGGGGCATCTTCCAGACCGTGTTCGGCGACTCCGACGACGTGCGTGCACTGGGGCTGGAACCGGCGCTGTTCCTGATCGGCGATCCCAAGCAGGCCATCTACGGGTTCCGTGGTGGAGATATCCATACCTACCTCAACGCCAAGCAGCAGGCGGACAAGGCACCGATGCTGGGCGCCAACTTCCGCTCGCGCCCTGCGGTGCTGCGCGCGGTCGAGGCGCTGTATGCCAATGCGGGCGACGCCGCGTTCCTGGAAGGTGACATCCGCTTTGAACCGGTGCAGCCCGGCGGCGTGCGTACCGACGAGGACTACCTGCGTGATGGGTCGCCGGCCCCGGCGCTGACGCTGCGCGTGCTGCGCAGCGACGGCGACAAGGCATTCAATGCTGACCGTTCACGCCTGGAGGCCACCCGCGCCTGCGTTGCGGCCATCCATGCGGTGCTCAGCGATGCGCGCCGTGGCCAGGCCGTGCTGCGCGGACGCGCGGTGGTACCCGGTGACATCGCGGTGCTGGTGCGCTCGCACCGTGAGGCCACGATGATGCAGGCCGCATTGGCCGCGGCAGGCATCCCGGCCGTGGCCGCCGGCAAGCAGAGCCTGTATGCCACCGCCGAAGCCCGCGACCTGCGCACTCTGCTGCTGGCGCTGCTGCAGCCCGCCGACGAGAGCCGCCTGCGCGCGGCGATGGCCACCGTGCTGCTTGGTCAGCCGGCCAGCCGCATTGCCGGCATGGAACGCGAAGGCGATCTGCAGCGCCAGCTGCAGGCCCAGCTGCTGCACTGGCGCGAGCGCTGGCAGCGCGGCGGCCCGTTCGCGGTGGTCGCCGAGGTCTGCGCGGCGCAGGCCGAACGTCTGCTGGCGCTGCTCGACGGCGAACGCCGCCTGACCAACTACCTGCAGCTGGGCGAGCTGCTGCAGGAAGCCTCGACCCAGGCACTGGGCATGCATGGGCTGCTGGACTGGCTGCAGGGGCAGATGGCCAACGCCGACCAGAACGACGAACAGCAGCTGCTGCGGTTGGAATCGGATGCGCGGCGGGTGCAGATCATCACCCTGCACAAGAGCAAGGGCCTGGAGTACCCGCTGGTCTACCTGCCATTCGTGGGCATCGACGGCAACGCGCCCAGCACCGCGCGGCACTGCACGGTGCACCGCGCGGGCCAGCGCCAGCTGGTCTGGAAGCTGGACAAGGAAGACAGCGGGTGGAAGGACGTGCTCGGCTGCAGCGAGGCCGAGCAGCGCGCCGAGGATGCGCGACTGCTCTACGTCGGCCTGACCCGCGCGGAACACGCGTTGTGGATCGCCGTGGGCGATCTGGCCGGACTGTCCCGCTCGCGCCTGGCACCCTTGCTCGGCGCATTGGATGACTGGGCCGACAACGCGGATGTGGTGGTGGAGGAGGGCCCATTGGCTACGATCCCGCCGCTTCTGCCTGCCGATGTGGAAGGCCCGCTGCCGGCGGCGCGCCAGGTGAGCCGGCGGGTGGCGCACGACTGGTGGGTTTACAGCTTCACCCAGCTGGCCCAGGCCGATGCTGGCAATGACGTTGAGGCTGCCGCCACCGAGCTGCCGGCACCGGCCGCCGATGAGCCCGCCGGTGCCGAGCTGCCGCTGGAACCGGCCGCACCGGAGCCGGGCACCGAAGACCGCAGCCTCATCGACCCGCGCTTCATGGGCAGCCGCTTTGGCAATGTGCTGCACGAGGCACTGGAAAACACGGATTTTGCGCTGTGGAGCGGCTGGCAGCCGGGCGATCCCGCGCCGGAGGGACAGGCGCAGGTACTCCGCGATGCGCTGCGCGATGAAGGCTATGCCGACGTCGACCTTGAAGACGGGGTGGCGACCCTGGTGCCACTGGTCGGCCACACACTGACCGTGCCATTGCCCGAGGGCGGCGCGCTGTGCAGCGTGCCGGCCGAGCAGCGGCGGGCTGAAATCGAGTTCCACTTCGCCATCGCCGCCACCTCGGTGCCGGCACTGCTTCATGTGCTGCATGCGCATGGCATCGCGCTCAGCCGGCGCGGCTTCGGTCTGCGTCGCCAGCTGGAGGGCCTGATGACCGGCAAGATCGACCTGACCTACGTGCGCGACGGGCGCTGGTACGTGCTCGACTACAAGTCCAACCGCCTGCCCGGGTACAGCAATGAGCTGCTGGGCGCCGCCATGCGCCACAGCGAATACGACCTGCAGGCGCTGATCTACACCGTGGCGCTGCACCGCTGGCTGCGCTTCCGCCTCGGCGCTGCCTACGACTACGAGCGTGACATGGGCGGCATCCGCTATCTGTTCTGCCGTGGACTGGACAGCAACGGCAACGGTGTGCACGCGCAGCGCTTCGACGCAGCGCTGGTGGACGCGCTGGATGCGCTGTTCGCCGGCGGACGTGAGGCGCAGGCCGAGCTGGCCGAACGTGCGCTGGGAGGTGCTGCATGAACGTGCTCGACGCGCTGTTGCACGGTGGCCAGGTCCGCACCCTGGACCATGCACTGGCGCACAGCCTCGGTCGGCTGCGACCGGACACGCCGGACGCGGTGAAGCTCGGTGCGGCGCTGGCGTCGCTGGCGGTATCACAGGGCCATGCGGGTTTCGATCCGGCGCGACCCGGCCGCCTGATCGAAAGCGATATCGCCTGGCCTGAGCCGGGCACATGGCTGCAGCAGCTGGCCAGCTCGCCGTGGGTGGACTGCCCCGACGACCCGGCCGCTGTGGCGGCGGACGCGCCGCTGGTGCTGGAAAACGGCCTGCTCTACCTGCGTCGCTACCGCGAATACGAGCGCGGCCTGGCCGAAGGGCTGCAGCGCATCGGCCGCCACCCGCTGCAGGGCATCGACCTGGCCGCGCTTTCAGCCCTGTTCGCGCAGCTGTTTCCGCAGGCGGCCAGCAGCGTGGACCATCAGGCCCGCGCCGCAGCGGTCGCCCTGCGCCACCCGTTGGCACTGGTCACCGGGGGCCCCGGCACCGGCAAGACGACGACCATCGCGCGTCTGTTGCTGCTGCTGGTCGCGCAGGCAGCGCAGAACGGCGGGCCGGCGCCGCGTATCGCACTGGCCGCGCCCACCGGACGGGCCGCCGAACGCATGGCCGAAAGCCTGCGCCTTGCCGTGCAACGGCTGCAGCAGGAGGGCATCGACCCGGCGCTGACCCATGCGCTGCCCACCAGTGGCACTACGCTGCATCGCCTGCTCGGGGTGATTCCTGATTCGCCCCGGTTCCGCCACCATGCCGACAATCCGCTGCCGTACGAGGCAGTGGTGGTGGACGAGGCATCGATGATCGACCTTCCGCTGATGGCCAAGCTGGTCGATGCGATCGCTGCAGGTACCCGGCTCATCCTGCTGGGCGACCCGGACCAGCTGCCCTCGGTGGAGGCCGGTGACGTGCTCTCGGCGATCCTGCGCGCCAGTGGCGACGGCGAGGGCACCCGCAGCGACGACGCACACGCGCTGCAGGGCGTGCTGGCTGCAGCGGCGCTGCAGCCGGCGGCGCCGCCCACCGCGTTTGCCGGCCGCCGCGTGCAGTTGCAGAAAGGCTACCGGCAAAGCGATGCGCTGGCGCTGGCGTCGCTGGCCGAGGCAGTGCGCGCAGGCGACCAGGCGTGCGCGCTGCATCTGCTGCGCGACGGTACGCTGGCCGGTGTCAGCTTCCACGAAAACCAGGCCGACCCGCTCGGCAGCCATCGTGAGTACCTGCTCGCCCACTGGCGCGCGCTGGCCGAGGCCGACGATCCGGCCCAGGCGCTGCAGCAGGCCGGACGCCTGCGTGTGCTCACTGCCCTGCGCGAAGGGCCGCAGGGCGCGCGTGGCCTGAACAGCCGCATCGAAGCGCTGCTGGCAGGTGCCACCGCCGGTTACTTCCAGGGCCGCCTGCTGCTGGTGACCGAGAACAGTTACCGGCACCGGCTGTTCAATGGCGATATCGGCATCTGTCTGCGCGACGGAAAGGGCGCGATGCTGGCCTGGTTTGCCGGCGAGGATGCCGGCCAGCCGCGTGCTTTCCATCCCGCGGCGTTGCCCGCGCATGAGAGTGCGTTCGCGATGACGGTGCACAAGGCGCAGGGCTCGGAGTTCGATGAGGTGTGGCTGCAGCTGCCGCGGCAGGACAGCCGGGTGCTGTCGCGCGAGCTGGTCTATACCGGCCTGACCCGCGCGCGGCAGCGGCTGCATCTGGCCGCCAGTGCCCCGGTGCTGGAAAAAGCGCTGGCCCGCCATGCCAGCCGCCTGGGGGGATTGGCCTGGCGGCTGGGCGCGTCTGCGCCGGCGTGACGGCCAGCGGTCGTCACCTGCCCGAGCGCCGCGTCACGCGCCCGGGACGGTGGGAAACAACGCCGAGCGCAGGCCGACCAGGCCCATCAGCGCTTCGTCGCGCGCCTTGCTGGCGGTCACCTGACCCACGCGTCCCAGCGACAGATCCAGCCGCTCGCGCAGGGTGTCCTCACCGGCCAAGGGGCGCCGCGCCGCTACCTGGCGGCGGTAGTGGTCGGCCACCGCCTGCAGGATCTGCTCGACGGCCTCGCGGCTGCGCGCCGGCAGCTCCAGCCGTGCACGCCGCAACTGCAGGATGTTGAGCCCCACGCGGGCCTCGCTGAGCATGTCCACCGAGGCGATGTCGCTGCCTTCCGGCGTCGCCGCCAGCCGGGGTGCGAGCAGCCCCAGCAGGTCGAGCATGCGCGCCGCGAAGCGCTGACGGTCCTGCTGGCCGCGCCCCTCGGCGGCTTCGGCCAGCGTCGTCCAGCCTTGCCGCACCAGCCGCCGCGCCGTCCATTCGGCGCCCACCGAGCGGAACAGCCGGGTCATCACCACCGCAAAGCCGATGCCGATGAACATCGCGATGGCCGAATTGACGAATCCCTGGATGTTGCCGCTGTAGGTGTTCTGCACACTCAGCAGGGCCACCAGGTTCACTGTCAGCGGCAGCGCGAACAGCATGCTCCGGGGATGATGGAGCAGCACACCGAGCGGCAGGAACACCACCGCCAGCACCAGCACCAGCAGGCCGAACTCATGCACGGCGGGGAAGATACCGAACTGGTAGACCGCGGCGACCAGGCTGGCAACCACCGCCCACAGCAGGAACGACATCATGCTGGGCGCAGGATCATCCTGCGCGGCGAAGAAGGCGGCTGCGACCGCGGCCATCATCGCGCCGTTGCCGCCGCCCTCCCAGCCCAGCCCGATCCACAGCACGCAGTAGCTCATCAGTGCCACGCCAGCGCTGAGCGCCGAGAACAGTGCCATGCCGTAGTCGACGTGCCGGTGCTCGCGGTTGCTGCGGCCGGCACGGATCCGATAATGCGTTGGCTGCAGCGGCGCCGTGCCCTGCTCGATGGCATGGTGCAGGGTCAGGCAGTCCTGCCACAGGTCCAGCAGCTCTTCCAGGCGCAGCAGCAGGCTGGCCAGCTGCAGGTGGGCCAGCGTGCTGTCCAGCTGGGGCTTGAGCGCGCTCAGCCGGGCATGCAGCGCTGCGTGCCGGTGTGGATCGTCGCCCTGCTCGCCACCGAGCCACTGGCCGATCTCATCGATCAACGGCGGCAGACCTTCCGGCAGGGCCTGGCCACTGGCGCGCAACGCCGCCAGGCGGTCGGCGATGGAGGACAGCACCGGCAGCAGCAGCAACATGCGCTCGCGCAGGCGCTGCATCGACACGGCCGAGCCGGCATGACGCGGGTCGTCCCGGCGCAGGAATTCGATCAGTGCTTCGAACTGCACCAGGTCTGCGGCCAGTCGGTTGCGCGGTGCATGGGCCTGTCCATGTTCAAGAATCCCGCGGCACCACTGCGCAGCATCGCGCATCCAGTTGCCGATGCGGGTGTTGAGCATCGGCCGCACCGAGGCCGGCAGCAGCAGTGCGGCAAACAGCACCGCCACCACCGTGCCGAGGATGATCTCCTCGCTGCGCGCGACCACGGTGTCGAAGATCGTCTCCGGTGAGGTGACCGCCGGGAAGCCGATGAACGCGGCGGTGTAGCCGGCCAGCAGAAACGCATAGCCGCGTGGGCCGCGGTTGAGCAGGGCCAGGAACAGGCAGCCGGCCAGCCACAGCGACATCACCGCGCTGAGCAGCAGCGGGGTTTCCACCAGGTGCGGCAGCATCAGCAGGGTGGCCGCACCGGCCAGCAGCGTGCCGACAATGCGGTAGATGCCCTTGGCCCGGGTCGGGCCAAGCAGCGGTTGGCTGACGATGTAGACCGTGGCCATCGCCCAGTACGGGCGCGGCAGGTTGCCGGCCAGACCGACGTACAGTGCGGTGATCGACGCCAGGTAGGTCTTGATCGAAAACAGCCAGCCTTGGCGGTCAAGCAGGGGGTGCATGGTTCACCTGCCTGCCGTGGCCGGTGCGTTGGCGGCACCGGCGTCTTCCCAGCCGCCGCCCAGCACCAGGAACAGGTGGATCTGGTCGCGGGAGACCTGCGCCTGCGCGGCGGCCAGCGTGGCCTCGCTGCCGGCCAGGCTGCGGTCGGCATCCAGGCTGGCCAGGAACGGGGTACGCCCGCCCTGGTACAGCCGACGGTTCTGCTCGGCGGCCAGGGCCGCCTGCTGCTGCGCCACCTGCAGCGCCTGCAGCCGGCGCAGGTCCTGCGCATAGCGGTCCAGCGCGGTCTGGGTTTCGCGCAGGGCCTGCAGCACGGTGTGGTCGAACTCGGCCAGCGCGGCGTCGGCACCGGCTTCGGTGGCGCGGATGCGCGCCCGGCTTCCGGAGGAGGGCAGCGTCCAGGACACCAGCGGACCGAACGACCATTGCTGGGTCAGCGGTTCGCCGAAGTCGGCCAGCAGGCCGGCGGCGCCGACCGAGGCGCCAAAGCGGATGTCCGGGTACAGCTCGGCGGTGGCCACGCCGATCCGCGCGGTGGCCGCGGCCAGCCGGCGCTCGGCCTGACGCACGTCCGGGCGACGCTGCAGCAGCGCACGCCCATCGCCCACCGGCAGCGCCTGCGCCAGTGCGGGCGCCTGCGCACAGTCGACCACCCCGGCCGGCAGCTGACCGGGGGTATGCCCCAGCAGTGCAGCCAGCGCGTGGGCGGCTGCCTGGCGCTGCGCCTGCAACGGCGGCAGCGCGGCCTGCAGCTGGGCCACCTGCGCATTGGCGCGGGCCAGGTCCGGGGCGGTGCCGCGGCCGGCGGCGATCAGCCGCTGGGTGATCTCACGACTGCGCTGTTGCAACTGCAGCGACTGGTTGGCCACGTGCAGCTCGTGGTTGGCATGGCAGATGGCCAGATAGTTGTCGGCGACCTCGGCCACCACGGTGATCCGGGCCAGGTCGCGCGCTGCCGCCACGGCCTGTTCGTCGGCGCGCGCGGCCTCGGCACCGCGCTTGAGCTTGCCGAACAGGTCCAGCTGGTAGCTCACCGCGAACCTGCCGTCGGCCAGGTTGATCGGCGGCAGTGTGTGCTCCAGCAGGAATGACTCGGCTGAAAGCTGGGCGCGGCTGGCGCCGGCGTCGGCCTCGTATTCGAATCCTCCGGCATCCAGCGCCTGTTCGTACATCGCAGCGGCACGGCGCAGGTGGGCATCGGCGGCCTTCAGCTCCGTATTGCCGGCCAGAGCCTGTTCGACCAGACCGTCAAGCACGGCATCGTGGTAGAGCGACCACCAGCGGGCCGGCAGCGGTGCATCGGCGGCAACCTGCGGGTTGCCGGTGTCGATGAAGGCCGCATTGGCCTGCGGACGCTTGAAGGCCGAAGCGTCCGGCACGGCGTAGTCCGGGCCGACGGTACGGCAGGCGGCCAGGCTGGCCAGTGCGGCCAGCAGCGCCAGACGCGGCAGCCGGCCGCTCACGGTGCGGCCTTCGCGCTGGTGACCGGCGCAGCTGCGCGGGCCTGCACGGTCACGGTGGCGGTGCGCCCGGCGATCAACTGCATGTCGCCCGGCACATCATCGATGGCGATGCGCACCGGAATGCGCTGGGCCAGCCGCACCCAGTCGAAGGCCGGGTTGACGTTGGGCAGCAGGCTGCTGCCCTGGCTGCGGTAGCGGTCCTCGATACCGGCGGCGATGCTGTCCACATGGCCGTGCAGCGGACGGGCATCACCCATCAGACGGATGTCCACCGGCTGCCCGGGCACCACGCCCTGCAGCCGGGTTTCCTCGAAGTAGCCATCGATGCGGAACGAGCGGGTATCCAGTACGGCCAACACCGGCTTGCCGGCGACGACGTAGTCGCCCACGCGCACGGTACGGTCGTTGACCCGGCCATCGCTGGGCGCGCGCACTTCGGTGCGGGCCAGGTTCAATTCAGCCAGGTCCACCGCGGCCTGCGCGGTGGCCAGGCTGGCCTGCGCGGCCTGCAGCTTGGCGCGGCGCACCTCGGCATCCTCGGCCGCCACCAGATCCTGCAGGCTGCGGTCACGGCCGATCTCACGGCGCAGCTGGCTGACACTGGCCTGACGTTCGGCCAGCGCGGCACGGGCCTGCGCCAGTGCGATGCGGTAGCGCGCACGGTCGACAACGAACAGCAGGTCGCCCTGCTTCACGGTCTGGTTGTCCTGCACCTTGACCGCCTCGACGAGACCGGAGACATCCGGGGCGACCTGCACCACATCCGCCCCGACGTGCGCATCACGGGTCCAGGGCTCCTCCATGTAATGCACCCACAGCTGGCGCAGCACCAGCAGGGCGACGATCACCGCCAGCACGGTCAGCACCGGGGGCAGGGCTTTGTTGACGATCTTGTTCACGATTGGATCCAGCGCAGGAGGTGGAACAGCAGCCCAAGCACGATGCCGTACAGGGCCAGGTTGAACAGGGCGGGGTGCCACACGTGGCGATAGGCACCGGCGCGTTGCAGCAGGGCATGCAACCCGCTGTTAAGCACGTAGGCCAGCAGCATCAACCCGAGCAGGGTCGGGAAGAACACGCCATGGATACTGAATTCACCGGGCATCGGCAGGGGACCGTGGGGCAGCGGAAGGGGGGAGGGAAATGCAGGATGAAAAACGAAAAACGCCGCTGGCGCCTTGCGGCGCCGACGGCGGATCAGATGAGCAGGGTCACGTGACCCGGTCGGCGGCCTCGGACAGCAGTCGCCACACCTTCACCACGGCCTGCAGCTCGTCCAGCGAAAGTTCGCCGAAGACGTCCTGGCGAAGATCGATCAGCCGCGCCTCCAGTTCGCTGACCAGACGCTGGCCCTCGTCAGTCAGCCACAACAGGTTGGCGCGGCGGTCGCTGGCATCGCTCTCGCGCCGAACCAGCCCACTGGCCGAAAGCTTGTCGAGCAGACGCACCAGCGAAGGGCCTTCCATGTTCAGCTGCTGGGCCAGCGCGACCTGGCGGATACCGCCGCCGGCGCGGCCGATCAGCAGCAGCGGCATCGTGCATGCGGTGGAGATGCCATAGCTGCCCAGCGTGGTGTCGGCCAGCCGCTGCCATTGCCGTCCTGCGGAAAGCAGGCCGGAGCTGAGCTGCATCTGCAGCCGGGTACGCGGGTCGAGGTCGGGCGGTGTGGTCATGGCAGATAGATAGGATACTACTAATTACGCAACTATCAATATCCTTGGCTGAACCGGGCGTGCAGAGGGTGACGGCCTCTGCCCGGGCCGACGCGCGACGGCCATGCCCCGGGTCGGGTACGATGCACGCCCCCGTCCGGGACGCTGTAGGCAATGAGCAAGAACGACAAGAATTCCTCCGCCCAGCCGGGCGATGTGACCCAGGCGCAGGCCGAAGACGCCGTGCGCACCCTGTTGCGCTGGGCCGGTGAAGATCCCGCGCGCGAAGGCCTGCTGGATACCCCGCGCCGCGTGGCCGAAGCCTACGGCGACTGGTTCAGCGGCTACCGCGATGACCCGCGCGCCTACATGGAGCGCACCTTCGAGGAAGTGGCCGGCTACGACGAGCTGATCGTGCTGCGCGACATCGAGTATGAAAGCCACTGCGAGCATCACATGGCACCGATCATCGGCCGGGTGCACGTGGGTTACCTGCCTGCCGGCAAGGTGGTAGGCATCAGCAAGCTGGCGCGCGTGGTCGAGGCCTATGCCCGCCGTTTCCAGGTGCAGGAAAAGATGACCGCGCAGATCGCCCAGTGCATCCAGGACGTGCTGCAGCCGATCGGCGTGGGCGTGGTGGTGGAAGGCGCGCACGAGTGCATGACCACCCGCGGCATCCACAAGCGCGGCGTCAGCATGGTCACCTCCAAGATGCTGGGCAGCTTCCGCGAGGACGCGCGGACCCGCGCCGAATTCCTGCGCTTCATCGAAGTAGGCGGCAAGCGCTGAACGCGCCTGCCCGTGGCTGCCGGCCGCACAGGCCGGTACCGCACCCCGTGCGCGGCCGGTGGCCGCGCAGCGCCCATCCGGACAGACCTTTCGCTGCATGAAGCACCGCGAACGCATTACCCGTTACCGCCATCTGCGCGAGCAGCCGCAGTGGAAGCTGCTGGCGGCCGATCATGCCCCGGAAATCATCGGCCTGCTGCAGGGCCTGCTGATGGACGGCGAGCGCACCCTGCCGGCCGCTGTGCTGCACGAGCGTCTGCAACGTGCCCTGGACCAGCTCAACGGCGAGGAGCTTTCGCGCGAGCTGCCGCGAACCGCGCAGGCCTACATGGCCCACTGGCTGGCACAGGGCTGGCTGGAGCGCAGGCTGCCCGAGGGGGCAGACCAGGAGCAGTACGAGCTTTCCACCCAGGCACTGCAGGCGATCCGCTTCGCCGACAGCCTCGAGCAGGCACGCGTGGCGGCGACCGAAAGCCGGCTGGCGCTGGTGATCGAGCAGCTCTCGCAGCTGGCGGCGCAGACCGAGGCCGACCCGGACGCACGGCTGTCGGCCCTGCGCGACGAGCGCGACCGCATCGACGCCGAAATCGAGCGTGTCGGGGCGGGGCGGGTTGCTGCACTGGACGGCAAGCGCGCGCTGGAGCGCGCCCGTCAGATCATCGGCCTGGCCGATGAACTGACCGAGGATTTCCGCCGCGTGCGCGATGACTTCGAGAAGCTCAACCGCGACTTCCGCGAACGCATCATCGACGACGAGGGCGAGCGCGGCGACGTGCTGTCCAAACTGTTCGAGGGCGTGGATGTTATCGGCGAGAGTGACGCAGGACGCAGCTTCCAGGCGTTCTGGCGGCTGTTGAACGACGCCGAACAGAGCGCGCAGCTCGACGCCGCGCTGGAAACGGTGCTGGCGCGGGGGTTTGCCCGCCGCCTGGACCGCAACGAACGCAACTTCCTGCGTGGCTTCACCAGCACCATGCTCGAGCGCGGCGGCCAGGTGCACGACGTGCTGCAGCACTTCGCCCGCAGTCTGCGTGGCTTCGTGCAGAGCCGCGGCTATCTGGAACAGCGCCGGCTCAACCAGCTGCTCAAGCAGGCCCAGTCCGAAGCGCTGGCCCTGCGTGATGATTTCGCCGCCCAGCGCCCGATCGGCCGCGACCTGCAGCTGACCACCAGCCGCCTGCGCTCGTGGTCGCAGTGGAAGCTGCACGATCCGCGCAGCGCCCAGGTCGACGGCAGCGTGACGCGCAACGACGTGGCCGCGATCAGTCTGGAGAGCGTGGGGGACCTGGTTGCCTCGTCCGAGATCGATTTCCGTACGCTGCGCCATGACCTGCACGAACTGCTGGGTACACAGCCCCGTCTGAGCATCGCCCAGGCGCTGTCGCAGCGTGCGGCGCCGCAGGGGCTGGGCAGTGTGATCGGCTACCTGTCGCTGGGCACGCGCTTTGGCACCGTAGTGGAGGGCGAGCAGGAACTTGCCCATTGGCGCGGCGGTGACGGGCAGTGGCGACGTGCCCGCATCCCGCTGGTTTGGTTTACCCAGGAGAAACGCCATGAGCTGGCATGAAGACCCCATCGAAGCCGCACGTGTGGACGAGGCTGACGACGCCAGCGAAGCCGAACCGGTGGTGGTGACGCCGCTGCCGCGGCGGGGCAACGATGTCTTCTACATGGGCGACACCGGCCGCCTGCCGCTGGATGCGCGCCGCGCGCTGTGCCAGCTGCTGATCGGCCCGAGCATCGACCAGCTGCGCCACGCCCGGCTGTGGCCGGCGCTGCTCCGCAGCGAAGCCGGCATCCGCTCCGCACTGTCAGACCTGTTCCTCGAACTGGTGCTGGACCGCGACAGCGGCGTGGCCTTCACCCGCCAGGCTGACACCGAAGACGTCGAGGCACCGGTGCTGCTGCGCAGCTCGCCGCTGACCTTCATCGACTCGGTGCTGCTGCTGTACCTGCGCCAGCAGCTGGCCGAGGCCGATGCACGTGGCAACCGCGCCGTGGTGGCTGACACCGAGATGGCCGAGGCGCTGGCGATCTACGAAAAGAACCTCTCCACCGACCGCGCCGGCTTCAACCGCCGTGTCGCCTCGGCGGTGCAGAAGATGAAGGACAACCACATCCTGACCCGCCTCGCCGGTCAGGATGACCGTCACGAGGTGTCGCCGGCGTTGAAGCTGCTGTTCTCCGCCGAAGACGTCTCGGCGCTGTCGGCGGTCTATCGCCAGCTGCGCGAAACCCCGGCTGCCGAAGCCTGACCGGAACGAAACAGAACGCATGGCCATTTCCAAGCACACTCCCGCCCTGTTCACCGAAGGTCTGCCGGACCCGCGCCAGCAGCAGTTCCGCATGCGTCGGCTGCAGGTGCACAACTGGGGCACGTTCAACGGCCTGACCGAGGTGCCGATCGCCGAGCGCGGCTTCCTGTTCGTCGGCCGCTCCGGCTCGGGCAAGTCGACCCTGCTCGATGCCATGTCCGCGTTGCTCGTGCCGCCGGCCATCGTGGACTTCAACGCCGCCGCGCGCGAAGCCGAACGCAGCGGCCGCGACCGCAATCTGGTCTCCTACGTGCGTGGCGCCTGGGCCGACCAGCAGGACCGTGGCACCGGCGAGATCGCCACGCAGTACCTGCGCAAGGGTGCCACCTGGACGGCGCTGGTGCTGGAGTACCGCAGCGGCGATGGCCGTGTGGTCAGTCTGGTCCGCCTGTTCTGGATCGCCGGCAACGGCGCGGCGGCCGCCGACGTGCGCAAACATTACCTGATCGCCGAGCGGCCGTTCGACATCGCCAAGGATCTGGGTGGATTCGACCTGGACCTGCGCAAGCTCAAGCAGAAGCTCGCCGACGTCCACCATTTCGACAGCTTCACCGGCTACGCCGAGCGCTTCCGCCACCTGCTGGGCATCGAGAACGACATGGCGCTGCGCCTGCTGCACAAGACGCAGTCGGCCAAGAACCTCGGCGACCTCAACGTCTTCCTGCGCGACTTCATGCTGGATACGCCGCG
>JAAIGF010165058.1_pt1 | contig 28324 bp, 18 predicted proteins | sample 6487441 | NCBI WGS metagenome assembly JAAIGF01 (sample SAMN13974129, study PRJNA590717) | phyllosphere metagenome | biome: pepper field; feature: multiple bacterial spot infested pepper fields; material: pepper leaves; isolation source: leaves from pepper fields | host: Capsicum annuum ... | reverse complement strand
TCAGGCCGATGCTCCAGATGCCCACCAGGGTGTCGGCGCGCTCGGCGATGAACAGGGCGGTCGCCGTGGCATTGCTGTCGTCGACCGGCGCATCCAGGCGAATGCGGTATTGGCCACGGATGGCGTCGACCACGTCGGCGCCTTCACCGTCGGCCTGGGCGTAGTAGGCGCCCATCACGCCTTGCAGCTCGGGGAACTCGCCCACCATGCCGGTCACCAGATCGGCCTTGGCCAGCAGGGCGGCGCGGTCGGCCGCATCGGCGTTGCCGCCGATCTGCGTGGCGACCCAGCGCGACAGCGTGCGCAGGCGCTCGACGCGCTCGCGCTGCGTGCCGATCTTGTTGTGATAGACGATGCTGGCGAGCTGATCGACGCGGGCGGCCAGCGGCTGCTTCTTGTCGGTATCGAAGAAGAAGCGGGCATCGGCCAGGCGCGGGCGCACCACGCGCTGGTTGCCTTCGATGATGTTGTGCGGGTCGTCCAGATGCATGTTGCTGACGATCAGGAACCGATTCGTCAGGCGCTTGCCGTCGGCTTCGAACAGCGGGAAATACTTCTGGTTCAGGCGCATGGTCAGGATCAGGCATTCCTGCGGCACCGCTAGGAATTCCTCGTCGAACTGACCCACGTACACGGTTGCGCGTTCCACCAGGGCAGTGACTTCGTCGAGCAGCGGCTCGACGTCGGCCTCGTCGCCCAGCGATGCGCCCAGTTGGGCGGCATGCGCCCGCAGTTGGCCTTCGATGATGGCGCGGCGCTCGTCGAAGTTGGCGATGACGTTGCCCTGGCCGCTCAGCGCGGTTTCATAGGCACCGGCATCGGTGATGTCGATCGGGCCGTTGCTCTGGAAGCGATGGCCGTAGGTGCGGCGGCCAGCCGTCAGACCCAGGGCCGCCAGCGGCACGACGGTGTCGTTGTGCAGCGCGACCAGGCCGTGGGCCGGACGCACGAAGCGCACCGTGGTCTCGCCATCGTCCAACTGGTAGGTCATGACCTTGGGGATCGGCAGACCGGTGATGGCGGCGTCGAGCGCAGCCTGCAGGCCGTCGGCCAACACCGCGCCCGGCGCGATGCCACGATAGATCAGTTGTTCGGCCTTGCCATCGGACTCGCGTGCCAGGGTGCTCACGTCGAGGTCTTCCAGGCCCTTGGCCGCCAGCTTCTTGCGCAGGGCGGGCGTGGGCTGGCCGTCGGCACCCAGGCCGACGCTGACCGGCATCAGCTTTTCCGAGAACGGTGCGTCGGGTGCGCGCTCGCGCACGCTCGACAGGCGCACGGCCAGGCGGCGCGGCGAGGCGAACGCCGTGACCGTGTTGTCGTCGGCCAGCAGGCCCTTCTGTGCCAGCCCGGCGGCGATGCCGTCGGCAAAGGCGTGACCCAGGCGGCGCAGGGCCTTGGGCGGCAACTCTTCGGTGAAGAGTTCAACGAGCAGGGGGTGCAGCGTCTGCGTCATTGTGCAGACTCCTTGCGGTCGAGCATGGGGAATCCCAGACGTTCGCGCGAGTCGTAGTAGGCCTGGGCCACGGCTCGCGACAGGTTGCGGATGCGGCCGATGTAGGCGGCACGTTCGGTCACGCTGATGGCGCCACGCGCATCCAGCAGGTTGAAGGTGTGCGCGGCCTTGAGCACTTGTTCATACGCCGGCAGGGCCAGCGGCACGTCCAGCAGCGCCTTGGCGCGCGTCTCGTAGTCGCTGAAGTGGCGGAACAGCGTGTCGGCGTCCGAGTGTTCGAAGTTGTAGTTCGACTGCTCGACCTCGTTCTGGTGGTAGACGTCGCCGTAGGTGATGCGACGGCCACCCTGGCTGCCCGAGCCCTCGGTCCACACCAGGTCGTAGACGCTTTCCACGCCCTGCAGGTACATGGCCAGACGTTCCAGGCCGTAGGTGATCTCGCCGGTGGTCGGCTTGCAGTCGATGCCGCCGACTTGCTGGAAGTAGGTGAACTGCGTGACTTCCATGCCGTTCAACCAGACTTCCCAGCCCAGGCCCCAGGCGCCCAGCGTGGGGTTTTCCCAGTCGTCTTCGACGAAGCGGATGTCGTGTTCGGCCGGGTTGATGCCCAGCGCTTCCAGCGAGCCGATGTACAGGTCGAGGATGTTCGATGGCGCCGGCTTGAGCACCACCTGGTATTGGTAGTAGTGCTGCAGGCGGTTGGGGTTCTCGCCGTAGCGGCCGTCGTTGGGACGACGCGACGGCTGCACGTAGGCCGCCCGCCAGGGTTCCGGGCCCAGCGCCCGCAGGAAGGTCGCGGTGTGCGAGGTTCCTGCGCCCACCTCCATGTCGATGGGCTGCAGCAGTGCGCAGCCCTGCTGGCCCCAGTACTCCTGCAGACGAAGAATGATTTGTTGGAAGGTGAGCATCGTGACGGTCTGGTTGGGGCGCGCGTGCCGTCTTGCCGCGGAGGGTCCGCAGGCGGCCAGGTGACGCGGCCATCATGCCGGCGCGTGCTACGGATGCACGCATATCCGGCAAAACGAAGGATTTTACCTGTCTGCGGCGGGCGCTGCGCGCAGTGTGCGCCGACGCTGCCAGGCCAGGGCTGCCAGCCCGCCGAACACGATCAGCAGAATGGGCAGATTGCCCAGGCGCGCGTAGGGCGTCAGCCCGGTCGTGCCCTGGATGAGGCTGTCGAGACGGCCCGGGGCGAAGCGGGGCAGCATGTTGACGACCCGTCCGTCGTGGGCGATGGCGGCCGTCACGCCGGTGTTGGTGGCGCGCAGCATGGGACGACCGGTTTCACGCACCCGCATGCGCGACATCTGCAGGTGCTGCGCCAGCGCGAACGAATCGCCGAACCACGCCAGGTTGCTGACGTTGGCGAAGATGGTCGCGCCCGGTGTGCCATCGGCGCCTTCGCGCAGCGCCGGCAACAGTTCTTCGCCGAACACGTCTTCGTAGCAGATGTTCATGGCGATGCGCTGGTCACGCACTGGGAACGGTGCCTGGCGGATGTCGCCCCGGTCGAAGTCGCCCAGCGGCATGACCATGGCGTCGACGAACCAGCGGAAACCGAAGGGAATGAATTCGCCGAAGGGCACCAGATGGCGCTTGTCGTAGCGCATGGCCGGACGCCCGGTGCCCAGCGATTCCGGCAGGGTGTCGGCGGTGACGCCCACCACGCTGTTGTAGAAACGCTCGCGATCGCCAGGCGTGGCGGGCGCTTCGTTGATGGCGACGCCCAGCGCGATGGTCGCGCCGGTGTCTGCCGCGGCATTGGTCCACTCCTTCCAGGCCCGGGCGTTGAGCTGGTGCTGGAAAACGGGAATGGTGGTCTCGGGCAGGACGATCAGCGCGGGCGCTTCCGGCATCACCGGTGCTGCCCGCACCAGCGACAGGTGCAGATCCATGCCCTCCCACAGCTTGCCGGGAGAAAACTTGTCTTCGAGCGAGATATTGCCCTGTACCAGCCGTACCGGCAGCGGTGCGCCGCTGGGCGTGACCCAGCGGGGCAGGGTCAGCAGCCAGCCCGTCACGCACAGCGCCGCTGCCGTCGCCACGCATGTCAGGGCGGCACGCCGCGCGCTCAGCACCACGTTCCAGGCCATGCCCAGCGCCGCAGCCGTCCAGGCGGCCATGAACGCCACGCCGTAGACGCCCAGCACGGGTGCCCAGCCGCGCAGCGGACTGTCGACGTGGGCATAGCCCACGTTCAGCCAGGGGAAACCGGTGAAGACCGATCCACGCAACCACTCGCCCGCCGTCCAGGCCAGGGCAAGCGCAAGCGTGGCCGTCCACACATTGCGGCCCGTTGCCGGACCGGCCAACGCGCGGGTGGCCGCCGCCGCCAGAGCAGGATAGATCGACAGGTAGAGCGACAGCAGGAACACGCCCGCCGCCGCCAAAGGCGCCACCATCATGCCGTAGACGTGCAGGCTGATGTAGAGCCAGGAAATGCCGGCCAGGAAATTGCCAAGGCCGAACGCGGCACCCAGCCAGGCTGCCGTGCGGATGCTGGGCGTGCGCCACAGCCGTGACGCAAACGCCGCAAAGGTCAGGATTTGCGCGACTGCCAGCAAGGCCCCCGGCAGGGGGCCGGGCGCAAAGGACAGGGCATGCAGGCCGCCCAGCAGCAACGCGGGCATGGCATGGCGCAGGGCGGCGCCCGCGCGGCGCAATCTGGAATCCACGGCCTGCTTACTGGAGCGGAGCAGCGTCGACGGCGGCCAGGCCTTCCTGGCGCTGGGTCACGCGCAACCACAGGGCACGCCGGGCATCCGCGCGAATGACTTCGATGCGCAGGCTACCGAGATCGATACGATCGCCGCGGCGGGGAATGCGTCCCAGGTCGCTGGCCAGCCAACCGCCGACGGTTTCATAGTCGTCGTCGGGCAGTTGCGTGCCGAAGGCTTCGTTGAAGCGGCGAATGCCGGCGATCGCCATCACGCGCCAGCGGTCCTTGCCATCGGGCAGGATCGGCTGTTCGGCGTTGGGGCTGTCGTATTCGTCTTCGATTTCACCGACGATCTGCTCGAGCACGTCTTCGATGGTCAGCAGGCCAGCGGTGCCGCCGTGTTCGTCGACCACGATCGCGATGTGATTGCGGTTGCTGCGGAATTCGCGCAGCAGCACGTTCAGGCGCTTGGATTCGGGGATGAAGACGGCAGGGCGGACCAGGGCGCGCAGTTCCACGTTGCGGTCGACCACGCAGCGAAGCAGATCCTTGGCGAGCAGGATGCCGATGACGTTGTCGCGGCTTTCTTCGTAGACGGGGAAGCGCGAATGCGCGGTGGCGATCACGCCCGGCAGCAGCGACTCGACCGAGCCGGAGACTTCGAGCATGTCCATGCGCGAGCGGGGGATCATGATGTCGCCCGCGGTGAGTTCCGAGACGGCCAGCACGCCTTCGATCATGGACAGCGCTTCGGCGTCCAGCAGATCACGGCTGTGCGCGCCTTCGAGAACCGCCTTCAGATCTTCACGATCTTCGGGCTCGCGATGGATGAGCGCGGACAGGCGCTCGAAAAAGGTCTTGGGAGGAGATTTCGGCACGCGCGGGGCGTGCGACGGACTGGGGGAGGATTCAGACATCGTCCAAAGGACAGGGATGAACAGTGTTCAGGATAACTGATACGGGTCGGGTATTGCCATCTCGGCCAGGATAGCGATTTCCAGCGCTTCCATCTCGGCCTGCTCGTCGGCTTCCAGATGATCGTAGCCCAGCGAATGCAGCGTGGCATGCACCACCAGATGGGCGGCATGGTGCAGGAAGGGCTTGCCCTGCTCTTCGGCCTCGCGCACCAGTACCGGCACGCACACCACGATATCGCCGTGCACGGTACCGTCCGGGTCGGCGCCGTACTCGAATGTCAGTACGTTGGTGGCGTAGTCCCGCTCGCGGAAATCACGGTTGAGCTGCCGGCCTTCTTCGGCGTCGACCAGGCGCAGCGTCAGCGACACCGCGGCCGGGCCTTCCACGGCATCCAGCGCCCGCTGCACCCAGCGACGGATGCGCCAGCGCGGCAGGCGCGCCCGTTCGTCCGTGCTGTATTGCACGGACAGGCTGAGCGCCGTGCCGGACGTCTCCGGCACGATTTCCGGCTCAGTCTTGCTCGCTTTTCTCGGCATGTTTTTCGTAGGCTTCGACAATGCGGCCCACCAGCGGGTGGCGGACCACGTCGGCGCTGGTGAACTGGGTGAATGCCAGCCCCTGGACGTCGGCCAGGATGCGGGTGGCGTCGAGCAGACCGCTGCGGTGTCCGCGCGGCAGGTCGACCTGCGACGGGTCGCCGGTGATGACTGCACGGCTGCCGAAGCCGATCCGCGTCAGGAACATCTTCATCTGCTCGGGCGTGGTGTTCTGCGCCTCGTCCAGGATGATGAACGCGTGGTTGAGCGTGCGGCCGCGCATGTAGGCCAGCGGGGCGATTTCGATGGTCTGCTTTTCGAACAGGCGCTGCACCCGCTCGAACCCCATCAGGTCGTACAGGGCGTCGTACAGCGGACGCAGGTAGGGGTCGACCTTCTGCGCCAGGTCGCCGGGCAGGAATCCCAGGCGCTCGCCGGCTTCCACCGCCGGGCGGGTCAGCACCAGCCGCTTGACCGACTCGCGTTCCAGCGCGTCGACCGCGCAGGCCACGGCCAGATAGGTTTTGCCAGTACCGGCCGGGCCCAGGCCGAATGTCACGTCGTGCGACAGGATGTGGCGCAGGTATTCGCGCTGGCGGGGCGTGCGGCCGTGCAGGCCGGTGCGCCGCGTGCGCAATACGATCTCTTCCTGGCCCGCGCCGCTGACGGGCGGCAGATCGCGCACTTCCGTGCGCGCGGCGCCGAATTCCACCAGGCCGAGCTGCACGTCGTCGATCGACAGCGGCTGCTGCGCCGCCCGCTCGTGCAGGAAGGTCAGGGCGCCCGCGGCATCGGCGGCGCGCTCGCCCTCGATGCTGACGCGGTGGTTGCGGCGGGAAATGGCGACATCGAACGCCGCTGCGATCTGCCGCAGGTTCTGGTCCAGCGGACCCAGCAGGTTGGACAGGACGGCGTTGTCCTCGTCCAGGGTAACGACAGTGGGCGCCGTCCGGCGCGATTCAGGACTATTCATGCGGGTAGGTCTGTCCTTCCGGCGTCGGCACGCTCACCACGCCGTGGTCATGGGTTGCCACCCGGCCGCGCAGCGTATGCGTGGCCGTCGATTCGATATAGACGTCGACCATATGGCCGATCAGCCGCGCCGGTGCGGGGAAGTTCACCATGCGGTTGTTCTCGGTACGTCCCATCAGTTCATCGGGAGTCTTGCGCGACGGCCCTTCGACCAGCACGCGCTGCACCGTGCCGACCAGTGCCTCGGCGATCTCGGCCGCCTGTTCGTCGATGCGCTTCTGCAGACGACGCAGGCGTTGCAGCTTGAGCGTCTCGGGCGTGTCGTCGACCAGGTCAGCAGCCGGCGTGCCCGGACGGCGCGAATACACGAACGAGAACGCCGTATCGAAGCCCACGTCGTCGATCAGCTTCATGGTCTTTTCGAAGTCTTCCTCGGTCTCGCCCGGGAAGCCGACGATGAAGTCCGACGACAGGGTGATGCCAGGGCGCGCGGCGCGCAGCTTGCGCACCAGCGACTTGAACTCCAGCGCGGTGTAGCCACGCTTCATGGCCATCAGCACGCGATCGCTGCCAGCCTGCACGGGCAAATGCAGGAAGGGCACCAGCTTGGGCAGGGTGCCGTGCGCGGCGATCAGGCGCGGCGTCATTTCCTTGGGGTGCGAGGTCGTATAGCGGATGCGCTCGATGCCGGGGATCTCGTGGACGTATTCCAGCAAGGTCGCGAAATCGGCGATCTCGTCGCCCATGGGGCCGCGGTAGGCGTTGACGTTCTGGCCCAGCAGCGTGACTTCACGCACGCCCTGGTCGGCCAGGTCGGCGATTTCCACCAGCACGTCGTCGAATGGCCGTGACACCTCTTCGCCCCGGGTGTACGGCACCACACAGAAACTGCAGTACTTGCTGCAGCCTTCCATGATCGACACGAAAGCCGTGGGACCATCGACACGCGCAGGCGGCAGGTGGTCGAACTTCTCGACCTCGGGGAAGCTGATGTCGACCTGCGAACGGCCCGACGTACGGCGCTTGGCGATGAGTTCCGGCAGGCGGTGCAGGGTCTGCGGGCCGAACACCACGTCCACGTAGGGCGCGCGGGTGACGATGGCCGCGCCTTCCTGGCTGGCGACACAGCCGCCCACGCCGATCACCAGGTCCGGCTTGGTCCGCTTCAGGTGCTTGACGCGGCCCAGGTCGGAAAACACCTTGTCCTGCGCTTTTTCGCGCACCGAACAGGTGTTGAAGAGGATGACATCGGCTTCGTCGGGGTTGTCGGTCAGTTCGACGGGCTGGCCGTCGTTGAGTACGTCGACCATCTTGTCGGAGTCGTACTCGTTCATCTGACAGCCGAAGGTGCGGATGAACACCTTGCGGGGCGGCTTGCCGGCCGGAACCGTGTCGGCGGTAGCTTCGGTGGGGGTGTGCGTCATGGCGATGCCGTTACGGGGAGTAGCCCGGGGGCAGGACCGGAAATGCGGTTTTCCGGCGGCAGAAAAGACAACGCCCCGCACCGACTAGCGGGCAGGGCGTGACTTTGAATACTGGTGGCGCATCAGGGACTCGAACCCCGGACCTGCGGATTATGATTCCGTCGCTCTAACCAACTGAGCTAATGCGCCGCAAAACTGAGAAAAAGAGTATAGCGTGAAATTCGAACTTTGCAAACGCTATTTGAAGATTTTTTTGTATACGGCGTGAAGCGATGGGGTCGCCGGGCTCGGCCGTAACGTAGCCGTAGTATAGCGCCAGCGTGGAAAAACGGAACGCTGCCTGTGCGTGCAAGGGAATGGTCACCGTCTGCTGCGGACACAAACGCCCCCACGCTGCGCCTTCGACTTGCTGCCCCCTGAATGGACGCTTTTTTTGCCTTGGGACGGCCCGGCGCAAAAAAAAACGGCCCGGGCTAGGCCGGGCCGAGATAGGGTCACGCGTTGGTGCACTCATGAACTGCTCGCGGGGGGAGCGCACCATCGGTGTCAAAAGAGGGGTTTACAGGCATCGGCAACTTGGTGACCGATGCGTGCCAACCCTCGTCTGAGCTTGCAGTGTAGGTCGCAAGCTCTGACACCGACCTGAACATTGCCCCCGCGTGTCGTATCAGTTCTTCGGGGTGTCTGCCGGTTGCGACACGACGCCCGGCGTACCGCCTTCGCGACGTTCCACCCAGCCACCGCCCAATGCCTTGTACAGCGTGACCTGGGTCGACAGGGCTTGCAACTGGGTCTGGATCAGGCCCTGCTGCGCGCCATACAGCTCGCGTTGCGAATCCAGCGTCGTCAGATAGCTGTCCACGCCGCTGCGGTAGCGGGCATTGGCCAGATCGTAGCTGCGGCGCGTGGCGTCGGTCAGCGAACGCTGGGCGTCCAGACGCTCGTCGATGGTGCCGCGCACGGCCAGGGCGTCGGCGACTTCGCGGAAAGCCGATTCGATGGCCTGTTCATATTGCGCAATCGTGATGTTGCGCTGAATGACCGAAGCCTCGTAGTTGCCCTGGATGGCGCCCGCGTCGAAGATCGGCAGGCTGATCTGCGGCGCGAACGACCACGTGCGCGAGCTGCCTTCGAACAGGCCCGACAACGCGTTGCTGGCGGTGCCGATGTTCGAGGTCAGCGAGATGCGCGGGAAGAATGCCGCACGTGCCGCGCCGATGTTGGCATTGGCGCCACGCAAGGCGTGTTCGGCCTGCAACACGTCGGGACGGTTCTGCAGCACTTCCGACGGCACGCCTTGCGGCAGGTCGGCCAGCAGGCGCGTCTTGGCAATGGCCGCGTCTTCCGGCACGGGGGCCGGCAGGCCGGCACCCAGCAGTACGCGCAGGGCGTTTTCGTCCTGGGCGATCTGCGCCGTGAAACGGGCAGCGTCGCCGCGCGCCGTTTCAACCAGCGTACGGGCCTGGTTGACGTCGACTTCGCTGGCCACGCCCGCGTCGAAGCGGCGTTGCGTCAGGTCCAGCGACTCGCGCTGGCTCTTGAGCGTGTCCTGCGCCAGGCGCAGCAGCTCGCGGTCCGACAGCAGCGTGAGGTAGGCGTTGGCCACCTCGCTCACCAGCGTGATGTGCGTGCTGCGGCGGGCCTGCTCGGTGGCCAGGAACTGCTGCAGGGCTTCTTCACGCAGGCTGCGGATGCGGCCGAAGAAATCCAGTTCGAAGGCGCTGAAGCCCAGGCCCACGCTCACCTGGTTGCCGGTGGTCGCCTGCCCGGTGGGGCTCAGGGCTGCCGGCGTACGTTGGCGCGATCCGTCGCCAGTCGCGTTGATCGTGGGGAACTGCGCGGCCGACTGCACCTGGTAGAGCGCGCGGGCGCGCTCGATGTTCAGGGCTGCGACACGCAGGTCGCGGTTGTTGGCAAGCGCCGTCTCGATCAACTGCTGCAGGTACGGATCGGCGAAGAACTCGCGCCAGCCGATTTCGGCAGCCGGCACGGTCGTCGAGGTGGCGCCGGCGCCGTCGTAAGCCGGGCCGGTGGGCCAAGCGTTTTCGACCGGCGACGCGGGCCGTTCATAGTCAGGCATCAGGGAGCACCCGCTCAGGGCGATCACCAGTGCCAGAGGCACAAACGATTTCATCATTTCAAGCGTCCTTGGTGCCGTTTTCGTTCGGAATCTTCTGGATCGGAGCGTGATGCTTCTCGGTTGGCTTGGAGAAGATCCGCAGGATCCCGACGAAGAACATCGGCACGAAGAAAATACCCAGGAAGGTGGCTGCGAACACGCCGCCCAGCACGCCGGTACCGATGGCGTTTTGGCTGGCCGAGCCTGCCCCGCTGCTGATCACCAGCGGCACCACGCCCAGGCCGAAGGCCAGCGAGGTCATCAGGATCGGACGCAGGCGCATGCGCACGGCTTCCAGTGTGGCCTCGGTCAGGCCCTTGCCCTGTTCATACAGGTCCTTGGCGAATTCCACGATAAGAATCGCGTTCTTCGCCGCCAACCCGATGGTTGTCAACAGGCCCACCTGGAAGTACACGTCGTTGGCCATGCCGCGTCCGGTGGCGGCTGCCAGTGCGCCGAGCACGCCCAGCGGCACCACCAGCATCACCGCGAACGGCACCGACCAGCTTTCGTACAGTGCGGCCAGGCAGAGGAACACCACCAGCAGCGAGATGCTGTAGAGCAGCGGCGTCTGCGAGCCCGACAGGCGTTCTTCGTACGACAGACCGGTCCATTCGAAGCCGAAGCCGCCCGGCAACTGCGCGGCCAGTTCTTCCATGGTGTCCATGGCCACGCCCGAACTGACGGTCGGCAGCGGTGCGCCCTGGAGGTTCACGGACGAAATGCCGTTGTAGCGTTCCAGACGCGGCGAGCCGAAGGTCCAGTGACCGGTGGCGAAGGCCGAGAAGGGCACCATTTCACCCGCGTTGTTGCGCACGTACCATTTGTTCACGTCCTCGGGCAGCATGCGGTACTGCGCTTCGCCCATCATGTAGACGCGCTTGACCCGGCCCTTGTCGATGAAGTCATTGATGTAGGCACCGCCCCAAGCCGTGCTCAGCGTGGTGTTGATGTCGTTGACGTTCAGGCCCAGTACGCTGGCTTTTTCGAAGTCGATGTCGATCTGGTACTGCGGCGTGTCTTCCATGCCGTTCGGGCGGATCTGTGCGAACACGTCCGTGCGTTGCATGGCGGCACCCAGCAGTTGGTTGCGTGCAGCCATCAGCGCCTCGTGACCCTGACCGCCGCGGTCCTGCAACTGGAAGTCGAAGCCGGTGGCATTACCCAGTTCGATGATCGCAGGCGGGGCGAAGGCGAAGATCTGTGCTTCCGGGATCTTGCTGAATGCGCCCATGGCACGGCCCTGGATCGCGCCCAGCCTGGCTTGCGCCGCACCGCGTTCGCTCCAGTCCTTGAAGCTCACGAAGCCGATTGCCATGTTCTGGCCGCGACCGGCGAAGCTGAAGCCTGACACGGTGAAGATGGAATTGACGGTGTCCTTCTCGTTTTCCAGGAAGTGCTTCTCGACCTGCTCGACCACCTTGGCGGTACGTTCCAGCGAGGCGTTCGAGGGCAGGGTGATCTGCGTGAACATGATCCCCTGGTCTTCATCGGGCAGGAACGCGGTCGGCATGCGCATGAACAGGAACACGACGCCAGCCAGCAACAGTACGTAGATCAGCATGTAGCGGACGATGCGCGACAGCATGTGCGCCACGGCCGATTCGTACTTGTGCGTTGCCTTGTCGAAGCTGCGGTTGAACCAGCCGAAGAAACCCTTTTTGGTGCCGTGATGGCCCTTTTCGATGGGCTTGAGCATGGTGGCGCAGAGTGCCGGCGTCAGCACGATGGCGACGATCACCGACAGCACCATCGACGACACGATGGTGATCGAGAACTGGCGGTAGATGGCGCCGACCGAGCCGCCGAAGAAGGCCATGGGCACGAACACGGCCGACAGCACCAGGGCGATACCGACCAGTGCGCCCGTGATCTGGCCCATCGACTTGCGCGTCGCTTCACGCGGCGGCAAGCCTTCCTCCTGCATCACCCGCTCGACGTTTTCCACCACCACGATGGCATCGTCGACCAGCAGCCCGATCGCCAGCACCATCCCGAACATGGTCAGGGTGTTGATCGAGAAGCCTGCCGCAGCCAGCACGCCGAAGGTGCCCAGCAGCACCACCGGCACGGCGATCGTCGGGATCAGCGTGGCGCGGAAGTTCTGCAGGAACAGGTACATCACCAGGAACACCAGCAGAATGGCTTCTGCCAGGGTCTTGACCACGCCTTCGATCGAGATCTTGACGAAGGGCGTGGTGTCGTACGGATAGCGGATTTCCATGCCGTCCGGGAAGAACTCGGACAGTTCGCTCAGGCGGGCCTTGACGGCGGCTGCCGTGTCCAGCGCGTTGGCGCCGGTTGCCAGCGTGATGGCGAAGCCTGCGGCCGGGTCGCCGTTGAAGCGGCTTTCGAAGCCATAGCTTTCGCCGCCCAGCTCGATGCGGGCAACATCGCGCAGACGCACTTGCGAGGCGTCTTCGTTGACCTTCAGCAGGATGTTGCCGAACTGCTCAGGCGTCTGCAGGCGGCTCTGTGCGTTGATCGACGCGTTGAGCTGCGTGCCCGGCTGCGCAGGCGCGCCACCGATCTGGCCAGCCGACACCTGGGCGTTCTGCGCCTCGATGGCGGTGCTGATGTCGGTGGTCGTGACCTGGTAGCTGTTCATCTTGGCCGGGTCGAGCCAGATACGCATGGCGTACTGGGAACCGAACAAGGTGACGTCACCCACGCCGGTCACCCGGCTGATGGGGTCGACGACGTTCGCCGCCACATAGTCCGAGAGGTCGACGCGATCCTGCGTGCCGTTGGTGGACACGAAAGCGGCCACCATCAGGAAGCCGGCGCTGGCCTTGCTGACCTGGATGCCTTGCTGCTGCACTTCCTGCGGCAGCAGCGGCGTGGCCAGTTGCAGCTTGTTCTGCACCTGGACCTGCGCGATGTCGGGATTGGTGCCGGCTTCGAAGGTCAGCGTGATTTCGACCGAGCCCGAACCGTCGCTGGTCGACGAGAAGTAACGCAGGCCGTCGATACCGGTCATGCGCTGCTCGATCACCTGGGTGACGGTGTCTTCCAGCGTCTTGGCCGAGGCGCCCGGGTAGGTCGCCTGGATCGAAACCTGGGGAGGCGCGATGGCCGGATACTGGGCAACGGGCAGTGTCGTGATCGACAACAGCCCCGCCATCATGATGACAATGGCGATCACCCACGCAAAGATCGGGCGATCGATGAAGAACTTTGCCATGTGAGGAATTCCTTATTGGGCGGGCTTTTCAGCCTGCGCCCCGCCGGCCGGTGCCTGGCCGTTCTGGCCTTGGGCACTGCGCGACTGGACCGAGCCATCGGGATTGAGCGCGACCGGCACGCCCTGCACGACTGCGCCAGGGCGTACGTTCTGCAGACCGTCGACGATCAGTTGGTCACCTGCCTTCAGGCCCTGGCGGATCACCCAGCGGTTGCCCGCGGCCTGTGCGCCACCGAGCTTGCGCATCTCGACCTTGTTCTCGGCGCCGATCACCAATGCAGTCGGTTCACCCCGCTGGTCGCGCGTCACGCCTTGTTGCGGCACCAGGATTGCGTTGGGGTCGACGCCCCCCGGCAACTGCGCGCGTACGAACATGCCCGGCAGCAATTCCTGCTTGGGGTTCGGGAACACGGCGCGCAGGGTCACGTTCGACGTGCTGGGGTCGACGGCAACGTCGGCGAACTCGAGCGTGCCCTGGTGGGCGTACGCGGTGCCGTCTTCGAGCACCAGCTTCACCACGGCCTTGCCGGGCGAGGCGCTCTGCAGCTTGCCGCTTTCCAGATCGCGGCGCAATTGCAGTAATTCGGTGCTGGATTGCGTCAGATCGACGTATATCGGGTCGAGTTGATGGATGGTGGCCAGTGCATTCGTCTGGTTCGCGGTGACCAAGGCACCCTGCGTGACCGACGAGCGACCGATGCGGCCGGAGATCGGCGCGTCGACACGGGTGTAGTTCACATTGATGCGTGCGCTCTGCAACTGGGCACGGGCAGCGGCCACGTCGGCCTGGTTCTGCTTGAGCGTCGCGGCCGTGTCGTCGTATTCCTGGCGGCTGATGGCGTTGATCTTCACCAGCTCTTCATAACGCTGGGCGCGGGCCTGGGTCGATGCCACGTTGGCCTCGGCACGGGCCAGAGCGGCCTGGGCGCTGGCAGCAGTCGCTTGATAGACCTCGGGATTGATCTGGTAGAGCTGCTGGCCGGCCTTGACCATGCCGCCTTCGGTGAACAGGCGCTTCTGGATCACTCCGTTGACCTGCGGGCGAACTTCAGCCACGACAAAGGCGTTGGTGCGGCCAGGCAATTCATTCTGGAAGGTGAAGGATTCGGGCTTGACGGTGTACACACCGACCTGCACCGGGCCAGCCGGCGGGGCTTGCTCGGCCTCTTTCTTGCCGCACGCGGCCAGCGTGGTCAGGGCGACCAGGCAAGCCGCCGTGGTCAGTCGCAAGGAGTGTGGGGGAACGCGCATGAACGCCTCTGGGGAAATTGCAGGGTAAGGGCAGGCGGAAACGATAAAACATCGCCGTGGCCGGATGTTTACTGAGAGCCGGGGCGATGGAATTCTTTCCTGAGAGAAGCCGCGGACATGATTAGCTGCCGCGGCAGGATTCGAATATACATCCATGTATGTATCTAAAACAAGCGCAAAAAAGCGGCTCCCTGGAAGGAGCCGCTTTTCGTCTTTTTGATCCGGGTCTAATTCAGCGGATCAATCGTCGATGTTGTTGTCCTTGGTTTCCTTGACGAAGAGGATGCCGATGACCAGCGTCATTGCCGCGATGATGATCGGATACCACAAGCCGCTGTAGATGTTGCCGGTGGCCGCGACGATGGCGAACGACATGGTTGGCAGGAAGCCCCCGAACCAGCCGTTGCCGATGTGGTACGGCAAGCTCATCGACGTGTAGCGGATGCGTGTCGGGAACATTTCCACCAGCATGGCGGCGATGGGACCGTAGACCATGGTCACCAGCAGCACCAGGTAGAACAGCAGCAGAACGGTGACGAAGCCATTGGTCTGTGCCGGATCGGCCTTGGCCGGGTAGCCTGCGGCGCGGATGGAGTCGGTCAGGTTCTTGCGCAGCTCGGCCGTGCGGGTCTTCAGTTCGTCGGGGCTCAGGCCGCGTCCTTCGAAGGACTGGATGACCGTTTCGCCCACCTTGACCTGCGCGACCGTGCCGGGCGCGGCGGCCTGGTTGTCATAGTTCACCGATGCACTGGCCAGGAAGGACTTGGCCAGGTCGCAAGAGCTGACGAACTTGGACGTGCCCACCGGGTTGAACTGGAACGAGCAGGTTGCCGGGTCGGCCACCACCACCACGGGCGACTTGGCCTGTGCGGCTTCCAGGGCTGGGTTGGCGTAATGGGTGATCGCCTTGAAGACCGGGAAGTAGGTCAGGATCGCCAGCGCGCAGCCCGCCAGGATGATGGGCTTGCGGCCGATCTTGTCCGACACGATGCCCCAGATCACGAAGAACGGCGTGGCCAGCAACAGCGCGATGGCGATGTAGATGTTGGCCGTCGTGCCGTCGATCTTCAGGGTCTGCGTCAGGAAGAACAGCGCGTAGAACTGACCGGTGTACCAGACCACGGCCTGGCCTGCGGTCAGGCCGAACAGGGCCAGCAGGACCAGCTTCAGGTTGCGCCATTGGCCGAAGGATTCCTTGATCGGCGCCTTGGACACCGTGCCTTCTTCCTTCATGCGCTTGAAGGCAGGCGACTCGTGCAACTGCATCCGGATCCACACCGAAATGCCCAGCAGGACGATGGAGACCAGGAAGGGGATACGCCAGCCCCAGGCGATGAAGGCTTCTTCGCCGAGCGTGGTGCGCACGCCCAGGATCACCAGCAGCGACAGGAACAGGCCCATGGTGGCCGTGGTCTGGATCCAGCTGGTGTAGAAACCGCGCTTGCCGTGCGGTGCGTGCTCGGCCACGTAGGTGGCGGCGCCGCCGTACTCGCCGCCCAGTGCCAGGCCCTGGGCCAGGCGCAGCACGATGAGGATGATCGGCGCGGTGATGCCGATCGAGGCATACGAGGGCAGGATACCGACCAGGAAGGTCGACAGGCCCATCAGCAGGATGGTGATCAGGAAGGTGTACTTGCGGCCCACCATGTCGCCCAGGCGGCCGAACACAATGGCGCCGAAGGGCCGGACGGCAAAGCCGGCGGCGAATGCCATCAGCGCGAAGATGAACGCGGCGGTGTCATTGACGCCCGAGAAGAAGTGACGCGCGATGATCGCTGCCAACGACCCGTACAGGTAGAAGTCGTACCATTCGAAGACTGTTCCGAGCGAGGACGCAACGATGACCTTGCGTTCCTCCTTGGTCATGGGCCGGGGCTGGCCCGCCGCGCCCTTGGGCGCGCTGGCTGTGCTGCTCATGGCATTCATCTCCTGTATCGGTTTCGCTTGTCGGGGTGTTTTGTGTGCGAAACGCACCTGCGAGTGGGGCAGGTTGGGAACAGGTTAGGAACGCTCTCTGACTCGACACTGACGCATCGCTTACTAAATGCTGAATCGCCTGTCAGCCTCGCTTCCAGCCGACCGTGAATCGTCCGGAAAGCTAACAGTGATGCGGGTTCCGGGGCCATCGGGGGGGATGCACTGGGGGTTTCCCGTGATCGTGACGTCAGCCCCGTGGCTGTTCGCGATTTCCCGGACGATCGCCAGGCCCAGACCGCTTCCGTCAGCCGCCGTGCCAAGAATCCGGTAGAACCTGTCGAATACGCGGGTGCGTTCGGACTCCGGGATGCCCGGTCCCGAATCTTCCACCTGCAGCAGGATGTCGTTCGGCGTGCGCAGAATCCTTACAGTGACCGTTCCGCCGGTGGGCGTGTAGCGCAGGGCGTTGTCCAGCAGGTTGCTGGTCAGTTCCGCCAGCAGCAGCGGATTGCCCTCCAGGTGCACCGGGTCGTCGTCGCCCTCCAGTCCCAGGTCGATGTCGCGGGCCATGGCATCGGCCACTCTGTTGAGCGTCTGCTCGCGCGCCAGCGCAGCCAGGTCGGTGTCGACGAAGCCCGCACGCAGTCGTACCGGGTTCTCGGCCCGGGCCAGGGCGAGCAACTGGTTCACCACCCGCGCGGCGCGTTCCGAACTGGCGATCAAATGCCGCAGGCTGGCCTGCATGTCTTCCGGGCTGGCGGTGCGCAGCGCCAGTTCAGCCTGCGTGCGCAGACCCGCCAACGGCGTCTTCAACTGGTGCGCGGCATCCGCGACGAAGCGACGCTGCGCCTTGACGTTGGCGGCCTGGCGGTCGAGCAGGTCGTTCATGGCGGCCACCAGGGGCGCGATTTCCTGCGGCACTTCGCGCTCGTTGATGGGCGACAGGTCGCTGGGACGCCGGGCGCGCAGCCGTGCCTGCAAGGCATTGAGCGGCGAAATGCCGCGCGACAGCCCGAACCAGACCAGCACCACGGCCACGGGCAGCACGATGAACTGCGGAATGATCACGCCCTTGATGATCTCGCCCGCCAACTGGGTGCGCTTGTCCTGCGCCTCGGCCACCTGGACCAGCGCAGGCCGGCCATGGCGGGCACCCGGAGGATCGACCCAGGTATAGGCCAGCCGAATGGCGACCCCGCGCACGGTGTCGTCGCGGTACTGCACGACGCCCAGGACCGGGGCTTCAAGTTCGGGGGGCAGGGGCAGTTCGCGATCGCCGCCAAGCAGTTCGCCGCGGCTGCCCAGCACCAGATAGAACGGGTTGTCGGTTTCGTCGCGGCGCAGCAGCTCGCGCGTCGGTACGGTCGCGTCAAGGGCGGCGTAGCCGTTCTGGGTGTGGATGTGCTGGGCGATCACGCGTACGTGGGTGGCCAGCACGCGGTCGTACGGACCATGCGCGATGGCCTGGGCGACCACGTAGGTGATGGCGACGCTCATGGGCCAGAGCAGGAACAGGGGCGCCAGCATCCAGTCCAGGATCTCGCCGAACAGCGAGCGCTGAGGCGGTTCGAAGGTTGGCCCGACCGGGCCCTGGCGGATCGCGTCCAGCGCTTCCTGATTCAAGGGTTGGGCGTTCGGGCCGTGCAGGCTGGGGGGCACGGCCGCCATCGGGGCCTCGGCGCGTCAGGCGGCTTGCGCCGGATCGCGCGCCAGGCAATAGCCCAGCCCCCGCACCGTGGCGATCTTCACCCCGGGTTCGAGCTTCTTGCGCAGCCGATGCACATACACCTCGATGGCGTTGGTGCTGACTTCCTCGCCCCATTCGCACAGGTGGTCGACCAGCTGCTTCTTGCTGACCATGCGGCCGGCGCGCTGCAGCAGGATTTCCAGCAGCCCGACCTCGCGGGCCGACAGTTCCACCAGGTGATCGTCGATGGTGACCACGCGCCCGACCTGGTCGAACGCCAGTCGGCCATGCCGCAGGACGGTCGGCCCGCCGCCCGCGCCGCGCCGGGTCAAGGCGCGTACCCGCGCTTCCAGTTCGGAAAGCGCGAAGGGCTTGGCCATATAGTCATCCGCCCCCAGATCCAATCCCTTGACCCGTTGTTCGACGCTGTCGGCCGCGGTCAGGATGAGGACCGGCATGTGCGAATTGCGGGCGCGCATGCGGCGCAGCACTTCCAGCCCGTTCATCTTGGGCAGGCCGATGTCGAGGATCAGCAGGTCGAAGGGTTGCGCGGTCAGCGCTGCATCGGCCGATGCGCCGTCATGGACGGCGTCGACAGCATAGCCACTGTGGCGTAACGACCGTGACAGGCCGTCAGCCAGAATGGCATCGTCTTCAGCGATGAGTAGGCGCATGGGCTCATTCTAGGAGCCGCGCGCAACCGTTGCCATCAGGGATGCGCCGGGGGTGCGGCACTGTCGAGTCGGACAAATCAGACAAGGCTATTGCCATCCATACTGGTTTTTTATACAGTAATGGCCAGTGACATAATTCGAGCCCGCCGATACCGATTCCGCCCTGTGGGGGCGCGACAGGCACCGGCCCCCGACAGGCATTCTCAAAGGACGCTACATGGAAGACACCAAGGCCTCCAAGGCAGCCGCTGCACAAGCCGCCGCTGCGCAAGCGGAAAAAAGCAAGGCTCTGGCCGCCGCGCTCTCCCAGATCGAAAAGCAGTTCGGCAAGGGCTCGGTGATGCGCTACGGCGACAACGAGGTCGAGCACGACATCCAGGTCGTGTCCACCGGCTCGCTGGGCCTGGACATCGCGCTGGGCGTCGGTGGCCTGCCGCGCGGCCGCGTGATCGAAATCTATGGCCCTGAATCCTCGGGCAAGACCACGCTGACGCTGCAGGTCGTGGCCGAAATGCAGAAGATCGGCGGCACCTGCGCCTTCATCGACGCCGAACACGCGCTCGACGTGCAGTACGCCAGCAAGCTGGGCGTGAACCTGTCCGACCTGCTGATCTCGCAGCCCGACACCGGCGAACAGGCACTCGAAATCACCGACGCCCTGGTGCGTTCGGGCTCGGTCGACCTGATCGTCATCGACTCGGTGGCCGCGCTGGTGCCCAAGGCCGAAATCGAAGGTGAAATGGGCGACTCACTGCCCGGCCTGCAGGCTCGCCTGATGAGCCAGGCCCTGCGCAAGCTCACGGCCACCATCAAGCGCACCAACTGCATGGTCATCTTCATCAACCAGATCCGGATGAAGATCGGCGTGATGTTCGGCAACCCCGAAACCACGACCGGCGGTAACGCGCTGAAGTTCTACGCCTCCGTGCGTCTGGACATCCGCCGCACCGGCTCCATCAAGAAGGGCGATGAGGTCATCGGCAACGAAACCCGCGTCAAGGTGGTCAAGAACAAGGTGTCGCCACCCTTCAAGAGTGCCGAGTTCGACATCATGTACGGCGCAGGCATCTCGCGTCAGGGCGAAATCATCGACCTGGGTGTGCAGGCCGGTATCGTCGAAAAGGCGGGTGCCTGGTTCAGCTACGGCGGCGAGCGCATCGGTCAGGGCAAGGACAACGCCCGCGAATTCCTGCGTGAACACGCCGACATGGCGGTCGAGATCGAAAACAAGGTTCGCGCACAGCTTGGCGTCGCGGCCCGTGCGGCGGCTGTCGCGCCGGCCCCTGCCGGCGAAAGCGGCGAGTGATCGACGACGAGTTCGAGCAGTGCACGCCCCCGGCACGCCGGGGGCCGTCCCTGAAGGCGCGCGCCGTCGACTATCTGTCGCGGCGCGAGCACAGCCGTCTTGAACTGGCCCGCAAGCTGGCGCGCTGGTCCGACGACAGGGAAGAAATCGACAGCGTGCTCGATGCCCTCGCCAAAGAGGGCTTTTTGTCGTCTGATCGGTTCGTGCAAAGCATCGTCCATCGACGCGGTTCGCGACTCGGCACGTCGCGCGTGGTGCAGGAACTGCGTCAGCATGGTATCGATGGCGATACGCTGGCCAGCGTCAAGGAAGACCTGCGTGCGACCGAACATGCCCGCGCCCGTGAAGTGTGGCGCAAGCGTTTCGGTCAAGCGCCCGCCGACCGCGACGCGTGGGCCAAGCAGGCCCGTTTTCTGGCATCGCGGGGCTTTTCTCATCCTGTCATCCGCGCCGTGCTCGACACGCCCGATACGGATGAGCCGTTCGATGTCGATTGATGCGACCTAGGGTTTTCCTGTAGTAAACCCCGAATAGTGTTGCATCGCGCCGAAAAAGGGTGGGTTCAGTGATCACACGTCTGACCTCTAACTGTCTGGCCCGGATTCGGCTGCGCTATACTGCGCCCGTTCTTCGCCCCTGAGCGAAGGCAAGGTCGGGTCATTGCCCGGCTTTTTCTGCAGGTGGCCGTTCGCGGTCGCCGCTCGCATCGGCTCACGATATCGTCCTGATGGTTCGTTTCCTTCGCATCTCCTCCGCTTCGTCGAACCCGGTCTGCCTCGCGGCAGGCGGCGGCGTCGGCCCCCGGTATGGAGCACAGAAGCGAACAGGCCGGGGAACGCCCCCATCGTCTGACCGTGCAACGTTTCCTGCATCACCATCTGGCCGGCCTGCCTCGCGCACCGCTGGCATCCCCGTTCGCCGCTATGTCCCGTTGTCGCTTGCCATGTTGGCAACGGCGCGGGATCTGTCGCCCATGCGACAGTCCGATAGCGGAATTTGTCACCGCACCCCCTGACAGCGAAGGCTCCGCATGAAAATCCACGAGTACCAGGGCAAAGAGCTTCTGAAGAAATTTGGCGTCACCGTCCCCCGCGGCATTCCCGCGTTCTCGGTCGATGAAGCCGTTGCCGCAGCAGAAAAGCTGGGCGGCCCCGTGTGGGTCGTGAAGGCGCAGATCCACGCCGGCGGCCGCGGCAAGGGCGGCGGCGTCAAGCTCGCTCGCTCGATCGAAGAAGTGCGCAAGCTTTCGGAAGAGATTCTGGGCATGCAACTGATCACGCACCAGACCAGCCCGGCCGGCCAGAAGGTCAACCGCCTGCTGATCGAAGAAGGCGCGGACATCAAGAAGGAATACTACGTCGGCATCGTGACCGACCGTGGTACCCAGAAGATCGGCGTCATGGCCTCCAGCGAAGGCGGCATGGACATCGAGGAAGTTGCACACAACTCTCCCGAGAAGATCCTGAAGGTGTTCGTCGACCCGCTCGTCGGCCTGACCGACGAAGACGCTGCCAAGCTGGCGCGTGGCATCGGCGTGCCGGAAGGCTCGATCGACAAGGCTGTCGACCAGTTCAAGAAGCTGTACCAGGTCTACTGGGAAACCGACTCGTCGCTGGCTGAAATCAACCCGCTGATCCTGACGGGCAGCGGCGACATCATCGCCCTGGACGCCAAGTTCAACTTCGACCCGAACGCGCTGTTCCGTCACCCGGACATCGTCGCCTACCGCGACCTGGACGAAGAAGATCCGGCTGAAATCGAAGCCAGCAAGTTCGACCTAGCCTACATCCAGCTCGACGGCAACATCGGCTGCCTGGTCAACGGCGCCGGCCTGGCCATGTCGACCATGGACACCATCAAGCTGTTCGGCGGCGAGCCGGCCAACTTCCTGGACGTGGGCGGCGGTGCAACTGCCGAGAAGGTCACCGAAGCCTTCAAGATCATGCTGAAGAACCCCGACGTGAAGGCAATTCTCGTCAACATCTTCGGCGGCATCATGCGCTGCGACGTGATCGCCGAAGGCGTGATCACCGCTTGCCGCGCCGTGGACCTGAAGGTGCCGCTGGTTGTCCGCATGAAGGGCACCAACGAAGAACTCGGTAAGAAGCTGCTCGCCGAATCCGGCCTGCCCATCATCAGCGCCGACACGATGGCCGAAGCGGCCACCAAGGTCGTTGCGGCCGCCAAGTAACGCATAAAGGATTCGCGACATGTCGATTCTGATCAACAAAGACACCAAAGTCATCACCCAGGGCATCACCGGCAAGACGGGCCAGTTCCACACCCGTGGTTGCCGTGACTACGCCAATGGCAAAGCCGCCTTCGTGGCCGGCGTGAACCCGAAGAAGGCCGGCGAAGACTTCGAAGGCGTGCCGATCTACGCCAGCGTCAAGGAAGCCAAGGCCGAGACCGGCGCAACCGTGTCGGTGATCTACGTGCCGCCGGCAGGCGCAGCCGCCGCGATCTGGGAAGCCGTCGAGGCCGACCTGGATCTGGTGATCTGCATCACCGAAGGCATTCCGGTGCGTGACATGGCCGAGGTCAAGGCTCGTATCGCTGCCCAGGGCAAGAAGACCCTGGTGCTGGGTCCGAACTGCCCGGGTCTGATCACCCCCGACGAAATCAAGATCGGCATCATGCCGGGCCACATCCACCGCAAGGGCCGCATCGGCATCGTCAGCCGTTCGGGCACCCTGACCTATGAAGCCGTGGCACAAGTCACGGAACTGGGCCTGGGCCAGTCGAGCGCAGTGGGCATCGGTGGCGACCCGATCAACGGTCTGAAGCACAAGGACGTGCTGGAGCTGTTCAACAACGATCCGGAAACCGACGCCGTCATCATGATCGGCGAAATCGGCGGTCCGGACGAAGTCGACGCTGCACGTTGGGCCAAGGACAACATGAAGAAGCCGGTGGTTGGCTTCATCGCAGGCGTGACCGCTCCGGCTGGCAAGCGCATGGGCCACGCTGGCGCGCTGATCGCCGGCGGCGACGACACCGCTCAAGCCAAGCTCGAGGTTCTGGAATCGTGCGGTATCCGCACCACCAAGAACCCGTCGGAGCTGGGCAAGCTGCTGAAGTCTGTCCTCTAAAACGACGCCATGATGCGGGGCAGCCCAAGGCCGGCCCGCAACATGACTGCCGGATAGCCCGGTTTTATCGCCGACCTCGTCGCAAGACCGGGCCGGCGTTTTGTTTCTACCTCAAGGTCCCAGGGGGACAACATGCTTGAATATCTTGAAGGTATGCACTGGGGAGCGGTGTTTCAGATCATCCTCATCGACATCCTGCTTGGTGGCGACAACGCGGTCGTGATCGCGCTGGCCTGCCGCAACCTGCCCAAGGAAACCCGTATCAAGGGCATTCTGTGGGGCACGGCGGGCGCCATCATCCTGCGTGTGGTGCTGATTTCGTTCGCCGTCACCATGCTGCAGATTCCGTTCTTGAAGATCGTGGGCGGCATTCTGCTGTTCTGGATCGGCATCAAGCTGCTGCTGCCGGAAAACGATTCGCACGGCAACATCGAGGGCAGCTCGACGCTGTGGTCGGCCATCAAGACCATCATCGTCGCCGACTTCGTGATGAGCCTGGACAACGTGATCGCCATCGCCGGTGCTGCACAAAGCGCCGATCCCGAGCATCAGCTGGGTCTGGTGATCTTCGGTCTGGTGGTCAGCATCCCGATCATCATCTGGGGCAGCGCAATCGTGCTCAAGCTGATCGATCGTTTCCCGCTGGTGATTACGTTGGGTGGTGCGTTGCTGGGCTGGATCGCAGGCGGCATGCTGTTCACGGATCCGTTCGTGGTGCAGAACCTGTATAGCCCGAACTGGACGCCTGAGTTCACCAATACGCTGTATCGGATCGCGGAAGCTGTCGGTGCGATCATCGTGGTGGGGGTGGGTACGGTTCTGGCGCGCCGTCGTCGTGCGTCGGCTCCGGTTGCTCACTGATCCGAGGATATCGACATGCCGACACGCAGCCGCCGGCGGCAAGCCGGCTTGACGATCATGCAGGTGATGACGGCACTGGCGATTGCTGGTGTCGTGGCCGCAATATTGCTTTCGCAGTAAGGCGTGCTTGAAGGAAAAGACCGGTCGGCAGGAATGTCGGCCGGTTTTTTTTCGCCTTGCGATTTTGGGGGGCTGGCGTTCTTGCTTCTTCTGGGATAGAGGTTGCGTTCTTTTGGCGGTCTGGCGGCTGGGTCGGGTGAGGGCTCCGGCGAAGGCGGTTCCGGCTGCGCCGGAACTTCCCGCGTGGCGGACGCTAAACGGGGGGACGGGCGCGAACTCACCCCTTGACCGTCCCCCGGACGGTCAAGGCGTTCAGACAGCGCGCCCTCTTTGGCCCCCCGTTTAGCGCCCGCCACGCGGCGCCTTCGAGTCGCCCTCGCCCGACCCAGCCGCCAGACCTTGCGATGGGGCAGTTCGTGGCGGGCTTGTTGTGGGCGGCGCTTATCCCCATGGGCTGTGGACAAGCATGGGGGCAGGGTGTGGGTGGGTGTGCAAACCGTTTTGAAATCAATGGCTTGCCGCGACTGCCTGCAAAACAGGCAGCCGCTTTTCGGCGCAAGTTATCCGCTTTGTCAGCAGACCTTATCCGCTGTTGCGCAGGCCGGCGGCGACGCCGTTGATGCTGAGGTGGATGCCGCGTTGCAGGCGTTCGTCGATCTCGGGCGTTTTGCGTCGTTTGCCTTTTCCTTTTTCGGGGGCGGCGGCTGCGGCACGTCGGTAGCGGCGGATGAGGGCGATCTGCAGGTGGTTCAGCGGGTCGATGTAGGCGACGCGGTCGCGTAGCGATTCGGCCAGTTCGGGGCTGTTTTCAAGCAGTTGGCGTTGGCCGGTGATCAGTTTGAGGACGGCGACGGTGCGTTTCCATTCTTCGCGGATCTCTCCGAAGATCTGGTTGCGCAGGGTGCGGTCGGGCACCAGTTGGGCGTAGCGTGACGCGATCGCCAGGTCGCTTTTGGCCAGGACCATCTCCATGTTCGACAGCAGGGTGCGGAAGAATGGCCAATCGCGGGCCATTTCCTGCAGGTGGGCCAGGCGTTGGCGGCGGGTTCCTGTTCCTTTGGCCAGGTAGCCTTCGATGGCGGAGCCGACGCCGAACCAGCCCGGCAGCAGCAGGCGGCATTGGCTCCACGAGAAGCTCCAGGGAATGGCGCGCAGGTCTTCGATGCGGCCGGTGGCTTTGCGCGAGGCGGGGCGCGAGCCGATGTTCAGGCCGGCGATCTCGTTGATGGGGGTCGAGGCGAAGAAGTAGTCGGCGAAGCCGGGGGTGTCGTATACCAGGCTGCGGTAGGCGCCCAGGGCGGCGTCGGAAAGCGTTCGCATGGTTTGCGCGTAGCGTTCCATGTTGGCGTCTTCGGCGGTGGTGGCTTCGCTGGCCTGGGTCAGGCTGGCTTCCAGCGTGGCGGCCACCAGCAGTTCCAAGTGCCATTGGCCGATTTCGGCATCCTTGTATTTGCTCTGGATGACTTCGCCTTGTTCGGTCAGGCGCAATTGGCCGTCCACCGTGCCGGGGGGCTGCGCCAGGATGGCGTCGAAGCTCGATCCGCCGCCGCGTCCCACCGAGCCGCCACGGCCGTGGAACAGGCGCAGGCGGACGTTGCGGGCGCGGAAGACGTCGACCAGGGCGCGTTCGGCCTGGTACAGCTCCCAGTTCGAGGTCAGGAAGCCGCCATCCTTGTTGCTGTCGGAGTAGCCCAGCATGACTTCCTGCGACTGGTGATGGGCGTGGCGTACGCGGGCCTTGACCTCTGGCAGGTCCAGCCATTGCGCCATGATCGACGGCCCGTTGCGCAGGTCGTCGATGGTTTCGAACAGCGGCACCACCATCAGACCCTCGTCCGGGGCAGGTTTGTCGCCGGGCACGATCAGGCCGGCTTCCTTTTGCAGCACCAGCACTTCCAGCAGGTCGCTGACCGTTTCCGTGTGGGAAATCACGTACTGGCGCAGCGCATCGGGGCCGAAGCGCTGGCGCGCCCGGGCGGCTTCGCGAAATATTTCCAGTTCTCGGGTGGTGTCTTCGCTATAGGTGACCCAGGGCGACACCAGCGGACGGCGTTGCGACAGTTCGGCCCGTAACAGGGCGACCCGCTCGTCTTCCGACAGCGACGAATAGTCTTCGTGGACACCTGCCTGGGCGAAGACTTCGGCCAGCGTGCGTTCGTGCACGTCCGAGCTTTGCCGCAGATCCAGCGTGGCCAGGTGGAAGCCGAAGACCGAGACGGCCTGGATTAGCGCATTCAGGCGCAGGCGCAGCACCGGGGCGTTGTGATGGCTGGTCAGCGCTTGCGCGATCACCGCCAGGTCGTCGGCAAAGGCCTGGGCGTCGGGGTAGGGGGCGGCGGCTGCCGGGGCCCGACGCGTGGCCACGCCACCCACCAGTACGGTCGCCGTCGCGGCCAGGCGGGCGTAGATGCCGACCAGGGCACGCCGATACGGCTCGTCGCGGCGATGTTCCGACTGGTCGGGCGATGCCTCGGCCAAGGCCATGAGGGCGGGCGGGGGTTGCGTCAGCAGGGTGCTCATGGACAGCTCGGCACCCAGCGCATGCGTTTCTTCCAGGTAGAACTCGAAGGCGGTGGTGGCGTGGCGCAGCAGGGCCTGTCGCAAGGTGTCGGCGTCCACGTTCGGATTGCCGTCGCGATCGCCGCCGATCCAGCTCCCCATGCGCAGGAAGGTGGGCAGCGCGGCGGGCGGGGCGGCAAAAGGCGAGGCAGGCTCGCGCTGCAGCAGCTTGCCCAGCCGCGAGTACACGCGCGGCACGACGTTCAGGAAGGTGCTGCGGTAATAGGACACCGCGTTTTCGATTTCGTCGGTGACCGTCAGCCGCGTGTAGCGCAGCATGCGCGTCTGCCACAGCGTGGCGATGCGTCCCAGCAGCGCCTGCATGTATTCGGCGTCTTCGTCCCGGGTATGCGGCGTGTCGCGCGCCTGCAGCACGCGGGCGATGTCGCGATGCAGGTCCAGCGTGCTTTTGCGCTGCACTTCGGTGGGGTGGGCCGTCAGCACCGGCACGATGTTGGCCTGCGCCAGGCTGCGACGGATGCGCGAGGGCGTGACGCCCTGCGCGCGCAATTGCGTCACGGCGTTCTCCAGGCTGCCGCGGGCGGGCTCGCCGCCTGCCAGGGCATGGGCGCGGCGGCGCCGGTTCTGCGCGCGGTCTTCGGCGATGTTGGCCAGGTGCAGGAAATAGCTGAAGGCGCGCACCACGGAATTCGTATCGTCGCGCGACAGCTTGTCCAGGCGCTGTTCCAGCGCCTTGCCGTCGGCATCGTTGCCATCGCGCCGGAACTTCACGGCACTGCGGCGGACCGCTTCGATGGTGTCGAAAACGCCCTGGCCTTCATTGGCGCGTATGACGTCTCCCAACAGGCGGCCGAGCAGGCGGATGTCGTCGCGCTGCGCGGCGTCGTCGGGGGCGGAGGAGGGGCGTTGGGTATCGGCGGTCATCTTCTTCGTCAGGAAACGGCGATTGATCGGGATCAAGACAAATGCAGACTAGCGGGGCAGACGGCTGCAAGATGGATGCCGGGCGAGGGGCTCGGGCTACACTGACTTTTTGCTCCACGCCGGTTCCTGCTCGTGTCACACGCCATTGCATCGCCCCAACGTCTGGTCATCGCGTCGCGCGAGAGCCGGCTTGCCATGTGGCAAGCCGAGCACGTGCAGGCGCGTCTTCGTCAACTGTACCCGCAGTGCGTGGTCGAGATCCTGGGCATGACCACCCGGGGCGACCAGATCCTGGACCGGACCCTGTCTAAAGTGGGTGGCAAGGGCCTGTTCGTGAAGGAACTGGAGAACGCGCTGCTCGACGGCCGCGCCGACCTGGCCGTGCATTCGCTCAAGGACGTGCCCATGTCCTTGCCCGAGCCGTTCGCCATGCCGGTCATCATGACCCGTGCCGATCCGCACGACGCTTTCGTCTCCAACCGCTACGGAACGCTGGCCGACCTGCCGGCGGGCGCCGTGCTGGGCACGTCCAGCCTGCGGCGCGAAGCGCAGATCCGCGCGCGCTTCCCGCATCTGGAAGTGCGGCCGCTGCGGGGCAATCTGGATACCCGCCTGGCCAAGCTCGATCGTGGTGACTACGACGCCATCATCCTGGCGGCGGCAGGGCTGCAGCGCCTGGGTTTGGGGGCGCGCATCCGCAATGTGCTGGCCAGTGAAGACAGCCTGCCCGCAGCGGGCCAGGGCGCCTTGGGCATCGAAATCCGCGC
>JAAIGF010230222.1_pt1 | contig 28363 bp, 22 predicted proteins | sample 6487441 | NCBI WGS metagenome assembly JAAIGF01 (sample SAMN13974129, study PRJNA590717) | phyllosphere metagenome | biome: pepper field; feature: multiple bacterial spot infested pepper fields; material: pepper leaves; isolation source: leaves from pepper fields | host: Capsicum annuum ... | reverse complement strand
TGTACTTGTACGACAGCGCGTAGACGATCGGGTTGTCGGTGGCGGCCAGGCTGTTGGTCGAGACCAGCACCTTCGGCGGCTGCTCGCGCTTGCGCAGCTCGCGGAACAACGTCCGCGCCGGCTTGGAGAGCACCAGGTACGGCGTCTGCAGCAGCACCTCCCGCTGGGCACCCTCGATCAGCCGGTCCAGCTGCGGCTCGGTGATGTGCTGGCCATACTCGGGATGCCCGGCACGCTCGCGGCGGTGCTTGCGTGGCAGGTCGGCGACGTAGCGCACCGCGCTCACCGGCAGCGCGGTGTCGACGAACATGCGGCCGACGTAGTCGGGGTCGCTGGCCTCGCGGCTGACCCGTTCCACTCGCTCCGGACGGCGGTACTGGGCCGGCGCCAGCACCGGTGGGCCGCTGTCGAGCAGGGTGCGGCCCACATCATTGAGGCGCTCGGCCGGGATGCTGCGCGGCGCGTTCCAGAAGGCCTCGAAGTTGGCGGCCATCACCCGTGCCTCGGGCCCGGCGAGCAGCACGTCGCGGTCGCGGAAGTTGTATTCGGCGTCCCAGTCGTAATAGTCGTCCTGGTAGTTGCGCCCGCCGACCACGCCGATCGCATCGTCCACCACCAGCAGCTTGTTGTGCATGCGCTGGTTGAAGCGGCGGAAGCAGCACAGCACGCTGCCGGCGTAGTCGAAGTAGTTCAGGCGGGCCTTGCCGAAGGTGGGGTTGTACACCCGCAGCTCGAAGTTCTGATGGGCGCTGGCCAATGCACCGAGAATCTGCAGGTCGGAGATCGCCGAGAGCTGGTCGATCAGCAGCCGTACCTTTACCCCGCGGCGCGACGCGGCCAGCAGCTCGTCGATGACCAGCCGCGCACTGTCGTCCTTGTCGAAGATGTAGGTCTGCAGGTCGATGCTGCGGGTGGCGCTGCGCAGCAGATTGAGCCTGGCGACCAGTGCATCTTCTCCCTGGTCGAGGATGGTGGCGAAATGCTGCGGACGGTCCGGGCGCGATTGGCTGAACGCACGCCCGGCCAGCGCGCGCAGCGGCGAGTCCTCGGCGCAACGGTCGGCCTGCTGGCAGTCCACCTGCTGCGACCGCGCCTGCACGGCAATGCCTGCCGCACGTTCGCGCTCGGCAGTGGAGAGGGAGGCGCAGCCCCCCAGCAGCAGCAGGGCTGCCAGCAGCATCCAGCGCAACAGGGGGTTCACGGTTTTGGCGCCTCGCTCAGGCGCGCGCGTAGTACGAAGGTCACTCGATCACTCAGGGCAAGCTGCCAACTGTCCATGCCGTAGCGACCACGCAGGATCGTGCCACGACTGACGACATCGCAATCATAGCCCGGACGGGCACATTCCGCTGGCTCCACCCGCAGTGTTTCGGGATGGCTGACGCCGCGCAGCATCAGCCGGCCCTGGATGTCACCGCCCTGCTCGACCGCAGCGGGGTCGTAGGGCAGCGAATCGAACTCCACCACCGGGTAACGTGCCGCATCGAAAAAATCCTCCCCGCGCATCCAGCCGGTATAGCGCGGCTTGCCCGGAATCTCGACGTGGCGGGTGAACATCTTCAGGTGTACCTGATGGCGACCGTCGGAGAGCACTTCCACCCGCCCTTCGAACTGCGGGAAGTTGCCTACGATGCGCTGCCCGAGCCGGCTGCGGACCTCGAAGCCGAAGTGGGTGCGCTGCGGATCAAGCTGTAGCGGACCGCGCGCATGCACGGGAGCCAGCATCGGCTGCGCGACCACGCCGGCCGGAATACCGGTCAAGGCCAGCAGCAGCACCCAGCGCGGGTTCATCGGCTCACGGCCACCAGAACGCGTTGAGGGTGGCAACACCGGGCTCGATGCTCGCCTCAGCCGGGAAGCTCAGTACGGCCACGCCGCCCGGCGGCATGCCGCGGTAGTCACTGCTCGAGCCTTCGGTCATCAGGGCGACCAGCTGCTCCATGCCGGGATTGTGGCCCACTACCAGCAGCCGCTGGACATCGCTGTGTTCATCGATCAGGCCAGCCAGGGTACCCGGCGCGGCCTCGTAGATGCGGTCCTCAAGGCGCTGTTCGGCATAGCCGATGACGCCAAGCACGGCTTCCAGTGTCTCGCGCGTGCGTCGCGACGGCGAGCACAGCACCTGGTCGGGCAGCAGATTGTTTTCTTTCAGCCAGCGGCCGGCCGCTTCGGCTTCGGCCAGTCCAACCGGCGACAACGGACGGTCCAGGTCGGCCTGGCCAGTGGTGGCCGCTTCGGCATGGGCATGGCGCAGCAGGATCAGTTCACGCATGTAGGTCATCCGTCAGTAAAGGGCGATCAACGCAGGCGACAGGCTCAGGCCTTGGCCAGCCATTTCAGCAGGGGCTCCCAGTCGGCCTGATGCTCACGCACCTGCGCCGAACGGTAGTCGAACAGGCTGCGCCCCAGCCCGGTCATCACCACGTAGCTCTGGCTGTCGCGCAGCTGCGCGATGACCGGATAGGGCCAGTCGGCCAGCATCTGCACGGCCTGCTGCGAGGTCTGCGTCCACGGCTTGGTGCGGTTGAGCACCAGACCGACCGGCAGGCTGCGGTCATGCACGCGCGGCACCCGCGCCAGGCTGTTGAGGAAGCCGACGATGGCTTCGATATCCAGCGCCGACGGCAATACCGGCACGACCACCGCGTCAGCGGCATCGAGGAAATGCGGGATGTCGTCGGCCAGGGCGCCTGCAGGGGCATCGATGATCACCGTGTCGGTGCCATCGGGCAGTTTCTGCGCCCACTGTCTGCGCCGGTAGACATCGATCGGCAGGACCGCGCTTTCCAGCTCCGAACGACGCTGGGCCCAACGGGTGCTGGAGCCTTGCGGGTCGGCGTCGGCGATCACCGTACGCTGGCCCTGCAGCGCCGCATGCGCAGCCAGGTGGGTGGCGATGGTGGTCTTGCCCACCCCACCCTTTGAACCGGCCACCAGGATCGTCTTCATGCAGGCCTCGCTTCCGGGGAACGAAGCCTGAGCGTACACCGCAGCCCGTGACGGTGATAGTGATGACCGCACTGTCACGCACGTCGCCGGTGATGCCGGGCTCTGCCCGGCATCACGGTGTTCACACCCGGCCCAGGACCCACATCCATGCGGGCAGGGTGAGCAGGGACGCCACGATGCCAAACCCCACCATCGCCGCCGCCAGCCGCGGCGCCAACCCGTGCGCGATCGCCAACGCCGCCGCCGTGATCATCGTCGGCATCGCCGACTCCAGCACATTGGCCTGCAGCATCACCCCCTGCAATCCCAGCAGCCACGACAACGGCAGCGACAGGGCCGGCATCAGCACCAGCTTCAGCCCCAACCCGATGCCAAGCGGCAGCAACTCCTCGCGCGGCAGCCGCAGCTGGATCGACAGCCCCACCGCCAGCATCACCAGCGGCAGCATCGCGTCGGCCAGCTGCTGCAGCGCGTTGCCGATCCACGTCGGCGGCTGCGCCGGCATCACGAGCAGCGCGAACACCAGCGCCCACAGCGGCGGAAACTTCAGCACCCGTGCCACCACCTGGGTCACCCCTGGCGGGCGGTCACCGCTGTAACGGGCCAGCACCAGCAGACCGAAGGTGGACAGCAGCAGGAAGGTGCCGAACTGGTCGTAGACCACCGCATACGGCAGTGCCTGCTCGCCCAGCAGGGCGCGCACCATCGGGTAGCCGATGAAACTGGAGTTGGCCAGCGCCACGCAGATCAGCAGCACCGCATGCACGTCCCGGGCAAAGCCAAACAGCCGGGTCGCCAGGCTGACCAGCAGCCAGGTGGCCAGCATCAGCACCCACGGGGTGACCATCAGCCCCAGCAGGCTGGCATCCAGATGCAGCCGCGGCACATAGGTCAGCACCGCGGCAGGCAGGCACACGTACAACACCACCTGGTTGAGCACCTGCGCGCTGTCGGCGGGCAGCACGCGCAGCCGCGCAAACAGCATGCCCAGGCCGAGCATGGCCAGTATCAGTGCGAATGCGTCCAGTGCCATCGTGACAGCTTAATGCCAGAGGTGCCCGGCGGCAGGCGACCGGTGCAGCTCAGGGCCAGGCCGGCGGGTTGGCCGCCCACGCCTGCTGCACCTCTTTGAGCGTGGCGCGTTCGCTCTCGCGCCAGGTCGGCAGCAGCGCGGCGAACCGGTCACTGCCGCTCCACTGTGCCGGCTCGGTGCGCGCCGCCGCCGCATACCACTGCACCGCCTCGTCCCTGCGACCCAGCTGCCACAACGCCACGGCATAGGTCGGCGGCGCCCAGGCGGCATTGCCGCGCAGCGCATCAGCGGCCAGGTTCCACTGCTCCAGCGCCGCATCGTAGCGGCCCAGGCGGTAGAGGTCCCAGCCGTAGTTCCAGCGCACCTGGCGGCCCTGCGGCGAGTTCAGCGCGCCGCTCTTCAGCGCCTCGGCATACAGGCTTTCACCCAGCTCCACGCGTCCCTGGCCGATGGCGACCGAGGCCAGCTGCACGGTGGCCTCCAGCTGCTTGCGGCCACGCTCGCGCTGGCGCATGAGCTGGTTGACCAGATCATTGCCCTCGCCCTTGACGACCTCGACCACCTGCGCGGCCGGGTCGTTATCGAAATAGAACTCCTGCGGCGGCGCCAGCGTTGTTTCTCCCCACGCGGCCCCCGCCACTGCGGCCAGCATCACGCCGGCCACCCACCGTACTGCAACTGTCATCGACTTGCCCCCAGGTTGTCACAACAACCTCCCACCCCGATCCTAACCGCAGCAAGCGTCCGGATGCGAGTGCCGGCCGCCCACGGCGCCACTGTTACAATCGGCGCCTTTCGTGCCATGCCTGCCATGGCCCGCCGCCAGCCGCTTCCAGCCAGGCCCGCCATGTCCAGCACCGCGCAACTTACCTCGCCCTCCTCCGCCGACCTGATCGACCGCGATTACACGCTCGACCACAAATACACGCGCAGCCAGGGCCGGATCTATCTGAGCGGGGTGCAGGCGCTGGTGCGCCTGCCATTGATGCAGCGGCTGCGCGACCAGGCCGCCGGGCTGGATACCGGCGGCTTCATCAGTGGCTACCGCGGCAGCCCACTGGGCGGCTTCGACCTGGAACTGTGGCGGGCGCGCCAGCACCTGGAAGCAGCCAAGGTGAAGTTCACCCCCGGCCTCAACGAGGACCTCGGCGCCACCATGGTCTGGGGCACGCAGCAGACCAACCTGTTCCCGGGCGCCAAGGTGCAGGGCGTGTTCGGCATGTGGTACGGCAAGGGCCCGGGCGTGGACCGCTGCGGCGATGTGTTCAAGCATGCCAACGCGGCCGGCACCTCACCGTTCGGCGGCGTGCTGGCACTGGCCGCCGACGATCACGCCTGCCGCAGCTCGACGCTGCCGCACGGCAGCGAGGACGAGTTCGTCAGCGCGATGATGCCGGTGCTGAACCCTGCCGGCGTGCAGGACATCCTCGACATGGGTCTGCTCGGCTGGGCGATGAGCCGCTATACCGGCCGCTGGATCGGCTTCAAGACCATCGCCGAAACGGTGGAGTCCTCCGCGTCGGTGGACGTGGACCCGTTCGCCCGCCGCATCGTGCTGCCCGACGACTTCGAGATGCCGGGCGGCGGCCTCAACATCCGCTGGCCGGACCCACCGCTTGACCAGGAAATGCGCCTGCACCGCTATGCGGTGGCGGCCGCGCAGGCCTTCGCACGCGCCAACGGCATCGACCGCGTGGTGATGGATGCGCCGCAGGCGCGGCTGGGCATCGTTACCACCGGCAAGAGCTACCTGGATGTGCTACAGGCGCTGGAATACCTTGGCCTGGACGAAGCAGCGTGCGCGCGGATCGGCATCCGCGTCTACAAGGTCGGCATGACCTGGCCGCTGGAGCCGCAGGGCATCGCGCGCTTTGCACAGGGGCTGGAAGACATCGTGGTGGTGGAGGAAAAGCGCGCCTTCATCGAGCGTCAGATGAAGGAGCAGTTCTTCAACTGGCCGGCAGGCTGGGGCCAGCGGCCATCCATCGTCGGCAAGTACGACGAGGCCGGGCAATGGATTCTGCCGTCCACCGGCGAGCTGACCCCGGCCACCATCGCCGGGGTGATCGGCCAGCGCATCCTGCGCCTGCTGCAGGCCACCGGGCACAGCAACGAATCCATCGAGCAGCGCCTGCAGTGGATGCAGGAGAAGGAAGCCGAACTGGCCCTGCCGCGTGCCAGCTTCCCGCGCGTGCCGCACTACTGCTCGGGCTGTCCGCACAACACCTCCACCACCGTGCCGGAAGGCTCGCGTGCACTGGGCGGCATCGGGTGCCATTACATGGTGACCTGGATGGACCGCAGCACCGACACCTTCACCCACATGGGCGGCGAAGGGGTGACCTGGGCCGGCCAGGCCGCGTTTACCGACACCCCCCACGTGTTCCAGAACCTGGGCGACGGTACCTACTTCCACAGCGGCTCGCTGGCGATCCGCCAGGCAGTGGCGGCCGGCGTCAACATCACCTACAAGATCCTCTACAACGATGTGGTGGCGATGACCGGCGGCCAGCCGGTGGACGGCCCGTTGAGCGTGCCGGACATTGCCCGGCAGATGCGCGCCGAGGGCATCCACACCATCGTGGTGCTGTCGGACAACATCGCCAAGTGGACGCGCCAGCGCGAGCATTTCCCCAGTGACGTGGAGTTCCACGACCGCAGCGAACTGGAGGCCGTGCAGAAGCGCCTGCGCGAGGTGAAAGGTGTCTCGATCCTGATCTACGAACAGACCTGCGCCACCGAGAAGCGCCGCCGCCGCAAGCGCGGCAAGCTGGAGGACCCGGCCAAGCGCGTGGTGGTCAATTCGCTGGTCTGCGAAGGCTGCGGCGACTGCGGCAGGAAGAGCTTCTGCGTTTCGGTGCTGCCCAAGGAAACCGAGTTCGGCCGCAAGCGCGAAATCGACCAGTCCAACTGCAACAAGGACTATTCCTGCACCACCGGTTTCTGCCCCAGCTTCGTCACCGTGCACGGTGGCCAGCCGCGCAAGGGCAGCCGGCGCGATGCCGCAACCCTGCTGGAAAACCTGCCCGCGCCAACCGTGCGGAGTACGCTCGAACAGCCCTGGAACATCCTGATCACCGGCGTCGGCGGCACCGGGGTGGTCACCATCGGTGCGCTGCTGGGCATGGCAGGGCATCTGGAGGGCAAGGGCGCCACCGTGCTCGATCAGACCGGGCTGGCGCAGAAGGGCGGCGCGGTCACCACCCACATCCGCATTGCCCAGCGCCCGCAGGACATCCATGCGGTGCGCATCGCGGCCGGCGAGGCCGACCTGGTGCTGGGCTGCGACATGGTTGTGGTCAACGACTACTGGGCGCTGTCCAAGGTGCGTGCGGGGCGCTCGCAGGTGGTGCTCAATACCTATGAGGCTATGCCGGGCGGGTTCACCACGCGACCGGACATGCAGTTCCCCGCTGCCGACATCATCGCCGGTGTGCGGGTGGCGCTGGGTGGCCAGGAGCCGCTGCTGCTCGACGCCACCCAACTGGCCACCGCGCTGCTCGGCGACGCCATCGGCGCCAACCTGTTCATCCTCGGCTATGCGTGGCAGCAGGGACTGGTGCCGCTCTCGTTCGAGTCGCTGATGCGTGCCATCGAACTCAACGGTGCGGCCGTGGCGATGAACCAGCAGGCCTTTGCCTGGGGCCGTCTGGCCGCCGTCGACCCGCAGGCGGTGCAGCAGGCCGCCGGCCTGGTGCGCAACCAGCACACCGACAGCGAAGTCACCCCGGGTCCGCTGCATGCGCTGCCACCGGGCGAGTGGGAAGGCAACGAATGGGGCGCCACGGCCGCGCCACGCAATACCGGTGACGAACGCGAGCTGCGTGGCCTGCCCTCGCACAGCGCCGACGTGGCCTTCCTGCCGCTGGACGATGCGCGCCTGTCGCGCTCGCTCGACGAGATGATCGCACGACGCCGCGCGTTCCTGATCGACTACCAGGACCGCGCCTATGCCGACCGCTACCAGCAGCTTGTGCAGCGCGTGCGCCAGGTCGAGCAGGATGCGCTCGGCGGCTCGACCGCGCTGACCGAAACCGTGGCCCGTTACCTGTTCAAGCTGATGGCCTACAAGGACGAGTACGAGGTGGCGCGCCTGTACACCAGCGGCGAGTTCCAGCGCCGCGTGCAGCAGCAGTTCGACGGTGATTACCAGCTGCGCTTTCATCTGGCGCCGCCGCTGTTTGCGAAGAAGGACGAACACGGCCGCCTGCTGAAGAAAGAATATGGTCCGTGGGTGCTGAAGGCCTTCGGCGTGCTGGCGCGGTTGAAGTTCCTGCGCGGTGGCCGCTTCGACCCGTTCGGCCGCACTGCCGAGCGGCGGGGCGAGCGCCAGCTGATCAGCGATTACGAGGCCACCGTGCAGTTGCTGCTGGACGGGTTGAGCGATGACCGGCTGGCGCTGGCGGTGGAGATCGCCAGCATTCCAGAGCACATCCGCGGCTACGGCCACATCAAGGAAGCGCACCTGGAAAAGGCCAAGGTCCGCGAGGCCGCGCTGCTGGCCCAGTGGCACAACCCCAAGGCGCTGCATATCGTGCAGGTGGGGTGATGTAATCGAACGACGACCGCCACTGCGCGCGGCCGCCAACGCCTGATCATCCCCGTCGCCACACCAGCAGACGGTTGTTGGCCGGCATGGCAAGATCATCCACCACGCTGAAGCCAGCCTGCGCGGCCAGTGCCTGTACGGCTTCGGCATCACGGATGCCGCTGCGGGCGTCACGCGCCTTCAGCCACGCATCGAACTGCGCATTGCTCTGGCTGGTGAAACCACCGGCATGGTTGAACGGCCCGTACACGGCCAGCACCGCACCGGCCACGGTGATCGACGGCAGGCCGGCGAACAGGGCCTGCACGTGCTCCCAGCTCATGATGTGCAGCGTATTGGCGCTGAACACCGCATCGAACGGCGCGGTGCCTGCGGGCAATGCCAGCGCCGGCGCCGGGGGCAGCGCGGCCTGCAGCGCCAGTGCCGGCAGCAGGTTCGGCAGCGCCGCCTCTGCGCGCCAGGCGTCGATGCCGGTCAGATGATCGGCATGGTCGCTGGGCTGCCACTGCAGCTGCGGCCACAGGCCGGCGAAGTACAGCGCATGCTCGCCGGTGCCGCTGCCGATCTCCAGCACGCGGCGACGGTCGGCCATGAACGGTGCCAGCGCCTGTGCGATCGGCTCGCGGTTGCGCTGCACCGACGGCGCAGAAGGTTTTCCGGCCATGATGTGATCCCTGTCTGCAAAACGGCATTGTGCCGTGCCTCGACCATGACTGCAGTCACTTGCGCCATGTCGAGGCGCTGGCGACAGTCGAAGGGTCAAGCAGCCATCGGTCACGGGTGGCTCGGGGAACGGGAGCAAGCGGTGCGACGTCGAGAGTTTCTTGCGCTGTCTGGCGCGGGCCTGGCTGGCATGATGCTGCCGCATACGCGGCTGATCGCCGCCGAGCAGCTGCTTGAGCCGGGCGATGCCGCGCTGGGCAAACGCCTGGCCGATGCCGCACTGCAGGCGGCGCGCAGTGCCGGCGCCACCTACTGCGATGTGCGTATCGGGCGTTATCTCAACCAGGCGGTGATCACCCGCGAACGGCTGGTGCAGAACGTCACCAACAGCGAGTCGGCCGGCGTGGGCGTGCGGGTCATCGTCGATGGCGCCTGGGGCTTTGCCGCCACGCACCAGCGCACGCCGGAACAGGTGGTGCAGGCGGTGGGGCATGCGGTGGCCATCGCTCGCGCCAACGCCCGCGTGCAGAGCCGGCCGGTGCAGCTGGCGCCCACGCCCGGCGTGGGCGAGGTGCGCTGGGCCACGCCCTTGCGCCGCAACGCGATGGCCGTGCCGGTGCAGGACAAGGTCGCCCTGCTGCTGGACATCAACGCCGCTGCGCTCGACGCCGGCGCGGACTTCTTCAATTCCACCCTGTTCCTGGTCAACGAACAGAAGTATTTCGCCTCCACCGATGGCTCCTGGATCGACCAGGACATCCACCGTATCTGGCTGCCCTTCACCGCCACCGCCGTGGACAAGGCCAGCGGCCGCTTCCGCACCCGCAACGGACTGTCTGCCCCGATGGGCATGGGCTGGGAGTTTCTCGATGGCCAGGCCAGCGGCAAGTACAGTCTGCCCGGCGGGGTCGTCGGCTACGGTCACTCGTATGATCCGCGCGAGGACGCCGTGGCGGCGGCCCGCCACGCGCGGCAGAAGCTCAGCGCTCCGTCGGTCAAGCCGGGCCGTTATGACCTGGTGCTCGATCCGTCCAATCTGTTCCTGACCATTCACGAGAATGTCGGCCATCCGCTGGAGCTGGACCGCGTGCTTGGCTACGAGGCCAACTACGCCGGCACCAGCTTTGCCACGCTGGACAAGCGTGATGCCGGCTTCCGCTGGGGCAGCGACATCGTCAACTTCTTCGCCGACAAGACGCAGCCTGGCAGCCTCGGCGCGGTCGGCTACGACGACGAAGGCGTGCGCACGCAGCGCTGGGATCTGGTACGCGACGGCATCCTGGTCGACTACCAGGCCACCCGTGACGAAGCGCATATCCTGGGCCGCGAGGCCTCGCATGGCTGCAGCTATGCCGACTCGTGGTCCAGCGTGCAGTTCCAGCGCATGGCCAACGTGTCACTGGCGCCGGGCAAGACGCCGCTGAGCGTCGAAGCGATGATCAAGGATGTGGAGAATGGCCTGTACTTCCACGGCCGTGGCTCCTACTCCATCGACCAGCAGCGCTACAACGCGCAGTTCGGCGGCCAGCTCTGCTATGAAATCAGGAACGGGCAGATCACCGGACTGGTCGAGGATGCCGCCTACCAGATCCGCACGCCTGAGTTCTGGAACGCATGCAGTGCGATCTGCGATGAACGCGATTTCCGCCTCGGTGGTTCGTTCTTCGACGGCAAGGGCCAGCCCGGCCAGGTATCGGCGGTGTCCCACGGCTCGTCCACCACCCGCTTCAACGGCATCAATATCATCAACACCGCGCGCAGTCTCGGCGCATGAGTTCCGTCCCTTATCCCGACGTGGAGAGCTGCCTTGCAACGACGTGACTTTCTCGCCCTGACCGGGCTTACCGCCGGTGGTCTGCTGGTGCCTTCGATGTTCGGTCGCGCCATCGCCGCCGAACAGCTGCAGTCGACCCTCGACCCGGCGCTGAAGAAGCGCCTGGCCGACACTGCCCTGCAGGCCGCACGCAGTGCCGGCGCCACCTACTGCGACGTGCGCATCGGCCGCTACCTGCGGCAGTTCGTGATCACCCGCGAGGACAAGGTGCAGAACGTGGTCAACACCGAGTCCAGCGGCGTGGGCATCCGCGTGCTGGTCAACGGTGCCTGGGGCTTTGCTGCCACCAACCAGCTGGCCCCGGCCGACGTGGCCAGGGCCGCACAGCAGGCCGCAGTGATCGCCCGCGCCAACGCCGGCATCCAGACCGCCCCGGTGCAGCTGGCTGCCGCACCGGGCGTGGGTGAAGTGAGCTGGCGTACGCCGATCCGCAAGAACGCCATGGAAGTGCCGATCAAGGAGAAGGTCGACCTGCTGCTGGACGTCAATGCCGCGGCCATCGACGCCGGTGCCAACTTCGTCAACTCGATGATGTTCCTGGTCAACGAGCAGAAGTACTTCGCCTCCACCGACGGCTCCTACATCGACCAGGACGTGCACCGCATCTGGGTGCCGATGACGGTCACCGCCATCGACAAGACCACCGGCAAGTTCCGCACCCGCGAAGGCCTCTCCGCGCCGATGGGCATGGGCTACGAATACCTCGATGGGGCCAGCTCGGGCAAGGTGCTCACCCCCAACGGGGTGACCAACTACAGCTCGTCCTACGACATGCGCGAAGACGCCATCGCCGCCGCGCGCCAGGCGCAGGAAAAGCTCAAGGCACCCTCGGTCAAGCCCGGCAAGTACGACCTGGTGCTGGACCCCTCGCACACCTGGCTGACCATCCACGAAGCCATCGGCCATCCGCTGGAGCTGGACCGCGTGCTTGGCTACGAAGCGAACTATGCCGGCACCAGCTTCGCCACGCTGGACAAGCGCGAGCAGCAGTTCCAGTACGGCAGCGAGCTGGTCAACATCTTCGCCGACAAGACCCAGCCGGGCAGCCTCGGCGCGGTGGCCTACGACGACGAAGGCGTGAAGTGCAAGCGCTGGGACCTGATCCGCGAAGGCAAGCTGGTGGATTACCAGACCATCCGCGACCAGGCGCACATTCTCGGCAAGACCGAGTCCGACGGCTGCTGCTATGCCGACTCCTGGTCCAGCGTGCAGTTCCAGCGCATGGCCAACGTCTCGATGGCGCCGGGCAAGACCCCGCTGAGCGTGGCCGACATGATCAAGGACGTGGAGAACGGCATCTACATCATCGGCGATGGCTCCTTCTCCATCGACCAGCAGCGCTACAACGCGCAGTTCGGCGGCCAGCTGTTCTACGAGATCAAGAACGGCCAGATCACCGGCATGCTCGAGGACGTGGCCTACCAGATCCGCACGCCGGAGTTCTGGAACGCCTGCACCGCCGTTGCCGATGAGCGCGACTACCGCCTGGGCGGCTCGTTCTTCGACGGCAAGGGCCAGCCGGGCCAGGTCTCGGCGGTCTCGCACGGTTCCTCGACCGCGCGCTTCAACGGCATCAACGTCATCAACACCGCCCGCAGCCTCGGCTGAGCGGCCAGGAGCCCCTGAACCATGAGTATCTTCACTGAAGCCCAGGCCAAGGCCATCCTCGACAAGGTCATTGCCCTGTCCACGGCCGACGAGTGCACTGCGGTACTGGCCGGGTCGTTGGCCGGCAACATCCGTTTCGCGCTGAACAACGTGTCCACCAGCGGCATCGTGGACAACACCGAGCTGGCCGTGACCGTGGCGTTCGGCAAGCGCGTGGGGACCGCTTCGATCAACGAGTTCGACGATGCGGCCCTGCAGCGTGTGGTCCGCCGTGCCGAAGACCTGGCCCGCCTGGCCCCGGAGAATCCGGAGTTCATGCCGGCCATCGGCAGGCAGACCTACCGCCCCAGCCCCACCTTCAGCGAGTCCACTGCGGCCATCGACCCGGCGTTCCGGGCCAAGGTCGCCGCGGACTCGATCGCCCCGTGCCGTGGCAACGGCCTGATTGCCGCCGGCTTCCTCGAGGACGGCCAGGGTTTTGTGGCCACCGCCAACAGCAACGGCAATTTCGGGTACCAGCGCACCACCAGCTTCGACTACACCTGCACCGTGCGTACTGAAGACGGGCGTGGCTCGGGCTGGGTCGGCCGCAACCTCAAGGATGCCGCCGATTTCCGCGCCGAGCAGGATGTACGCATCGCCATGCGCAAGGCCACCGAGTCGGCCGAAGCCAAGGCGCTGGAACCGGGCAAGTACACCGTCATCCTGGAACCGGCCGCGGCCGCCGGTCTGATCAGCTTCATGATGAACTTCTTCAGCGCGCGCTCGGCCGACGAAGGCCGCAGCTTCCTGTCGAAGAAGGGCGGCGGCAACAAGCTCGGCGAGCAGGTCTTCGACCCGCGCGTGAACATGTTCGCCGACCCGTGGCATGCCGAAGCCCCGGTCCTGCCGTGGGACAACGAAGGCATGCCGCGCGAGCGCATGGCCATCATCGAGAACGGTAAAATCGCCAACCTCGACTACTCGCGTTTCTGGGCCCAGAAGCAGGGCCAGACCGCCAAGGCGACGCCCGGCAACCTGCTGATGAGCGGCGGCACCAAATCCACCGCCGAGCTGGTGCGCGAAACCCAGCGCGGCATCCTGGTGACCCGCACCTGGTACATCCGCATGGTCGACCCGCAGACCGTGCTGCTGACCGGCCTCACCCGCGACGGCACCTTCTACATCGAGAACGGCCAGATCAAGCACCCGGTGAAGAACTTCCGCTTCAACGAATCGCCGGTGATCATGCTCAACAACATCGACGAGCTCGGCAAGCCGGTACGCGTGGCCGGTGACGAGTCCAGCTTCGTGATGATGATTCCGCCGATGCGTCTGCGCGATTTCACCTTCACCTCGCTGTCCGACGCGGTCTGATGGACCGTCGGGCCTGCCTGCGCTGGTTGGCCGCTGCCGCTTCGGCGGCGGCGCTGCCGACCTGGGCACAGGCAGGCCCGCGCAGTTCGCGCTACGACTTCTGGTTCACCCGGCTGCAGTACGACTCCGGCGACTGGGACGTGGACGCGCGGATGCCGTCCAACCTGATCACCTCGCTCATCGACTACACCTCGCTGCGCGTGGACCCGCAGGAGCACGTGGTGGCCCTGGCCGACCCGCGCATGCTGCAGGCGCCGTTCTGCTACCTGGCCGGACACACCCTGGTGGAGTTCAACGCCGCCGAGCGGCAGAACTTCGTGCGCTACGTGCGCAACGGGGGGTTCGTCTTCGTCGACGACTGCAACCATGACATCGACGGCCTGTTCGCCACCTCGTTCGAGGCCCAGATGGCACGGCTGTTCGGGACCAGGGCACTGCAGAAACTGCCCAACAGCCATGCGCTGTATCGCAGCTTTTTCCGCTTCCCCGACGGTCCCCCGGCCACCAGCTTCGAACTCAATGGCTGGGGTGACGACCTGGTGCACGACTACCTCAAGGGCATCGAGGTCGATGGCCGGCTGGGCGTGCTCTACAGCAACAAGGACTACGGCTGCGAATGGGACTACGACTGGCGCAACAAGCGGTTCCTGGCCGAGGACAACACCCGCTTCGGCGTCAACATCGTGATGTACGCCCTGAACAACTGACCGGCGTCGAGCCCCGCTCGACGGCAGCACACACCGGGCGCCGCCCGGCACCACAGAAGGCATGACGCGCATGAGTACCCCCGACCTCGACTCCCTGCTGCCCCGCCTGCAGACCCTGCGTGATGCGTTGGGCCAGGCCGTGGTCGGCCAGCACCAGGTGGTCGAGCAGCTGCTGATCGGCCTGCTGGCCGGCGGCCACTGCCTGCTCGAAGGCGCCCCCGGGCTGGGCAAGACCCTGCTGGTGCGCTCGCTCGGGCAGGCGCTGGAGCTGCAGTTCCGGCGCGTGCAGTTCACCCCCGACCTGATGCCCAGCGACATTCTGGGCACCGAACTGCTGGAGGAGGACCATGGCACCGGCCACCGCCATTTCCGCTTCCAGCCGGGCCCGGTGTTCACCAATCTGCTGCTGGCCGACGAACTCAACCGCACCCCGCCCAAGACCCAGGCCGCGCTGCTGGAGGCGATGCAGGAGCACACGGTGAGCCACGCCGGTACCACCCGCGCGCTGCCGCAGCCGTTCTTCGTGCTGGCTACCCAGAACCCGATCGAGCAGGCCGGCACCTACCCGTTGCCGGAGGCACAGCTGGACCGCTTCCTGCTGCATGTGCAGGTGGACTATCCCAGCGAGGACGAAGAACGGCGCATTCTCGAGCAGACCACCGGCGCGCCCGGGGCAGCCGTGCCGCAGGTGATGGATGCCGAGGCGGTGCTGGCGCTGCAGGCCGCGGTGCGCCAGGTGCACCTCAGCGCCGACGTGCTGGACTGGATCAACCGGCTGGTGCGCGCCAGCCGCCCGGGCGAGGGTGCGCCGGCGGCGATCAACCAGTGGGTGAAGTGGGGCGCCGGCCCGCGTGCAGGTCAGTCGCTGGTGCTGGCAGCCAAGGCACGGGCGCTGCTGCAGGGCCGCTTCGCCGCCACCCGCGAGGACGTGCAGGCGCTGGCTGCGCCGGTGATGCGCCACCGCCTGCTGCTCTCCTTTGCCGCCGAGGCCGAGCAGAAGCGTGCCGACGATGTCGTCGCCGCGCTGCTGCAGGCCGTGCCGTTCGCCGGCTGACGCGATGCGTGAGGCGCCTCCTCTGCAGCTGCCGCCAGACCTGCGTGCGCGGCTGCGCGCGTTGCGGCTGCAGCCGCGCCTGGCCAGCGGCAGCCGTGGCATCGGCCATCACGCCAGCCGCAGCCGGGGCAGCGGCCTGGAGTTCGCGCAGTACCGTGCCTATGAGCCCGGTGACGAACTGCGGCAGATCGACTGGAAGCTCTACGCGCGCTCGGACCGCTTCTTCGTGCGCGAATCCGAACGCGAAAGCCCGATCACCGTGTGGCTGCTGCTCGATGCCACCGCCTCGGCCAGCCAGTGTGACCAGGCACGCCCCGGCTACAGCCGCCTGCACCACATGCAGCTGCTTGCCGCCTGTCTGCTGCAGCTGGCCCTGCAGCAGGGCGATCACTTCGGCATGCTGGCCATCAATGGCGATGGCCTGCAACTGGTGCCGGCAGGCCAGGGCGCGCGCCAACGCGACCGCGTGCATCTGCAGCTGCAGGGCCTGAACGCTACCGGCGGCTGGCCCGACAGCGCGCGTTTACGCCCGCTGTGGGAGCGGGCGCGCGCGGGCGACCTGCTGCTTTACCTCGGCGATGGGTTTGACGAAGCCGCCATCACCCTGCTGCAGCAGCTGGCCAGCGCGCGCCGCGAGGTGGCGGTGCTGCAGGTGCTGGGTGCCGACGAGCGCGAATTTCCATTCACCACCGGCCATCGCTTCCGCGACCCGGAAACCGGTGAGGAACTGCTCGGCGACGGTGCCAGCCTGCGCGCGGATTACCTGCAGCGCTTCGCCCAGGCCCGCGCCGCGCTGCAGGCGCAGTTGCAGGCCAGTGGCATCGCCAGTGCCACCGCCTGGCTGGACCAGCCACCCGAGCTGGCACTGCGTGCCCTGCTCGAGCGCGGGGGCGGCCGATGAGCCTGCTGTTCCCGTTGGGTCTGCTGGCACTGGGCGCACTGCTGGTGCCGCTGCTGATCCACCTCGCGCGCCGCACGCCGTACACCCCGCTCGACTTCGCCGCCCTGCGCTGGCTGCGTGCCCGGCAGCGACCGCGCCAGCGCCCGCGTTTTGACGACTGGCCGTTGCTGCTGGTGCGCCTGATGCTGCTGGCCGCGCTGGCGCTGCTGCTGGCGCGCCCAGTGGTGAACGACGTTGCCTCAACCGACATGGCGTGGGCGGTGGTGGCACCCGGGCTGGATGCCCGCGCGCTGCGCGGCAGCGACACCACGCGCCACTGGCGCTGGCTGGCACCTGGCTTCCCTGCCGTTGAACAACCGCACGCCGCCCACGGCGTGCCGCTGCCGAGCCTGCTGCGCGAGCTGGATGCACGGCTGCCGGCCGGCACCCCCCTTACCGTGTACGTGCCCGATCCGTTGCCCGGCCTCGATGGCGAGCGTCTGCGCCTGTCCCGTGAGGTCCAGTGGCAGCCGGTAGCCACACCCCACCGCGCGCCCACCGACGCGCAGCGCCCCTTGCGGCTGCGCCTGCAGGAAGGGGCCAGCGCCGAGGCCGCGCATTGGCTGGCGGCGCTGCAACAGGCCTGGAGCGGGCAACCGCTGGCGCCGGTGCTGGCCGCCCCTGCGCTGCCCGCCCCCGGCGAGATCGGCGTGTGGGCCAGCAGCGCGGCACTGCCCGCGCCTTGGCAGGCGTGGCTGCAGGCCGGTGGCACGGTGCTGAGCGCCAGCCCCGCCCCCGCCGATGCGCAGGTGCTGCTGCGCGATGACGATGGTGCCCCCCTGCTGGTGCAGCAGCGCCACGGGCGCGGCCGGCAGGTGCATCTGCTCGGCGCCTGGGATGCGCGCACCCGCCCTGCCCTGCAGGCCCCCGAGCTGCCGCGTGTCCTGCAGCTGGCCCTGCAGGGCACGCCGGTAGCGCGGCTGGGCGATGCACAGGATCACCTCCCCGTCCGCGCAGCACTGCCGCGGCAGGCGGTCCCACCGCGTGAGCTGGCGCCCTGGCTGATCGGCCTGATCGCGCTGCTGTTCGCGCTCGAGCGCTGGCTGGCCAGTGCGCCGCAGCGCAGGCGGCCGGTATGAGCATGGCGTCGCTGCAGCGTGCCTGGCAGCGCGCCCGCCGGCGCCGCGCCGCCATTGATCTGGCGTTTGGTCTGCCGTGGGCGCTGCTGCTGACCGCCTTGGCCGCGCGCCTGGCAGGTGTCGATGCCGCGTGGCTGTTGCTCACAGCGAGCGTGCTGACAGCCGCCGCGGTGGCCACGGCGCGGGCGCGCCAGCTGGACCGCCGCTGGCTGCAGCGCCAGCTCGACGCCAGCGGCCACAGCCAGGACAGCGCCGACCTGCTGTTCGCCGACGAGCGCGGCCTCAATCCGCTGCAGCGGCGGCAGCGCACCTTCGTGCTCGCCGCGCTGTACCCGGCGCTGCCGGCGCTGGCCCCACGCTGGCCATGGCGGCGTCTGCTCGCCAGTACGGTGGTGGCAGGTGGCACACTGCTGCTGGTGGCCTTCTGGCCGCCGTCGCGCGACCCTGCCCGCGCTGCGTCGCCCGCGGCATCGGCAACCACCGCAACAGCGCCCCTGCAGCTGCAGTCCACCCAGCTGCGGATCATCCCGCCGCCCTACACCGGCCAGACAGCGCAGCGGCAGAACAGTCTGGATGCCAAGGTCGCTGCCGACAGCGAGCTGCACTGGTCGCTGCGCTTCAACCATGCCCCGCAGCAGGCATGGCTGCAGTTCCACGACGGCCGTCAGCTGCCCCTGCGTGAAGCCGACGGTGCGTGGGTCGCGCAGGACGCCGCCACGGCGTCGGCACTGTATCGCGTGGTCACCGAGCCGGCACTGGCACAGACGCGCCTGCACCGGCTGGAGGTGGTGCCCGACAGGCCCCCCAGCGTGCGTGTGATCGAACCGGCCGGCACGCTGATCCTCGCCACGCCAGGCCAGCAGCGCTGGGCATTGCGCTTCGAAGCCAGCGACGACCATGCAGTAGCCGCCCAGGCCACATTGTCGATCACGGTCACCCAGGGCAGCGGCGAGAACATCAGTTTTGTCCGCCGCAGCGTTACCCTGACCGGCAGCGGCAGCGGCACCACCCGGCGCTTCGCGCATACCGTGGATCTGGCCGCAGCCGGTGCACAGCCGGGCAACGATGTGATCGCCCAGCTTGAAGTGCGCGACAACCATGCGCCCGTCCCGCAGGTCGGCCGCAGCAACAGTGTCATCCTGCGCCTGCCCAGCACCGAAGCGGTGCTCGGCGCCGAACTGGAGGGTCGCATCAAGAAGGCGATGCCGGCCTATTTCCGCAGCCAGCGCCAGATCATCATCGACGCCGAAGCGCTGCTCGCCCAGCAGTCGCGGCTGGATGCCGGGACCTTCGTCAAACGCAGTGATGCGATCGGTGTCGACCAGCGCATCCTGCGCCTGCGCTATGGGCAGTTCCTCGGCGAAGAAAGCGAAGGCGCGCCCCGGCCGCCGCCCACCGACGACCTGCCCACCAGCGACGTGCCGACCAACGACGCGCCCACCACACACGAAGACCATGACGGCCATGATGGCCACCCCCATGACAGCCAGGCCGGCGCCCACGATGACCATGGGCACGCGCATGGCAGTGCTGGCGGTGACGCGGCGCCGGTGTTCGGCAGCGCGACCGACGTGCTTGCCGAGTACGGCCACACCCACGACCATGCCGAGGCCGCGACCCTGCTCGACCCGCAGACCCGTGCCACGCTGAAGGCCGCGCTGGACCAGATGTGGTCGGCGGAAGGCGAGCTTCGCCAGGGTCGCCCCCGCGAAGCACTGCCGTATGCGAACCGGGCGCTGGCCTTCATCAAGCAGGTGCAGCAGGCCGAACGCATCTACCTCGCCCGGGTCGGGCCCGAGCTGCCGCCGATCGACGAAAGCCGGCGGCTGGGGGGCGAGCGCAACGGTCTGGACAGCCGTGTGCTTACGCTGGCGCCGCGCCGCGCGCCGGACCCGGCCATCGTGGAGGCGTGGCAGCGGCTGGGCGACAGCGGCGGTGAAACGGATCTGGATACGCTGGCGGCGTGGCAGCAGCGCAATGCCGACCATCTGCCTGACGCCCTCGATCTGGCCGCGGCCATCGAACAGCTGCGCCTGACCCCTGACTGCAACGACTGCCGCACGCGCCTGCGTGCGCAGTTGTGGCGCGCGCTGCAGCGTCCCCTGCCGCAGGCGCTGCGGCGGCAGGCCAGCGATGGGATGGGTCAGCGCTATCTCGATGCACTGGAAGCCCGCCCATGACCCTGCCCGCGCTCAATCTCTGGATGGCCGCCGCGCTGCTGCTGGCAGTGCTGCTGGCCAGCGCGCGGCAGCTGCGTGCTCCCCGCCGCCCGCTGCCGCGGCTGCTGGCGGTCGTCCTGCTGCAGGCGGTCGCTGCGGCGCTGCTGTACGCCACCCTGTTGCCGCCGCAGGTTCCGGTGCAGGCGCATGGCCGGCTCGTGCTGGGCGCCGACGCTGGCGCGGCTGGGGCATTGCCCTTCAGCGACGCTCCGCCCCTGCTGCTGCCCGAGGCCGGGGATGTGCCCGGCGGCATCCGCGTACCCGACCTGGCCACTGCGCTGCGGCAGCACCCCGCCGCCGCGCTCACCCTCGTCGGCGCGGGCCTGACCGCGCGCGACCGTGACACCCCGTTGCGGGTGCCACTGCACTGGCAACCCAGCCCGCAGCCGCGCGGCTGGAGTGCGCTGCAACCGCCGCCAGCGGCAGCGCCCGGGGCGCGTTTCGAGCTGCAGGCCCGCGCCCACGGTGTTGCCCATGGCAAGGCTGAACTGCTCGATCCTGCCGATGCCGTGGTGGACCGCGCGGCTCTGGCCAGCGATGGGCGCGTGCAGCTCAGCGGGGTCGCGCGTGCTGCCGGCCGCAGCGTGTTCCGGCTGCGCCTGCTCGATGGCAACGGCGAGGTGGTGGAGACGGTGCCGGTGCCGCAGCAGACGGTGACCGGTGCGCCACTGCGCATGCGCGTGCGCGCCGGTGCGCCCGGTGCCGAATTGAAATACCTGCGCCGCTGGGCGACCGACACCGGCATCATGACCCAGGTCCAGTCCGACGCCGGTGCCGGTCTGAGCCTGGGCGATGGCAACGTCGCCATCGATGCTGCCACGCTGGCACGCACCGACCTGCTGGTACTCGACGAACGCAGCCTGGCCGCCTTGGGCGGCGGCCAGCTTGCCGCGCTGCGCGGTGCGCTGCAGGCCGGTCTGGGTGTGCTGGTGCGCAGTACCGGCGCGCCCGCGCCCGCCGCACGCCAGCGTCTGGCGCAGCTCGGCCTGCCGGTCCAAGGTGATGGCAGCAGCGCCAGCGTGCAGCTGCGCGACGGTGGCGACGGCCCGATGCTGCAGGCCCGGCGTGGCCCGCTGGCGGCCGCCACCCTGCCCACGGCCGACGGGCGGGAAGCCGATCGCTACTCGCACGATGCCGCGCTGCCGGCATTGGAGCAGCTGGCACTGCGCGCAACGTCGGGCCATGCACTGCTGCACGGTGCGCAGGGCGAGGCCATCGGTGGCTGGCAGGCCGTGGGTCAGGGCCGCGTCGGGCTGCTGCCGCTCACCGATACCTGGCGTTGGGTGCTGGCCGGCCGTGATGACCGCCATGGCGAACTCTGGAGCCATATCGTCAGCGTGCTGGCCCGTGCCCAGCCTCGCACCGACCCGTTGTGGTCGCCGCAGCCGCTGGCGTGGGCCGGGCAACGGCAGCTGTTGTGCGGGGTGGAAGATGCGCTGTCACAGCAGGGCACCCCCTTGCTGGTGGACCCCGCCTCCGGCCCGCAGCGCTGCGCTGCCTGGTGGCCGCGCGAGGCCGGCTGGCAGCCTCTGCAGCTGGGTGAGCAGACCCTGTGGCGGTATGTCTTCGACCCTGCCAGCGCGCACGCACTGCATCATGCGGTGATGGCCGAGGCCACCGCGCAGCGCGTGGCCGACAGCGGCATGGACAGTGCCGTGCCGACGCAGACCGCGCCAGGCTCACGCTGGCCCTGGTGGGTTGCCCTGCTGCTCACGCTCACATTGCTGTGGTGGTTGGAGCGGCGCCGCCGGTCGCTGTGAAGCAGACCTGCTTCGCGCGGCGAGCCGACCGTGGGGTCGGCTCTACCGCTCCGGTAGGTGACGACCGTTGGTCGTCACGCTGTTGCCTCGACGCGTGGCCCTGCCGCGCTCGCGCGCGGCGAGCCGACCGTGGGGTCGGCTCTACCACTCCGGTAGGTGACGACCGTTGGTCGTCACGCTGTTGCCTCGACGCATGGCCCTGCCGCGCTCACGCGCGGCGAGCCGACCGTGGGGTCGGCTCTACCGCTCCGGTAGGTGACGACCGTTGGTCGTCACGCTGTTGCCTCGGGGCGTGGCCCTGCCGTCAGCGTTCGCAGTCCTGCTCGCAGAACTGCTCGGCGCGCTGCTGCTGTTCGTCGCTGAGCGCCGGCGGCGGCCGGGCAACGGCTGACTGGATCTGGTCGCGGCCCCCGGTCAGCGAGTGCAGGCCCTGCAGGCCCTTCATCAGACCATAGTTGATGCCCATCATCAGGTAGCCGCCGCTCATGCCCGCCTGCTCCGGGCTCGGCGGCTCGCTCCACGACCGGCTGAATCGGTTGTCCTCGATCTTCACCGGGTTCTTGAAACGGTACAGATCCACTACCTCCTCATCCGGGTTCAACGCGCGCACCTCGCCCAAGGTCTGCACCTGCTCGCTGCTGCGCGCAGGCGTCGCCGGCACGGGCGCGTCCTCGCCCGTGACCTGCTGCGCCTGCACCGCGCCGGTCAGCAGCATCGCTGCCAGCGCGGCGTATCGTCCTGCCCCGGATGCCACCACGGCCCGTCCTGGTTGTGAGCACATTCGCCACCAGCATACGGATGAAGGCTTCAGATTTCGTTGTGCGTGTCTCACCCGTTGAGACACCGTTATGCTTCCATGCCCGCCTCCGGTCGACACTGCGCGCATGGCTTTTTCCCTCGCTCCCCGTACTGAAGCCAGCGAACGGGCGCTGGCCACCCGCGATGGCCTGCCCGCGCGCGATGGCGCCCTGCTCAGTGCGCGCCTGCAGCGCCGCTACCACGACCGCATCACCGGCAGCTTTGCCATCCCCGGCCGCGAGGGCCGGTACGCGCCGATTCCCGAAAGCGTGCCGGCGGCGCTGGTCGCTGCACTCAGGGCACGCGGCATCGAACAGCTCTACAGCCATCAGGCCGAGGCCTGGGAGGCCAGCCAGCGCGGCGAGCACGTGGCCATCGTCACCCCCACGGCCAGTGGCAAGTCGCTGTGCTACACCCTGCCGGTGGTCAGCGCGGCGATGAAGGACAACGCCAAGGCGCTGTACCTGTTCCCGACCAAGGCGCTGGCCCAGGACCAGGTGGCCGAGCTGCTGGAGCTCAACCGCGCCGGCGACCTCGGAGTGAAAGCCTTCACGTTCGACGGCGACACGCCCGGCGATGCGCGCCAGGCCATCCGCCTGCATGGCGACATCGTGGTTTCCAACCCCGACATGCTGCACCAGGCGATCCTGCCGCATCACACCAAGTGGGCGCAGTTCTTCGAAAACCTGCGCTATGTGGTCATCGATGAGGTGCACACCTACCGCGGCGTGTTCGGCAGCCACGTCACCAACGTGCTGCGCCGTCTCAAGCGCATCTGTGCCTTCTACGGCGTGCAACCGCAGTTCATCCTGTGCTCGGCCACCATCGGCAATCCGCAGGCCCATGCCGAGGCGCTGATCGAAGCGCCGGTCAGTGCCATCACAGAGTCCGGCGCGCCCAGCGGCCCCAAGCAGGTGCTGCTGTGGAACCCGCCGGTGGTCAACCAGGACCTGGGCCTGCGTGCGTCGGCGCGCTCGCAGAGCAACCGCATCGCACGCATCGCCATCAAGTCCGGCCTGAAGACGCTGGTGTTCGCCCAGACCCGGCTGATGGTGGAAGTGCTGACCAAGTATCTGAAGGACATCTTCGACCACGACCCGCGCAAGCCGTCGCGCATCCGCGCGTACCGTGGCGGCTACCTGCCCACCGAGCGGCGCGAGACCGAGCGCGCGATGCGTGCCGGCAGCATCGACGGCATCGTCAGTACCTCGGCACTGGAGCTGGGCGTGGACATCGGCAGCCTGGACGTGGTGATCCTCAATGGCTACCCCGGCAGCGTGGCGGCCACCTGGCAACGCTTCGGCCGCGCCGGCCGCCGCCAGCAGCCTGCACTGGGAGTGATGGTGGCCAGCTCGCAGCCGCTGGACCAGTACGTGGTGCGCCATCCGGACTTCTTTGCCGAGGCCTCGCCCGAGCATGCACGCACCGCACCGGACCAGCCGCTGATCCTGTTCGACCACATCCGCTGCGCCGCCTTTGAGCTGCCGTTCCTGGTCGGCGATGCGTTCGGCCCGGTCGACCCGGAGGTGTTCCTCGAGGCCCTGGCCGAAACCGAGGTCGTGCATCGCGAGGGCGAGCGCTGGGAATGGATCGCCGACAGCTACCCCGCCAATGCCGTGAGCCTGCGCTCGGTGGCCGATGGCAACTTCGTCGTGGTCGACCGCAGCGACGGCAAGCAGCAGATCATTGCCGAGGTGGACTATTCCGCCGCCGCGCTCACCCTGTACGAGGGCGCCATCCACATGGTGCAGTCCACCCCCTACCAGGTCGAGAAGCTGGACTGGGAGGGACGCAAGGCCTACGTCACGCGTACGCACGTGGACTACTACACCGACAGCATCGACTTCACCAAGCTCAAGGTGCTGGACCGCTTCGATGGTGGCGTGGCCGGCCGCGGCGATTCGCACCACGGTGAGGTACACGTGGTGCGCCGTGTGGCCGGTTACAAGAAGATCCGCTACTACACCCACGAAAACATCGGCTACGGCCCGGTCAACCTGCCCGACCAGGAGCTGCACACCACCTCGGTGTGGTGGCAGCTGCCGCAGGCGCTGCTGCTGCGCGCGTTTGCCAGCAAGCAGGACGCGCTGGACGGCTTCCTGGGCGCGGCTTACGCGCTGCACATCGTCGCTACCGTGGCAGTGATGGCCGACGCGCGCGACCTGCAGAAGGCAGTGGGTAACGGCGATGGCGCCTGGTTCGCCATTACCGACCAGAGCGGCCGTGGCCAGCTGCGCGGCGAAGAGGGCGACCCCGGCGCGGTGGAGCTGCTGCAGCAGTTCGTGCCCACGGTGTACCTGTATGACAACTTCCCCGGCGGCGTGGGCCTGAGCGAGCCGTTGTGGCAGCGCCAGGCCGAGCTGGTGATGCGCGCGCGCGAACTGGTGCAGCGCTGCGACTGCCGTGCCGGCTGCCCCGCCTGCGTGGGCCCGGTACTGGCGGCGCAGGAAGAGGACGAAACCTCGCCGCGCGCACTGGCACTGCGCGTGCTGGACCTGTTCGACGCCGAGGCCTGCCAGCATGTCGCCGACGTGGCGGTGGACGTCGCCGAGCCGATGGAGCTGCTGGCGCCGTGAGCGTAAGCCTGGGCAAGCTGCGCCTGCTGCGACGCCAGGCCGGCGACGCCAAAGCCGCCGCGCCGGCAGCGCCTGCGCCGGTTGCCGCTGCCGAGGCGCCAGCGGCACCCCCGCTGCCGGCGGCCGCCAACGATGCGCGCCAGCCTGCAGCCGCGCGTTCGGTGTTCGCCTGGGTCGAGCAGGAGATCCGGCACAAGCCCAGCACGCCGGCAGCGCCGCGCGCGGTGGCCGATGCGACCAGCCTGCGCCGCCTGCTCGGCGTGCGCGGGCGGCGCCCGGAGTTGGCGGTCAGTGTGGCTGCTCCGCGCGTGCTGGATCGCGTCCTGCCGGGCGAAGAGATCGCCAACGGCCTGCGCCTGATCGAATCCTTCGTTCCCGGCACGGTGCCACCGGCGCCGTTGTCGCTGGCGTTTGCCCGGCGCGAGGGCGAATACGCCGGCGTGCACGACCTGCTGTTCTTCGACACCGAAACCACCGGGCTGGCCGGCGGCACCGGCACCCGCGCCTTCATGATCGGCGCCGCCGACTGGCACCTGCACCCGCAGCAGGGCGGGGGCCTGCGCATCCGCCAGCTGCTGATGACCACCATGGCCGCCGAAAGCACGATGCTGGCCACGTTCGCCAGCTGGCTGCGACCGGCCACGATCTTCTGCAGCTACAACGGCCGCAGCTATGACGCGCCGCTGCTGAAGACCCGCTACCGGTTGGCACGGCAGGGTGATCCCATCACCGCACTGGACCACGTGGACCTGCTGCACCCTACGCGGCGCCGCTATCGGGGCAACTGGGAAAACTGCCGGCTGGCCACCATCGAACGCCAACTGTTGAAGGTGGTGCGCGAGGATGACCTGCCCGGCTCCGAAGCCCCCAGCGCCTGGCTGCGTTACCTGCGCGGCGGCGACGCAGTGAATCTGCGCCGCGTAGCCGACCACAACCACCAGGACGTGGTGACGCTGGCGCTGCTGCTGCAACGGCTGGTACGCGAAGAACAGCGCGAACGCGAAACCCTGCAACTCTCCGAAGCCTGAGCATCGCCGGGTAGGTGACGACCGTTGGTCGTCACGCTCCAGCAGCGCGGCCGTGCCCTGCGGCTGCGCGGCACAAACAACAGCAACGGCGTGACGACCAACGGTCGTCACCTACCGGCTTTCCCGCGTGGTGCAGCTTCGGGCAGGTGACGACCGTTGGTCGTCACGCTCCACCTAGTTGCAGCCGGCGCGTTCGATCACATTGTTGGCATCCACATTCACCGTCAGCCGGTCTTCGCGGAAATCCATGGTCACCGCCATGCCGGGCTTCACCACACGCGCGCTCTTGGCACCCGCCTCACGCACCGCCTGATCAATCACGGCCTGGCTGGCGGTCTTGCCCACCAACGCCTGCAGCACCTGTGGGTTGCACTGCGGCACTGTCGCCTCATTCGACGCAGCCCCATCGCCCGTTGCCGGTGAGGTGGTGCTGCACGCTGCCAGCGGGGCAAGCAGAACAAGAAGCCAGAGACGGTTGCGCATGCGGGATGCTCCTGAAGAAAGAGAGAGGGTCACTACCGTCGCAGTGTTGCTCAACGCCGTAAATGACGGGTGAATGCCCCTCAACGCCCGCGCGGTACCAGACGCTGGCCCGCACATTCCAGAAGCTCGCGTGAGGCATGCAGCAGGCCGTCCACTGCGAAATCATCCAGCCACGGTGACGGCTCACCGTCCTGCCGGCTGGCATGCGCCGCATGCAGCAGCTGCAGCACTACGCCGGCACCGTGCAGGCAGCGGCTGACCTGCGCCAGCTGCAACGTGCGCGCAGGCGAGAGCTGAGTTTCGGTCCACGGGGTGCCGTCGGCACAGCAGCCATCGCGCAACGCGTGCAGGGTCGGGTGGGCCAAAGGGGGAATGCCGTGCGGGGGAGAAAAACCTGCCATGTGTCTGACCGCCAGTTTCGGGCCACCCTGCAGCGGCAGGGTGGCAGACGATGCGGGTTGGCATACCGGTCAATCACTGCGAACGGCGCACGAATAAGCCGGCGGACCCGAAGATCCCCCGCACCGCCTGCCATAGCAGAACGGCTCGTCGTTCTTCGATACATGCAATGTATCGAAATCCGTAAGTAGTGATTGATTCGAGATGCCAATCCCGGCCGGCACATGGGGCGCCGGCACCTTCATCATTGCCATGCGTTCGTCGCGCTGCATGCCTTGAATCCCCCTTGTGCGCAGGCAACCGGCTTTCTGTGAGGGTGCGCACAGCAGGGTGGTGCCAAGGCGCACAAACGCCGCAGCGCAGACTACAACGTGTTGGAATCCGCGACAGCGACGACGCGCTGGCTGCGACAGCGTGCGCGTTGCCGGCATTGCTGCTGCCTGCACCGCCAGCGCATCAATCATCATTAACTGATTGAAGCACGCGCGGCCAGCCGCTAGTGTCGAGCGCCTTACTTCATCCAGGCAGGCGAACCATGGTTGAGCGCGTACAACGCTTGAGCAACGCGATGATGTCCATACCGGGCGTGCGCACCGCGTCGGTGAACAAGCACGACGTGTCGGAGCTGACCATCAGCGATCTGTCGCTGCCGCCCTACGCCGACCTGCCATTGGCAGTGCTGCGACGGAGCGAAGGCGGCCTGCCGTGTGAGCTGCTGATCGCCATCGAGTTCGAGCTCGATGGCGGAACCGCCGGGTTGCTGGCGCTGGAGTTTCTCTCGTGGTGGGTGCGTGATGCAGCGCGCGGCGGCGCCCCGATGCAGCTGCGCAGCCTGGCGCTGCCACCGCTGGAGCAACAGTTCGGGCAGACCCTGCGGTTCCAGATCGACTGGTTCCACACCGACCCCGAGCAGGACATCGAGCGGCTGCTCACCGCCGTGGACGCGCTGGCAGCGGACCTGGAAGCCAGCCTGGAGCACTACGCCATCGAGCGCCAGATAAAGGCCGGCGCAGCACGTGCCGCGCATACCACCGACACGCGCTTTCTCACCCGCCTGCGCGGCCTGTTCGCCGGCTGACGGCCGCGCCGTGCTTCTGTAGCGCCGGGCTCTGCCCGGCGAGCGCGCAGCGCGGCGGGTCTGCCGTGGGCTGGCCGAAGAGCAGCCGACCGTGGGGTCGGCTCTACCGGTGCTGGCGTGACGACCAACGGTCGTCACCTACCGGCGGCGTCGGCAGGCCTTCGTAGCGCCGGGCTCTGCCCGGCGAGCGCACAGCGCGGCGGGTCTGCTGCGCGCTGGGCGAAGAGCAGCCGACCATGGGGTCGGCTCT
>JAAIGF010315949.1_pt1 | contig 28365 bp, 29 predicted proteins | sample 6487441 | NCBI WGS metagenome assembly JAAIGF01 (sample SAMN13974129, study PRJNA590717) | phyllosphere metagenome | biome: pepper field; feature: multiple bacterial spot infested pepper fields; material: pepper leaves; isolation source: leaves from pepper fields | host: Capsicum annuum ... | reverse complement strand
GACATCGGCGGACACTGCCAACTGCCGCAAAGAGCCGGACAAGGACATTCGGCGACTGATCGGCACCTTGCCTGAAAGCGGACACCGCCAACCGCCGCTTTGAGTCAGGAGCGGAAACGTCCGCCCCGCTCGATCTGCCAAGAGCTAGTCCACGAAGCTGGTGTGTTAAGCCATCGCCGGAAGCCGGGACAGGTGCTTATCGAGCGTGACTGGATACTCTCGCACCCTGACGCCGGTGGCGTTGTAGACCGCATTCGCGATCGCCGCACCGACGCCACACAGACCAAGTTCCCCCACACCCTTCGCCTTCATCGGCGAGGACTTGTCGTCCACCTCGTCTAGGAAGATCACATCTTGATGCGGAATGTCGGCGTGGACCGGCACTTCGTATCCGGCCAGGTCGTGGTTGACAAAGAAACCGCGCCGCTTGTCGACGGCCAGTTCTTCCATCAGGGCCGCGCCCGCCCCCATTGTCATAGCCCCGATCACCTGACTTCGCGCGGTTTTCGGGTTGAGGATGCGTCCGGCGGCGCAGACGGCGAGCATGCGACGTATGCGGGTCTCGCCGGTGTAGGCGTCAACCGCAACCTCAACGAAATGCCCGGCGAAGGTGGACTGCTGATACTGTTTGTCGAGATCGCCGTATTCGATGAAGTCCTCGGCGACCAGGGTGCTGTCCGCCGCTGCAGACCCCAACGGGGCGTTGCGCCGGCCTGAACGGACCCGGCCGTCGGCGAATGCCGCGTCGGCGGGGTAGCCGAGCCTTTCGATCACCTGCTCGCGCAGTTTCATGCAAGCCGCATAGACACCGGAGGTGGCGTTATTGGCGCCCCACTGGCCACCGGATCCCGCCGCGGCGGGGAAGTCTGAATCGCCGAGGCGCACGATGACCTTGTCGATAGAGACGCCCATCGTCTCTGCAGCGGTCTGCGCCAGGATGGTGTAGGTCCCGGTTCCGATATCGGTCATGTCGGTCTCGACAACGATGACGCCTTCCGCATTCAGCCTCACCCGCGCCGCCGACTTCATCAACAGGTTGTTGCGGAAACCCGCCGCCACGCCGAACCCGATCAAATAGTCGCCATCCCTTACTGCGCCCGGCGTCGCGTTGCGCCGCGACCAGCCGAACCTCTCCGCACCCGTGCGCAGGCACTCCACAAACTGACGGCTTGAGAAGGGTCGCTCAGGCTTCTCGGGATCGACCTGGGTGTCGTTGAGGATGCGAAACTCGACCGGATCCATGCTGAGGGCTTCCGCCATCTCGTCCATGGCGATCTCCAGCGCCATCAGGCCGGGCGCTTCCCCCGGAGCCCGCATGGCGTTGCCTTCGGGCAGGTCCAGGGTCGCCAGCCTCATGGCCGTCATCCGATTGGCTCCGGCATACAGCAGCTTGGTCTGGGCGGCGGCGGTCTCGAGCTGACCGCCCTCCAGATCTCCGGACCAACTCTGGTGGCCGATGGCGGTGATACGACCGTCACGCTCCGCGCCGATGCGGATACGCTGGATCGTGGCCGGACGGTGGGTCGTGTTGTTAATCATCAACGGCCGCTGCAGAGCGACCTTGACCGGCCGGCCGTCGACCGCCCGCGATCCCAGGGCCGCCATCACCGCGTCCGCGCGGACGAACAGCTTTCCGCCGAAGCCGCCGCCGATATAGGGAGAATCCAGCCGCACATTCTCCGGCTCGAGCCCGAAGGTCTTGGCGATGTCGCCGTTGGACCAGGCGATCATCTGGTTGGACGTCCACAGGGTAAGCTTGTCCCCGACCCAGGACGCAGTGGTCGCATGCGGCTCCATCATCGCATGGCTGTGGTCAGGGGTCGTATAGGTCTGATCCAGGGTTACGGGGGCCGCCGCCAAGGCGCTGTCGAAATCCCCGTAGGCTGAATCCGGCGCGCTGCTCGGGTCCTCCGCCTTGGGTTTGATCGCGCTGTCCTTGGCCGCCGCAAGATCGAAGGCGCCGGCCGTCGCGGCGTAGTCGACCTGGACGAGTTGCGCTGCGGACCGCGCCTGTTCGAAGGACTCAGCGACCACGACGGCGATCGCCTGGTGGTAATGTTGGATCTCGGGGCCGCCCAGCAGTTTGGCGGTGTTGTACTGACCCTTGCCGACCTCGCCCGCGTTCTCGGCCGTGACGACGGCGAGCACGCCGGGCGCGGACCGGGCGCGGTCGGTGCTCAATCTGCGGATCCGGCCCTTGGCGATGGCGCTGCCGAGCACATAGCCATAGGCGGCGTTCGGCGCGACGTCGTGGCGCTCATAGGCGTAGTGCGCGCCGCCGGTCGTCTTCAGCGGTCCGTCGACGCGATCGAGCGGTTGGCCGACGACCTTCATCTGATCGATGGGGTTCTGGACTGCGGGGGTGTCAAACTTCATCGGCTCATCTCCTCGCGTCGCTGAGCGCGGCGGCCAGGGTGCGTTCGGCCAGTGTCACCTTGAACTGGTTCTCTTCGGTCGCCTGAGCGTCTGCCAGGGCCAGGTCGGCGACCGCCTTGGCGCCGTGCGGCAGGGCGGCTTCGGCGGCCTCGACGCGCCAGGGTTTGTGGGCAGTCCGCCGAACGCCACTCGTCCCGTGCTGTCGGACTGGACCACCGTCGCCACCGACACCAAGGCGAAGGCATAGGAGGCTCGGTCGCGAACCTTGCGGTAGACATGGGTTCCGCCGAGCGGCCTCGGCAGGGTGACCGCCGTGATCAGGTCGCCCGGCGGCAGGGTCGTATCGATGTGCGGCTGATCACCGGGAAGTCTATGGAAGTCGGCGATAGGAATGACCTTGGTCTCGCCCGCCGCCGAAACGGTCTCGACTTGGGCGTCGAGTACGCGCATGGCGACCGCCATGTCGCTGGGATGGGTCGCGATGCAGCTGTCGCTGACGCCAATCACCGCCAACTGCCGACTGAACCCGCCGATGGCCGAGCAGCCCGAGCCGGGCTTGCGTTTGTTGCAGGCCTGGTTGGTGTCGTAGAAATAAGGGCACCGCGTGCGCTGAAGCAGGTTGCCGGCGGTCGTCGCGCGATTCCGGAGCTGGCCCGATGCGCCGGCGACGATGGCGCGGCTGAGCACGCCGTAGTCGCGACGCACGCGGCTGTCGGACGCGAGGTCCGTGTTGGTGACCAGGGCGCCGATGCGCAGGCCGCCCTCGTCGGTCTCCTCGATCGTGTCGAGGCCGAGCGGGCCCACGTCGATCAGATGCGCCGGCGTCTCGATCTCCAACTTCATCAGGTCGAGCAGATTGGTGCCGCCGGCGATGAATTTGGCGCCGGGTTTGGCCCGCGCGGCCGCTGCGGCGGCGGCTGGGTTCGAGACGCGCTCGTAGGTGAACGGCCTCATGCGCGCCCCCCCGCGACTTCGGCCATGGCCTCGGCGATGTTGGAATAGGCGCCGCAACGACAGATATTGCCGCTCATCCGCTCTCGAATCTCTTCGTTCGTCGCCTGAGGTCGGGCGGTCAGATTGCCGGTGACGTGGCTGGGAACGCCGGCCCGGATTTCATCCAGCACCGCGACGGCGGAGCAGATCTGACCGGGCGTGCAGTAGCCGCACTGGTAGCCGTCGTGTTTGATGAAAGCCGCCTGCATCGGGTGCAGGGCGTCGGCCTGACCCAAGCCCTCGATGGTGGTGACCTCCGCGCCTTCGTTCATCACAGCCAAGCTGAGGCAGGCGTTGATGCGTTGCCCGTCGACGATGACCGTGCAGGCGCCGCACTGGCCGTGATCGCAGCCCTTCTTAGTCCCCGTCAGATGAAGATGCTCGCGCAGCAGATCGAGCAGGGTGGTGCGGGTGTCGACCTCCAGGCTTCGGCGCACGCCGTTGACCTGAAGCGCGACGCCGATCCGGCTCGGTTCCGGCTCGGGAAGCGGCGTCTGGGCCTCCGCGGGGGATACGGCTGTCAGGGCCGCGGTCGCCGACCCCGCCATCAGCACGCCCCGACGAGACAGTTCGATGTCGCCAACCATGCGGCCCTCCGTGATCGTCCGCCGAGCGCCGACCGAGGCATGTCGGAAGCCGGCGGCGTCTCAATGCTGCAAAGTATCACAACACGGCAGAGCTGGCGGTGTTCCGACTTTGCCCGGTATCCGCACGCCCCTACGAACACGGCTCATCAATAGGGAAGACGCGCTATTCTTGCGAATAGCAATCAGATGCAAAGACGACCTCAGTTGGCGTGCTCGCCGCCCTCGCTCGACGCGAGCGAACGCACCTCCAGATGCGTAACTTGCCGGATCGAACGTGCGGGTCGCAGATCTCCCTCCACGACGATCTGGAACGGGCCAGCTTCGCCTTCGAGCGGCCGTCCATCCGCGCGGTCCGCCAGAATGATGCGGTTGGGGCGGGTGCCCGGGTCCGCCTCCGCCAGGCCGTAAGCGACCTGATAGCCGTCTCGGGCGGTCGCGAGGATCACCGCGGCGAGAGCCGGTCCACGAAGCTCCCGACCGGTCGGGGCGCCGACAGCCTTCAGGACGTCCTGCAACAGCGGGCCCTCGTAGACTTGGGTGACGCCATGAGCGTCGAACGAGAGCGTCATCCGCGGCAGGGCGTGCACCGCTTCGGCTGACAGATCCATCCGCTGGCCCTCGAGGCCGGTGAGAGCGACGGACTGGGCGGCGGCGGGTGCCGCGCAAGCGAGAGCGGCGAAGGCGAAGGAAAGGGCAAGGGCGCGCATGGGACTCAAGGGCTGGAAGGTGAAGCGGCAAGATCGGTCGGGGCGTTGACGTTGCGGCCATCATATCCGGTCAGACGGACCGACGCCGCTGCCAATGCGTCCAGCACGGTCCGGATGGCGGGATGAGCGCGCCCGGCCAGCGCTGTTTCCAGCGCGCGGCGGCCGCCGGCGACCGGCCACAGGGACACTAGGGGCTCCAGGCCGAATTGCGTTTCACCCACGGCGGCCGGGGCGCCGTCCTCGATAGCCCGTACGAGCATCCGATACTGGGCTGCTTTGAGCGTCGGCGCATCGCAGGGCGCGACCGCGAGCCAGTCAAAGCCTGCCTCAGAAGCCCAGAGTATCCCGCGCCGGATGCCGGCCAACGGTCCTTCGGGGTCCTCCGATGCGTCGAACAGGCGGGTTAGCCCGAGGGTCGCGACATGGGAGTCCGCGCCCGACCCCAGCCGGACCGACACAGCGACGGTCTCGCAGACAGCCTGGAGGGCTGCGAGGGGCGTGTCCATCAAGACACCGGCGCCGAAGGGGGCGACCGCCTTCTCCGACCCGAACCGGCTCGATCGGCCCCCGGCCAGCAACAGGCCCGCAAACCTCATGCGCGAATCCGTTCGGGATGAGAGAAAATTTCGAACCCATCCGCGCGGGCGACGGCGACCAGGGTGATGCCGGCCTCTTCGGCCGTGCGGATCGCCAGGGCGGTGGGGGCGGACACGGCGCACACGATCGGCGCGCCGAGGACGGCCGTCTTCTGCACCATCTCGACCGACACCCGGCTGGTCAGGAGGACCACGCCCTCCGCCGCATCGACCGCGCTGGCCCGGGCCCGCGCGCCGATCAGCTTGTCCAGCGCATTGTGTCGACCGACGTCCTCACGGACGGCCAGCAAGTCCGACCTCGGGGTCCAGAAACCCGCCGCGTGCATCGCCCGCGTTTCCCGTCCGAGCGGCTGGGCGTCCGAAAGAGCGGACATGGCGGCCAGGAGCGCGTCCGGGTCGACGCGCATCGCTTCGCCCGCGACGAGACGCGGTGACCGGACGGCCTCAGCCAGACTGTCGACGCCACACAGGCCGCAACCGGTCGGACCGGCGAGGCGACGACGGCGTGACGCGATCTGGCCGGCGCGCTCGGGAGCCAGCCACATCCGGACCTCGACCCCGAGATCCTGCACCACGACGTCAAGGTCGCGGATGTCCTCTATACTTTCAATGGCGCCTTCGCTCAGGCTGAAGCCGATGGCGAAATCCTCAAGGTCGGCCGGAGTCGCCATCATGACGGCCGTGGTGGAGGCGTCGTGGACGAGGGCGACGGCCGTCTCCTCCGGCGCCCGCCGCTGACCCGGCTCAACGCCTTGGACCGTCCAGCGCGTCCGTGCCGCATCGCGGATCGGCGAGGGCGTCAGGGGTTCGTGATCTTCGTCGCGCGACGCCATGGGTCATGGCCTAGACCGCCGGACGACGCGCTTCCAGAGGGCGAACGCGCAAGGGCCGAAAAAGTAGACGATTTCCTTGCATCCTGACGCGTCCGAGACTGTTCTGTCGATGAGACAGGAGGCGACAATGAGCGGACCCAAGACCCATCCGACGATTAAACCCTACAAGGGCCCGTCCGGCGGGTGGGGCTCGGCCAAGTCGGTCGGGGATATCCTGATGCGCGAGCAAATCCCGCTTACAGGCCCGGAAACCCTGACCCATCAGAACCATCCGGACGGCTTCCAGTGTGTTTCCTGCGCCTGGGGAAAGCCGGCCAAGCCGAGCCTGGCCGAGATCTGCGAGAACGGGGTCAAGGCGACGGCGTGGGAGATCACCAAGAAGCGGGCGGGCGAAGGCTTCTTCGAAAAACACACCCTGACCGAGCTGGAAGGGTTTCTCGATTACAATCTCGAGGATGCGGGCCGGCTGACCCATCCCATGCGCTGGAACCCGAAGACCGACAAATACGAACCGGTGTCGTGGGAAAGCGCTTTCGAGGAGATCGGCCGCGAACTCCGTGCGCTGGGCGGCGACCCTGATCAGACGGTCTTCTACGTCTCCGGTCGGGCAGCGCTTGAGACGAGCTACATGTTCCAACTGCTGGCCCGAATGTACGGGACCAACAACCTGCCTGACAGCTCCAACATGTGCCATGAGTCGACCTCCGTGGCCCTGCCCGAGAGCATCGGAGTGGCGGTCGGCACAGTCACGCTTCAGGATTTTGAGCAGACTGATCTGATGTTCTACATCGCCCACAATCCGGGCACCTCTGCGCCGCGCATCCTGCATCAGCTGCAGGACGCGGTGAAGCGCGGGGCCAAGATCATCGGCTTCAACCCCTTGCGCGAACGCGGCCTGGAGCGGTTCACCAACCCCCAGGATCCCAAACAGATGCTGACGGGCGGCGAGACCCAGATCGCCTCGCAGATCCATCAGGTCCGCAACGGCGGCGACATCGCCGCTCTGACCGGGGTGTGCAAGGCCTTGATCGCCATGGACGACGAGGCCGCCGCGCGGGGAGAAGCCCATGGCACCGACCGGCTCAAGCTGCTGGAAGAGACCGAGGACGACGCCGGCTTCTCCATCAAGGCGGCGGCCGCCAACAAGGAGAACCGCAAGGTCCTGGACCACGACTTCATAAAGAGCCACACCCACGGCTTCGAACAGTTCGCCGTCTACTGCCGGGGCGCAAACTGGGCCGAGATCGAAAACGTCTCCGGCCTGACGCGTCAGGCTCTCGAAGGCGTCGCACACGAATACGTCAAAGCCAATAAGGTCATCGGCATCTACGGCATGGGTCTGACCCAGCACGTCGCGGGCGTCGAGAACGTGCAAATGGTGGTCAACCTTCTGCTGCTGCGTGGCAACATCGGCAAGGGCGGGTCGGGCGTCTGCCCGGTGCGCGGCCACTCCAACGTCCAGGGCCAGCGCACCGTCGGCATCACCGAAAAGCCGGAGCTGGCGCCGCTCGATGTGCTCAAGGACATTTACGGCTTCGAACCGCCCCGCCACGAGGGCACGACGACGGTGAAGGCCTGCGAGAAGATGGTGTCCGGCGAGGTGAAGGCCTTCATCGCGCTCGGCGGCAACTTCATTCGCGCGGCTCCCGACCTGCCCGTCGTCGAGGCGGCGTGGAGAAAGCTGCGCCTCACCGTGTCCATCGCCACCAAGCTCAACCGCAGCCACGTCGTCCACGGTCAGGTCGCCTATGTCCTGCCCTGTCTGGGGCGGATCGAGATCGATGAGCAGGCGACCGGCCCCCAGGCCGTCTCGATGGAAAGCAGCCTTGCCCAGTTCCACGGCTCGCGAGGCCACGTGACGCCGGCCAGCAAACACTTGCGCTCCGAGCCCGCCATCGTCGCCGGCATCGCCAAGTCCACGCTGGACCCCAACCCCAAGGTCCCTTGGGACGACTGGGTCGGCGACTATGGTCTCGTGCGCCAGGCGATCGAGAGAACCTGGCCGGCGACTTTCCCGAGCTTCAACGAAAGACTCTTCGATCCGGGCGGGGTCACCCGTCCCATCGCAGCGCGCGAGCGCAAGTGGAACACGCGAACCGGCAAGGCCAACTTCATTGTCCCGACCCAGATGTTCGCCGGTAAGGCGGACAGCTTTGACCAGCCCGACGTGTTGCAGCTGATCACTCTGCGCTCCAACGATCAGTTCAACACCACCATCTACGGTTACGATGACCGTTTCCGCGGCGTGAAGGGGACGCGGATGGTGGTCTTCATGAACGCCTCGGACACCGCCGACCGAGGCCTTAAGGAGGGCGAGTTCGTAGACCTCACCACCGCCATTGACGACGGGACCGAGCGGGTTGTGAAAGGTCTGAGGGTCATCGTCTACAACATCCCCAAGGGCTGTATCGGCGCCTATTTCCCGGAAACCAACCCGCTCGTTCCCCTGTCGCACCATGACGCCAAGGCCCACACCCCGGCCTACAAGGCCATCCCGGTCAAGACGAGCCGGTCAACCCTCCAGGCCCGCGCGACCCCTATGTGAAACGGGAAAGACCACCGGCGAACAGGCCGCCTCGGTCTTCACCCGCACGTCGCCGTCAGGCGAGGTTCAACGCTGCACGAGGCTCGTGCATTGGACAGCCATTGGCGCGCCCTCTGAACTCCGCAGCCGCCTTGTAGTTGTCCTTACGGCACCGATTCACCGACCCGAGCGGTTGATGCGCGGCGATGCCATGCCAGATGCTGAACGACAGGCCGTCATCGGCCTTGGCGTGGATTTCCGAATAGGCCGTCTGGGGCGCCACCTTGATGCTGGCGACCGGCAGGAAGGGACTGTCATCCTGGGACCATTCCTTGGACGGGTCCTCGATCGGCATGTCCTTGTCTGTACGGAGCTGGACGCGAACATTCCACTCGCCGCCGTTCCTGGCGATCTCGTCGATCACGATATCACGGAAGCCGTCGGGCTTGCCCTTGACGTCCTCGGGCTTGCCGGCGAGCGCCACGAGGTTCGCCGAGACGGGCGCCACCGAAAATTTCGCGACATAGTCGCCATACCGGAAGGCGGTCTGGGAATAGAAGATGTCGCCCAACGGGTTGGTCATCGGCGCACCGCCCATGCTCTTGAGCGTTCGGCTCTCCCCGCCGAAGGCCTCGATCAGCGCTTCCAGGCCGCGATTGACGACGGACGCCCCCTTTTTCAACCCCTCGACCTTGTCGGTTGTAGCGGCGAGCATCTTGAGATTTGCCAAGAACATCTTGGCGTTCGGCGTGTTGAAGGCCGGCCCATTGACCAGCACGAAGTCCTGCGTGGCGTCGCCTTCCGATCCCGGCAGTCGCTCGCCTTCGACATCGAGCACCTTGATCGCCATGCCGTGCGGCACGGTGATCTCGTCGTCGAGGATGTCGCCTGGAATTGAGGACAGCCGCATGATGACCGGATGGGTCGCGCCCGGGGCGCCGAATACCCCTTGGGCGTAATCGGGCAGGAGATCGTTGAAGACCGTCAGTTCACCCTCGAACAGACCCCAGGCCTTGGCATGGACGGCGCGTTCGGCGTGACCGGAATCCTTCAGCACGGTCTCCTGGATGCCCCGGAAGGTTTCGATGAACTCCTGATTGATCTTATCCTCGCCCGCCTCCGGCTCCTCCTCGTCAGGATCGAAACGGAGCGGGGGCTTGTGCGGGGTGACGAGCATGGGAATGACCCTTCGACGCGTGATGAGATGTCCCAACGCCAACGGCGTCCCGGCAATCTTCGTTCCGTTCAACGACTTGTCGCGATCCGCTCGCAAGAAACGGCGCCATATCCTCGGTCCGCCCGACCCGCTACTGTCCCGCCATGAGCGACTGGTATCCGGCGGGCCTCGAAGACGACATGCGGCCGCGGCTGTTCGCAGCGGCCGATCGGGGCGAAGCCATTGCCCTGGTCACCATCGTCGCGGCGGAGGGCGGCGGACCACGCGGTGTCGGCGCCCAGATGGCCATTACCGCCGCCGAGGCCGCCGGCTTCCTGTCGGGTGGCTGCATCGAAGCCGATGTGATCCTGCATGCTCGCGCGACCCTGGCGGACGGACAGCCCCGCGAGATCGTCTACGGCCGGGGCAGCCCCTATGTCGACACCAAGCTGCCGTGCGGCGGGAGGCTGGAGCTGCTGGTCGAGCGGCTGGAGCCGACAGACCCGGCGATCCGCGACCTTCGCCTGGCCGAAGCCCAGCGTCGCCGCGTCGTCTATGTCAGCGACGGTCGACGACGTTCGGTCGCGCCGGCCGGCGATGAAACGGCGGGTCGGGCCTATCCGCCCAGTCAACGCCTGGTGGTGATCGGATCGGACCCCTTCGCCCTAGCGATCGCAGGTCTCGGGCTGACCGCGGGATGGTCCGTCGATCTGATCCGCCCCAAGGGACCGGAGGCGGCGCCCCCGCTTCCGGTCGGCTATCACCGTGGGACGATCGCAGAGGCCTTCGCAGACCTCCGGCTCGATCCTTGGACAGCGGTCGCCGTCGCCACCCATGACGCGGATCTCGACCATGACGCGCTGATCCACGCGCTAAGGTCGCCGGCCGACTATGTCGGCGTTCTGGGCGCGCGCCGGCGCCTGCCGGAACGGATGCGACGCCTGGAGGCCGCCGGTCTGTCACCGGAGGCTTTGAGCAGACTGAAAGCGCCGATCGGCCTGGCCATCGGCGCGCGAACACCCGTCGAGGTCGCTGTTGCAGTGATCGGGGAAATCATCGCGGCGCGGCGATGATGACGCGCGCCGGACGGCACGCCCTGGTTCTCGCCGCCGGTGCAGGACGGCGTTTCGGCGGGAACAAGCTGACCGCCCTGTGGCGTGGCGAGCCGCTCATTCTTGCGGCGCTCAGAACCGCCCTCGCCGCCCGCGTCGAACGGGTTACGGTGGTGACCGGAGCCCATGCCCCGGCGCTGGAGTCCGTTCTGTCCACGATCGACGATCCCCGGCTGCAGCGGGTCGTCGCCCAGGACTGCCACGAGGGTTTGGCGGCGTCATTGCGCGCCGGCGTCGCCAGTCTCCCGAGCAACGCGCAGGGGGCGGTGATCCTTCTGGGCGACATGCCGCTGATCCCCGCGGGACTGGCCGACCAACTGCTCGACGCCGTCGCCGGCGGCGCGCCTGCGGCCCGTGTCCGCTCGCCGAAGGGACCGGCCCACCCCGTCGCCTTCGCCGCCGCCGTCTTCCCAGATCTGGTCGCCCTCGTCGGCGACCGTGGCGCTCGGTCGGTCATGGACGGCCTGGGCGAGGCCGTCGCGTGCGTTGACAGCGACGCGCCGGGGGTCGTCTTCGACGTCGATCTCCCGAGCGACCTCGATAAGACGACGATCGACGAGCCGACCTAGGAACTCGAGCTTCGCCAAAGGATTGCCTTCAACGAAACTGATGCGACGGGCTTACGATGGACATCGACAGCATTGCGGCCGGCGTGCCGGTGACGCTCAGGATAAACGGCGCGGATCATGTCCTTGAGCTGCCCCCTTGGGTCACGGTGCTGGATCTGCTGCGCGAACGGCTCGCCCTGACCGGAACCAAGAAGGGATGCGATCACGGCCAGTGCGGCGCCTGCACCGTCCTTATCGACGGCCAGCGCATGAACTCGTGTCTCGTCCTGGCGGTGGTCAAGGACGGATCGGAAATCACCACCATCGAGGGCTTGGGCGAGCCCGGAGCCCTTCACCCCTTGCAACAGGCCTTCATCGATCATGACGGCTTCCAGTGCGGCTATTGCACCCCCGGCCAGATCTGCTCGGCGGTCGGCATGATGGCCGAAGGCCATGTCCAGACCCGAGACGATATCCGCGAGCTGATGAGCGGCAACCTCTGCCGCTGCGGAGCCTACACCAATATCGTCGACGCCATCGCCGAGGTCGTCTTGGGGGAGACCCGCGCAAAACCCCAGCCGATGTCGGGAGAGGCGGCGTGAATCGCTTCGACTATCTCCGCGCGTCGACGCTTGCAGAGGCTGTGACCGCGCTTCGCGCAGACCCGGAGGCCAGAATCATCGCCGGCGGCACCAATCTCGTCGATCTGATGAAATACGAGGTGACGAGGCCGTCGCGCATCATCGACATCACTCGGTTGCCGTTTGACGCCATCGAAGACCGACCCGACGGCGGTCTGCGGATCGGCGCTCTCGTCAGCAATGCGGCCGCTGCGTACCATCCCGAGGTGCAAGCGCGTTATCCGCTTCTGGCCAGCGCCATTCTGGCCGGGGCCTCGGGTCAGCTGCGCAACGCCGCCACGACCGGCGGCAACCTGCTCCAGCGCACCCGTTGCTACTATTTTTATGATATCGCCACGCCGTGCAACAAGCGCGCGCCCGGCTCAGGCTGTCCCGCGATCGGCGGCGTGAACCGCATCCACGCCATCCAGGGGACGAGCGACAGCTGTATTGCCACCCACCCATCGGACATGTGCGTGGCCATGGCGGCGCTGGAGGCGACCGTAAATGTCGCCGGACCGGACGGCGAGCGCGTCATCGCCTTCGCCGACTTTCACCGCCTTCCGGAAGACCGGCCCGAGCTCGACAACACCCTGGCGGCCGACGAGATCGTCACCTCGGTCGATCTGCCCCCGACGACATTCGACGATCATCATTCCTATTTGAAGCTTAGGGACCGTCTCTCCTACGCCTTCGCCCTCGTGTCGGTGGCGGCGGCGCTTCGGCTTGACGGCGGGGTGGTGTCGCAGGCCCGGATCGCACTGGGCGGGGTGGCGCACAAGCCCTGGCGATTAACCGACGCCGAGGCCGTCCTGGTCGGCCAGGCCCCGACAACCGAGGGCTTCGTCCGCGCCGCAGGCGTTCTGCTCGAGGGCGCCATCGGACAGGGGCAGAACGATTTCAAGATCGGGCTGGCGCGCGACGCGATCGTGCGTGCGCTCGAGCAGGCGGCCGCCGGCACGCCTCAGTCCCAGACCGACAAGCGGGTACGCTAACCATGGCCGATGGACGTCTTTCCAATACAGCCGCGTCGAATCCGAGCGGCATCGGCAAGCCGGTCAGCCGCACGGACGGCCCGATCAAGGTTTGCGGACGCGCGCCCTACGCCGCCGAATATGAGGTCCCGGACCTGCTTCATGCCGTGGTGGTCGGCTCCACCATCACGCGCGGAAAAATCCTGTCCATCGACACCGCAGCCGCCCGCGCCCTGCCCGGCGTCGTCGATGTCATCACCCACGAGAACCGGCCGCACGCCGCCCTATTCAGCCTCAGCTACCTCGATACGGTTTCGCCGCCCGGCCGGCCATTCAAACCCCTGCACAATGCAGACATCCTTTTCGATGACCAGCCGATCGCGATCGTCATCGCCGAGACCTATGAGTCCGCACGTGACGGCGCGGCCCTCGTCACGGCGACCTATCGAACGAAATCGCACCACACCGACTACAAGGCGCGCAAGGACAAGGCCTACAAGCCTCTGATCCCCCGTTTCGGCATCGCGTCCCCGCCGAAGGAACGGGGAAAGACGGACGCCGCCTTCGACGCGGCGCCCTTCAAGGTGGAGGCGACCTACGAGTCGGCCGCCAATCATCACAACCCGATGGAAATGTTCGCCACGACGGTCGCCTGGGAAGGCGACGACAACCTCACTGTCTATGACAAGACCCAGGGGTCGCAGAACGTTCAGCTTTATTTGAAGCAGGCCTTGGGCTTCAAAATGAAGAACGTCCGTGTGGTGAACGCCTATGTCGGGGGCGCCTTCGGCTCGGGGCTGCGGCCGCAGCACTCCGCCTTCCTGGCCGTGCTGGCCGCCAAGGCGATGCAACGATCCATCCGTCTGATGCTCACCCGCGCCCAAATGTTCAGCCTGGCCTATCGCCCAGACACGACCCAGACGGTCGGCTTGGCCTGCGACGCGGGCGGTCGGTTGCAAGCGGTGCGCCATACCGCCGTCGCCGCCACCTCTCGTCATGAGGACCATCAAGAGACCGTCGTGAACTGGTCGGGCATGCTTTACGCCTCCCCGAACGCCCGGTTCGGCCACAAGCTGGTCAAGGTGGACACCGTCAGCCCGACCGACATGCGGGCGCCGGGGGCTGCGATCGGCCTGTTCGGCCTAGAGAGCGCAATGGACGAACTGTCCTACGCCGCCGGTCTCGATCCGCTGGACATCCGGCTGCGCAACTACGTGGACCACGAACAGATCACCGATCGCGCCTTCACCTCAAAGGCGCTGAAGAGTTGCTACTTCGAAGGCGCCGAACGGTTTGACTGGTGGGGCCGCACGCCTGAGCCCGGATCGATGCGCCAGGGTCGCGAGCTGATCGGCTACGGCATGGCGGGCGGCATCTGGGACGCCCGTGTGGCGCCCATGCCTGTGCGGGCGCGCGCCACCTGGCGCGCGGACGGCGGGTTTGAAATTGCGGCCGCCGCGTCCGACATCGGGACCGGGACCTATACGATCCTGGCCCAGATCGCGGCCGACGCCTTCGGCGTCGACGCCGCTTCGGTGGCGGTCAAGCTCGGCGACTCCACCCTGCCCTTCAATCCTGTCGAAGGCGGATCCTGGATGGCCGCCTCCACCGGGGCGGCCGTGCATAAGGCCTGCGAGAAGTTGAAGGCCTCGCTTGTCAAAGCCGCCCGCACCCTGCCGGGCGGTGAAGACCTGAAGCGTCGTGACGTGACTTTCGCCGACGGCTCCCTGTCTGCGCCGGGGTTTGCCGCCCCCGTGCGGATCGCCGAGGTGATCGCCGGCGCCGGTCACGCCGAACTGTCAGAGACCGGCACCAACATCCCCGACCTGCTCGGTGAGCGGAAACACGTCGGCTACGCCCATTCCGCCGTCTTCGTCGAGGCGCGGGTGGATGAAGACCTGGGCGTTCTGCGCCTTCCCCGGATCGTCATCGCCGTGGCGGCCGGACGGATTCTCAATCCCAAGACCGCGCGCAGCCAAATCCTCGGCGGCGTGGTTATGGGACTCGGGCAGGCGCTGCATGAGGAGGCCCTGACGGACCATCGCCTGGGTCGGCTGATGAACCACAATTTCGCGGAGTATCACATCCCGGCGAATGCGGACGTGGGCGACATCGAGGTCATCTTCGTCGAGGAGCCGGACAGGCAGGTCAGCGCCCTGGGCGTGAAGGGCCTGGGCGAGATCGGCCTCGTCGGCGTCGCCGCCGCCGTGGCGAACGCCATCTTCCACGCGACCGGCGCTCGGGTCCGGAGCCTGCCGATCACCATCGACAAGATCCGGGACGCGCGTCCGCTCTAGAGCGTGGGTCCCAACACTTCGACCACCGCGCCTGCCGGCGCAGCCGGCGCGTTCGGCAGGCGTCGAATCAAGACGTTGGCGGCGGCCATGATGGTGACCAGCGACGAGTCCTGATCGGCGAAGGGCGTCACAAGACGCGCGCCCTTTCCCCCCGCCACAGCGTGAGCGCGGATGTAGTGGTCTCGCGGTCCATTGGCGGGCAGGTCCGCCGCCAGCATCGCCGTTTCGAACCGATCCTCGGCCTCGCCGCCCTGCAGATGCGCCAGCAGAGGGGCCAGGAACAGTTCAGCGCAGACCAAGGCTGAGGCGGGATTACCGGGCAGGCCGAGGACCGGACGCCCGTCGGCGAGGATTGCGAACCAGACCGGCTTTCCGGGTCGCATGGCGACGCCTTCGACATAAAGGACTGCGCCTCGGCTTTTCAGGGCCGGCTTGACCCGGTCATGGTCGCCGACCGAGGCTCCGCCGATGGTGACCAAAAGGTCGAACGGCGCGTTCGTGATCCCCTCCAGGATCGCTCCCTCGCGATCTGCGGCCACGGCGAGCCGCGAAGGCGTCCCGCCATGCCGCGCCACGAACGCGCCGAGCGACGGCGCTCCGGAGTTGTAGATTTGGTCCCCCCCGGCCGTCTGGCCCGGCTCGACCAGCTCGTCGCCGGTTGCGAGGATGGCGACGAGCGGTTTCGCGCCGCAGGCCAGGACGCCCGCACCCGCCGAGGCGGCCAGCGCCAGCCGCCAGGGATTGAGCCGCTGGCCAGGAGACAGCAGGGCGTCGCCCTTACGGAAGTCGCAACCGCGCGGGCGCACATGGGTGGACGCCGCAAGCTCAGCCGCGATCGTCAGCCTATCGCCCCTCCGATCGGCATCTTCCTGCATGACCACCCGATCCGAACCCGGCGGAAGGGGCGCCCCCGTGGAGATCCGGACCGTCTCGCCGGGCTGCAGAACGCCGTCGAATCCACGCCCGGCCGCGCTCTCGCCGACGACCGTCAGGCGCGCTCCGCCGTCGAGGTCCGCGGCGCGCACCGCCCAGCCGTCCATGGCCGAGGCGTCGAACGGCGGCTGATCGCGCGTGGCTGTCACGGCCTGTATCAGCCAACGGCCGTCGGCCTCGGCGACCGGCACGGCGTCGGTCGCGAGGGGCGAGACCTGCGCCAGCATCGCGCTCAGGGCGGACTTGACCGTGGGCAGGCTCACGCGCGGCTCCAGTCGCCCGATTTGCCACCGAATTTGGTCAGCAGGCGCACACCCTCGATCGTCATCCCGCGATCCACCGCCTTGAGCATGTCATAGAGTGTCAGCAAAGCGACGCTGGCGGCCGTGAGCGCTTCCATCTCGACACCGGTTTGGCCCGTGGTCCGGACGCGGGCGACGACGCCGAGCCCCGTCCTGTCCTCGAGGGGTTCGACCGCCACCTTCACCGAACTCAGCATCAGCGGATGGCACATGGGTATGAGGTCGGAGGTGCGCTTGGCCGCCATGACGCCGGCGATCTCGGCGACCGCCCGCACGTCGCCCTTCTCGCCGCCGCCCGACAGGGCGAGGATCAGGGTCTCCGGCTCCATGCGCAGCCGACCCTCGGCCACGGCTTCGCGCGTCGTGGCGGGTTTGTCCGAGACGTCGACCATGCGGGCGCGGCCGTCGGCGTCGATATGGGTCAGGCCCGGAGGTGTCTGGTCCGGCATCAGACTTCCAGCAGCCGCGGCATCAACTCGACCATGTTGCAGGGTTTGTGACGGCTATCCAGCTGCCAGCGGATCACTTTGTCCCAGCCGTCCCGCACCGCCCCATTCGACCCCGGCAGGCAAAAGACGAACACCCCGTCGATGATTCCGGCCGTGGCGCGCGACTGCAGGGTCGACAGGCCGATGGTCTGGTAGCTGACCGTGTGGAAGATGACCGCAAAGCCGTCGATCCGCTTGTCGAACAGGGGCTCCAGCGCCTCAGGCGTCACGTCGCGGCCGGTCAAGCCGGTGCCGCCCGTCGTGATGATGGCGTCGGTCTCGCCCGCTGCGATCCAATCCTTCACCCGAGCGCGGATCGCCGCGACGTCGTCCCGCACCAGATCCCGGCCGCTGCAGGCGTGGCCGGCCTGGAGGATGCGGTCGACCAAGATGCCGCCCGAGGTGTCGCTTTCCTCGTCGCGCGTGTCCGAGACGGTCAGCACGGCGATGCGGATCGGCTTGATCGGCTGGTCGATCAGACGTCCGCCCGGCGCGGGCAGGCTGTCGGGGGAGAGGGTCTCGGTCATCATCGGTCTCCGGCCGTCCAGCGGGCGGCGTCATCATGGTCTTGGGGTCGGGCCTCGATCCAGCGTTCACCGTACGGCCCGGTCTCCTTCTTCCAGAAGGGCGCCCGCGTCTTCAACTGATCCATGAGAAAATCCGCCGCCTGAAAGGCGACCCGTCGGTGTTCTGCGGCGACCGCGACGAAGACGATCGCCTCGCCGATCTCCATCCGCCCCCAGCGATGCGCGACCAGCACGTCCTGGACGACGAACCGCAACCGGGTCTCCGCCTCGAGTTCGGCCATAACCTTTCGGGTGTAGCGGGGATAGGCGTCGATCTCGAGCCGGGTCACCGGCGCCCCATCTGTCTCGCCCCGCGTCAATCCGGTGAAGGCGACGACCGCACCCGTCGCCGCGCGACCTGCGTTGAAAGCGTTCAGCAACGCACCGGGATCGATGGTTTCAGCTTCGAGGCGGATCATATCAACCGCCGCTGACCGGGGTGATGAAGGCGACCTCGTCTTCGGTCGCGAGTCCTTGATCGCCATGGACGAGGACGTCATTCACGATAACCATGACCCGGGACGCCGAAAGCTTCTCCCCGAGGGTCGGATTTCCCTTCGCGAGCTTCGCGCGTAGGTCGACGAGGCTGTCGGCGTCGCAACTCTGCTCCCGCCATCCGGCTATGGCGGCCAGCTCCGCCAGCATCACGACCTTCGGCATCAGCCCCCCGTCATCGACATGGGACGCGACACCGCGGGCGCCGCCCCTCGTTTCGAGATATCGAAATCATGTCCCTTGGGTTTGCGGCCGATCGCCTCCCGGATCGCCTGTCGCAAGGGCTGATCATCGTCGGGATAGACCCTCAACACCTCACGCAGATCGGCGTGATCTTCCTGTCCTAGACAGAGGAAGAGCGTTCCGGTGCAGGTGACCCTGACCCGGTTGCAGGCCTCGCAGAAGGTGTGGGTCAGGGGGGTGATGAACCCCAGCTGCCCGCCGGTCTCCTCGACCCGGACATAGCGCGCCGGGCCGCCGGTGCGGCGGCTGAGCGGCGTCAGGGTCCAGGCGCGCTCGAGATCCGCGCGCACCCTCGATAGGGGGAGAAACTGATCCGTGCGATCCGCCTCGATCTCGCCGAGCGGCATGGTCTCGATGAGCGTCATGCCCATGCCGCGGCCATGGGCCCAGGCGATCATGTCCCGCAAATCCCCCGCGTTGTCAGTCTTCAGGGCCACGACGTTGATCTTGATGTCCAGCCCGGCGGCTTGCGCCGCATCCAGACCCCGGAGAACGGCGGCGAGGTCTCCGCCTCGCGTGATCCGACGATAGGCTTGTGGGTCCAGGGTGTCGATGGAGACATTGATCCGTCGCACGCCATATCGGGCGAGGGCCTCCGCATGGCGCTCCAGCTGGGTGCCGTTGGTCGTGAGCGTGAGTTCCTTCAAATGGCCGCTGTCGAGATGGCGCGACAACCCCGCCACCAGATCCATGAAGCCCCTCCGGATCAGGGGCTCGCCGCCGGTCAGCCGTAACCGGGTCGTACCTAGATCCACGAAGGTCGAGCAGAGCCTGTCCAGCTCCTCGATCGTCAGCAACTCGGCTCGGGGCAAGAAAGTCTGCCGTTCGGCCATGCAGTAGGTGCACCGCAGATCGCAGCGGTCCGTCACCGAGACTCGAACATAGTCGATCGTGCGACCGAAGGGGTCGATCATCGGCGCCAGAGCTGCGGGGGCGGCGCGCGGGTTGTCACGGGGTATGACGGTCGTCATGGTGGAGCGAACATATCCTGTGCGTGCACGGAGCCTAGCTATTTCTCGATTCTCAAGCCGCAGGGTCTTCTTGGCCGGTCTGCTGGGCGGCGTCTTCGTCGCCGCCTGCAGTCCGCCCGAAAACACCCCCGTCGCCCCGGTGACCGTTTTCGCCGCCGCGTCCCTTACCGACGCGCTCGGCGAGATCGCCACGGCCTACGAACGCGCCTCGGGTCAATCGGTTCGCCTGTCCTTCGCCGCCAGCGGCGCGGTCGCGCGCCAGATCCAGGCCGGAGCGCCCGCCGATGTGGTCATCTTGGCCGACACCGTGTGGATGGATCGGCTGCAGGCGGCGGACAGGCTGGCGCCGGAGACCCGAAGCGATCTCCTGCGAAACACCCTCGTCGTCATCGCGCCGGCCGATGCACCGACGGGCGCCGATCCCCTCGGTGTCTTGGCCGCCGGCCGCGGCAAGCTCGCCATCGGTGATCCGGACAGCGTGCCGGCCGGCGACTACGCCCGAACCTGGTTGCGGGCTTCGGGACGCTGGGAGCATCTTCAATCGAACATCGTGACCGCCGCCGATGTCCGCGCCGTTCGCACCTTCGTCGAACGTGGCGAGGCCGCGTTGGGAATCGTCTATCGCAGCGACGCGATCGGAGCCGCGGGGGTCAGGATCGTCATCGAGCCGCCCGAGGCGGAGCAGCCATCGATCGTCTATCCGGCCGCCGCCACGCGTGAAGCCGCCGGGAACGCCGAGGCCTTTCTCGCCTTTCTGACGGGACCGGAGGCCACGCGGATCTTCGTCGCCCATGGTTTCCGGACTCGATCTTGACCTCGGGTCCGCACGGTTCGACGGCCTTTGCCTGATGTTCGCGCCCCTATCCGCGTTCGAGACCCAGGCGATCCTGCTGTCTCTCCAGGTATCCCTCGCCTCGCTTTTGCTGACGGTCCCCTGCGGTGTGGCGACCGGATGGGTCCTTGCGCGAGGCCGATTTCCAGGGAAATGGCTGGTGGAGGCGCTGGTGAACCTTCCCTTGGTGCTCCCACCCGTCGTCACTGGCCTCGCTCTTCTGATCGTCTTCGGTGCGCGAGGGCCGGTCGGCGGGTTTCTCAGGGACGCCTTCGGCTTGACCCTCGCCTTTTCCTGGATCGGCGCGGCCGTCGCCTGCGCGGTCATGGCTTTCCCCCTTGTCGTGAGGCCCGTTCGCCTTGCCTTCGAGGCGGTGGATCGGGGGCTGGAGCGGGCCGCCTCGACCCTGGGAGCCTCGCCTCTTTCGGTCTTCCTCAGGATCACCCTTCCTCTAGCCCTGCCCGGAGTTCTCGCCGGCGCTCTTCTGGGCTTCGCGAGAGCCTTTGGAGAGTTCGGTGCGACCGTGACGTTCGCCGGATCGATCCCGGGAGAAACCCAAACCCTGCCGGTCGCCATCTACACCTCTCTGCAGCGCGCGAGCGGCGAGACGGCCGCCCTGCGTCTTGCCGGATTCTCCATCCTCGTTTCAATTGGGGCGCTGGTCGTCACCGAGTGGCTGAACCGCCACGCCCAAAAGGGACGGTCGGTGGGATGATCGCCTTCCACGTCCGGGCCCGACGCGGCGCCTTCTCCCTCGATTTCGGCACCCGCAGCCCGACGCGCGCGCTCGCCGTCGAGGGTCCTTCCGGCGCGGGCAAGACGACCCTCCTACTCGCCCTCGCCGGCCTCACGCCCGCGACCTCGGCCCGCCTCCAGATCGACGATCAGGTCATCGTCGATACGGACGCCAGCCTTTCGCCGCCCACCCATCGCCGCCGGATCGGCTTCATCTTTCAGGATGCGAGATTGTTTCCCCACCTGACCGTAGCCGACAATCTCGCCTTCGGAGCGCGTTACGCGCCTCATCCGATGGCGGTCGAGGCGGCGCTCGATCTGGTGGACCTGGCAGGCTTTGGTCGTCGCTGGCCGCGATCCCTCTCCGGCGGCGAGGCGCGCCGCGTCGCCATCGCCCGCGCGCTCTGCATGGATCCTCGAATCCTCTTCCTCGACGAGCCCTTCGCCGGTCTGGACGCCGGGCGGCGCGACGCCCTGACGCCCTATCTGAAGCGGCTGAGGGATGAGACGACGATCCCGCTTATCCTGGTGTCCCATGATCCCCGAGACATCGCGGCACTGGCTCAGGATCGGGTGAGTCTTCGAGAAGGTCGCGGCGCGATCATCGCCTGACCCAGCCCTCAGACCGGAATCGCGAGTCCGAGACAGAGCGGATGTAGTTTGGGCGCGTCGAGCGCTTTTGGCAGCGCTCCAGCCACTCTTGACGCCTTCAGTAAACGGCGCTTTTTGGAGGCTAGGAGGAGTGGGCCGTGCCATCGGAAAACGCCAGACGCCTGCATCCAGACCGAATCGAACGGGCTCGCCGTCTCCTGGCCGCGCCCCGTTTCGACAGGGTCAAGCTCATGACCAACCACGAGCAGGAGACCTTCATGAGCCGGGACAAGACACTGATCGCCGAGGTCATGCGCGAGCTGGCCTTTACGGATGCTTGCGAGATCCGGTGACCGGGGCCTTGCCGGCCGAGACCTTTCGGCCACAGCCGGCTGTCCAGCAGTTAGAGATCGACTTTCGCGTTGTCGCCCATCTTCGGCGCGCCGCCGGTGACGACGGCCGCCACCATCTTAGCCAGTGCAACGGCCTTGCCAGGGCTATCCCAAAGCTCGCCGTGCTCCGGGGTGAGCGTAAGCAGACGGATGGTCGGATCGGTGTCGTCTTCCCACCAGGCCTCATCCGCCTTGCTCCACAGCTCCGAGATCTTCGCCCGGTCATTGCTGAGCTGAGCATGGCCTGAAATCAGAACATATTTGTAGTTGCCGTTGTCGGCCCAGGCGCACGAGACCTTGGGAAACCGCTCGATTTCGCCGTTCTTCTCGCCGCTCTGATCGACCAGAAAATAGATGCGGTCCTCGCCGCGACGGACGCGGGCGGAGAGGGGCCGGCTGTGCTGTTCCTCGCCGTCCCAGGTGGTGAACATGCAGATGTCGATCTTCTCCGCGAGCTCCCAGATGCGCGCGCGGACCTCCTCGGGCGATTTCGGATTGTCGTCTTGCCGCTCTTTCACGCTGAACTCCCTGTCGGTGAGCTGCGTCAACGCCGGGATCGCACGGTTGTTGCCGGCCATTGGTGCGGCCGCCCGGTCTCCGCGACCAAGCCCCTCATGATCGGGACGGGGTCCGACTGCGCCTGGACGCCTCTGCCCCTGGCTGCGGCGACATTCCGGCAGGGCGGCCGATGACCGGCACGCGATGGCGAGCGCCGATCGTCTGGTCGGCGTAAGCGGGGTGGGCGCGTCGCGCCGGTGAGCCGCTTCTGTCGCCCCGACCTACGGCCGGCGTCCAATGGTCCACGTTGGAACCAACGGCGTTCGGCCAAGTTTCGCAACCAACTGAAGACCTTACTGGATTATTGACGATGAAACTCTTGCTTGCCGCGAGTGCGGCCGCTTGCCTTATGGCCGGCTCCGCCGCCGCCCAAGACTATGCCTATACCTGGACGCCCGCTGGCACCCTGACCCCCACGCCGGCCGCCCCGACCTTACTGATGTTCGCCGGCGCCGGCGATCTCTACGAGGTTCAGTCGAGCCAGCTGGTGCTCGAAACCACCCAGAACCCCGAGATCCGTCGCTTCGCCCAGATGATGGTCGAGCACCACACCAAGACGACCCAGGACGCCGCCGCCGCCGCGATGCGGGCGGGCCTGACGCGGCCGACCCCGATGCTGGACGCGCCCAAGACGGCGATGCTGAACGCTCTGCGGATGTACGAAGGCGTCGAGCGCGACCGCCTGTACCTGACCCAGCAGATGATGGCGCACAAGGAGGCCCTGGGTCTAATGAAGACCTATGCCGAGACCGGCGAGACGCCGGAACTCAAGGCTGCCGCCCAGGCCACCGTCGCCATCGTCCAGAGCCACCTGACCACGGTCGAGCGACTGTCGCGCTGAGCCACGTTTCGCCCACCCTCTTCATTCACGATCAGAGACCCCACATGAAATCGACCCTGACCCTGCTGGCGACCTCCGTCGCCCTCGCCGCCACCCTGACCGCCTGCGCCCCGGGCATGGGGAGGAACATGGACCGAGACGGCTCGTCCGCTCCGACGAGCCCGATGGCCCCCATGGGCATGACCGCCCGTCCCGACGCCGACATGCAGGCCGTGCTCGACGCCCATGCCGCCCTCGGCGCCCGTCCGATCGAAAGCTTGACCGTCGAACAGGCCCGCACCCAGCCGTCGCCAGCCGACGCCGTCAACCGCGTCAAGACGATGATGGGGATGTCGACCGCCCCGGACGCCAGCGTCACGACGCGCGACCTGACCTATCCGACCGGGGGCGCGACGCAGCCCGTGCGAGTCTACAAGCCGGCCGGCGCGACCGGATCGAACCTACCGGTCGTCGTCTACTACCACGGCGGCGGCTGGGTCATCGCCGACCTGGACGTCTATGACGCTACGCCCCGCGCCATGGCCAAGGCCCTGAACGCGATCGTCGTCTCGGTCGAATACCGCAAAGGACCGGAGCACAGATTCCCGGCCGCCCACGAGGACGCCAACAACGCCTGGCGGTGGGTGCTCGAGAACGCAGCTTCGTGGGGCGGCGACCCGATGAACGTCGCCGTCGCGGGTGAGAGCGCCGGCGGCAACCTAGCCGTCAACGTCGCCATCGCGGCGCGGGACAACGGCTGGACGGTGCCCAAGGCCATCCTCGCCGTCTATCCCATCGCGGACGCCAATCCGCAGCTGCCGGCCAAGATGGAGAATACCGCCAGCCTGCCGCTGCGCACCCCGACCCTCGGCTGGTTCGGCCAGTACGCCCTGCGCAGCCCGGCGGACCAGACCGATCCGCGCTACAACCTCGTCGCCGCAAACCTGCGCGGCCTGGCCCCGGTGACCATCGTCAACGCCCAGATCGATCCGCTGCGCTCTGACGGCGAGACGCTGATGGGGGCGCTGCGCACGGCCGGGGTTTCGGTCGAACGTCGCGTCTGGGACGGCTCGGTCCACGAGTTCTTCTCGATGGCCGATGTCGTCGCCGACGCCCGCGAGGCCCAGACTTGGTCCTTCGGCCGCCTGCGCATGGCGCTGCGCTAACCCGCTGTCCAGACCGCCCCGGAGACTCCGGGGCGGTTTTCGTTTGTCTCCTGCTCGCCTTCCGGACATCGCATGAAACCGACCGCCCTCGTCGTCTCGCTCCTGGCCCTCGCCGCTGCCTCGCCGGCCTTGGCCCAGGCCCATCCGGAAGAGCGCGACAAACTCGCCATTCTGACCCATATCCATGAGCCGACGCCGCGCGCGCCCCTGCCCGGCGACACCGCCGCCCTGGGCGTTCCGGAGGGCTTCACCGTCTCCCGCTTCGCCGAGCGTCTCGGCAACCTCCGGATGCTGGCGGTCGCGCCGAACGGCGACATCTATGCGACTCGGCGGTCCTCGGGCGACGTCATCCTCCTGCGCGACGCGGACGGCGACGGCAGGGCAGACGGCGATCCCGTCATCGTCGCCCGCCGGTCCGCCGCCCACGGCATCGCCATCCACGACGGCAAGCTCTACGTCGCGACGGTCAAGGAGGTCTTCGTCGGAGACATCCTGGCGGACGGTACGGTCGGCCCGCTGACCCTGATCATCGGCGACCTGCCTGACTCCGGCCAGCACCCGAACCGCACGATCTCGGTGGGTCCTGACGAGATGCTCTACATCTCAGTCGGTTCGACCTGCGACGCCTGCCAGGAGAGCAATCCGGAGAACGCGACGATCCTGCGGTCGTCACTCGACGGAAAATCACGGACCATCTTCGCCGCGGGCCTGCGCAACACCATCGGCTTCGACTGGCACCCCCGCACGGGCGAACTCTGGGGGCTCGACCACGGAATCGACAACCTCGGCGACGACCTCCAGCAAGAAGAGCTGAACAACATCCAGGCCGGTCGCCAATACGGCTGGCCCTATGTCTATGGCGTTGAGGAAGCCGCCAACCCCCAGGATGAGCCCCCCGGCGGCATCCCCGCCGCGACCTGGGCCGAGATGAGCGAAGCGGCCGTGCTGGGCTATGCCGCCCATGCCGCCCCGATGCAGATGGCCTTCTACGCCGGGGGTCCGTTCCCCAACGCCTATGACGGCGACGCCTTCGTCGCCTTCCGCGGATCGTGGGCGCGTCAGCAGCCTTCCGGCTATGAGGTCGCGCGTGTGCATTTCGAGAACGGTCGGGCGCGATCCATTGAACCCTTCCTGACCGGTTTCCTCGTCGACGGCGGGCAGGCCGAGACCGGCCGGCTGGCGGGCCTAGCGGTCGCCCGGGATGGCTCTCTCCTTGTCGGCGACGACGAGAACGGCATCCTCTACCGCGTCAGCTATGACGGCGGGCGCGGCCCCGGCGTCCCGTCTAACCCGCCGGCCACGGCCATGCGCGAGCAGACCGCACAAGCCTCGGGCGTGCCGCTGGCCCTCCAGCGTGTCGAGGCGCGCCACAGCCTCACGGTCCGCTCCGACGCCTTCGCTGCAGGCGGCGCCATTCCGCGACAACACAGCGAGTACCATGACGGAGTCGCCCCTGCCCTGGCCTGGGACGCCGTCGGCGGCGCGGCGACCTATGTCATCCTTGTCGAGGATCCGGACGCCGCCATGCCCAAACCCTTCGTGCACTGGGTCGCCTGGAATATCGCCGAGCCCATGACGCCTGAAGGGCTGGAGGAGGCCATCCGCCTGTCAAATGGCATCACCCAGGGCCGCACCTCGCGCGGCTCGGTCGGCTGGTTCGGGCCACGCCCGCCGGTCGGCGACGCGCCGCACCACTATCATTTCCAGGTCTTCGCTCTCGACATACCGCTGGAGGTCCTGCCGGGCTCCGATCGCGACACGGTGCTTGCCGCCATGCGGGGCCACGTCCTGGCCAAAGGCGAACTGGTCGGGATTTATCAGCAGACCGACGCGCCGTTGAAATAGCGGGCGGCGCAGGGGGTTCGTTCGGCAAGACCGGTTGGCCATATCGACTTTGAACCAATCGGCTTAGTCGAATGAGCGGAGCAAACCTCCCGCAAGCTAGCTTACGTTCCGAAGGTCTTGGATGAGTCAGACCTGCCCAGTCAGCATACCTTCGACCGCTGCCCGCAAGCGGACGTAGTCAAAGACAGCTACGAGTCAGCATCGGACGCACCAGATGGGGCGTTAGCTTTCCGCCTTAGCTTGCTTCTCACCATTAAGCTGGATCTGGATCAGCCCTAACTTTCAACGATACGCTCTCGCGCCGCTGCCTTGGAACGGCATCGATCCTGTCTCGAGCGCTCCAAACGTTGATCCGAAGCGGGTTTGAAACTCAGCGGAACCCTCTGAAACCGCAGCCTTTGTGTCCCCACTGTGTCCCAAGTCGGACCCTGACACGCTCATCAGTCAGCTAACCTGTTGCAATCTTGTCGGGACCACCCAAGACCTGCTCAATCCAAGCCCGAAATCGTTGGGTTCTGGAAATCCGGCCACTTAAGCCGACCACTTAAGAGCTGCTCAAATTCGGCCAAAACCACTTGAGACCTGCTCAGTCTCGTTTCAGCGCTGACCGATCGGTGAAAGCTGCTGTCGCTACGTCCGGCTGCGATGGCCATAACAGCTAGCGTCTTGCGCTACGCTGCCGCTGAAGTTGTTTTGGCGACGGCTGGCTCCGGGTCGCCCATCCAAACCATTTCCCAAACGTCACCAGGCGCCACCGATTGCACGACGTGTGGCGATAGAGCAGCAAAGCAGACTCCACCTTCATGGCGGACGGACGGATACTTGATCAGGTTGATGCCGCGAGATCGAGCAGCCTCCGCAATTGCATTACCTACCGGATAACCGATTTCTGCGGACGGATTCAGGCACTCGTGGTCGTTGGCCGCCGTGAGGTCGAGATATGATCCTGCAAAACTGGCGTGCATTTCGGCGTATTCGACCCGGGTGTGGAAGCGACCGATGTTCCTCAGCTCTTCAACGATATGGAACTTCACTTCCTCGATGCATGTGTGAACGGACAGCGCTGCATACCAAGCCCCCCGATTTCCGTCATTGAACCTGTTCGGCTTCGCCGGTTTTGCATAGGCGAAGCTCGCATTGATGAAGTGGGCGTGGGGAACGTCGTAGACGAACTCAGTCTGCTCGATCCCGTGCGTTCCTCTCCACTGGCCGTTGAGCCGTCCGCTAGTGGCACCTTCAATCTCATACAGATCGCTCAGCAGATCCGCGGAGACAACGTCTTCGAGCACCGGAGGCCGCAGACGAGCGGTTGAAACTAACCGTACGGTCCGTTCGAAAGCCCCTCGCGATACAGGAAGACCGTCGATCATCTTAAAGGCCGCCTCGCAGAGCATCGACGTGTCGGCGAACGTCAAGCATCCGAGGTATTCCACCCTCGATCATGGTGTCCACCGGCGTCTCTCCGTCGAACAGACTGCCTTTGTTTTTTAGCTTCGGCCACTCGTCCGCCAGCCTGTCGGCGAACAACAGGCGTAGCCCTTTTACCGTACCGATCAGTGCCGACACGCGGGTGAGCTGATCTTGATTAAGCTCGCCTTTCCATTCCGGCTTTTTCATCCGGTCCCATGTGCTTGGAGATACCGCTAGAAGGGCGGCCGCTTCGGCTCCCGTCAGCTGCCAAACTCGGACGAGATTACGAAACGCAGCCATAGCAGCAGGGGTCAAACGGGCGCGATCATTCTCCTGCGAGAATGTCTGGGGCTCTTGAGGCTGAAGGCGCCGATAAGCTGGCGCGGCTAAGTTTACAATCATGGTCCACCGCTCTACAAAATCGAAGCTCCCTCAGATGAGGGACACTGTCAACATCATTTGATGAAGACACGTTCCATGCCGGTACGTCAAAAGGGGACGTATGCGCCCAACTTACTCGGCGAAATCCACGCCGCCCCGTCCGGCTTCGATAAGGCCCAAAAGCTCACGCAGCGGCCTTTCCATTGCCTCGAGCTTGATCGCCTGAAGCCGCCCTCGCCGCTCGGATGCAACGAGCATCGTGTCGAAAACTGCGTCAGAGTGTTTCATGAGCTCAACGAGGTTCTCGCCACTCG
>JAAIGF010157790.1_pt1 | contig 28420 bp, 23 predicted proteins | sample 6487441 | NCBI WGS metagenome assembly JAAIGF01 (sample SAMN13974129, study PRJNA590717) | phyllosphere metagenome | biome: pepper field; feature: multiple bacterial spot infested pepper fields; material: pepper leaves; isolation source: leaves from pepper fields | host: Capsicum annuum ... | reverse complement strand
AACTGTTCGGGCGGATCAGGGAGAAAACCGGCGTGGGGATCCTTGCTACGCATCGATCGCCAAGACCTAGAGCCGAACGGTCGCCCACGCCGGGCTCTCGGCACCTAATCTGCCAGTTTTGAAAGAGATAAGAGCCGGGCTTTGCCCGGCTGGCCGACCCACTGGCGTTGCAGGAGGGCAGTGCCCCTGACGGACGAAAGCCGATCATGGAGATCGGCTTTCCCGGAAATGCAGTGAAACCGGCCAGCGGAGGGCCGACCGGATCCTCCGGTTACAGGTTGACCCGGCGCGCCTGCATGAACTTGTTGCCCCAGTAACCGCTCAGCAGGGTATCCACGCGGACGTCCTTGCCGGTGCTCGGCGCATGCAGGAAACGGCCTTCGCCTACGTAGATGCCGACATGGTCCACGCGGCCCTTGCGGCCGAAGAACACCAGGTCGCCTTCGGTAAGCGCGGTACGGTCGTTGATGAGTTCGTTCTTGCGGTCGCTGGCCATTTCACGCGACACGCGCGGCAGTTCGATGCCCAGCGCGGTGCGGAACACATAGCCGACCAGTCCGCTGCAGTCGAAACCGCTGTCCGGATTGCTGCCACCCCAACGGTAGGGGGTACCCAGCAGGGTCATCGCGCGGCTGAGCACGGACTGGATCTTGCTGTTTTCTTCGGCGCCACCGACCACGATGGATCCGGATGCGCTGGCGTCGTAGTTCGCAAGCAGGCGGCTCAGATCGCCGGCGACCATGGCCGAGCGGTCCATCAGGGGAATACTGTCGTTCGCCGCAAGATGCGGAAGCAGGGCGGCGAGAGTGGCGTTGGCAGCGGCATCGGCGCGGCTGCGCGGGGCAGCTTCGGCAGTAGGCCGGGCCGAAGCAACGGTGGCCGGAACATTGATGACGGCGGGAGCGGACTGTGCCCAGGCCGGCGCGCTGATCAGCGCAAGGGCGAGGGAGGCAAGAACGGCGCGTGTGGTGCGCTGGGGCAAGCGGGGTGAAATCAGGGCACGCTGGCCTTCACACATCAGGTCGTCGGTCGTCACGCGGCGGTCACAAGGTTAAAAGCGATGGGCAATCATGCCCTGCCAAACCGTCAGAAAAGTACAAATTGCGTTAAATATTCGTTTATATCAACGTGATGGGCATCACGTTTTAGTACATCTCCTCTATTCACGTTAGTGCATGACGCGTTTGGCTCCCGTGTAGTGGTCTTTCCAGTAATGACCGGCAAGGGAATCCAGCCTGACGGTTCCACCGGTGCTTGGCGCATGCACGAAGCGTCCTTCGCCGACATAGATGCCCACATGGCTGACGTTGCCACGGCTGCCAAAGAACACCAGATCGCCGGTGGCGAGGCGGTCCGGTGCGATCTTCGGCCCCTGCACTGCCGCCAGCTCGCGGGAACTCCGGGGCAGCCGCAGGTCGAGCATTTCCCGGTAGACGTAGGTCACCAGCCCGCTGCAGTCGAAGCCGGATTCGGGGGTGTTGCCGCCGTAGAGGTAGGGCGTTCCGACCAGGCCGATGGCCCGCATCAGCACCGCGTTTGCCGCCTGTGGATTGGCCGGCGGTACGCTCGGCCACACCTTCTGGGCAGCAACGGGGGCGGCGGGGCGGGTGGAGTGACCGCCGCCGCAGGCGCTCAGCAGGGCGGCAGGCAGGAGCAGGAGGAGGGTGGCCGCCATGCGGCGCAGGCCGGGCGAAACTGGCGTGATGTCCATGATCTCCGGATAATGCGGCACCTAAGATAGGCCGTCATGATGGCGGCGTACCCGCCGGGCGGCAACCCGCCCCCATCGCCTGCCCCTGGCAGCACCAGACAGAGTTGCGCATGAAGATCGAAAAAGACCGCGTTGTCCGCTTCCACTACACCGTTTCCGAGGTTGGCCAGGAGCCGATCGAATCGTCGAAGGATCGTGAGCCGCTGGCCATCCTGATCGGCCATGGCAACATCATCCCGGGGCTGGAAAAGGCGATGATGGACAAGGAAGCCGGTGCCAGCTTCGGCGTGGACGTGGCCTCGGCCGATGCCTATGGCGAGCGTCGCGAAGGCCTGACCCAGCGCGTGCCGAAGAAGCATTTCGGCAAGGAGAAGCTGGTGCCGGGCGCGCAGGTGGTGCTGCAGACCAACTTCGGTCCGCGCGCGGTCACGGTGCAGAAGGTCGGCATGAGCGTGGTCGATGTCGACCTGAACCATCCGATGGCCGGCAAGGACCTGCACTTCGATGTGGAGATCGTCGAAGTGCGCGAAGCGGGCAAGGAAGAGCTCGAGCATGGTCACGTGCATGGTGACGGTGGCCACCAGCACTGAGTGCTGGCGCCTGACTTGCCTGTGGACGGCCCGCCTTTGCGGGCCGTTCGCGTTTTCGGCCAGCGCGGCATGGGCGCATAATGGCGTCCCCCGTTTGCGGATCGCCCGTGGCCATCGCATCTCCGTTACTGCAGCCCGTGCCGGCGACAGATCGCATCGCGGTGATGGACATCCTGCGCGGTGCTGGGCTGCTGGGCATTCTGCTGATGAACATCGAGGCGTTCGCCGGGCCGCTCGATCTGTCCTTCACCGGCATCGACCCGCGCTGGCATGGCATCGACTACGCCGTCGACGCGCTGGTGTATGTACTGGTGCAGGGCAAGTTCTTCCTGCTGTTCTCGCTGATGTTCGGCGCCGGCTTCGCGGTGATGGAACAACGCGCGCGGACGGCCGGCCGTGGTTTCACGGCCTTCTACCTGCGCCGCAGCCTGGCCTTGCTGCTGATCGGTGCCTGCCACGCGCTGCTGGTGTGGTCGGGCGACATCCTGCTGCTGTATGCGCTGCTGTCCTTCCCGTTGCTGGCGCTGCGCCACTTGCCGGTGCGCGCGCTGCCCGTCGCCGGGCTGCTGTCCTATGGCTTCGCGGTGGGCCTGAGCGTGTTGTTCGGGCTGCTGGTCTGGATGGTGGGACATGCAGATCCGAAGGCGCTGGACAGCGTCGGCAGCGTGCGCAGCGCGCAGGCCATCATCGAAGCACAGCGCCAGGCTTATGGCCACGGCAGTTGGATGCAGGCCAACGTGCAGCGCTTGGCCGATGTCCGCCACATGTTCGGCGGAATCCTGATTACCGGGCCGGAAGTACTTGGCATGTTCCTGCTGGGCGCCTGGTTCGGCCGCAGCGGCGCGCTGGCTGATCCATCGCGGTTCCAGCCCCTGTATCACCGGCTGCGTTGGCTGGCGATGCCGTTGGGCCTGCTGCTGATGCTGGGCAGCGCGCTGTGGCAGCCATGGCTGGCACCCGGCGTGTTCACTGCCGCCACCGGCCTTTCATATGCGCTGGCCGCCGTGGCCAGCCTGCTGATGTGCCTGGGATACCTGGCCTGGATCGTGAAGGCGCGCGGTGCGCTGGGCTGGCTGGCCGCGCCGGGACGGATGGCGCTGAGTCACTACCTGCTGCAGTCGCTGCTGTGCACGTGGATGTTCAATGGCTATGGGCTGGGTTTCTTCGAGCAGCTGACCCGCGCGTGGCAGCTGCCGTTCGCGCTGGTCCTGTTCGCTGCGCAGGTGGCTATCAGCCACGCGTGGCTGGCGCGATTCCGCTTTGGTCCGATGGAATGGCTGTGGCGGGCGATGACCTATCTTCGTCTGCCGCCGATGCGTCGCGCTGGCACCCTGTCCTGAGCCACGGGCCGCGCGCCGTAAGCCACTCGGGCACGGCTGGGGCAGGGCCACCCTCACGCGTGGCTCGCGGAGGGGCATGGCATGCTGTCTGCAAGCATGAGCGCCGGCGCCTGACAACGGGTTGCCGACCGGGTCTGTACAAACACGCCGGCGGTCGATCCTGTTCCATACCGAGCTGAGCGATTCCGATGACCACGACGCGCCATGACTACGACCTCATCATTCTAGGAGGAGGCTCCGGAGGCCTCGCCGCTGCCTTCCGCGCCGCCGAGCATGGCAAGCGCGTGGCGATGCTGGAGCCGGACGACCTGGGTGGCACCTGCGTGAACGTCGGCTGCGTGCCGAAGAAGGCGATGTGGCTGGCGGCGGATCTGGCTGAGCGCATCGGCCTTGCACGCGCGATGGGCTTCGACGTGCCGTTGCGCCCGTCGTTGTCCTGGAAGGAACTGGTCGTGCACCGCCAGGCCTATATCGAAAACATCCATGCCAGCTACCGCAGGCGCCTGGACGAGACCGGCGTGGTACGCGTGCCGCGACGCGGGCGCCTGCTCGATGCGCATACGGTGGAATGCAGCGACGGCGTGCGCATGAGCGGCGCCCATATCCTGCTGGCCACCGGTGCGCAGCCGCAGCGGCCGGATATTCCGGGAGCCGAAATCGGCTTGGTTTCCGACGATTTCTTCAACCTGTGCGAGGCGCCTGCCGAGGTGGCGGTGGTCGGTGGTGGCTATATCGCGGTGGAGCTGGCCGGGTTGCTGCAGGCGCTTGGCAGCCGGGTCACGATGCTGGTGCGCGGCAACCGCCTGCTGGACCGCTTCGATGGTGAGCTGGCCGCGCAACTGGCGGAAAACCTGCGCCATCAGGGCGTCCGCGTGCATTTAAACTACCGGCTGCGCGAACTGCAGCGCGATGACGACGGCGAACGCGTGCGCGTGCTGGGACACGACGGTCCGCTGGACAGCGTGTTCGACAGCGTGTTCTTTGCCATCGGCCGCCGCGGCAATTCCGCCGGCCTGGGACTGCAGGAAAACGGCATCGATATCGGTGAGCGCGGCGAGGTGGTGGTGGATGAGTGGCAGACCACGTCGGTGCCGACCGTGCACGCGGTGGGCGATATCGCCGGCAAGGTCGGCCTGACGCCCGTGGCCATCGCTGCGGCGCGGCACCTCATGGACCGCCTGTTCGGCGGCCGGCCGGATGCCAGGATGGATTACGACACCGTTCCCACCGTGGTGTTTTCGCATCCACCGCTGGGCATGATCGGCCTGGGCGAGGAGGAAGCGCGCGAGAAGCATGGCGAGGACGTACGCGTCTACTGCAGCAACTTCCGGCCGATGCTGCAGGCACTGGCCGATGGCAGCCAGCGCAGCCTGTTCAAGCTGGTCTGCGTAGGCGCGGAGGAACGCGTGGTCGGCGTGCACCTGCTCGGCGATGCTGCCGACGAGATCCTGCAGGGCTTCGCGGTGGCGGTGAAGGTGGGGGCGACGAAGGCGCAGTTCGATGCCACCGTGGCCATCCATCCGACATCGTCCGAGGAAGTCGTGCTGATGCGCTGAGGCTTGCGCATGGGGGCGCCGATGCGACAATGCGCGCCCCATGCCTGCATCGCCGTCCCTGCCCGCCACATCTTCGTCCCGCATCGCGCTGGGCGGCATCGGTCTGGCTGCCATCGGTGCGGTGGCCGCGTCGGGCAAGGCCATCATCGTCAAGCTCGGCCTGCGCCATGGCGTGGATGCCACCACGCTGCTGGCGCTGCGCATGGCGATGGCGTTTCCGCTGTTCCTGCTGCTGGCGTGGTGGTCTTCGCGCCGGGCCATGCCGCTGGGTTGGGGTGACCGCGCGCGCATCGCGTGGCTGGGTTTTACCGGGTATTACCTTTCCAGCTGGCTGGATTTCCAGGGCCTGCAGTACATCAGCGTGACGCTGGAACGGCTGATCCTGTACCTCAACCCGACCCTGGTGCTGCTGATCAACGTGCTGCTGGCGCGGCAACGGCCAGGGCGCTGGCAGGTGCTGGCGCTGGCGGTGAGCTATGCCGGTGTGCTGGTGGCATTCGGACATGACCTGCAACGCGAAGGCGGGCAGATCATCCTGGGCAGCGCGCTGGTGCTGGGCAGTGCGCTCAGCTACGCGCTGTATCTGTTCGGCAGTGGCCAGGTGGTGGCGCGCGTCGGCGCCGTGCGGCTGACCGCGCAGGCCAGTTGCGTGGCCTGCGTGCTGGTGCTGCTGCATTTCGCCCTGACTCATCGCTGGTCGCTGCTGTGGCAGGCGCCGGTGACCGTGCAGTGGTTGTCGCTGGCCAATGCGACGGTGTGCACCTTGCTGCCGGTGCTGGCGATCATGCTGGCGGTGAAACGCATCGGTTCGTCGCTGGCAGCGCAGGTGGGTATGCTCGGTCCGGTTTCCACGATCGTGATGAGTCTATGGCTGCTCGACGAACCGATGGGCCCGGCGCAGATCATCGGCACCGCGCTGGTGCTGTGCGGGGTGCTGCTGGTGACACGCCTGCGCCGTTAAGCGCGGAGCAGGCGCGCGAGCGCATCCTGGCGGTGATCCGTGCGATCCCGGCGGGGCAGGTGATGGGGTATGGCGAAGTGGCGTCCCGCGCGGGGCTGCCGGGACGGGCGCGGCTGACCGCCCGCGTGCTGGGCGGCAACGAGGACCCTGACCTGCCATGGCACCGCGTGCTGCGCGCGGACGGGCGCATCGCCATGCCGGAAGGATCGCGGAGCTGGCGGGAGCAGTGCCAACGGCTGCGCGCGGAAGGCGTGGTGGTCGAAAAGGGACGCGTGCGACGGCCGGAACGCGATCTGGATGCGGAGATATGGGGTCCGCGGTAAGCCGGCAGGGCGGGTGCTGGCGGCAGGTCTGCCGGACATCTGTCGATGATGAGGGCCTGCGCAGGGCGCCGTGCCGTGCGTGGCGGCGGACCGGCTATGATGGGGGCCGTTCCAAAGGGTGCCCCCATGTTCCCGCGACTGCCTACCGTCACCAAGGCGCTGCTGATCGCCAATGCGATCCTGTTCCTTCTGCAGCAGCCTTTCCTGCTTGGCGATGCCACCTTCGCACCGTTCATGCTGCAACCCTTGCAGGGCAGCTTCGATGCATTTTCCCCCGGCGGCAATTTCCAGCCCTGGCAACTGCTGACCTATGGTTTCCTGCACGGCAGCTTCGGCCATCTGTTCTTCAACATGCTCGCCGTCTTCATGTTCGGTGCGCCGCTGGAACAGACCTGGGGCGAGAAGCGGTTCCTCATCTATTACCTGGTATGCGTGGCCGGTGCAGGCCTGTGCCAGTTGCTGGTCGGCAGCCTGATGGACAACCCGGCCACCGTACTCGGTGCCTCCGGTGGCGTGTTCGGCCTGCTGCTGGCCTATGGCATGCTGTTCCCGAACCAGCGGGTGATGCTGCTGTTCCCGCCGATTCCGATGAAGGCGCGCACGTTCGTGATCCTGTTCGGCGTGGGTGAACTGGTGCTGGGCGCCACCGGCTGGCAGCCGGGCGTGGCTCACTTCGCACACCTGGGCGGCATGCTGTTCGGCTGGTTGTTGATCCGCTACTGGCGCGGACAGCCGCCCTTCAACACGCGTCGTCCGCCGGGGCCGCCGAAGCGGCGCAACCATCTGCGTGGCGTCTGACGGAAAAGAGGGCAGGTCAAGTCGTTCCAGGCGCGCCTGATGCAGGCAAGCGCTCGACAACGACTTGATTTCCTCGATTCTCTCTTACGGCCCGCGCCGTGCGGCTTCGATGGCGACGATGTCGATGCGGGTCATCCGCATCATCGCTTCAAACGCACGCCTGGCCACTTCCGGGTCGGGATCGGCGATGGCCTCGGTCAGCACCCGCGGGGTGATCTGCCAGGATATTCCCCATTTGTCCCGACACCAGCTGCAGGCGTTTTCGACGCCGCCATTGCCGACGATCGCGTTCGACAGCCGCTCGGTTTCGGCCTGATCGTCGGTGGCGACCTGGAACGAGAAGGCTTCGCCGTGGGTGACGCCGGGGCCGCCATTGAGGCCAAGGCAAGCGATGCCGAGCACGGTGAATTACACCGTCAGCACATCCCCCTGGTTGCCGGCGGGGTAGTCGGCAGGGGCATGGTGCACGGCGAGCACGCTGCTGTCATCGAAGGTTGCTGCATGGAACGTGGCTGCTTCCAGCGCGGTGCCGTCGTACCACAGGCAGATGGTACTGCCACGAATCATCCCAGGCCTCTCGACAGATCACCTGGCAGAGCCGTACCTGCACAGGGCAGGCCTCTACTTGATATCCCTACTACGTTAGGGCTCCTGATCCAAGTGCGCAAGGTGAATGGCGTTTTTTTAATTCCTGAATGCGTAAAAACTGCAAAAATAAAAATAAATCCTTTGAATTCAATTGCTTGATGAAATGTTTCGATTTCGTTGCGAATTAACGGAATATGAAGTTAATATCCGATTCAGCTGTTTGGCACTGCCAACGCATCGGCACTGCACCTCAAGCGGCAGTTTCGCTCTCAATGAACAAGGGATATTTCATGACCAGCAGCATGCGGGCTACACGACTGAAGCGCACTGCGCTCGCCGTCGTCCTGACCTCTCTCATCGGCGCCGCGGCGGCGCAGAGCACCACCGGTTCCCTTTACGGCAGTGCGCCTGCTGCAGCCGGCGGCACCGTCGTCGTCCGCAGCGATACCGGACTGACGCGCACCGTTGCGGTAGACGCTAACGGCCGATACAACCTCGGCTCGCTGCCGGTAGGCCGGTACAGCATCACCCTGCAACGTGATGGCCAGGTCGTCGAGCAGCGCGATAACGTGCAGTTGAGGGTCGGCGTGGGTACCGAAGTGTCCTTCGGTCAGGGTGCCGGCGGCGATGCGACCAATCTCGGCGCCATCACGGTCACGGCCGCCAACGTGCCGAAGATCGACGTCACCAACACGGTGTCCAAGTCGGTCATCACCTCCGAACAGCTGGCCGTGCTACCGCTCGGCCGCAGCGCCGAGGCCATCGCGCTGCTGGCACCTGGCGTGGTTGCCGGCAGCGGTGAGTTCAGCAATGGTTCGCGTTCGGCCCTGTCCTTCGGCGGCGCCAGCGTCACCGAAAACGCGTACTACCTCAACGGCTTCAATACGTCCAACCCGCTGAACAACCTGGGTGGCACGACCCTGCCTTACGGCGCGATCGACCAGCAGGAAACCTACATGGGCGGCTACAGCGCGGGCTACGGTCGTTCCACCGGCGGTGTGATCAACCAGATCGGCAAGCGCGGCACCAACGAGTGGCATTTCGGTTTCCAGACCACGTGGTCGCCGAAGAGTCTCGGTGCATCGCCGGCCACGGTCGTGTATCCCGACCTCGCGTTCCCGGATGGGTACTCGTATGAAGATCCCGACAAGGCGGGAACGCTGTACCGCTACCGCAAGGGTGATTCATCCAGCCGTACCACGGTCAGCGGCTACGCCAGCGGCCCGCTGATCGAGGACCGCCTGTTCATCCATCTGGCTGCGGAAACCGACAAGACCGACGGCATCTCCACCGGCAGCAGTGCGGCAGCGCAGCAGGTGCGCAACAACTACAACATCAGCGTGCCGAAGTTCTACGGCAAGCTCGACTGGAACATCAACGACAACAACACGCTCGAGTACACTCGTTTCGAGCATACCGACCGTTCGGGTGGCTACTACACCGCATTCGATTACGACACGCTCTCCGGCGGCGAAGCGACGGGTACCTATCCAAACACCACGAAGCTGAAAGATGAGGTGGACATCTTCAAGTTCACCAGCTATCTGACCGATGACCTGACGCTCAGCGCTGTGTATGGCCGCAGCAAGGAAAGCAATCTGGAGTTCAACGCTCTGGATTCCAGCAATGCGTATCTGAGCGGCCCCACCAACCAGGATCCGGCCATCACCGGCGGTACTCCCATCCGCAACGACCAGACTGCGCTGTACACCAAGTCGGCAGATGCGGGCAGCAAGACCCGTGGTCTGCGCGTGGACCTGCAGTACCGCATCGGCGATCACGAGCTGACTGGCGGTATCGACAACATGTACTTCCAGGCGCATAACGAAGGCGAAGCGATGACGGGTCCAGGCTATGCCTGGTTGTACAGCCGTGGCGAACCGACGGCGTCCCCGAGCCCGGGCTTCGGCATTACGCCTCCGGGCGGAAACGGCTATTACGTGCAGAAGTACATTTTCTCCACCACCACCAGCATGTCGGTGGAGCAGAAAGCCTACTACCTGGAAGACCGCTGGCAGGTCACTCCCAACTGGCTGCTGACGATCGGCGTGCGCAACGACAAGTTCACCAACTTCAACAGCTCGAAGATCGCCTATGTGGAAAGTGGCGACCAGTGGGCTCCGCGTCTCGGCGCCAGCTGGGACGTGTTCGGTGATTCGTCGCTGAAGGTGTTCGCCAACCTGGGCCGCTACTATCTGGCACTCCCCAACAGCGTGGCCATCCGCGGTGCGTCGGCCTCGACCTACACCCGCGAATACTTCACCTACGGCGGCATCGATGCCGATGGCAATCCGACCGACCTGACGGCTCTGGGCCCGGGTCCGGTCTCGTCCAACAACGAATACGGTCAGGCGCCCGACCCGCTGTCCGTTGCTCCGACCGACCTGAAGTCGCAGTACCAGGATGAGCTGATCCTCGGCTTCGAAAAGACCTTGGGTGATTCCTGGAACTCCGGTGCCAAGTTCACTTACCGCCGCCTGCAGACCGCCATCGACGACACCTGCGATTCCGATCGCATCTACGAGAAGCTGGAGTCGATGGGTGCCGACATCGACAACATGGAGGTCCCCGGCTGCGTGATCTTCAACCCGGGCAAGACCAACAACTTCCAGGTCAAGCACATCGACGGCAGCGGCTACACCTCGGTGAACATGAGCGGCGCGGACTGGGGTTACGGCAGCAACAAGGCCAAGCGTGACTATGTTGCGGTGGACCTGTTCATCGAACACCCGATGAGCGACAAGTGGTACGGTCGTCTGGATTACACCTGGTCGCGCAATTTCGGCAACACCGAAGGCCAGGTCAAATCGGATATCGGCCAGGATGACGTATCCAAGACCCAGGACTGGGATGCCGCTGCCATCATGGAGTACGGCGGCGGCTATCTGGCCAATGACCGCCGTCATCAGCTGAAGGGCTTCGGTGCCTATCAGTTCACTGACGAATGGACCGCGTCGGCCACGCTGCGGGTGATGTCCGGCATGCCGAAGAGCTGCCTGGGCTATTACGGTACCGACGAGAGCGATCCTCTGAATGGCTACGGCTCGTCCTACCATTACTGCAACGGTTCGTTCTCACGTCCCGGTGATGCGGGTCGGCAGCCGTGGACCACGCGTGTGGATCTCGGTGTGCTGTACCGCCCGGCCTTCGCCGACCATAGGCTGGGCCTCAGCCTGGATGTCTTCAACGTGCTGAACCAGCGCCGTCAGTTGCAGTCCGAGGCGCAGTACCAGACCGGCCCGTACACAGTGTCCAATACCTACAACATGGGGACGTTCTTCAGTTCCCCGCGTTCGGTCCGCCTGAGTGCGTCCTACGATTTCTGATCGTAGCGCGTAACACTTCTCTCGTTACGTGATGACATTCGACCCCGGCCTTGTGCCGGGGTCTTTTTATGTGCTGGTTCTTTCACGGCGATAGCCATGAAAAAGGGCGCCCGCATGGGACGCCCTTTGTTCAATGTTTCGTTTGCTGATCAGCGCCAGATGCGGATCTGTTCGGCCTCGACACGCTGCATCGGCTGGCCCGGCTTGCAGCTGTAGGTGGCACCGAACGCTGGCAGGTTGGACAGCGGGCCGTTGGTGCGCCACTTGCCCGGTGCACGGATATCCGAACCGGCATGCGCGGCCGCCTCATTCGGCGACAACTGCTGCGGCCACAATGCTGCCCAAGCGGCGAAGAAGCCCTGCTGGTCGGCCGGCTTGGCGGCAGGTTCCACCGCGGCGTAGGCTTCCCATGCCAGTTCCAGGCCGGCCAGGTCCGCCAGGTTCTCTTCCTGGGTCAGCGTGCCGTTGACCTTCGCCCCCTTCACTCCGGGAACGTCGTAGCCGCCGTACTGCGCGGCCACGCGGCTGCCGAGCAGAGTCCACGCGGTCTTGTCGGCCGGCGTCCACCAGCTGCGCAGTTCGCCACGGGCATCGATCAGCGATCCCTTGGCGTCGATGGCACGGGTGAGTTCGTGGCCGACCAGCGCGCCGTAGCTGCCGAACTTGCCGGCGGCACTGGCCTGGGCATTGAAGATTGGCGGCTGCAGCGCAGCTGCGGTGACGACCAGGCGGTTCTGCGCGAGATCGTAGGCCAGCGATGGCTGCTGCGGCAGCACATCCCAGCGGCGGTCGGCGTTGCCCTTGCCGATGCGCTTCATTTCCTCGCGGTGGCGCCAGGTGGAGGCGATCAGCATGTTGCCGCCGAAGCTGCCACGGCCCATCGGCTGCACGCTGTAATCGAGGTCGCGCAGCGGCGTGCCGATCTCGATCTTCATGGCGCCCAGCTTGGCCTGCGCTTCGGCCTTGGCGTCCGCGCTCAGCCAGGTGCTGCGCTTCACCGCCTCGATCTGCGTCTCGCGCAGCTTGTCGATGATCCACGCTGCCTGGCGACGATCTTCCGCCGACAGATGGCGCGCGGCATATTCACGCCCCAGCATCGGGCCGGCGGCCACATTGATGGCGTCCAGCACCTGTTCCCAGCGCGGTGCGGGCAGGGTCTGGCCACGCAGCACGCGGCCACGGAATTCGAATTCGGCGTCGCGATACGCCTTGGACAGATAAGGCGCCATCGCATCGCCCACACGCCAGCGCAGGTAGGCCTTCCACTGGTCCGGCTTGATGCGGGTGACCATGCCGTCCAGCGCCTGGAACAGCGGTTCATCCGAAAGCGATACCAGGTCGTCCTTCACGCCCTGGGCCTTCAGGAAGGCATCGAGCTGCAGGTTCTTGTAACGACCGTTGAGGTCCTTGGTGGAAAGCGGAGCGTAGTTGCGGGACGGGTTGTTGAGATCGGCCAGCGACTGCGCGTTGCGTGCCAGCTCGGTTTCCAGCTGGATCACCGCCTGCGATTCGGCATCCAGCTTGTCGGCGGCGGTGCCGGTCAGCGCCAGGATCTGCTTGACGTAGGCACGGTAGCGGCCCATCAGCGCGACGGTATCTGCATCGGTACGGGTGTAGAACGCGGGGTCCGGCAGGCCCATGCCGCCCTGCATGAAGTAGCCGATGTGGCGGTCCAGTGCCTTGAGATCCACGTCCGGGCTGAAGTTGAAGGCCACCGGGATTCCGACCTGGTGCAGGGCGGCGATGGATGCCGGCACGTCCTTGGCTTTCTTGATGGCATTGATGCGGGTCAGCAGCGGCGCGATGGGGTTGGAACCATCGGCTTCCACGGCGGCTTCATCCAGGCCACTGGCCCAGAAGTCGCCAAGCAGCTTCTGCACGTTGCCCTGCGGGCTGGCCATCGCGGCATCCAGCAGCTCACGCTGCTGTTGGCGGCTGCGCACTACCAGCTGTCCCAGCGCCGTGGTGGCGCCGGTCTGCGGCACCGGATTGGCCTTGTACCACTCGTCGGTGCTGGCATCGAAGAAGTCGGTGCACTGGGCGCTCACGGCGGGCGCGCGCGCGGCCTTCTTCTTCGCCGCTTGGGCGTGGTGCGCGGGAACCAGCATGGCCAGGCTGACGCCCAGGGAAATGGCAAGCGGACGAAGGTTGGGCATGGAAGAACGAATCCATCGAGGATTGAAGATCGCGCGAGTGTAGCAAGCCGGGGTGCGGGCGGGTGTCGGGAACTCCAGGTGCATCGCTACGAGCAGGCGGGCGAACTGGAAGCATCTGGTATCGCGGCAAAAAAATCCCCGCCGAGGCGGGGAGGAGAGCCCGGTATGGGCCCGGCACATGGCCGGGCCCACTGTTGCTGACTTCAGGATTCCGGATGTGCGATCAGAAGTCGTAACGCGCGGAGAAACGCACCTGACGCGGGGAAGAATAGCCCAGAGGCTGGTTGTAGCGTGCGTCGGGCGTGACGCGGTCAGCGGCGTAACGACCGTAGTAGAAGCCCGGCTCCTGGCGGTTCAGTACGTTCAACACGTCGGCTTGCAGGGTGAGCTTCTTGTCTGCCCACACCGGGGTATATGCCAGCGACAGGTTCAGCGTGTAGTTCCACGGCGTTTCGCCATTACTGCCACGCGGGGAGAAACGGTAATCGCTGGACGGCGGGACGTAGCCTGCGGAACCCGGTGCCGTACCACTGCCGGCAAGGCCGCAGAAGTAATAGTAGGCCCCGTTGTACAGGCCCTGATCCGCGGTCGGGTAATAGCTGGTGCACGAACGCGGGCGTCCCGAGTCCACCAGCAGCGAACCACCCACGCGCCATTCTTCGCTGATCTGATAGGCGCCGTAGGCCTTCAACTGATGGGCGCGGTGGTTCGGCAGCGGGCCATTGGCACCCACCATCAGCTGCGGCAGATCCCAGTCCTGGGTCACGGACACGTCGCTCTGGCCGCCGGTGCCGGTATCCAGGTCGGAAGCGAGCTGGCCTTCGGTATTACCGTAGTTACGCGAGAAGGTGTAGATCACCTTGCCGTTGAACTTCTCGCCGATGGAGCCTTCCAGGAAAAGATCGAGCGCATAATAACGACGCTTCAGCTTTGGTAGATCCAGCTCTTCGGCCGAGTAATGATGCTGGGCGAAGCTGCCGTCAGCCTGCTCTTCCCAGAAGGTGTTGCCTACGCCCGGATTGAAGATGAAGCAACCACCGCCCAGTGCCGGGGTGCAGGTATCGTCGATGGCGCTGCGCAGATCGCGGTAGGTGAACTTTGCTCCCCAGGTCGCGGTGTCGCCGAGAGCCTGCTCCATGCCGATGATGTACTCATCCTGGTAGTGCGACTTCAGGTTGATGGCCGCAACGGTGCGCGGGTCCGGGGCGTTGCCACATTCCAGATTGGAAGAGATCGCGTTCGGGTTGCCGGGGCAGGTGTAGCCCAGGCTCGGGTCCACTGGAACGTTGACCAGGCCGGTGGGGGTGCCGTCAGCGGCCACGCCGGTGTAGGTGAAATATTCCATGGTGTACAGCGAGCCGGATGCAGCACGGACGGCCACATTGTTGGGAAGAGCCAGATGGTAGCGACCGGCGTTGGCGAACAGCTTCAGCGACGAATCGCCGTTGACGTCCCACACGGCGCCCAGTCGCGGAGCCCACTGGTTGTCCTGCTTAACGTAGACCTCGTCAGAACCAGTGAAATTCTTGAAGGTTTCATTGCGCAGGCCCAGCTGCAGCAGCAGGTTGTCCGTGACCTGCCAGCGATCCTCGATGTACTGCGCTCTTTGCTCGGTACGCACCTTGGCGATCTGGGTGTAGTACTGCTGGCGCACATAGTAACCCTGCGTGCCTAGACCGCCGGCGGAGGCTGGGGAGCCCACGCCGTGAGAGCCGTCGATGGCAGCATTCGGGTTGTCGGTGCGACTGTAAACCCAGATGAACCCGCCGCCATACTCGCTACCGGTGTAGGACTCAGCTTCCATGTTGTCTAGGCCAATGCGGAAATCATGGTTCCCCAGACGGTAGCCGACGTCGAAGCGGAAGCCTTTGGTTTCGTCGTAGGCGCCCGGGACGTTCACCGAGGCGGCGGTCCAGCAGCCCCCGTAATTGGCCTCCGGGATGCCCGGTGCGCGGCTGGCTGCCGAGGACGAGGTGCGCGGGCAGGCCGGATCATAGCCCCACGGATTCTGGCTGTGGTCGACCTTCTGGGTACCGTACAACGCCGACAGGGTCAGGTTGTCGGTCAGGTAGCCGGTGTACTTGCCGATATACAGGCGTGCCTTGTCTTCGTTGCTGGTGCCAGCATTCTGTACCGTGCCCGGGGTGCCGGTCTCGTAGTCGTAAGTGAAGCCTTGACTGTCGTACTGGCTGACGTCGGAGATTCCGGTGAGTTCAAGCAGGTGATTGTCGGTGATGTTCCAGTCGATCTTCGCGGCCCAGCGCGGATACTCGTAGTTGTATTCCTGCCAGGCATTGGTGGTGGTGGCTGCCGCTTGGGTGGTCGAGGCCACGCCGGCGCCTTCGCGCTTGGTCAGCTCTACGTTCGCGTAGAAGAAAAGCTTGTCTTCGATGACCGGGCCGCTGGCATAGATGCCGCTGGTCTGTGTCCAGCTCTGGCTCTTCTTGCGGGTCTGGTAGAGCTTGCCGTCGGTGCGTTTCGTCGGATCCGGATTGTCTTCACCATAGAAACCGGTATCCGGGAAGTACAGATCCTTCGGGTCCGAACGCAGCGATTTCGGGCTCCAGTAGGTATAGCCACCGGCGTGGAACTCATTGGAACCGCGCTTGGTGACGATGTTGACCACACCGCCGGTGGCGCGACCGAACTCGGCGCCATAGCCACCGGTCAGCGTCTGCTGCTGCGCCAGTGCGTCGAAGGGCAGGGTGGTAAAGCCAACGGAGGTCAGCGGGTTGGTAACCGGGTAACCGTTGATGTAGTAAGCGTTCTCCGACGAAGCTGCACCACCGAAGCTCGGCACGGTGTTGCCATTGGCGGTGTAGCTGGAGTTGGAAACCACGCTCGGAGCAAGCAGGGCAACGCTGGCAATATCTCGACCGACGGCGATCTTGTTGATCTCCTCGGCGGTGAACACGGTGCGGGTATCGACCTGTGTAACGTCCACGCGCGGTACTGCCGCCGCGGTGACATTCACGGTGCCCAGATCCTGCACTCCGCCGCCGAAGGAGACATCGGTACCGCTGGCAATCACCACCTGCACCGAATCCCGAGTACCCACTACCTGGCCGTCCTTCTGCGCAGTGACCTTGTAGTTGCCGTTGGGCAGCTCGGAGGCGCGGTAGCGGCCGCTGTTGTCGACGGTGACGGTACGGGTCAAGCCGGTACCCAGATTCTGCACCGTGATGCTGGTACCCGGCTCACCGGAGCCGTAGATGCTGCCGGTAACCGACTGGGCTTGTGCGACGCCTGCCAGGCATAGACCCAGTGCAACGGTCAGCCCTGCGCGGCGCAGCTGCTTGGAATGCTTGCTCATTGATGTCCCCGAAATATTTTCAATGAAAGTTAACAAGGGCTGAACTCAGCCCTGATCAATGAATAGCAGATGAAGCTATGTGGGCGCAACACTTTCGTAACAAATTTGATGGTGTAGGAATCAACAAACTGAATTTGTTGGCTTTTTTTGCGTCGCTTCATGAAAAGCAAAGAGACCCGGACGATGCCGGGCCTCTTCTCGGTTCAGGTGCGGGGCCGGATGCTTACCAGATCACCACCTGCGAATCGCCCGCGCGCGACATCGGCGAGCCGGCCTTGCACTGGAACGCTGCCGCGAAGGTGGGCAGGTTCGACGGCGCGCCCATGGCCCGGAACTGCGCCGGTGCGTGCGGATCGGTGGCCAGCCGGACCTTGGCGTTTTCCGGGGTGTACTTGGTGCGCCACACCGTGGCCCAGTTGAAGAAGAAGCGCTGGTCGCGGGTGAAACCATCGATCTTCGGATCCTCCTTGCCGGCCGAGGCCTTCTGCAGCGCGTCGTAGGCGGTCGCCAGGCCCCCCAGGTCGGCGATGTTCTCGCCGAGGGTGAGGTTGCCGTTGACGTCCTGGCCGTCCACCTTGTACTCGTTGAACTGCTTGACCAGCTTGCCGGTCAGGCCCTGGAAGTTCTTCTTGTCCGCCTCGGCCCACCATTCCTCGAAGTTGCCGGTCGGCCCGAAGCGGGCTCCCTGGTCGTCGTAGCCGTGGGTCATTTCGTGGCCGATCACCGCACCGATGCCGCCATAGTTCAGTGCGTCATCGGCGTTGGGGTCGAAGAACGGCGGCTGCAGGATGGCGGCCGGGAACACGATCTCGTTCTGCAGCGGGTTGTAGTAGGCGTTGACCGTCTGCGGGGTCATGCCCCACTCGGTCTTGTCCACCGGCTTGCCGATCTTGGACAGATTGAACTTGTAGTTGAACGCATTCGCCGCGCGCACGTTGCCCAGGTAGCTGTCACGGCCGGTTTCTAGGCCCGACCAGTCGCGCCACTTGTCCGGGTAGCCGATCTTGGGGGTGAAGGTCTCCCATTTGGCGATGGCCTTGGCCTTGGTTTCATCGCTCATCCACGACAGGTGCTGGATGCGTTCCTTCAGCGCGTCAGCCAGGTTCTTCACCAGCGTTTCCATCTTCGCCTTGGCTTCCGGAGAGAAGGCGACCTTGACGTACAGCTGGCCGAACGCTTCGCCGGCGTCGCTCTCGATGGTGCCCAGAACCCGCTTCCAGCGCGGCTTCTGCTCCTTCTGGCCGTTAAGGGTCTTGCCATAGAACGCGTAGTTCTCGTCGGCGAAGGCATCGCTCAGGTACGGTGCGGCGCTGTCCACCGTATGGAAGCGCAGGTAGGCGCGCCATACCGCCGGATCTGTATCGCCCAGCGCCTTGCTCACTTCCTCATGGAAGGCAGGGATGGCCAGCGAGAACTTCTCCGGTGCGGCCACGCCCTGCGACTTGAAGAACTCGGTCCAGCTGAAGTTCGGCGTCAGCGAGTCCGCCTCCGCCAGCGTGACCGGGTGGTAGTACAGCGACACATCGCGCGACAACTCCACGCTCGACTTGGACGCCTTCGCCAGCCGGGTCTCGAACTTCACTACTTCATCGGCCTGCTTGGCCGCATCGGCGGCAGGCACGCCGGCCAGTTCCAGCACCTTGGCGACGTGGGCCTGGTAGGCCTTCAGTTTGTCGGCCTTGCCCGCTTCGGTATAGAACGTCTTGTCCGGCAGGCCAAGGCCGCCCTGGCTGGCGTACGCCATGTTCATCGCCGAGTTCTTGAAATCGGCTTCGGCGCCGAAGCCAAACAGGACGTTCTCGCCCTTGGCGGCGCTGTCGCGCAGGTAGGCTGCGATGGCATCCTTGTCTTTCAGACCATCGATGGCGGCCAGATCGGCCTTCAGCGGCTCGATGCCCTGGGCGTTGATCTTCGCTTCGTCCATGCCGGTCGCCCACAGGTCGCCGACGATCTTTTCAATGTGGTTCGGGTTCTTCACCTGCGCCACCTGCTCGGCGAGCTGGTGCTGCACTGCCACCGAACGTTCGTCGAGGATGGTGAAGGCACCCCAGCTCGTGCGGTCGCCCGGAATCTCGTTGGCGGCCAGCCACTTGCCGTTTACGTAGTCGCCGAAGGCGCTGCAGGCGTCAAGGTTGCTGTCCAGGTCGCTTGCCTGGAAGGCGTTGTAGGCCGGCAACCGCGACTGGTCCAGCGTGTAGCTGGTCTCTTCGCTGGCGGCGGCCGGGCTTGCGGCAGTGTCCTTGCCGGCTGGAGTTTCGTTCTTGCCACAGCCGGAGAGCACGGCGGAAACGGCCAGGGTCAGCAGGATGATCTTGGGAGTACGGGTCACTTGATTCTGGCCTCCTGGCCGCGTGGTGTCTCTGGGAATGGCCCGCAGCGGGCCCTGGAGCGGACGATACGCCTCCGCCCGGACCTGCAAGGGTGTCGAAGGTCATGCCGCCACGCAAGCGTGCCCGGACGGGCAGGGTCGGCAAAACGACAACGGGCCCGGCAGTGGCCGGGCCCGTTGTCGCCGACATCCGTGTCAGCGGTGGTCAGAACTTGTAGGAGGCACCCATGTAGAAGTACCGGCCCACGTTGTCATACAGCGCCGAGCCGACGTCCGAACCGAAGTAGTTGCGCGGCGGATCCTTGTCGAAGGCGTTGTCGATGCCGAGGTACACGTCGATCCTGTCACCCGGGAACGTATAGCCCAGCTGGAAGTTGTGGTACGTGTAAGAGCCGTTGCGGATCGGGCTGGCCGAACCCGGGTTGCTGCTGTAGCTGGACGGGGTCACGCGCAGGTTGCCGTCCACATACGTCATGTCCCACGACGTACGCCACTGGCCCCGCGAGTACTTGGTCTGCAGGCCGGCGCGCCAGCGCGGATCGGTCACGTAGGTCACGTATTCGTTGTATTCCTCCGGGAAGTCCTGGAAGGTCCACTCGCGTGACTGGATCAGGCGGGTACCGACGAAGCGGACCACGGCGTCACCTTCGGCCATGCGCCAGCGATAGTCCATTTCCAGGTCCACGCCGATACGCCGGGAGCGTGCGAGGTTCTCATTGAGCGCCGTCCAGCGGACGATCGAATGTTCGGGGAAGAACCGTCCCTGGGCGTCGGTGAAGCCGCCCAGCGGAGCGCGGGTGATCGCGCCGCAGAAGGTGTTGCCAATGCCGGATGGCGAATCCACGCAACGGGTGGCGTTGGTCTGCCCGGTGACCGCACCGATGGCATCTTCCAGGTTGATGTTCCAGTAATCCACCGACATGCCGAAGCCCGGCAGGAAATCAGGCTGCCAGACGAAACCGTAGGTGAAGCTGCGCGCGCGTTCCGGCTTCAGATCCGGGTTGCCGCCGCTCACGCCCGGGCGACTGGCGCTGTAGGTGTCGATCCAGCCGACCGGCACGCCCAGTGCGGAGCAGTTGGCTTCGCGCAGCGCCGGATCCTTCGCGGTGGACGGGCGGTTGGTATTGGTCACCAGGTAATTGCAGGGATCGGCGATGGTGGCGAAGTTCTCGCTCTGCGGGTTGTACAGTTCGCCGATGCTCGGGGCGCGCACGGCCTGCGACAGCGTACCGCGCACGCGCAGGGACGGGATCACTGTCCAGTCCAGGCCCACCTTCCAGGTGGTCGCCTCGCCGATGCTGCTGTAATCCGAATAACGACCGGCAGCATCCATGGTCAGCGAGTAGATGCCGGGGATGTCGGCCAGCAGCGGAATGGAGGTTTCAATGAACGCTTCCTTCACATCGTACTTGCCCATCCGGTTGGGGATGGCGTTGAGGAAGGTCAGGCCCTGGGCAGCGAGGGGGTCGGTGATTTCGCGGCTCTTCTCCTCGCGGTATTCGATACCACCAGCGATGCCGACATCGCCGGCCGGCAGGCTGAACAGCGCACCGTTGGCGACCGAGGCGCTGAATACCGTCTGCTGGATGCGCGAGAAGTTGAACGAATCGACGTTCATCCAGTCCTGCGCTTCCTGGCTGATGTTGCCATTGCCCAGCACGCTGAACGGCACGCAGCCCTGGCGGGCGAACTCGGAATAGACGCGGCCGGTGTGCGGGTTCACGGCATTCGGATTCAGGGTGGTGCGGCAGGCGATGTTGCCGGTGGCAGGGTCGATGACCGCATCCAGGCCCGCCTGCCAACGCTCGTTGATACGGTTGTTGAGGTTCCAGCGCTTGACTTCGGTCTGGCCCCAGTTGCCGTAGGCATCATAGGTCCAGTTCTCGCTGAGGTTGCCTTCAATGCCGAACACGAAGCGCTGGGTAGTGCGCTCCACGTGTTCGCCGCGCTGGCCCGCATCGACGTTGAAGCGGTTCAAGGTCAGCGAGGTGGCACCGTTGGCGTCCATCAGTGCGCGCAGTTCGGGGCTGACATAGGCATTGTCGCGCTGGACACGGATCGTGGTGTCGAACGAAGGCTGGCCCAGGAAGTCGGATTCGGTCTCGGTGTACTTGCCTTCGAAGTACAGACGATGATCGTCGTTCAGATCGAAGTTGACCACCGTGTTGACGCTCTTGCGGTCAAACCCGGGCTGCAGGTCGGCGACGGCGTTGAGATCGGCGAAGTCGCAGTTCGTGCACGAGGTGTTGCTGACCATGATGCCGTCGTAACGCTGCTTGCGGAACGAGCCGTCCGGATTGAACTGGTAGCGGTTGCCCCAGGTGGCCGGGTTGCGGAAATCGAAGTTGCCCAGCGTGAACGTGCCGCCGTAGGAGATCGAGTGATTGCCGCCCGGGCCGCTCAGCACCGTCTGCGGGTTGCTCTCGCTCGGCGGCTTGGTCGGGTCGTAGGCCGGGTTCGGAACGGAGACCAGGTATTCCGTGCCGATGGCACGGTCGGTGCGGACGAAGCGATCCTGCTTGCTGTACTCCAGCGCGATGGCGGCGTTGCCGCGCCCGTTGGCGAAGTCGGTGCCGGTGGAGAAGCTCACGAACGAACGGTTGAAGCCGCCTTCGTCGGCCATGCCGGTCTGGCCACGCAGCTCGGCGCCGTCGAACGACTTCTTCATGATGAAGTTGACCACGCCGGCCACGGCATCGGCGCCGTAGACCGCCGATGCGCCGCCGGTGATGACTTCCACGCGCTCGATCCATTCCACCGGGATGGTGTTGACGTCCACCGAGGTGGAACCGGAGGTGGCGCCAACGTGGCGACGGCCGTTGACCAGGACCAGGGTGCGCGAAGTGCCCATGCCACGCAGGTCCATCAGACCAACGCCGGCGGTGCCGATGAAGCGGGTGGAGTTGCCCAGCGTGTAGCTGGGAGTCAGCGCCGGCAGGCGGGTCATCAGGTCGCCGATGTTGGTCGCGCCGGTGGCGCGGATCTCTTCGGCGGTGATGGCGGTGACCGGCGAGGGGGTCACGAACCCGGTGCGCGCGATGCGCGAGCCGGTCACGCTCACCTTGTCCAGGTTCGTGGGATCGGTGCTTGCCTGCTGGGCGAAGGCGGTGGTTGCGGTGGTGGTCAACAGTCCTGCCAGCAGGGCATGCGTCAGCAGATTGCGGGCGGGAGCAGTGCGGTGCGTGATCATCGTGTGAATCCCCTGAAGCGGCCCTGGTCAGAGGGCATATGTTTTTGTTGAGTTCAGACAACGTGGTGTCCAGGGTCGAACCTAACACGGCGTTAACGTTTTGCGAACGAAATATTTCCCATAAGTGAGACGAATTTACTCATTTCCTATCAAATATTATTTGGAATCAGGGGCTTGGCATCCGGCGATGGGCTGTCCAGCGACTCGGCGTTGCTTCGTGAAAGGCGTGTGATGCTGCATGGCAGCGTGCCCCCTGCGACCTGAGCGGCCCGATCCAGCCACAGCCGCCTTGTATGATGACCCCCCTCATCCAACGCCGATTTCCGGAGCATCACCGTGAACAACCCGCTACGCCGCCCGCATGCCAGCCAAGTCCAGAAGGGGCTGTCGCCGCATGCGCGGATACGCAATGTGGTCGCGGTCGGCTCCGGCAAGGGCGGCGTCGGCAAGAGCACCACTTCGGTAAACCTGGCGGTGGCGCTGCAGCAGCTGGGGGCGCGGGTGGGCGTGCTCGATGCCGACATCTACGGTCCATCGGTGCCGGCGATGCTCGGCCTGTCCGGCCGTCCCGAAAGCCCGGACAACAAGAGCATCGAACCGCCCCGTGCGTTCGGCGTGGACACCATGTCTATCGGTTACCTGATAGAAGAGGAGACGCCGATGATCTGGCGTGGTCCGATGGCTACTTCGGCGATGACCCAGCTGTTCAACGACACCCTGTGGGACGACCTGGACGTGCTGCTGATCGATCTGCCGCCAGGCACCGGCGACATCCAGCTGACTCTCACCCAGAAGATTCCGCTGGCCGGGGCAGTGATCGTCACCACGCCGCAGGACATCGCCACGCTGGATGCCAGGAAAGCGCTGAAGATGTTCGAGAAGGTGGAGGTGCCGGTACTGGGCATCGTGGAGAACATGGCCGTGCACACCTGCAGCAACTGTGGCCATGTCGAGCACCTGTTCGGCCAGGGCGGCGGTGAGAAGATGGCCGACCGCTACGGCGTGCCGCTGCTGGGCTCGCTGCCGTTGCAGATCGAGATCCGCGAACAGGGCGATGCAGGCACGCCGATCACCGCCGCGCAGCCGGATTCGGCCGTGGCGCAGGCCTATCGGCAGGCGGCGCAGCGGCTTCTGGAGGAACTGGGCAAACGTCCGCGTGCTGCCATTCCCATCCTGTCGACGCTGGTGCAGGGCTCCTGACGCAGGGCCCTGGCCGGCTTGTTTCATCGCTTCAGCGGGGCAGGGCTCCGCTCTGCCTGGCTCGCGTAATCGCGGTGGAGGACAGAGCAAGGGCGTTGCGCACGGCGTGCTCCCACGATGTGCCACCAGGGGCGCCGGCTGTAGAATCATGCCCCCGGGCGTCTGCCCGTCCCCTCAAGCATCAGGACCGAGCATGAGCATCAAGAGCGACCGTTGGATCCGCCGCATGGCCGAACAGCACGGCATGATCGAGCCGTTCGAAGCCGGGCAGGTCAAGCACGCGGGCGGCGAACGCATCGTCAGTTACGGCACGTCGAGCTACGGCTACGACGTACGCTGCTCGCGCGAATTCAAGGTGTTCACCAACATCAACTCCACCATCGTCGATCCCAAGCACTTCGATCCGAAAAGCTTCGTGGACGTGGTCGGCGATGAGTGCATCATCCCGCCGAACAGCTTCGCGCTGGCGCGTACGGTGGAGTTCTTCCGTATTCCCCGTGACACGCTGGTGGTGTGCCTGGGCAAGAGCACGTACGCGCGCTGCGGCATCATCGTCAACGTGACGCCGCTGGAGCCGGAATGGGAAGGGCACGTGACCCTTGAGTTCAGCAACACCACGCCGCTGCCGGCGCGCATCTATGCCAACGAGGGCGTGGCCCAGATGCTGTTCTTCCAGGCCGATCAGGACGACATCTGCGAAACGTCCTACAAGGATCGCGGCGGCAAGTACCAGGGGCAGACCGGCGTCACCCTGCCGCGAACCTGAGGGCAGGGCGCTCCCGGTTCGCCAGACACCCGGCCGTCGGCCGGGTGGGAATCAGCGACCGCGGCCGAACAGCATGCCGATGCCGACCGCGACCAGCCCGACCGGCCACCAGGTCGCCAGCAGGCGGGTGAAGTTCATGTTGGTCCAGCCGAGGTTGGTGGCGAGCATGAACAGCCCGACCAGGATCAGCAGGATGGCGGCAATGAGATTGAAACGCATCGGAATCAGCGAGTGCTCAGGACTGGGCCGGATATCCTAGCCGTTCCTTCCAGTACTGCGCACGCTGCTCCAGCGCATCCGGCGCGAAGCGGTGTGCCTGCCCGGATCCCCATACCGGACCTGGCCATGCCGGATCGCCCGGGTGACGGCCGATGACATGGAAGTGCAACTGCGGCACGATATTGCCCAGTGCACCGATGTTGATCTTCTGTACGCCGTCTTCGATCTTCAGCGCCCTGGAAAGGCGGTTGAGCTCGGTCCGCAGCTTGTCCTGCTGCTCGCCGTCCAGTTCGATCCACTCGGTGACGCCGGCAACGCGCGGCACCAGCAGCAGCCACGGAAAACGCTCATCGTTCATCAGCCGGACCTGCGAAAGCGGTCCTTCGGCGACCAGGACGCTGTCGGCAGCCAGTCGTGTATCCAGTTCAAAATCGCTCATCCAAGATGCTCCTCGAAGAAGTCCAGGGTGCGTTGCAGCGCCAGCGCGGCGCTGTCCGGATCATACGCATGTCCGACATCGCGGTTGAAGCCGTGGTCGGCCGGGTAGACGAAGGTTTCCATCTTCGGCAGTTTTTCGCGATGCGCGGCGACAGTTTCCGGCGGGATGCTCTTGTCCTGCGCGCCGAAATGGAACATCACCGGCGCTTTGGGCGTTTCATCCAGGAACTGCAGGTTGCGCGCGCCGTAGTAACTCACCGAAGGCAGGCCGAGGCGCAGCGCGGCGAGCAGGGCGATCGTGCCGCCCCAGCAGTAGCCCACGGTGCCGACCTTGCCGTGTGACGCCAGCCGGGTAGCGGCGGCCCGCACGACGGTGAGCGCTTTTTCCATGCCGAGCTCGTTCACCGCGGCCAACCCGGCCTGCTTGCCGGCCTCGTCGTAATCCAGCTCCCGTGGCGGGGCGGTGATCCCGTCATCGAGCAGATCGAAAAACGAAGGCAGCAACACCGCATACCCTTCGGCGGCGAAGCGTTCGGCGACACGGCGCATGTGCGCATTGGCGCCAAAGATTTCCTGGATGACCACCAGGCTGGCGCGTGGCTTGCCCTCCGGGAGCACCTGCCACGCCCGCACGGGGCCGAAATTGGTATCCAGGGTGACCCACTGCGCCATGGTTGCCTGCCTCGTCGGAAAAGAGCTGGCAGACATTATCCCTGCCACGCAGGTTAGGACGATGTCAGCAGCAGCCGCGAAGGCGAACGTCCGGTCTGCCGTCCCCGGGGGGCGAGGGAAGGCGCCGGCTGCCTCCGGCGGCGCGATCGCAGCGCCGGAGGGTGTGGCCAGGCCTGTCAACGGCAGCCGAGGCTGCGCGGGTGCTGACCCTGTGCCTCCAGGTCGCGCAGGAATGCGTCGAACGCTGCCCGCGCTGCCGCCAGACTGGGTGAGAAGTACTCGATGCGTCGTACCAGCGGCCGACCGTCCTCGAATACCTCGTACGAGCAGACGTAGTAAGTGTTGTCCTGTGGTGCAACGCCGGTGCCGCCGACGGTCAACAGTCCGGCCAAGGTGAGTGTCAGGATCATCGCTTCATCTCCATCAGTACCCGCCTGCCCACGGCGGGGAGGGCCGCCGCACCGACGGCAGGCCTGGGCAAGGCATCATCTGCATGCATCGGCCCAGCGCACAATGAGGGTAGTTGCAAAATACCCCGGCCCCTGCTTGCGCCATCGGCCCGGTATACTGGGCACTCCTCCAGGCCCCCAGACCCTGCGGCCCAGGCCCCCAGAGCGCGTTATGTCCCAGCTGAACCCCAAAGTCGGCTTCGTCAGCCTTGGCTGTCCGAAGGCCCTCGTCGATTCCGAACGCATCCTCACCCAGCTGCGGGTAGAGGGTTACGACATCGTTCCAACCTACGACGCCGCCGATGTGGTGGTCGTCAATACCTGTGGTTTCATCGATTCGGCGGTGGCTGAATCGCTGGACGCGATCGGTGAGGCGATGAACGCGAACGGAAAGGTCATCGTCACCGGTTGCCTGGGCAAGCGCCCGGAGCAGATCCGCGAGGCCTATCCGAACGTGCTGGCGGTGTCCGGCCCGCAGGATTACCTGAGCGTGATGGAGGCCGTGCACGAAGCCATTCCGCCGCGCCACGATCCCTTCGTGGACCTCACGCCCGACTACGGGGTGAAGCTGACCCCGCGCCATTATGCGTATCTGAAAATCTCCGAAGGCTGCAACCACCATTGCAGCTTCTGCATCATTCCCTCGATGCGCGGCAAGCTGGCCTCACGGCCTGTGGACGAGGTGCTGCGCGAAGCCGAGCGGCTGGTGCGCGGCGGCGTGCGTGAGCTGTTGGTGGTATCGCAGGACACGTCGGCCTATGGCGTGGACGTGAAGTATGCCGAACGGATGTGGCGCGACAAGGCCTACCAGACCCGCATGAAATCCCTGTGCGAGGGGCTTTCCGAACTGGATGCCTGGGTACGCATGCACTACGTCTACCCGTACCCGCACGTGGACGAAGTGGTGCCGCTGATGGCCGAGAACCGCATCCTGCCGTACCTGGACATCCCATTCCAGCACGCGAGCCCGCGCATCCTGCGCCTGATGAAGCGCCCTGGCGCGGTGGAGAAGACCCTGGAGCGCGTGCAGAACTGGCGCCGTATCGCGGCGGACATCACCGTGCGTTCGACCTTCATCGTCGGCTTCCCGGGCGAGACCGAGGCCGAGTTCGAAGAGCTGTTGTCATTCCTCGACGAAGCGCAGCTGGACCGCGTGGGCGCGTTCGCCTACTCGCCGGTCGAGGGGGCAACCGCCAACGATCTGCCCGATGCTGTGCCGGAGGAAGTGAAGCAGGAGCGTCTGGCCCGCTTCATGGAGAAGCAGGCGCAGATCTCCGCCGCGCGCCTGGAAGCGAAGATCGGCACGGTGCAGCAATGCCTGGTAGATGCCATCGAAGGTGATATCGCGGTGGCGCGCTCGAAGGCGGATGCGCCGGAGATCGATGGCCTGGTGCATATCCAGAATGCCGATGACGTGCCGCTGCGTGTCGGCGAGTTCGTGGATGTTGAAATCACCGAAAGCGACGAGCACGATCTGTACGGCGATGCACTGCAGCCTGCAGGGCGGCCGGCGTTCGATCTCAAGGTTCTGTGACTGCGGCCACTGCTGATTCCAATGGGAGCGGCCATCGCCGCTTCGTGGCGCCGCCGCGTTCGGCGGTCGATCCGCGGGTTTTCGAACATCCGCTGTTCGCCGACCTGGCCGCATTTCGCGATCTGTTGAGTGGCCCTGCGTGGCCCGCTGTGGCACAGCTGGATGCGCGGCTGGCACTGCAGGGGAAACAGCTGGTGGAGCAGGATGCCGCACTGCTGGCTGATGGCCTGCATTATGAAACCCGCATTGCCGCAGGACGCATTGCCACCCGTGCGCGCAACTGGCATGACCTGTTCAACGCGCTGGTATGGGCACGGCATCCTGCGCTGAAGGAAGCTCTCAACGCGCGCCAGTGCCTGCATATCGCGGCGATGGGGCCGGGCCAGCGCAACCGCGCCCAGGCCGCGCTGACCCAGTTCGACGAAACCGGGGTGATTGTCCGGGTGCGCGATGCCGCGCCGGTCGCCGCCTGGGACGCGCATGACTGGCCGACGCTGTTCGAGCCGGCTCTGTGGCAGCAGCGACGCATCGCCATCGTCGCGGTATTTGGACATGCATTGATGGAACAGGCGCTGCTGCCGGGGCGCCTGCTGGTGGGCAAATGCCTGGTGGTACAGAGCGGCGATGACCCGGCCTGTATCGCCCAGGTGGCGGCGGCGATTGCCGAAGGAGAGGTACTTGCCGATCCGCTGCAGCTGCGTCCGCTGCCGTTGGCGGGTATCCCCGGCTGGCACGCGGACAGGTCGCCGGCGTTTCGTACCGATGCGGCGTACTTCCGTCCCTTGCGCGAAGGGCGCATCTACCCCCCGCCGATGCGTGTCGCGTAGATACCGTCTCGCCCTTGTCTATGCAAGGGCGATCTCCGGTGAGAAAGGTCGGCCGCTTCGCAGGACACCCCAGATGATGTGGATGAGCTTGCGCATCAGCGCGCACATGATCACCTTGGGGGGCTTGGCGCGTT
>JAAIGF010112022.1_pt1 | contig 28484 bp, 26 predicted proteins | sample 6487441 | NCBI WGS metagenome assembly JAAIGF01 (sample SAMN13974129, study PRJNA590717) | phyllosphere metagenome | biome: pepper field; feature: multiple bacterial spot infested pepper fields; material: pepper leaves; isolation source: leaves from pepper fields | host: Capsicum annuum ... | reverse complement strand
CTTGACGGTGGCCAATACACCTTCTGCCAAAAAACGCGCAAAACAGGCTGAGAAGCGTCGTAGCCATAACGCCAGCCTGCGCTCCATGGTTCGTACCTACATCAAGAACGTAGTCAAGGCTATCGACGCCAAAGACCACGAAAAAGCACAAGCTGCTTACGTTCTGGCTGTGCCTGTTATCGACCGTATGGCCGACAAAGGCATCATCCACAAAAACAAGGCCGCTCGTCACAAGAGCCGCCTGAACGGTCACGTCAAAGCACTCAGCCAAGCTGCTGCTTAAGCGTCCCGTTTCATGAAAAGCCGACCTCAGGGTCGGTTTTTTATTGCCTGAAGAAAAGCACCGCCTGCCCCAGAGCGGCGAGACTGACGCACAACGACCCCAGCACCTGAGTCCCAGAGCGCCGCGTCAGGAAAAATGGAGACGACCGCTCGACCAGCAAGCAGCCGGGGCCAGGAAGCTGCCGGCGCAACCGATGCCAGCGCAACCCGAGCAGCCATGCGCCGAACGCGCACGGGGCTCGAGCACCAGCGGCGAGCGCCGCCGACTCAGTTGCCGTTCGGCCAGGGCAGGATCGGAATGGCCGTCACCGCATTCTGCGGACTGCCCTCGATGATGCGGTCGCTGTAGACCAGATACACCAGGGTGTTGCGCTTCTGATCGAAGAAGCGCACGACCTGCATGGTCTTGAACACCAGCGAGGTGCGCTCACGGAAGACTTCATCGCCATCCTTGAGCTCACCAGAAAAGCTGATCGGCCCCACCTGGCGACAGGCAATCGACGCCTCGGCACGATCCTCGGCCAGACCAAGCCCGCCCTTCACACCGCCGGTCTTGGCCCGCGACAGGTAGCAGGTCACACCCGCCACCTTGGGGTCGTCGAATGCCTCGACGACGATCTTGTCGTTAGGCCCCAGCCATTTGAAGACCGTGGAAACCTGGCCGATTTCCTCGGCCACAGCACCAAGAGGCAGCGCCATCAACGCCGCAACAGCCAACACAAGCCTACGCATTGCCACCTCCCGGAAGACTCACTGGACCAGAATCAGATTATCGCGATGCACCAGCTCCGGCTCATCGACATAGCCGAGCAGGCGCTCGATCTCGTCCGAAGGGCGACCGATGATCTTCTGTGCTTCCAGGGCACTGTAGTTGACCAGGCCGCGAGCAATTTCCCGACCATCCGGCGCCACGCAGACCACCATCTCGCCACGGCGGAAGCTGCCCTGCACGGCCTTGACGCCGACCGGCAGCAGGCTCTTGCGGTCGGAAACCAGCGCCTTGACCGCGCCGTCGTCCAGCACCAGGGTGCCGCGGGTCTGCAGGTGCCCGGCCAGCCACTGCTTGCGCGCCGCCAGCATGCCGCGCTCGGGCACCAGCAGGGTGCCGAGCAGCTCGCCGATCTTGAGGCGCGCCAGCACCTGCTCGATGGCGCCGCCGACGATCACCGTGTGCGCCCCCGAACGGGCCGCCAGACGTGCTGCGCGCAGCTTGGTCTGCATGCCACCGCGCCCCAGCGCACCACCTACGCCACCAGCCACCGCATCCAGGGCCGGGTCGTCGGCACGGGCTTCGTGGATCAGCTGAGCATCCGGATTGTTGCGCGGGTCGGCATCGAACATGCCGTCGCGGTCGGTGAGGATCACCAGCAGATCGGCTTCCACCAGGTTGGCCACCAGCGCGGCCAGGGTGTCGTTGTCACCGAAACGAATGCCGTCAGTGACCACGGTATCGTTCTCGTTGATCACCGGCACCACATCGAGCTCGATCAGGGTGCGCAGGGTGCTGCGCGCATTGAGGTAGCGCTTGCGGTCGGAAAGGTCGTCATGGGTCAACAGAATCTGCGCGGTGCGCCGGCCATGTTCACCGAAGCTCGACTCCCAGGCCTGCACCAGGCCCATCTGACCGATCGCGGCAGCCGCCTGCAGCTCATGAATGGCGCTCGGGCGCGCCGTCCAGCCGAGGCGGCTCATCCCCGCCGCCACCGCACCGGAGGACACCAGCACCAGTTCGACGCCCTGCGCCCGCAGCGCCACCATCTGCTCGACCCACACCGCCATGGCGCCGCGATCCAGGCCCTTGCCATCGGCGGTCAGCAAGGCGCTGCCGATCTTCACCACCCAGCGCTGCGCACCACTTACCTTGTCACGCATGTTTTCCAACCCCAGCCAGAAGCACATTTTCGCAAGCCATCACCGGCGGCAACGGCCAAACCTACAAAAACGCCGCTAAAAAGCGGCGTCTGTCGTCCCATCAATCCCGGACGTAAATGATTTCCGGGCCGCCCTCTTCATCTTCCTGATCCCAGAAGCTGTCGTCTTCCTCGACATCACCCACAGCCCGCACCCCGGAACGACGCAACGCACGCTTGTCGTCCAGCGCCTGCAGCTGAGCGCGTGCTTCATCTTCGATACGCTGATCGAGCTCGGCAAGCTCGGCGGCATATTCGGGGTTCTCCTGAATGCGCTCGGCGCGCGCTTCGAGGAAGTCCATGATGTCGTAGCACAGCTGCTCGGTGCCTTCGCGCGCCAGGGCGGAGACCACGTAAACGGGCCCCTCCCACTCCAGCCGCGCAACGATCTCGGCGACCCGCTGCTCCTTCTCCTCATCGAGGATCTGGTCGGCCTTGTTGAGCACCAGCCAGCGCTCGCGCTCGGCCAGCGCCGGGCTGAACTTGGTCAGCTCGGCGACGATGGTGGCAGCGGCCTCGGCCGGATCGGTCAGATCCAGCGGCGCCATGTCGACGAGGTGCAGCAGCAAGCGGGTACGCGACAAATGCTTGAGGAAGCGAATCCCCAGCCCGGCACCTTCGGAAGCCCCCTCGATCAGCCCCGGAATGTCGGCGACCACGAAGCTCTTGTAGCGGTCGACGCTGACCACGCCCAGGTTCGGCACCAGGGTGGTGAACGGGTAATCGGCGACTTTCGGCTTGGCCGCCGACACCGAGCGGATGAAGGTGCTCTTGCCCGCGTTCGGCAGGCCGAGCAGGCCGACATCCGCCAGCACCTTCAACTCCAGCTTGAGGTCGCGCGCCTCACCCGGCTTGCCAGGCGTGGTCTGGCGCGGGGCACGGTTGGTACTGGACTTGAAGCGGGTGTTACCCAGCCCGTGCCAGCCGCCCTGGGCCACCATCAGACGCTGCCCGGCCTTGGTCAGGTCGCCAATCACTTCCTGGGTACCGGCATCGATCACCGTGGTACCGATGGGTACCGGCAGGATCAGGTCTTCACCCTTGGCACCGGTGCAGTCGGTGCTGCCGCCCTTCTCACCATTGGGCGCCTGGAAGCGGCGGGTATAGCGGTAGTCCACCAGGGTATTGAGGTTGGCCATGGCCTCGATATAGATCGAGCCACCATCACCACCATCACCACCGTTGGGGCCACCGTTCTCGATGAACTTCTCACGACGGAAGCTCATCATGCCGTTGCCACCATCGCCGGCCTTTACAGAAATCGATACTTCATCGACGAATTTCATGGGTACACCTCCCGCCATAATCGCGGGTTACTGAAACAGAAAAAACCGGGTGCTTGCGAAATTGCCCTGAAACCACCCGCATTAACCCAGGACAGTTTGGCAAGAACCCACAGAGTGCGCGCCCACTGCAATCCAGAGCGGACCAAGCAGCAACCCGAACGCAACAGGATACAGAAACAAAAAAGCCCCGTCGCAGGACGGGGCTTTTCCAGCAACTTCGCGATTAGGCCGCGACGACGCTTACGTAACGGCGGTTGAACGCGCCTTTCACCTCAAACTTGATCACGCCTTCGATTTTCGCGAAGAGGGTGTGATCCTTACCCATGCCAACGCCGTAACCAGCGTGGAACTGGGTGCCGCGCTGACGCACGATGATGTTGCCAGGAATGATTTTCTGGCCGCCATACATCTTCACGCCAAGGCGTTTGGCTTCTGAGTCGCGACCGTTGCGGGTACTACCGCCAGCTTTTTTGTGTGCCATGAGTTCAATACTCCTATAAAGGGCTCAGACGAGACGAATCAGGCCTGAATACCGGTGATTTTGATCTCAGTGAACCACTGACGGTGGCCCTGACGCTTCATGTGGTGCTTACGACGACGGAACTTGATGATGGTGACTTTATCGTGACGACCTTGCGAAACGATTTCAGCCGATACCTTGGCGCCTTCGACGACAGGTGCACCGATGGTCACATCATCACCGTTGCCAACCAGCAACACGCGATCGAAAGTCAGAGCTTCGCCAGCGGCCAGCTCCAGTTTCTCGACCTTGAGGTATTCGCCTTCGGTGACCTTGTATTGCTTGCCACCAGTAACAATTACTGCGTACATGGTAAATCTCCGTTAATCCTGCTCACCCAGCGCTTTATAAGGATAAGTGTCGGCTGGCATGGCTGCTCGGGGCCGGATGGACACCCGTGCAATTGCGTAAGGCAGGGAAATACCCAGGGGGAAGTTCAGGGTGCGCGATTGTACGCAAGCCATTGACACAGCGCAAGCGCCCCTTGCCGTTGCCTTGACAGCCCCCACCCTGCCCCCTAGCATGCCGCGCAAACTAGGGTCTATTACCGTCAATAGGCCTACTAGAGGAGCATATGTCGCTGATGCAACCCCAGGCTTTTTACAGTGTGGTAGCGGATGATTTCACCGCTGTTGACGGCATTATCCGTCAGCAACTGGTGTCCCGCGTCCCGCTGGTCGAGAAGATCGGCGACTACATCATCTCCGCTGGCGGCAAACGCCTGCGCCCGCTGTTGGTGCTGCTCAGCGGCAAGGCCCTGGGCCTGAACGACGAGCGCCTGCGCCTGCTCGCTGCCACCATCGAATTCCTGCACACCGCTACCCTGCTGCACGACGACGTGGTCGACATGTCCGACATGCGCCGTGGCCGCAGCACCGCCAATGCCCAGTGGGGCAATGCGCCCAGCGTGCTGGTCGGCGACTTCCTTTATTCGCGCTCGTTCGAAATGCTGGTCGAGCTCGGCTCGATGCCGGTGATGAAGATCCTCTCCAAGGCCACCCGGGTGATCGCCGAGGGCGAAGTGCTGCAGCTGTCGAAGATTCGCGACGCCAGTACCAGCGAAGAAACCTACATGGAAGTCATCCGCGGCAAGACCGCCATGCTGTTCGAGGCCTCGACCCAGAGCGCCGCCGCGCTGGCCGAAGCGACCGCCGAGCAGAACGAAGCGCTGCGCCTGTTTGGCGACCACCTGGGTGTCGCCTTCCAGCTGGTCGATGACCTGCTCGACTACAAGGGCGATGCTGCGACCCTGGGCAAGAACGTCGGTGACGACCTGGCCGAAGGCAAGCCGACCCTGCCACTGATCTACACCATGCGCGAAGGCACCGCCGAGCAGGCCGCCCTGGTACGCAAGGCAATCCAGAAAGGTGGCCTGGAAGACCTGGAAAGCATCCGCGAAGCCGTACAGGCCGCCGGCGCCCTGGACTACACCGCCAACCTGGCACGCGAGTATGCCGAACGCGCCATCGCCTGCCTGGAAGTGCTGCCTGCCAGTGCCTATCGCGACGCGCTGGTCGAGCTGAGCCACTTCGCCGTGGCCCGTACGCACTGATCGTTCAGAACCTGTTCACCATCTATTGGCTGAATTTTCACCGTATTTTGCAGTGAAATCAGTGAATACAGCGCGTACTCAATCGTGTGGGAACGGGCCATGCCCGTGATCGCTTTCGCGGGCATGGCCCGCTCCCACAATACGAGCCGATGCGACACATCGTCATTTGCAGATAACTAATTCTCAGCTAGCGATAGTGAGCAGGCTCTCAAACGCCGCATCACAAGAAGCCCGTCCATGCGACGGGCTTTTTTATGCCAGCCTCCCTCTCCCCGCCAGCCCACACCATCGACGAACGGTGCGATTAATACTTGCTATTAACGTAATAAGAATTATTCTCATATCTACCACTCACTCAGGGAGATGCGAGCATGACTTATCTGATAGACGCCTGGCTGGACCGCCCCCATCCCTACCTGCGCATCCTGCATCGCGAGACCGGCGAAGTCTGCGCCGTGCTCGAAGAGGAGGCATTGGACGAGCTACGTAAACAAGGTGACCTGGATCTGCATGAACTGAGCTCGAGCGAGCCGCTGATCCTCAAGGAACTGGTGCGTAGCCTGTTCCTGTACTGCTATGCCCGGGCCTTGCGCCCGTGACACACACTGAAAACTGCGCTCTTTGCAGCGCAGCGGCGAAGCGCTGAACGTCAGCACTTCGCCACGACAGGCTTACAGGATGTCGAGCAGCTCGACATCAAACACCAGCACGCTATGCGGCGGGATGCTGCCAACGCCCTGGGCGCCGTAGGCCAGCTCGCTCGGTACGTACAGGCGCCATTTGCTGCCGGTACCCATCAGTTGCAGGGCCTCGGTCCAGCCGGCGATCACGCCACCGACCGGGAATTCGGCCGGCTGGCCACGCTCGTAGGAGCTGTCGAACACGCTGCCGTCGACCAGGGTGCCGTGATAGTGAGTGCGCACGCTGTCGTCGCGCGACGGCTTGGCGCCCTCGCCCGCCGTCAGCACTTCGTACTGCAGACCGGAGGCCAGCACGGTGACGCCGTCACGCTTGGCGTTCTCGGCCAGGAAGGCCAGGCCGGCACCAGCGGCAGCATCGGCCTTGGCCTTGGCTTCGGCTTGCATGACATCACGGATGACCTTGAAGCTGGCCGACAGCTCGGCTTCGCTGACGCGGCTCTGCTGCCCGGCGAAGGCATCGGCCAGGCCGGCCAGGACGGCATCCAGGCTCACGCCCGGCGGCGGGTTGTCACGCAGTTGGCCGCCCAGCTGACGGCCAATGCCGTAGCTGACGCGCGCTTCGTCGGTGGAAAGATCGAGTTCGGACATGTCGCCGCTCCGCTAGCAGGAAAAAAGGCCGGCTAGCCTATCACGGTTCCAGTCTGGCTCTGCGCTTACCAGCGGCTGCGCAGGCCCACCGGCACGCGCAGGGCGTCACGGGTACCGGTCGGCAGCCCGCACATCTCGTCGTAGGCCGAGGCGTGCACCAGAAACAGCGGTACCTGGGGCAGCTCTTCGAGCAGGTCGCGAGCATGCTCCACCGAACGCAGGTGCAGGTTGCGCCCTGCCTCATCGCGCAGGTAGACGCGTTGCTCGGCACCGAGGATCTGCAGCAGGTAGATGCCGCCCTCCAGGGAAATCAGTTCGAGCTCGCTCACTGCGCCAGCGCGAGCCGCTTGCAGCAATTCAGGCAGGGTCATGGCATGTCCTCGCAGGCAAGAAGCACCACTATACGATTGTCGGGCTGCGGATAACAAAACGCCCGGCGCGCAATCCGCGGGCCGGGCGCCTGTTATCGGCAGCGCCGGTCAGTGCTTGGTCAGCTTGTCCAGGTAACCCATGGCGAAGGCCGAGATCACGAAGGTCATGTGGATGATCACGTACCACTTCAGGTGCTCGGGATCATGGTTGCGTGCATCCATGAACACCCGCAGCAGGTGGATCGAGGAAATCGCCACGATGGAAGCGGCCACCTTCATCTTCAGCGAGCTGGAATCCATCTTGCCGAGCCAGGCGAGCTTTTCCTTGTGGTCGTCGATATCCAGCTGGGAGACGAAGTTCTCGTAGCCGGACATCATCACCATCACCAGCAGGCCACCGACCAGCGCCATGTCGACCAGCGACAACAACACCAGGATCAGCTCCGCCTCGGCCATGGCGAAGATGTTGGGCAGGATATGGAAGATTTCCTGGAAGAACTTCAAGGCCAGTGCCAGCAGGCCCAGCGACAGACCGAAATAGATGGGGGCCAGCAGCCAGCGCGATGCGTACATCGCGTTTTCGATAAAGCGTTCCATGGACTCTCACAGGTAATGGACAGGCGGGCGAGTATACCCAGCGTCCGACCACAGGCAAGCCACGCGGGTTCGCCGGTGCTGCATTAAAGTCCGCCAACGGCAGCGCTTGGACGCTTGTGGATAAGATCTGCAACCCGGCGTCGCGACATGACCGGCGGGTCGCGCCACGGACGCGGCAAAGCCGGTCGCTCAGCTATCGGGCAGTGACAGGGATATGCCGCGAGAGACGCCGCGCGCGCCGTTCAGGCGGCGTAACTGGGCCTGGGCATGCAAGCGCCAGATCGGTGGTTCGTGGCAGGTGACATAGCCCTGATCGACCAGGCTCTCGGCGATCTCTTCGAGCAGCTGCTCGACGACCAGAGGCCCGGGGAATGGGCCTTGCGCCTTGACGGCGGTGGGTTGCCGGGCAGACAAGCCGGCTATGCAGATCAGCGTCCACAGGCCCTGCTCCCCCGCCAGGGGCAGCACCGTGCACTCGATGCGGATGTTCACGCCAAGACAATCACGGGTCAGGCAGAGGCTACGCGACATGGCGGCAATCCTCGCAGAGACAGACCTGCAGCCTACACCCGAAGCGCCTGTCGGCAAAGCCAGGGTTATACACAGAAGCTGTGGATAACCCTGTGCATGACAGGTGCGCAAGCACCTGCATGCTATCGGCCCAACGGCGGCAGGCGAGCCGATCAGCGATTGATCAGCCCACCTGGCGCCCTACTCCGGCGTCGGCTTTTTTGCCCGTGGCTTCTTGGGCTTTTCCGGCAGCGCCGCGGTGAGCGCCTCCTTGGCCTGCTCGGGCTTGTCTTCCTCGCCCATGCCGATTTCGGCGATCTCGCGCAGCCGCTCGACCACCCGGGCGTTCACGCTGCCTTTGGGGAAATGGCCCTTTTCATTCGGCGTACCGGCATCCTCACCGACCAGCAGGCTCAGCGCCTCGTCGACATGGCGTACCGAGTAGACATGGAATTGCCCGGCGCGCACGGCCTGCAGCACACGTTCATCGAGCATCAGGGTGGAGACGTTGGAGTGCGGGATGATCGCCCCCTGCTCGCCGGTAAGCCCGCGGGCTTCGCAGAGACGGAAGAAGCCTTCGATCTTCTCATTGACCCCGCCGACCGCCTGCACTTCACCGAACTGGTTGATCGAGCCGGTGATCGCGAAACACTGCTTGAGCGGTGTGCGCGACAGGGCGGATATCAGTGTGCAGACCTCGCCCAGTGAGGCGCTGTCGCCATCCACGTAGCCGTAGGACTGCTCCAGGGCGATGCTCGCGGAGATTTCCAGAGGGAATTCCTGGGCGTAACGGCTGCCCAGAAAACCGGTGAGGATCATCACGCCCTTGGAGTGGATCGGCTGGCCCAGATTGACCTCGCGCTCGATGTCGACGATGCCCGAACCACCGGGATAGACGGTGGCGGAAATCCGCGCCGGCACGCCAAAGGCCGAGTCGCCGACTTCCAGCACGGTCAGGCCGTTGCACTTGCCGATGGCCGCCCCGGCGGTGTCGATAAGGATGATGCCGGCCAGCATGTCGTCGATGATGCGCGCCGAGACGCGCCCGGTGCGCGTCGCCTTGGCCTTGAGCGCGCGTTCGATATGGTCGGCATCGGTGACCGCTTCACCGGCCAGGTTACGAATGAAGTCCGCCTCGCTGACCAACTGGAACAGGTCGCCGATGCGCGCCGACAGGCGTCCCTGGTGCTCGGCCAGGCGCGCGCTGTAAGTGGCCAGGCGTGCCACCGCCGCCGCGGTCAGCGGCGCCATGCCTTCCTCGGTGGTACGGGTCTTCATCAGCTGGGCGAACTGCTCCAGGCTGTCATCGGCCAGCGGGATATCCTCGTCGAAGTCGACCAGTACGCGGAACATCTCCTGGAAGTCCGGATCGGCGTCCTGCAGCGCGTAGTACAGCTGGCGCGAGCCGATGATCACCACCTTGAGCTGCAGCGCGATGGTTTCCGGATTCAGGGTCACGGTGGCGATGCGGCCCAGGTCGGCCAGCGGCGATTCCATCTTCAGCTTGCGCGACTGCAGGGCGCGCTTGAGCGCTTCCCACACGAACGGCTCACTGAGAAACTTCTCCGCCTCGAGGATCAGGAAGCCACCGTTGGCACGGTGCAGCGCACCGGGGCGCAGCTGCCGGTAGCTGGTGTAGAGCGCGCCCTGGTCGGTGTTGTACTCGATGCGGCCGAACAGGTTGTCGTAGGTCGGGTGCGGCTCGAACACCACCGGCGCGCCGCCATCGACGTGGTGGCCGACGATCAGGCTCGGGCAGTACAACTCCTCGAGCAGCTTGCGGGTCTGGGCGTCGGGCTTTTCCACCTCGATGAGCAGGTCGATCACGCTTTTCAGCAGATCCACCTGCATGGCCTGCAGGTAAGCGCATACCCCGGCGTTCTCGGCGTACTTCTGCGAGAGCGGCGCCAGCAGCGGCTGCAGGGCGACGGTGATGGTTTCCTCGTTGAGCTGGCGCAGCGCGTTGCTGGATTCGCGTTTCCACTGCGGCAGGCTGGCCAACTCCTCGTTGAGGCGTTCTTCCAGGGCGGCAATGTCGGTGTGGAAGCGCTCACGGTCGGCTTCCGGCAGTTGCGCAAACTCGGCCTCGTCCAGCGCCTTGCCGTCGAGCATGGGCGTGAAGGCAATATTGGTGCTGTCGCGGTACAGGGCGATACCGCGCTCCAGCGATAGTTTCTCGATCACGTCCAGCGCCTGGTCGTAGCGCTTGTTGAAGGCGCGGTCGATGGCGCTCTTCTTCTGCTGGAAGGACGGATGCTCGAACACCGCCGGGAAGGTCGCCAGCAGGTTGTCGATCAGCGTGTTGATATCGGCAATGAACTCGCTGGCGGTACCCGGCGCCAGCTCCACCGCGCGGGGCTCGCGAGGCTCGTCGAAATGGTTGACGTAGACCCGGTCCGGCGGCGTTTCCAGGCGCTTGCCCTCGGCCCGCAGGTAGCGTTTGACGAACGAGAAGCGGCCGGTGCCCGGCTCACCCATGACGAACACGTTGTAGCCGGGGCGCGGCATGGCCACACCGAACTGCAGTGCCTGCACGGCGCGTTCCTGGCCGAGCACGCCGCGAAAGGGTTCCAGGTCATCGGTGGTGGTGAAGGCGAACTGCGTAGGCGAGAAGGGACGGGTGAGTGCATCGGGCGCCAGGCGCAGGCCGGCTGCAACGGGATCGGGCATCGGGGATCCTTAAATACCGCGGAGAAGTGTCTGCATTCTCGCGCTGCCCACTTACCCCTGGCAAGGCACCAATGGCGGCACTCGGCAAAGCGCGACGCAAAACGCAAAACGCCCGCAACGGGTGCGGGCGTTCGGCGTGACGATTGGGCTTACAGGTAGAAGGATTTCAGCGGCGGGAAGCCGTTGAACTCCACGGCGCTGTAGCTGGTGGTGTAGGCACCGGTGGACAGCCAGTACAGGCGATCACCGCTGGCCAGGTTCAGCGGCAGGCCGTACTTGTAGTGCTCGTACATGATGTCGGCGCTGTCGCAGGTCGGCCCGGCGATGACCACTTCTTCCATCTCGCCCTTCTTCTCGGTCCAGATGGGGAACTTGATGGCCTCGTCCATGGTTTCGATCAGGCCACTGAACTTGCCCACGTCGGTGTACACCCAGCGCTCCACGGCGGTACGCGACTTGCGTGCCACCAGCACCACTTCGCTGACCAGGATGCCGGCGTTGGCGATCAGCGAACGGCCCGGCTCGAGGATGATTTCCGGCAGGTCATCGCCGAAGTCGTCCTTGAGGAAACGGATGATTTCCTCGGCGTAGGTCTCCAGGCTGTTGGTACGGGTGATGTAGTTGGCCGGGAAGCCGCCACCCATGTTGATCATCTGCAGGGTGATGCCGTCTTCTTCCTTGAGACGCTCGAAGATCACCTTGACCTTGGCGATGGCCGCATCCCATACGTCGATATCGCGCTGCTGCGAACCAACGTGGAAGGAAATGCCGTAGGGCACCAGGCCCAGCTGCTTGGCGAGAATCAGCAGGTCCATGGCCATGTCGGTCTGGCAGCCGAACTTGCGGGAGAGCGGCCAGTCGGCCGAGGTCGAGCCTTCGGTGAGGATGCGCACGTAGATCTTCGAGCCCGGCGCGGCCTTGGCGATGTTGCGCAGGTCGGCTTCGGAGTCGGTGGCGAACAGGCGCACGCCCTTCTCGTAGAAATAGCGGACGTCACGGGCTTTCTTGATGGTGTTGCCGTAGCTCATGCGATCCGGGCTGACGCCGGCGGACAGCACCTTGTCGAGCTCGTAGATCGAGGCGATGTCGAAGTTCGAGCCCTTGTCGCGCAGCAATTCGATGATCTCGATCGCCGGGTTGGCCTTGACGGCGTAGTACACCTTGGCGAATTCGAAACCGGCGCGCAGGTCGTCGTAGGCCTGGCTGATGATCGCGGTGTCGATCACCACGAACGGGGTTTCATGCTGGTCGGCGAAGGCCTTCATTTTATTGAAGGTTTCACGTGGGTAGTAATCTTCGACCTTGATCGACATGCGGCACTCCTGATGGCTGAACCATGAACACTAGGATTCGGGCAGTTGAACCGGGCACAGGTTCAACCTAGGGTCTGTTGACGTTTCAACGCGAGCCGCGTTGCCGCGAGAAATCTCGCCAGGCTAGGCGGAGGACGCAGGGAATGGACTAGCCGTCCGCGTTTTCCCTTGCCAAGTCCTCCAACAACGCATGGCGAGATTTCCCGCGCAACCCGAAGGGCCGGGCCCGTTTTACCGCGATGCTGCGTTTCTCGCCGGCTCATTTAGCCAGCTAAACTTCGCGGCTCGTGCCTTGCCTCGCGGCAAAACGGGCTCCGGCGCGGCCGTGCGTGAAACGTCAACAGACCCTTGGGGCGGCCATCGAACAATCGGCCGGAAAGCCTGTTGCCAGGCCACGAACGTCTGATCAGTTTCCCCACTTTGGTTCGCCTACTTCCCAAGGCATGTCGCCGAGAATTGCATGACCTGAAAACAGGCTGCACAACCTCTCGTCGTCAGTACTTGAGCCGAATGGATCGTTGCCAGCATGGACGCTCGGGCGCGGACTTTAAGACCATGACTCGCTCAGATCAATCAAAAATTGCCCTCGGCGGGAACTGATTTTCCAGACGTTTCGGATTCCACACGAAACGCGGCGAAATGCTGCACAGCCGCAGGCTGCACCAGCACGCCCCACGCCAGGTCGACAGCCTGGCACAGGGTGCTTTTCATGATGATGACCGAGCCCGGAACGGGGCTTGGAGAGCGGCTGGCGCAGCCGCTATCAGCGGCGCCAGCCGGGATGTGCGCTAGGTCGAGGCTTAGCGGAAGCGCTCGACTTCGCGGTGGAGGTCGGTGGCCAGGGTTTCCAGTTCCTTGGAGGTGTGCGCCAGGTTGGCGATCACTTCGCGCTGCTCGCCGTTGGCCAGGGCGATGCTCTGCAGGTTGCTGCTCAGCAGCGTGGCGGTGCTGCTCTGCTCGCTGGTGGCAGTGGTGATGGCGGCGAACTGGTCACCGGCGGCGCTGGTCTGCTCGGCGATATGGGTCAGTGCGGCGGCGACCTTGGCATTGAGTTCGAGGCCGTTCTGCATCAGCTGGCGGCCCTGCTCCATGGTGCTGATCGCGCTGCTGGTTTCACCCTGGATGCTGCCGATCATGTTGGAGATCTCGGTGGTCGCCTCACGGGTCCGGCCGGCCAGGCTGCGCACCTCGTCAGCGACCACGGCAAAGCCGCGACCCTGTTCGCCGGCACGTGCCGCCTCGATGGCAGCGTTGAGCGCCAGCAGGTTGGTCTGGTCGGCGATCGAGGTGATCACGCTGAGGATGCCGCCAATCTCCTGGGAACGCTGGCCGAGGCTGTCGATGACCTTGGCGGCGCTGTTGACCGACTGAGAAATCTGCTCCAGAGCGGCGGACGCCTCCTCCATCGAAGTGCGACCGATGCGCGTCTGGCTGGCGTTCTCGCTGGCCATGCGTTCGGTGCTGCGCATGTTGTCGGCGATGTTCAGCGAGGTGGCGCTGAACTCTTCCACCGCACCGGCCATGCTGCTGATCTCGCCGGACTGCTGCTCGATACCTTCGTAGGCACCGCGCGACAGCCCGGACAGCGCCTCGGCACGCTGGCTGACATTGCCCGCGGCGCTGCGGATGCGCGAGACCATGGTCGACAGCGCTTCGCTCATCTGGTTGAAGCTGCGCGACAGCTCGCCGATCTCGTCATGGCTCTTGACCTGCAGGCGTACGCTCAGATCACCGGCCCCCAGAGCCTGGGCCTGTTCGACCAGATCGCCAAGCGGGCGCAGCTTGCGGCGCAGCAGCCAGATCACCGCCAGCACGGCCAGCACCAGGGTCACCAGGCTGCCGATGGCCAGCTGGCTGCCGACCCGCCAGGTAACGGCCTGGATCTCCGCTTCCGGCATGCTCGCCACCACCGTCCACGGGCCACCGGCAAAGGGCACGGCGACGCTATAGAAATCCTCGCTGCCATCGCTCCAGAAACCGCCCTTGCCCGGATTGCCCAGCACATTGCTCATGTTGCCCGTCAGTTGCTCGGGGCGTTGCGCGCCATAGGGCGCCACCAGCCACTTGTTCTGGTCGTCGAGCAGTGCCAGGGAGCCAGTGCTGCCGATGCGGAACTGCTGCAGATTGGCGAACTGCGCATTCTGCGCATCGGTGTAATCGAAGCCGACGAACAGCACCGCGATCACTCGGCCGGCAGCGTCACGCACCGGCGTGTACTGGGTCATGTAGAAACGGTCGAACAGCAGCGCGCGGCCCACGTAGCTGTCGCCGGCCAGCAGGCGCGTGTAGGCCGGGTGATTGCGATCGAGCACGGTGCCGATGGCACGGCCACCGTCCTGCTTGGTCAGCGAGGTGGTCACCCGCACGAAGTCTTCGCCATCACGCACGAAGATGGTCGCCACGCCGGCGGTCAGGTTGCGGAACTCATCGACTTCGCTGAAATCGTTGTTCAGCCGGCTATCGCCCAGGTAGAGCGCCGGGGCCTGCAGGGAGCCTACCGCAACCCGCTCGTCCGGGCTGACCCGCAGGCCGCTGCTGAAACGCCGCTCGAACAGCCCGGCAAGGCGCTGCGTGCTTTCACGCAGGCTCTCGTGGAAGGTGCTCAGCTGGTCGGCCAACAGGCGCGCTTCGCTGCCCAGGTGTTCTTCCCGGGTCACAAGGTTGGCACTGCTCAGCGAGCGCAGGGCGAATACGGTACTGACACTGATCAGCAGTACCAGCATGGCGGCAAGGGCCGTCGCCAGTTGCCAGGCGATACGCGAACGAGGTTGGTTCATGAAACATCTCCGTGCTCCATCGTCCCTGTATGGAGTAATTGAATAAATTTTGATCAGCCTGTACGTCGGCGAGCGCGGAGAATACTTGAGAGTTTTAGTGCGTCAATGGCCAGCGCGCCACGATCACCACATTTTTTAGGTGGAGTAATGAAAAAGCCTCGTCTCTGAGACTTATCAGCACTTTCCTAGCGCCGCAGCTGCACATCGGGCAACTGCATGTCGGCCACCTCGCCGAGCAGAAACTCGGCCAGCCGCTCGAACCGCTCCTGGCCACGGCGCGACTTGGGCCACACCAGGTAATAGCTTTCGCCACTGGAGACCGCGGTTGGCCAGGGCAGCGCCAGGCGGCCCAGCAGCACGTCCTCGGCGACCATCGCCAGGTCGCCGATCGATACGCCGTAACCACGGGCGGCGGCGACGATGCCCAGCTCCAGGGTGTCGAACACCTGGCCGCCCTTGAGCGACACCTGGTCCGCCAGGCCCGTGGCCTGCAGCCAGCGGCGCCAGTCGCGGCGGTCAGGCGTGGGGTGGACCAGCTCGGCCTGCTGCAGGCGGCTGACGTCCCAGGGCTGCTCACCCAATGCGGCGGGCGCACACACCGGGATCAACCACTCCTCGAACAACCGCACGCTATGCCATTCGTTGCTGAAGGTGCCGGCGCCGAGCAACACGGCGCAATCGAACGGCTCATGGAGAAAATCCACGCGGTCGAGATCCATCCAGGCACTGGTCAGCTGCACCTCGAGATCGGCATGCCGGGCGCGAAAAAGCGACAGGCGCGCCAGCAGCCAGCGCATGGTCAGGGTCGAGGGCGCCTTGAGCCGCAAGGTGCCATCTTCCACGCGCAGGGTCGCACAGGCCCGCTCCAGGGATTCGAAGCCTTCGCGGATACCCGGCAGCAGCAGGCTTGCCGGCTCGGTCAGGTGCAACGCCCGCCCACCGCGCTCGAACAGCCGGCAGGCGAAGTGTTCTTCGAGGGTACGAATGTGCCGGCTGACGGCACTCTGGGTGATCGCCAGCTCATCGGCAGCGCGGGTAAAGGATAAGTGGCGCGCTGCAGCCTCGAAGGCGCGCAGGGCATAAAGAGGTGGCAGACTTCGGTTCATTGCACTAGGCCATGAGTTTTAATCATGCTTGCCATCGCTATTTTCCTTTTGTGAGCTGTGGCCATAAACCAGAGAATAGACGCCATTACGCTTTCCCCGGCAGCCCGGGGATGCTTACCCTACCGAAGTTTTACTCATCATGAAAAATTCCCTTGGTCAGGAGCTGGGTGCGTTGATGCGCCTGGCCGGCCCGCTGATCTCTGCGCAGCTGGCCCACGCGCTGATGATCTTCACCGACACGCTGATGATGGCCATGCTCGGCCCGCAGCAGCTGGCCGGTGGCGCGCTGGGCGCTACCTGCTACTTCATCTTCTCGATCTTCTGCTCGGGGGTGATCGCGGCCGTCGGCAGCCTGGTCGCCATTCGCCATGGCGGCGGTGACCCGGCCGGCGTCACCCGGCTGATCCGCAATGGCCTGTGGCTGGCCTTGCTGCTGGGCGTCGCCAGCGCGCTGTGCTTGAATGCCCTGAGCCCGCTGCTGCCGCACCTCGGCCAGGACCCGGCCGCGGCCAGCCAGGCCATGAACTTCCTGCGCCCGCTATCGCTGGGCCTGCCCGCCTACCTGTGCTTCATGGCCATGCGCGGCTTTACCAGCGCCATTGGCCACCCCGGCCCGGTGATGACGATCAGCATCGTCGGCACCATTGCCAACTTCATCATCAACTATGCGCTGATCAAGGGCTGGTTCGGCTTGCCCAGCCTCGGCCTGAGCGGTATCGGCCTGACCACCGCACTGGTCAGCAGCGCCATGGCACTGGCCCTGGCGCTGTACATCCTGATTTCGCCGACCTACCAACGCTACAAGCTGAGCGGCGGCCTGGGACGCCCGCAGCGCGCCGAGATGCGCGCCCTGCTGCGCCTCGGCCTGCCCATTGGCGGCACCTATGCCGCCGAGCAAGGCCTGTTCACCTTCGCCACCCTGTGCATGGGCGCCCTGGGCAGCGTGCAGCTGGCCGCCCATCAGATCGCCATGCAGTCGGTGGCCCTGGCCTTCATCGTGCCCCAGGGGCTGTCCTACGCAGTGACCTTCCGCGTCGGCATGCATTACGGGGCCAACCGCCTGCACCTGTCACGCCTCGCCGGCTACCTGGGCATGGCCACGGGCGCCGTGTTGATGCTGCTGTTCGCCCTGCTGTTCTGGCTGCTGCCGGAGTGGATCATCGGGCTGTTCCTCGACCGTAACGACCCGGCGTTCGCCGATATCATCACCCTGGCGGTGAGCCTGCTGGCGATTGCCGCCTGGTTCGAGCTGTTCGACGGCTTGCAGAGCATCGCCATGGGCGCGATTCGTGGCCTCAACGATGGGCGCACCACCCTGGTGATCGGCCTGACCGGCTACTGGTGCGTGGGCGCGCCGCTGGCCTGGCTGCTGGCCTTCCCGCTTGGCTGGGGCGCCCATGGCGTCTGGTGGGGGCTGGCCGCCGGCCTGGCGGTAACGGCGACCGGCCTGGTGCTGGGCTTCCGCTGGAAGACCGCGCGCCTGCAGCGGCCCCAAGCCATGCAGACCTGCCTGCCGTAAGCGGCCAGGATTGCAGTGACTAAAGCCGGCCGCCGGATAGCGGCTGGCGTATACCCGCCGATAGAAAGCGCGCCAGTTCGGCCAGTGGCATGGCCTTGCTGATCAGGTATCCCTGCACCTGGTCGCAGCCGAACTCACGCAGCAGTTGCAACTGCTCCCAATTCTCCACACCTTCGGCGACCACCTGCAGATCGAGGTTATGGGCCAGGCTGATCATCGCCTGCACCAGTTGCTGGCTCTGTGGTCGCGTTTCCATGCCGGTGACGAAACTGCGGTCGATCTTCAACAGCGCGATGGGCAGGTTGCTCAGGTGCTCGAACGACGAGAAACCGGTGCCGAAGTCGTCCAGGGAAAAGCGCACGCCCAGGTGACCCAGGCGGCGCATGGTCTGCAGCACGTAGTCGCTGCGGCGCATCACCGCGGTTTCGGTCAGCTCGAACTCCAGCCAGTGACTGTCGACCCCGCAGCTGTCGATCAGCCGCTCCAGGGTCGGCAGCAACTGGCTGTCCTGGAACTGGCGGAACGACAGGTTGATGGCCATGTGCAGCGGCGGCTGGCCGCGCTCGCGCAGCCACTGCATGTCGCGCATGGCGCGGTCGATCACCCAGTAGCCAAGCGGCACGATCAGCCCGCACTCCTCGGCCAGCGGCACGAACTCGCCAGGCAGCAGCAACCCGTGCGCTTCGTGCTGCCAGCGCACCAGCGCCTCCAGGCCAACGACGGTGCCACTGCGCAGGCACAACCGCGGCTGGTAATGCAGCTGCAACTCGCCCTTGCGCAGCGCCCGGCGCAGCTCGCGCTGCAGGTCGACCTGGCTGCGCATGCCGTGGTCCAGGCGTTCGTCGTAGAGATGGTAGGTGCAGCCTTGGCGGCTTTTCGCCTGCTGCATGGCGATATGGGCGTGCCACATCAGCGCATCGGCGGTACTCGCTGGTTTGGCCAACGCCACCCCGAGGCTGCAACCGAGCAACAGGCTCTCGCCGTCCACCCAATAGGGTTCGCCCAAGGCTTCGAGCAGATGCTGCACACGGGCATGCAGGCGCTCGAGGTCATCGTGGCGGTGGAGCAGCAGGGCGAATTCGTCGCCACCCAGGCGCGCCATCTGATCGCCACGCTCCAGGTACTGCTGGAGCCGAGCCACCACCTGCTTGATCAGTTGGTCACCGGCGCAATCGCCCAGGGCGTCGTTGGCTTGGCGGAAGTTGTCCAGGTCCAGCTGGATCAGCGCCAGGCCGTGGCGGTCCGGCTCATCGAGGCGCGCCGCCAGCAGGGTGTGAAAGCCCTGACGATTGGCGATGCCGGTGAGCGCGTCCTGTTCGGCCAGGCGTTGCAGGGTCAGGCGCAGGCGGCCCTGCTCGCGCACATAGCGCAGGCTGCGGCGCAGCACATCGGCGCTCAGCTGATCGCGTACCAGCCAATCGCAAACCTGCGGCGGCGTATCGGCGGGTTCGTGTTCCAGCAGCAGGATGATGGGCGCGCTGCAGCGCCTGGAGTCGGGCAGGTGCGCCGGGGTGGTCAGCAGCACCGCGTCATCGGCGGCGTCGAGCAGTTGCCGGGCATCCGGCCAGTTGGCAGCGCAACTCAGCGGCAGCGGGCCGCCCACGGCGCCCAGGCGCTCGCGCAGCAGCTCACTCCACTGCGGCGTCTCCGCCAGCAGTACCAGGCGCAACGGCTCGACGAATGCGCTCAAGAAAGATCCCCCGATGCACGAAAAAAGTGGCGCGCAGCGCACGCCTGAATGCGCCAGTTCCGGCGTCAAATCAATCACTTCCGTGTAATCGTCGGACATCCTGCGACAAAACCCCGGTAATCGACAAGCCCGCTCGCGCAATGAGGCGCCGTGACGTGCTCGCCAGCACGGTTATCGGCTGCTGCAGCGAAGCTGCCAAATGGACGATCACTTTCAGCTAAAATGCGCGGCCATTTCCCTTCGCGATAGACACGATGTCCCGACTCAACCCCCGGCAACAAGAAGCCGTGAACTACGTCGGCGGCCCTCTTTTGGTGCTCGCCGGCGCAGGCTCCGGCAAGACCAGCGTGATCACCCGCAAGATCGCCCATCTGGTGCAGAACTGCGGTATCCGTGCCCAGCATATCGTCGCCATGACCTTCACCAACAAGGCCGCCCGGGAGATGAAGGAGCGTGTCGGCAGCCTGCTCAAGGGCCCCGAAGCCCGCGGCCTGACGGTGTCGACGTTCCACAACCTGGGCATGAACATCATCCGCAAGGAATACGCGCGCCTGGGCTACAAGCCCGGCTTCTCGATCTTCGATGACGGCGACATCAAGGCGCTGCTCACCGACATCATGCAGAAGGAATACGCCGGCGATGATGGCGCCGACGAGGTCAAGAACTACATCGACAGCTGGAAGAACGACCTGATCCTGCCCGACGAGGCCCTGGCCAATGCGCGCAACCCCAAGGAGCAGACCGCCGCCATCGTCTACCTGCATTACCAGCGCACGCTCAAGGCGTACAACGCGGTGGACTTCAACGACCTGATCCTGCTGCCGGTGAAGCTGTTCCAGGAGCATCAGGACATCCTGGAAAAGTGGCAGAACCGTATCCGCTACCTGCTGGTCGACGAATACCAGGACACCAACTCCAGCCAGTACCTGCTGGTGAAACTGCTGGTAGGCATGCGCAACCAGATCACCGTGGTCGGCGACGACGACCAGTCAATCTATGCCTGGCGCGGCGCGCGACCGGAAAACCTCAACCTGCTCAAGGAGGATTACCCGTCGCTGAAGGTGGTGATGCTCGAGCAGAACTACCGCTCCACCAGCCGCATCCTCAAGTGCGCCAACACCCTGATCGCCAACAACCCCCACGCCTTCGAGAAGCAGCTGTGGAGCGAGATGGGCATGGGCGACGAGATCCGCGTGATCCGCACCCGCAACGAAGATGCCGAGTGCGAGCGCGTGGCATTGGAAATCCTCACCGAGCACCTGCGCACCCAGCGCCCGTACAGCGACTTCGCCATCCTCTATCGCGGCAACTACCAGGCCAAGCTGATGGAGCTGAAACTGCAGCACCACCAGATTCCCTATCGCCTGTCCGGTGGCACCAGCTTCTTCGCTCGCCAGGAAGTGAAGGACCTGATGAGTTACTTCCGCCTGCTGGTCAACCCGGACGACGACAACGCCTTCCTGCGGGTGATCAACGTGCCACGGCGCGAGATCGGCTCCACCACCCTGGAAAAGCTCGGCAACTACGCCAACGAACGCAAGATCAGCATGTACGCCGCCAGTGACGAGATCGGCCTCGGCGCGCACCTGGACAGCCGCTATACCGAACGCCTGGCGCGCTTCAAGCGCTGGATGGACGGCGTGCGCGAGCAGTGCGTGGTCAACGAGCCGATCGCCGCGATCCGCAGCATGGTCATGGATATCGACTACGAGAACTGGCTGCGCCAGAACGCCTCCAGCGACAAGGTCGCCGATGCGCGCATGGGCAATGTGTGGTTCCTCGTCGATGCGCTGAAGAACACCCTCGACAAGGACGAGGAAGGCGACATGACCATCGAGGACGCCATCGGCAAGCTGGTCCTGCGCGACATGCTCGAGCGCCAGCAGGAAGAGGAAGAAGGCGCCGACGGCGTGCAGATGATGACCATGCACGCCTCCAAGGGGCTGGAGTTTCCGTCGGTGTACATCATCGGTTTCGAGGAGGAAATCCTGCCGCACCGTTCCAGCATCGAAGCCGACACCATCGAAGAGGAGCGCCGCCTGGCCTATGTGGGCATCACCCGCGCCAAGCGCAACCTGGCGCTGACCTTTGCCGCCAAGCGCAAGCAGTACGGCGAGATCATCGAGTGCACGCCGAGTCGCTTCCTCGACGAATTGCCGCCGGAGGATCTGGTCTGGGAAGGCCAGGAAGAGGCGCCGGTGGAGGTCAAGGCCGCCCGCGGCAACGACGCCCTGGCCAGCATGCGGGCGATGCTCAAGCGCTGACGCTGCAAAACCGTAGCCCGGGTCGAGCGTGGCGATACCTGGGCTACGCGCCTCAGCCGCTGGCACCCTGAAAGCGGTAGCTCGGGCCAGGTTCTAATCCGCCCCCGCTCCCGTCGGGCACCTGCGCAACATTTCGTAGTCAGAGTGAAAGTCCGGCCACCAAGGCCGGACATTCCGTTCTCCGTGAAGCTCCTTTGCAAAGAGGCCCGGCACCATGCGCACGCTCACTCTCGACCTCGATACCCTGACCCAGCTGATCAACGGTCGCGAAACCCTCGAGCACTGGCTCGACATGGAAGCCGGCACGGTGCTGAGCCTGACGCCCGAGGACCAGGACAGCGACGAGCGTCAGCAGATCCAGCTCAACCCGGATCGTTACACCGCCGTGCCGAATCTCGATGTGGCCCAGCGCGTGGCCATGCGCGAATCCTTTCTGTTCACGCTGAACGACCTCAACGCTCACCCGCTGCTCAGCGCCGCACTGACGGGCCGCAAGCCGCTGCGGGCCTTCGATTACGAGATCGATTACTTTCCGACCCTGCGCCAGCAGTGGCACGACTACGAGCAGAAGCAGCTGCGCGAATACGCTCTCAACTGGCTGTTCGAACTGGGCCTGGAGCCCGCACCGGACAAGCTGCCCCTGGATACGCGCGGCATTCCCAAGGATATTCTGCGACGCCTGACCAAAAGCGCCTGAGACCCTGCCTACGATCTGCTGCGCGTCGCCCCTGCTGCGTTAAAAACAACCTCGGAATGCTCATTTACAGCTGTAAACTCCGCTTCCTCGCTTGTTTTTGCCTTGCAGGGCTCTAGCTCGCGAGCTCGTAAACAGGCTCGGAGCGCTGCGTTTGTACCTGCAATGGATGAGCGGAGCGCTGCGCGTGCGGTTTCGCTACAAATGATCGGCATTTTGAGCGAAAATCCGCCGCTTTGCTCTTGAGCCCAGAGGATCGATCGTGGAGTCGTTGAAACAGAAGATATGCAGTGAAGGTACCGTCCTCTCCGAGCAGGTGCTCAAGGTCGACGCCTTTCTGAATCACCAGATCGACCCACAGTTGATGAAGGAGATCGGCCACGAGTTCGCCGAGCGGTTCAAAGGTCAGGGCATCACCAAGATCGTCACCATCGAGGCTTCGGGCATCGCCCCGGCCGTCATGGCGGGCCTGGAATTGGGTGTGCCGGTGATCTTCGCCCGCAAGTACCAATCGCTGACCCTTACCGACAACCTGTATATCTCCAAGGTGTTCTCGTTCACCAAGCAGACCGAGAGCACCCTGGCGATCTCCTCCAAGCACCTGAATGCCGATGACCACGTGCTGCTGGTCGATGACTTCCTGGCCAACGGCCACGCCGCCAAGGCATTGATCGATCTGGTCGGCCAGGCCGGCGCCAGCATTGCCGGTATCGGCGTGGTGATCGAGAAGTCGTTCCAGAGCGGCCGCGCTGCGCTGGACGCCGAGGGTTATCGCATCGAATCCCTGGCGCGTATCCAGTCCCTGGCAGGCGGCAAGGTTACCTTCCTCGAGTAGCCTGCAGCCCGGCCAGCAGCAGCCGCTGGTACAGCTCCTCGCGCAGACCGTCGGGCCGTTCCAGGCCCATGCGCTGCAGGGCGGCAGGAAACGCCTCGGCAGGCGGTGCATCGATCGCCGCCCTGCCCAGTTCCAGCACCTCGCTCAGGCGGAACTTGCCCTTCAACCAGGTCAGTGCCCGCAACAGCGCCTGCTCCTCGTCGGTAAAATCGCTGCCCAGCGGGTACTCGGCAAACATCGCCCGATGCACCCCGGCAATCTGCTCCAGGCGTTCCGGGGTGTTGTCGGTGTAGCGCGCATCGAGGTGAAAATCCTTGGGCAGCTTGCCGGCGTCGATAGCCTGCTGCATCAGCTCTTTCTGGAAGCGTGAATCGGCGACCGCGAGCAGCGCCTCGACCACCTGGGAGTCGGTCTTGCCGCGCAGGTCGGCGATGCCGTACTCGGTGATCACCACGTCACGCAGGTGACGAGGAATGGTCACGTGGCCGTATTCCCAGACGATGTTGGAACTGACCTCGCCCGCCGATTCGCGCCAGCTGCGCAGCAGCAGGATCGACCGGGCACCGGGTAGCGCATGGCCCTGGGCGACGAAGTTGTACTGCCCGCCCACGCCGCTGAGCACCCGCCCATCTTCCAGCTGGTCGGCCACCGCCGCGCCGAGCAGGGTGACGGTGAACGCGCTGTTGATGAACCGCGCATCGACGCGCTGCAGGCGCTTGAGCTCTTCCTGGCCATACAGTTCGTTGATGAAACCGATACCGGTCATGCCAAAGCGACTGCGCTGCTCTGGGGTCATGGCGTTGAGACGCCGGTAGAAGGACTGCGGGCCGAGAAAGAAGCCGCCGTGCACCACCACGCCATGGGCGGCAGGCGTCAGGTAATCGCCCAGGGCCGCCTGACTGAGCGGATCGGACAGGTCGGTCGAGCACTGCTGGTCGGTCGGCAGCAGCAGGTTCTCGCCCTGCATCTTGAGGTTGGCGTCGAGCAGCCCGCCCTCCTGCATCCAGGCCAGTGCGGCTTCATCCAGGCGCGCGGGCAGGCCGGCGTCGAGCATCGCCTGCACGCTGCGCGGCTGGCCGCTGGCTTCCAGCGCACCCGCGCTGGCCAGGCGCTGTACGCGCACGTCCGGGTAGACGACGCGGCGAATCACCCCAGCCTCGGCAAGATCCAGCAGGCCATTGACGAACATCTCGCTGCAGCCGTACAGCCCCTTCTGAAAAGCCCCCACATCACCGAGCACGCTACTCAGCGGATGAACACGGCCGTTCTGCAGATCATCCAGCACCGTGCGATACGCCGGATTATTCGCGTGGCGCTGCAACAGGGCGGCGCTGACCGCATCGCCCATCGCGCCGATGCCGATCTGCAAACTGCCGCCATCGCGCACCAGGGTGCTGGCATGCAGGCCGATGCAGTGATCCTGCACCGTGACCGGCATGTTCGGCGTGGAAAACAACGTGGTGGCTTCGGGCTCCTGCAGCTGGATATCGAAGACATCCCGGGCCAGCTCGGCGTCTCCGGCCATATACGGCAGCTCCTCGTGCACCTGGGCCACGCAGAGGATGGTCTCGCCGCGAGCGCGCCGCTCCTGCAGCATCGGCAGCAGGTCGAGGGTGATGTCCGGGTTGCAACTGAGGCTGAAATGCTGGGGCCGCGCGGCGTCGACCGCGACCAGCTGGGCCACCACGTTGACGCCCTTGGCGTTCAGGTCGCGAGCAGCATGGCTGTAGTTGCTGCTGGTGTAGTCCTGCTGGGTCGGTGCACTGTCGAGCAGGCTGCCGGGCTGCAGAAAGAACTGCTCGATACGCACATTGGCCGGCAATTGATCGGCCTGCAGGTCGGCAAGAAAATCCAGTTCGGGATAGTCGCCGTAGATACGTTCGACGAAAGGCTCGAGAAAGCGCCGCTGCAATTGCTGACCGGCTTGCGGCCGTCCCAGGCACAGCGCCGTATAGATGGTCAGTTGCCGCTCGGGCAGCCCGCGCAACCGCGCATACAGCGCGTTGACCCAACGATTGGGCTTGCCCAGACCGAGTGGCAGACCGAGATGAATCGGCCCATCGATTGTTTCCAGCACATGGTCGACAGCTTGCTCGAGGGTACGGGATTGGGGCATGCGGTTCTCCAGGCCAACGGTCGGGATCGTCTGCGTTGGACTCCCCCGCTGCGCCTTTTGCTGCATGTTGTCATCACCCTGAAACAACAAAGCCGCCTCTCGGCGGCTTTGGCGGGCATAGAGAACGCTGTTCTACAGGCCGGACATCTTCTGGATGGCTGCACGCAATTCGTCGTCCGAGCAATCCCCGCAGGTGCCCTTGGGCGGCATGGCGTTGATGCCGTTGATCGCCGCAGCGAGGATGCCGTCCAGACCGCCCTGATGGTCGGCACGTTCCTTCCAGGCCGCCGTGTCGCCGATCTTCGGCGCGCCCAGGAGGCCGGTGGTGTGGCAGGCCGTGCAATGCCTGGCAATGATGTCGTCGGCACTACGGGCGGCACCGGCGGCGGCGGTCGCCACGGTTTCGACCCCCTTGCATTCCTGCCCGGCGATGCACACCTGGCCGACGGGCTTGATCCGTTCGGCAATCGCTTCGTCGGTGTTCGCCTGGGCCGTCACGGCCCACAGCGCCAGGGCGATGGCCGGCGCTACCAGCATGCTTCTCATTGGGTTCACTCAGATGCCCTCATGGGTGGCTAATCACGCTCGCGGCCAGGGTCTCGCAAGCCGGCAAAGTATACCGACTGGCCCGGGTGGCGGGATGCGTGACCCCATGACGCAGATCAACGACGACGCAGATTGCCTGGCGTGAACCTAGAAGTTGGCGGGCGTGGTGGCACTGATCAACCGCGCCGGCTGATCGAACGGATTGCGGAAGCGGTGCGGCCGACTGCTCTCGAAGTAATAGCTGTCGCCGCTCTCGAGGATGAACACCTCGTCACCGACGGTCAGTTCCAGGCGTCCTTCCACCAGCATGCCGGTCTCCTCGCCCTCGTGGGCATACATCTCCAGGCCGGTGTCGCTATGCGGCGGGTAGGTTTCGTCGAGAAAGGAAATGGCCCGACTGGGGTGCGCCTTGCCGATCAGCTTCATGGTGATCGCACCGCTGTGGATATCGGTGAGCTCGCTGGCGCGGTAGACCACCTGCACCTGGTTATCCTGCTCGGCCTCCAGGGAGAAGAACTCCACCAGCGACATGGGAATGCCCGCCAGTACCTTCTTCAACGAGCTGATCGACGGGCTCACGCTGTTCTTCTCGATCATCGAGATGGTGCTGTTGGTAACCCCCGCCCGTTTGGCGAGTTCACGCTGGGAAAGCCCTTTTTGCTTACGGATCGATTGCAGGCGAAGACCGACGTCCAATGTTGGATACCCCCAGGGAAGCCACGAAAAGTAGTCTTATCATGGCGACAGTGTTCAGTATTTACAACAGTCCGAACACCTGGGGTCGTTTCCCGCGCAGAAGCTGTTCATGATCTTTGTGAGCCGCACGGGCGGCTACAAGGCAAAAGAGGACATCGGTGCTTTACCTGTGGGAACGGGCATGCCCGTGATTTTTCGCGGGCATGGCCCGCTCCCACAAATACCCCGCCGATGGCCGCTTACGCTACTTAGGCTGCCAAATCGACGAAGCCGGGCTGAGCGGTCATGAACAGCTTCTCAAGCTTCGCTGTAGATCAGCGGTACGCGCCGAACATTGCAGAACAGCTGATAGGGAATGGTGCCGGCAGCCATGGCGACATCGCTGGCCAGCACGCCGCGCCCCCAGAACTCGACGCGGCTGCCCAGGCCGGCGCCCGGCAGATCACTGAGGTCGACGGTGAGCATGTCCATGGAAACACGGCCGATGATGCGCGACGGCTGGCCGTCGATCAGCACCGGCGTGCCGGTCGGCGCATGGCGCGGGTAGCCGTCGGCATAGCCCATGGCGACCACGCCGACCCGTGTGGGGCGCTCGCTGACGAAGCGCGCGCCGTAGCCGACCGGCTCGCCGGCCGGCAGATCACGCACGCTGATGACTCTGGACTCCAGGGTCATTACCGGCTGCAGCCGCGCAGCGACTTCCTGGGCCTGCTCGAACGGCGTGGCGCCATAGAGCATGATGCCGGGCCGTGACCAGTCGCTGGGGATGTTCGGCCAGCCCAGCAGGGCCGGTGAATTGCGCAGGCTGACCTCGGCGGCCAGGCCTTCGCGGGCCTGCTGGAACACCGCCAGTTGTTCGTCGCTGCGGCTGCTGTCGAGTTCGTCGGCCCGGGAGAAGTGGCTCATCAGCACGATCTTCGCCACCTTGCCGCTGGCCAGCAGGCGCCGATAGGCCGCCTGATAATCAGCCGGGTGGAAACCGACCCGGTGCATGCCGCTATCCAGCTTGAGCCAGACGTTCAGCGGACGCTTGAGCGCTGCCTGCTCGATGGCTTCGAGCTGCCACCCGGCGTGTACCACGCTCCACAGGTCATGCTGCTCGATCAGCGCCAGCTCGCTGGCCTCGAAGAAACCCTCGAGCAGCAGGACCGGCCCACTTATGTCGGCCCCACGCAGTTGCAGCGCCTCTTCGATACAGGCCACCGCGAAACCGTCGGCAGTCTCCTCCAGCGCCTGGGCACAACGCACTGCGCCATGCCCGTAGGCATCGGCCTTGACCACCGCCAGCGCCCGGGCGCCAGACAGTTCACGGGCCAGTTGGTAGTTGTGACGCAGGGCTTGCAGATCGATCAGGGCACGGGCGGGACGCATGGTTATCTCGAAGCAGGGTATAAGCAGGGAACCTGTGGGAGCGCGGGGACGCCTAGTTCGTGCGCGCGAAATCGCGGGCATGGCCCGCTCCCACGGATCGGCAATTACGCCTTAATTACACAGTTCGCTAGCCGCCCTCAGGGCAGCGCAGCGATCACCGTCATTTCCACCAGCACATCCGGCGAATACAGCTTGGCCTCGACACAGGCGCGGGCGGGTGAATGGCCAGCCGGTACCCAGGCGTCCCAGACCTTGTTCAGGCCCTCGCGATCATCGATATCCTTGAGGAAAATGGTGATCGACAGGATGCGCGTCTTGTCGGTACCCGCCTCGGCCAGGAAGGCATCGATGCTGTCCAGGGTCGCTTTGGTCTGCACCTCGATGCCTTCGCTGTGGTTTTCATCCAGCTGGCCGGCCAGGTAGACGGTGCCGTTGTGAATGACGATTTCGCTCAGGCGCGGCTCAGTTCGCAGGCGCTGTATGGACATGGTTGTTCAACTCCTTGGGGCTACCGTAACGGGAAATATCCAGGCCTTCGCTGCTGATCTGCGGGCGCTTCTTGGCGATCAG
>JAAIGF010100457.1_pt1 | contig 28589 bp, 26 predicted proteins | sample 6487441 | NCBI WGS metagenome assembly JAAIGF01 (sample SAMN13974129, study PRJNA590717) | phyllosphere metagenome | biome: pepper field; feature: multiple bacterial spot infested pepper fields; material: pepper leaves; isolation source: leaves from pepper fields | host: Capsicum annuum ... | reverse complement strand
GGCGCATTCTACTCGAATTCGCCGTCCGTGCAACCTTTATTTTCATCTAACTCTTTGTTTACAAAGGAGTTTTCAGATCAGGCTGCGCCGGAAGTGGTGCGCATTATAGGCCCCCACATTTTCTGGTCAACCGTTTATTTCATCGAATTGAAATAAAGCGGCTGAACAGGCGTGCCTATATAGAAGCAGCAGCCCCAGACGCGCTACTTGAGCCCCAGACGCCTGGCCAGGCGCTGCAGATTGGCACGATCCACTTCCAGCTCACGGGCGACTTCCGCCCACCGCCCGGCATGGCGATCAAGCGCTGCCTCTATAACACGCCGCTGATAGTCATCCACCGAATCGCGAAGCCCCTGGCCCATGGGCGGTAATCCTGAGTCAGGAGCCACAGGCGCCTCGCCTTCTATATTGGAGAGGTCCGCGGGTCGTAGATCCAGTGCTCGGCTATCGATGGTCAAAATCTGCGGGCGCTCCGCGCAGGCCGACAACGCCTTGATCGCCGCACGCCCGATCAAATGCTCAAGCTCGCGCACATTGCCAGGCCAGTCATGCTGCAGCAGCGTGCTCTGCACATCGGTTGCAAGACGCAGGCTACGCAGCCCCAGGCGTGCCCGGTTGTCCTCAAGGAAGTAACCCGCCAGCAGCAGTACATCACGCCCCCGCTCACGCAGGGCCGGCACCTTGAGCGGGTAGACGCTCAAGCGGTGATAGAGGTCGGCACGGAAACGCCCTGCACGCACCTCCTCGGCCAGGTCGCGGTTGGTAGCCGCCAGCACGCGGACATCTACCCGGTGTTCCCTATCCGAACCGACACGCTGCAGCTGCCCACTCTGCAATACCCGCAGCAGCTTGGATTGCACCGCCAGGGGCAGTTCGCCCACTTCATCAAGAAACAGGGTGGCGCCGTCAGCCAGCTCGAACTTGCCACGCCGCTCGCTGACGGCCCCCGAAAACGCGCCCCGCACATGCCCGAACAGCTCACTTTCCACCAGGGTGTCCGGCAATGCCGCACAGTTGATGCTGACCATTGGTCTGGTAGCACGGGACGAAGCGGCATGCAGGGCCTCGGCCACCAACTCCTTGCCGACGCCGGTCTCGCCGCTGATCAGCACCGTCAGGTCGCTGCTGCCCACCAGCTCGATCTCCTGCAGCAGTGCCTTGTGCCGTGGGCTCTGCCCAATCATTTCCCGGGGGCGCACGGCATCTGCCGCCTGCTTATAAAGGTCAGCACGGCGTTGCTCGTGCTCCACACGCCCCATCAGCAGGGAAATGCGCTCGCTCGCCGCCACCGTGGCGGCAGCCAGGCTGGCGAAAGCTTCCAGCATGCCCAGGTCGACCCGGCCGAAGCTGCTCGACTGCAGCGAGTCCAGGGTCAATAGCCCCCACAGCCGCTCCTTCACATAAAGCGGGCAGCCCAGACAGTCGTGTACTTCAAGATGCCTGTGCTGGCCCTCAAGCAGGCCATCATAGGGATCGGGCAGCTCGCAGTCGGCGGCAAAGCGAGTAGGCCCCTTGTGCTGCAGCAGCTCATGCAGCCGCGGATGTTCGCTCACCTTGAAGCGCCGGCCCATGGTGTCGGCACTCAGCCCTTCCACGGACAACGGCACCAACACCTCGCCATCGAGCCTGAGCAGTGCCACGGCATCACAGGGAAACAACTGGCGTAATGCAGCGAGCAGACGCCGATAACGCTCACTCTCGGGAAGATCACGGGACAGGTCATCGACCAGCGGAAGCAGAGCAACCAGCAGGGGGTTTGAAGTCATAAAGACACCTGGAGAGTCATAAAGACACACAAAGTATGCAGTCAAAATGACTCATAACACGCGCCAGCCCAGTAATCCAGGGGCTTTGCGAGTTGGCACGGGATCTGTAATGACCTTGGCAGAACACCTTCATGCCTTGCGACAGGAACCATCACCATGCTGAGCAGCCAACAACGCGCCATTATCAAAGCCACCGTCCCCCTGCTGGAAACCGGAGGCGAAGCCCTGACCCGGCACTTCTACGCGATGATGCTGGAGGAGTACCCCGAGGTGCGCCCACTGTTCAACCAGGCCCACCAGGCCAGCGGCGCCCAACAACGTGCGCTGGCCAATGCGGTGCTCATGTACGCCCGGCACATCGACCGCCTCGAAGCGCTCGGCCCGCTGGTGAGCCAGATCGTCAACAAGCACGTGGCGCTGCAGATTCTCCCCGAGCATTACCCGATCGTGGGCAGCTGCCTGCTGCGTGCCATTCGCGAAGTGCTGGGCGAAGAGATCGCCACCGATGAAGTGATCCAGGCCTGGGGCGTGGCGTACGGGCAACTGGCCGACATTCTGATCGGTGCGGAGGAAAGTACTTATAAGGAGCACGAACAGGCGCCGGGAGGATGGCGCGGCTCGCGGGACTTCAGGGTGGTGGCCAAGACGCCCGAGAGCGAGGAGATCACCTCGTTCCTTCTGGCACCGGTAGACGGCGGTGCAGTGCTGCTTCAACAGCCGGGGCAATACATCGGTCTGCGCATGGTCATCGACGGCCAGGAGCAACGCCGCAACTATTCGCTGTCCGCCCAGGGCAATGGCCGCCAGTACCGGATCAGCGTCAAGCGCGAAGCCGAGGGCAAGGTGTCCAACTACCTGCATGACCATATCCAGGTCGGCGACACCCTGGAGCTGTTCCCGCCGGCGGGTGACTTCGTGCTGCGCCCCTCAAGCAAGCCCCTGGCGTTGATCACCGCTGGAGTGGGCATCACCCCGGCGCTGGCGATGCTGGAAGCGGCCCGCGACAGTGGCCGGCCGATTCACTTCATCCACTATGCCCGCCACGGCGGTGTGCATGCGTTCAAACAGTGGATCGAGGCGCAGAGCCGTGACTGCCCGCAGATCAGCTATCGCTTCTGCTACAGCGACCCGCGGGATGGTGACCAGCCCCACGCCCGGGGCGTGGTGAGCCGCGAACAACTGGCCGAGTGGCTGCCCGAGAACCGCGATCTGGATGCCTACTTCCTGGGGCCGAAGCCCTTTATGGCACAGGTAAAACGGCATCTGCAGGAACTCGGCGTACCCGGCGAACAGTGCCGCTACGAGTTCTTCGGCCCGGCTTCCCAGCTGGATGCCTGAGGCGGATGTCTGTCTAGGGGCGCTGGAGGTGGGTCAGATCACGCCCTGGCTGCGCAGCGCGGCGATCTGGCTGGCGTCCAGCCCCAGCACCTCACCCAGCACGCGCTCGGTATGCTCGCCCAGCAGGGGAGGTGCCTGGCGATACTCGACGGGGCTGGCCGAAAGGCGTAGCGGGCTGGCCACCTGGGGCGTACTGCCTGCCAGCGGATGCGGCAGGTCGAGCCGTAGGCCACGGGCAATCACCTGCGGGTCGGCAAATACCTGCTGCAGATCGTTGACCGGGCCGCACGGCACACCGGCTGCTTCCAGCACCGTCACCCACTGCGCCGTGGTGCGGAACACCGTGGCCTGGCGGATCAGCGGGATCAGCTCGGCGCGGTGGGCGACACGCTGGCCGTTGCTGGCGAAGCGTGGATCCATGGCCCACTCGGGGTGGCCGGCCACCTCGCAGAATTTGCGGAACTGGCTGTCGTTGCCGACGGTAAGGATCAGATCGCCATCGGCCGTCGGGAATGCCTGGTACGGCACGATATTCGGGTGGGCGTTGCCCAGGCGCTTTGGCGATACGCCGGTGGTGAGGTAGTTCATCGCCTGGTTGGCCAGGCAGGCGACCTGTACGTCGAGCAGGGCCATGTCGATGTGCTGACCTTCGCCGGTCTTCTGCCGATGCGCCAATGCGGCGAGCACGGCGACCGTCGCGTACAACCCGGTGAGAATATCGGTCAGCGCCACACCAACCTTGACCGGGCCGCCGCCCTCCCCGCCATCGGGCTGGCCGGTGAGGCTCATCAGGCCGCCCAGGCCCTGGATCATGAAGTCGTAACCGGCCCGCTTGGCATAGGGGCCGCTCTGGCCGAAACCGGTGATGGAGCAATAGATCAGCCGCGGGTTGATTGCCTTCAGGCTGGCGTAGTCCAGCCCATAGGCAGCCAGGCCGCCGACCTTGAAGTTCTCGATAAGGATGTCCGACTTGGCCGCCAGCTCACGCACCAGGCGCTGGCCCTCGGCCTGGGTGAAGTCGAGGGTCAGTGATTGCTTGTTGCGGTTGGCCGCGAGGAAATAGGCCGCCTCGCTGGTATCGCGCCCCTCATCGTCACGTAGATAAGGCGGGCCCCAGTGGCGCGTATCGTCGCCAAGTTTGGGCCGTTCGACCTTGATCACCTCGGCGCCAAGGTCAGCCAGATTCTGCCCACACCAGGGGCCGGCGAGCACCCGGGACAGGTCGAGAACACGCAGATGAGACAGGGCACCGGACATCGCAGAAGCCTCGTGCAAGGGTGACGTCGCGCGTCACCGACGGTGTTCCCACGCGCAAGCGTTCAACGTGGGAACGTTCAACAGCTCAGCGCTGGCTATTAAAAGAAGGCCTGGATGCCTGTCTGCGCACGGCCGAGAATCAGCGCGTGCACGTCGTGGGTGCCTTCGTAGGTGTTGACCACCTCGAGGTTGACCAGGTGGCGGGCCACGCCGAACTCGTCACTGATGCCATTGCCGCCGAGCATGTCGCGCGCCATCCGGGCGATATCCAGCGCCTTGCCGCAGCTGTTGCGCTTCATGATCGAAGTGATTTCCACCGCTGCGGTGCCTTCGTCCTTCATCCGCCCCAGGCGCAGGCAGCCCTGCAGGGCCAGGGTGATTTCGGTCTGCATGTCGGCCAGCTTCTTCTGGATCAGCTGGTTGGCGGCCAATGGGCGGCCGAACTGCTGACGGTCCAGGGTGTACTGGCGCGCCGTGTGCCAGCAGGCTTCGGCAGCGCCCAACGCGCCCCAGCTGATGCCATAACGGGCGGAGTTCAGGCAGGTGAACGGGCCACGCAGGCCACGGACCTCCGGGAAGGCGTTTTCTTCGGGGCAGAACACGTTGTCCATGACAATCTCGCCGGTGATCGACGCGCGCAGGCCGACCTTGCCATGGATAGCCGGCGCCGACAGCCCTTCCCAGCCCTTTTCCAGCACGAAGCCGCGGATCTCGCCGGCATCGTCCTTGGCCCAGACCACGAACACATCGGCGATCGGGCTGTTGGTGATCCACATCTTGCTGCCGCTCAGGCGGTAGCCGCCATCGACCTTCTTGGCGCGGGTGATCATCGAGCCCGGATCGGAGCCGTGGTTCGGCTCGGTCAGACCAAAACAGCCGATGTATTCGCCGGTAGCCAGCTTGGGCAGGTATTTCTGCTTGGTCGCTTCGCTGCCGAATTCATTGATTGGCACCATCACCAGCGATGACTGCACGCTCATCATCGAGCGATAGCCGGAGTCGATACGCTCCACTTCGCGGGCGATCAGCCCGTAGCACACGTAGTTGAGGCCGCTACCGCCGTAGGCTTCGGGTATGGTCGCGCCAAGCAGGCCGGTTTCGCCCATCTCGCGGAAGATCGCCGGGTCGGTCTTTTCATGGCGGAACGCTTCGAGCACCCGCGGCGCCAGCTTGTCGGCAGCGAATTGTTCGGCACTGTCGCGCACCATGCGCTCTTCTTCGGTGAGCTGCTGGTCAAGCAGCAGCGGATCGATCCAGTTGAAACTTGCCTTGGCGGCCATCGCAAAAATCCTCGGGCAGTATCGTGTAGGGCTGAGCCTAAGAGCCTAGCCGGCTCCTAGCAATCGACTAATGCGCATGCAGTTGTGCGCAAAGCTCACTCCGAGATAGCCTGAGCAGACAGCAACCACACCAATCAGTGAGGCACTTGCACAAATGCGGCGCAAGATTCCCAGTACGGCGGCGCTGGTCGCCTTCGAGGCCTCGGCCCGCCACCAGAGTTTTACCCGGGCCGCGGACGAACTGGCGCTGACCCAGGGCGCGGTGTGCCGGCAGATCGCCGGGCTGGAAGAATTCCTCGGCGTGGAGCTGTTTCGTCGCTCGCGCCGTGGCGTACTGCTTACCGAGGCGGGTACCGCCTATGCGGCCAAGGTCGCGGCACAGCTCGATGCGGTGGAGCGCGACACCCTGGCGCTGATGGGTGCCCAGGGCGCCATGAGCCTGGAGCTGGCCGTGGTGCCGACCTTCGCGACGCAATGGCTGCTGCCGCGCCTGCAGGACTTCCAGCGCCTGCACCCGGAAGTCACCGTGCACCTGACCAACCGCACCCGCCCTTTCCTCTTCGCCGACACCGGCTTCGATGCGGCGATCTACTTTGGCGATGGCGACTGGTCAGGTACTGAAGCGCATTTCCTGATGCACGAACACCTGATGCCGGTTTGCAGCCCGGTGCTGCTCGGCGGCCGGCCGGTCAGTGCCGAGCGCATCGCGGAACTGCCGCTGCTGCAGCAGAGCACCCGTCCCTACGCCTGGCGTCAGTGGTTCGCGGCCCAGGGGCTGAACGTCAGCCGCGACATGACCGGCCCGCGCCTGGAGCTGTTCTCGATGCTCGCCCAGGCGGCCCGCCACGAGATGGGCGTAGCGCTGATCCCGCCCTTTCTGATTCAACGCGAACTGGCCGACGGCAGCCTGGTGGTCGCCATGGACTGCCCGGTACCCGATGGCGGCCGCGCCTATTACCTGACGGTGCCGGAGCGCAAGGTCGAATCGGCAGCGTTGAAAGCCTTTCGAGATTGGTTGCTGGGCGAGGCACAGCAGTATCGGGAAGTACAGCGAAGAAACGGCGTTTAGCTGCAAAATGGTAAGAGTAGGCATTGGCCCGCTCCCTCAGGAAAAATGTGCACCAACGACGGCTCCCACCAACGAGCTGCCTACATAGCCCTGGCAACATGGAAAGGGTTCATGGCATCCCTGAATGGCCTCCACCACGCCTGATCGGCGGAAGCCGCAAGTTTGAGCAAATGCAGTATCCTGCGCATCGATCTAGATGACTGCCGGAACTGCCTTGTCCCTAATCGCCTCCAGCAAGACTCTCGTGCTCCGGATCATCGCGCTGATGCAGCGCCATCCGGGCATGATCGCCATTTTCGGATTTCTCTCCGGTGTCGCCAGTTTCGTGCTGGTCGACCGCCAGGCCGGGCTGGCCAAGGTGCTGGCTCTGGTCCTGCTGGTCAGCTGGCTGTGGCTGATCATGGAGAACGTGCTGCGCGAGCGTATCGCTGCGCGCTTCGGTTTCGAGCTGCCGCGCCCGCTGCTGCGCTACGCCACCCAGATGATTCACCAGGAAAGCCTGTTCTTCGTCCTGCCGTTCTTCTTCATCACCACCACCTGGAACAGCAGCCAGGCCCTGTTCAGCGGGTTGCTGGCCGCCGCGGCGCTGGTGTCGATTACCGACCCGCTGTACTACAAGTGGCTGGCACCCAGGCGCTGGATCTTTCTCGCCTACCATACGCTGGCCCTGTTCGCGGTGATGCTCACGGCGCTGCCGATCATCTTCAAGCTCAACACCACCCAGAGCTATCAGTATTCGCTCGCCGCGGCGGTGGTGCTGTCGTTTCCGAGCCTGTTCAGCATCATCACCGTGCGCAAATGGTGGCGCGGCCTGCTGCTGATCGGCCTGACCCTGGCCATTGGCGCCTTCGGCTGGGTGACCCGTACCTGGGTGCCGCCGGCCACGCTGTGGCTGACCGAGGTGGCGATCACCACCGAGTTCGACAACCAGAACCGCTCACCGGGTGAGGGCATCGACAGCTTGAGCGTCAGCCAGCTGCGTAGCTCTGGTATTTACGCGTACACGGCAATCAATGCGCCGCGCGGCCTGGATGAGCGCATTTATCACGTGTGGCAACACAACGGCCAGGAGCTTGAGCGTATCGCCCTGGATATTCATGGCGGCCGCGAGAAGGGCTATCGCGCCTGGACGCACAAGAAGAACTTCCCGCAGGACGTGGAAGGCAACTGGCAGATTCAGGTGCTGACCGACGCCGGGCAGCTGATTGGCGTGCTGCGCTTCGAGGTCACGGCCGATGGCGGCGCGCCGGCCAGCCCATCGACAGAAGACCAGCAACCGCCGGCAGAAGTGCAGGAGCCCGCCGCTACACCTGACACCGAGCCGGAGACTGACTCCGCACCAGAGCCCGCCCCTGAAGCTGAACCGCAAGCCAAGCCCGAAGCCGAGCACGCGGATCAGCCTTCAACCCCGGCGGACAGCTGAGCCGAGTCGCTCAGCCGAAGAACCAGTAGCACACGGCAATCGCCGCTACCACACCGGAAAACTCGGCCAGCAAGGCACAACCCACCGCATGTCGGGCACGCTGAATGCCGACCGCGCCGAAGTAAACGGCCAGCACGTAGAAAGTGGTTTCCGTACTGCCCTGGATGATCGCTGCCGCCAGCGCCGGGAAGCTGTCGACACCCTGGGTCTGCATCGTCTCGATCAACATCGCCCGCGCCGCGCTGCCCGAGAAGGGCTTGACCATCGCCGTTGGCAGCGCGTCGACGAACCGGGTATCCCAGCCGCCCCAGGCAACGATCCAGCGAATGCCGTCCAGCGCCAGCTCCAGAGCGCCGGAAGCGCGCAGCACACCGACCGCGCAAAGCATCGCCACCAGATAAGGCAGCAGGCTCTTGGCGACATCGAAGCCCTCCTTGGCGCCCTCGATGAACTGCTCGTAGACCTGCACCTTGCGCAATGCACCAATCACCACGAAGGCGATGATGATGCCGAACAGCGTCAGGTTGCCGAGCAACGAGGACAACGCCGCCAGCGCCGTGGCGGACATGCCAGCGAGCATCGCCATGAAGCTGCCAAGCAGCAGCGCACCGGGAATCATGTAGGCCAGCACCACCGGGTCCCATAAACGCAGGCGCTGCATGATCGCTACGGAGAACAGGCCGACCAGGGTCGACACACTGGTGGCCAGCAGGATGGGCAGGAACACCAGGGTCGGGTCAGGCGCCCCCTGCTGGGCGCGGTACATGAAGATGGTGACCGGCAGCAGGGTCAGAGAGGAGGCATTGAGCACCAGAAACAGGATCTGCGCGTTGCTCGCCGTGGTACTGCTGGGGTTGAGCTCCTGCAGGGCGCGCATGGCCTTGAGGCCAATGGGCGTAGCGGCGTTGTCGAGACCCAGGCCGTTGGCGGCGAAGTTCATGGTGATCAGCCCGAGGGCCGGGTGGCCACGCGGCACTTCCGGCATCAAGCGGGCGAACAGCGGGCCAAGCACCCGGGCCAGCGCGTCGACCAGGCCGGCCTTCTCGGCGATACGCAACAGCCCAAGCCACAGGGTCAGCGTGCCGAACAGCAACACCATCACTTCGACCGACAACTTGGCCATGGCGAACAGGCTTTCCACCATCGCGCCGAACACCGCCGGGTCGTCAGCCAACAGCCAGCGGCTGAGACCTGCTACCGCTGCCACCACGAAAAAGCTCAGCCACAAGCCATTGAGCATAAGTCACCCCCTAGAACATGGCGGCGATGATAACGCGGTGAGGCAGGGGAAATGGAAGGGCAAGAGAGGCAGTGGGTACGATTTAGCAGATGCCAGACAGAGCAACGGCGCCAGAAGGCGCCGTTAGTAGCATCAGTACCAGTTTGGATCTTTCTTCAACTGTTCCTGTAGCAGTTGCTTGATCCCGTCATCCGGCTCACCGAGCCAGCGCAGGTCAGCATGCTTACTGGGTGCCTTGTCCTTCGGCAAACCTTCGGGTACCTGCACCCAGAGGGCGTAAGCATCATCCTTGTCTGGCGTGAAGGCGACATAGAGGCGTTGATTGAAACAGTTCGAGGTTTCGCACAATTGCCCGACCAGATAGGGGTCGCCGTCTTCTTCCAGGGTTGTCATTGGCGTAGCAACGCCACTGAGGTTGATCACCCATTCGGGCAGACGCTCCTCATCCTGAATCAGATCCTGCCAGGCTTCGCGATAGTCGGGATTGCTCCCGAGCAACTCGTTGAGGCGGAACGCACCATCAGTATTGGCGGCCAAGGCCGCCGCACTGCCACCCAGCATGAGGGCGGCAGCGAGCGTCTTGAATCGATTCATTTTCATGCCTCGCCTAGCCCCGTGGGCGACGACCCATGATGAACGAAACGATAAACATGACCAGGAACACCACGAAAAGGATTTTCGCGATACCTGTGGCAGTGCCCGCGATACCACCGAAGCCCAGTACAGCAGCAACAATGGCGATGATCAGAAAGGTAATGGCCCAACTCAGCATGGCGTTTCTCCTTGGTTTTTTGAGGTCTTGCAGGTGTAACAGTGGAAAATTGGCAAGGGCGTGTCAGAACACCCAACGGGTTTGCTTGGCAGACGCCTCGACAACGTCGGCGCGTACCCAGTCGCTATCGTTGTGCGCCGCCTGCGTATCAACGGTTTGCAGGCTGGCCGGCACTGCCTGGATCATTGCTGGGCGCGCATCGTTCGAAACCTTGGCCGAGACCGGCATGACCGCTTGGCTCGACATCTGCGGCTCCATCACCTTCAGCTCTGGCGCTTTGCCCGCCACGCTCACCAGCAGGATCACCACGGCAGCGACGGCTAGCATCAGGATCTCGGTGTGGGCGCGGTGAAGGTTCATGCTGGGCTCCTCAAGATCGTTGTCGAACGATGCGGCGTTCTGTTCATGGGGAGATAATTGCAGCCTGCGTGCCAGTTTTTTTAAAAAATAAAACCTTTCAAAAACAATGATTTATCTAATACAAACCAAATGCCATCATTGGCATCCTGCACGATGGCCGCCTGCGGCTCGGGCGTTCTGCACGACGCCGCTGACAAGGCAATCAGGCGTTCTTGAGCTCGCGCATACGCTGGTGGCAAGCACGCATCTTGGGCATTTCCACGGCAAGCAGCGCGCGGACGTCTGGCTGGGCCGTTTCCATGGCGTCTTCGAATGCCTCGAGAATGCGGTCTTCGGCGTTTTCAAGCTGTGCAACGTAGGTGGATTGCTCATCACTCGACAACGTGGCGCGGGCATCGGCATAGGCCTGACGCAGCTTACCCACCAGGGTCCCGCTGCTGGTGGGCTCTTCATGGTTGGCCGCGACCTTTACCGAAAGCGCCTGGATCACTTGGTGCTTGGCCTGCGCCATATCACGGAAAAGGGCCTGCAGGCGATCATCCTTGATTTCGTCATGGGCATGCTCGTAGAAGCGCTGACCGTCGCGGATGATGGCGATCAGTTCATTCAGTTGCTCTGTCTTTTGGCTCATGGTGGCTCTCTCCTGAAGATGGCGGCAGACCCAGGCGGCCTGCCGTACGCTGGCGGGATCAGCTGGCGATGCGCAGCGCGTCGGCATCGACGCCTCGTACACCGCGAATGTTGCGGGCAGTCTCTACGGCAAGGCGCTTCTCGGCAGTACTGAGCACCGTGCCACTGAGGCTGACGAAACCGTCGCGGGTATCGACCTTGATGTTCAGGGCGTCGAGGTTGCGGCTATAAAGGAAGCTGGCCTTCACCTTGTTGGTGATCCAGGTGTCGCTGATCGAGGCCGCTGCATCGTTGGCGGCGTTCTGCGCCTCGGCTGTGGTGCTGTCAGCCGTGCTGATGCTCAGGTGATTGTGCACCTCGCGCACGCCCTCGGTGTTGGTCACGAGATCGCCAGCCAGCTCCTTGGCGGCCGGCGTGCCGGCGTTGCCGCTGAGGCTGACCACCCCGTTCTCGGCACGCACCTGAATGTCCAGCCCTTCGGTACTGCTGTTCCAGAGCAGCTTGGACTTGACTGTCGCGGCCAGGCTCGCGTCGTCGAAACGCTGGGCCAGGGTCTTGTCGGTGACGATCCTGGCCTGCTCCTCGATGACGGGCGGAGCCAGGTCGGGATCAATCTTCAGCTGGTTGTCGACCTCACGAACCCCTTCGATACTGCCTGCCAGTTCGCTGGCCAGTTCCTGCTCGGCCGAGTTCTCGACCGCCCCCTTCAAAGTAGCAACGCCATCCTCCACGGACACTTCGATATCGAACGGATCGAGATGCCGACTCAGCGCAAATGCGGTGTCGATGGCCCCCTGCTGGCGGGCATCGCTCAATTGCCGGGGCAGATCACCCTCGGCCGCCTGCACGAGCGGAGCCAGGGTGAGCAGACCGGCAATGGCGATGGCCAACGTGGATTGTCTCAACAGCATGTAACGCCTCCTTCTCTGCTAAAAAAGCCGCTCGCAAGCGGACCGAGGAAAGTCGCAAGGGCTATGCCAGCCACCCGTAAAAATAAAAACCAACTAAAATCAGTTGTTTAAATCCAATGCCTGGCTATTGGCCGCTTGCACGATGCAAGATCACGCCATACTAGCCGTGCAACTTGCACGAAGATTTCCAGACTAACCTCTGCCATTCACCCCATGGAGCATGTAAATGGAAGCAACAGGTCAGAGCGGGCGCATCCTACTGGTCGACGACGAAGCGGCTATCCTGCGTACCTTCCGCTATTGCCTGGAAGACGAGGGCTATCAGGTCACGACTGCCAACAGCGCCGCGCAAACCGAAGCGCTGCTACAACGCCAGGTGTTCGACATGTGCTTCCTCGACCTGCGCCTAGGGGATGAAAACGGCCTGGACGTGCTTGCCCAGATGCGCGTCCAGGCGCCCTGGATGCGCGTGGTGATCGTCACCGCACACTCGGCCATCGACAGCGCGGTGGATGCCATGCAGGCCGGCGCCGCCGATTATCTGGTCAAACCGTGCAGCCCGGATCAACTGCGCCTGGCCGCAGCCAAGCAGTTGGAGGTGCGCCAGCTATCGGCACGCCTTGAAGCCCTGGAAGGCGAAGTGCGCAAGCCCAGCGACGGCATCGACTCGCATAGCCCGGCAATGATGGCGATCCTGGAAACCGCCCGGCAGGTAGCCGCCACCGACGCCAATATCCTAATCCTCGGCGAGTCGGGCACCGGCAAGGGCGAGCTGGCGCGTGCCATCCATGGTTGGAGCCGCCGTGCGAAGAAATCCTGCGTGACCATCAACTGCCCGTCGCTGACTGCCGAACTGATGGAAAGCGAGCTGTTCGGCCACAGCCGCGGCGCCTTCACCGGCGCCAGCGAAAGCACCCTGGGCCGGGTCAACCAGGCGGACGGCGGCACGCTGTTCCTCGACGAGATCGGCGACTTCCCGCTGACCCTGCAACCCAAGTTGCTGCGCTTCATCCAGGACAAGGAATACGAGCGCGTCGGTGACCCGGTGACCCGTCATGCCGACGTGCGCATCCTCGCCGCGACCAACCGCGACCTCAACGAGATGGTCAAGGAAGGTCACTTCCGCGAGGACCTGCTCTATCGCCTCAACGTCATCACCCTGACCCTGCCGCCGCTGCGCGAACGGGCCGACGACATTCTCACCCTGGCCAACCGCTTCCTGGCCCGCTTCGTCAAGGATTACGCCCGCCCGGCACGTGGCTTCAACGAAGACGCTACCAAGGCGCTGCTGGTTTACCAGTGGCCCGGCAACATCCGCGAGCTGCGCAACGTCATCGAGCGCGCCAGCATCATCTGCCCCGGCGAATGGGTGGATGTCGCCCACCTGGGCATGAGCGCACCGGCGGCCAACAGCGCGCCACGGGTGGGCGCCGACCTGAGCCTCGAGGAGCTGGAGAAGGCCCATATCGCCGCCGTGCTGGCCAACAGCGACACGCTGGACCAAGCGGCCAAGACCCTGGGCATCGACGCCTCGACTCTGTATCGCAAACGCAAGCAGCTCGGCCTATGAAGCTGCGCAGCAAGCTGTTTCTCAGCACCAGTGCGCTGCTTACCGTTGCGTTGCTGGGGCTGAGCCTGGGTATTTTCAGCGTGCTGCAGCTGACCCAGTCGCAGAGTCGCTCGCTGGCCCACAACCTGGAAGTCATCAGCACCAGTCTGGATCTGCGTCAGGAATTGGGCCAGCAGCTGTTCATGATGCTCAGCGAGGACTTCGACGAGCGCACGGTGCACAGCCTGCGTGAATCCGACCAGCGCATCCGCAGCTGGCTCGACGACAGCCTAAAAGGCAGCATGAGCCAGGGCGATCGCCAGGCGATCCTGGAAATCCAGACCGCGTACCAGAAGTTCAGTACCCTGCTCGAAGACCCGATGACGGTTCGCCACCAATTGCTGACCAACGACGACTTCGCCAAGACCATCGAAACCGTTCGCGATCGCCTCAATACGCTGCAGATTCACTACGTTTCAGCCGTGAAGGAATCGGAGGCGCAGTCCCGGGACCGTGCCTGGCTGATCGCCGGCCTGCTGGGCCTGGTTGGCCTGGCGGTGTTGGTGATCGGCTTCATCACCGCGCACACCATTGCCCGCCGGGTGGGCCAACCTATCGACGCCTTGGCCCGCGCCGCTGACCAGATCGGCCGCGGCGACTTTCAGGTCACCCTGCCGATCACTCCGGTGGCCGAGCTGTCGGCGCTCAGCCGCCGCTTCGGCCTGATGGCCGAAAGCCTGCGCCAGGTCAAGAGCAGCAACATCGAAGCACTGATGTCCGAGCAACGGCGTCTGCAGGCGGTGCTCGACAGCATCGACGATGGCCTGCTGATCTTTGGCCGCGACGGCCTGCTCGAACACTTCAATCCGGTGGCCCAGCGCCAGCTGGGCTGGGACGACCAGCCGCTCGGCCAGCGCCCGAGCCAGGCCCTGGGTCGCCCCGAGCTGGACGAGCAGCTGCAGCATGTTCTACAGGGGCACAACCTGGAGCAGCGCCTGGCGGATCTACAGGTCGCAGCCAATGGCGAGACCCGCCTGCTCAACTACAGCCTGACGCCGGTGAGCCACAGCCAGGGGCATATCCTCGGTGCGGTGATGGTGCTGCATGACGTGACCGAGCAGCGCGCCTTCGAACGGGCGCGCAACGAGTTCGTGTTGCGTGCCTCCCACGAGCTGCGCACGCCGGTTACCGGCATGCACATGGCCTTTGGCTTGTTGCGTGAGCGCAGCAAGTTCGCCGAAGAATCCCGCGAAGCCGACCTGGTGCGCATCGTCGAGGAAGAAATGGAGCGGCTGGTGCACCTGATCGAGGACCTGCTGAATTTCTCGCGCTATCAGAGCGGCGTACAGAAACTCGAACTGGCGCCCTGCGACATCCCGGAACTGCTCGACAACGCGGTCAGGCGCCATCTTGGCAAGGCCCAGGCCCGGCAGATCCACATGGAGCTGGAAGTGGCTGAGGCGCTGCCACGTACTCACCTGGATCGGGCGCAGATCGAACGGGTGCTCGATCACCTGATCGACAATGCCCTGCGGCACAGCCCGGATGGCGGCACCTTGCGCCTTTGCGCCGGGCGCCAGGACGAGCGCCTGCTGATCAGTGTCGAGGATGAAGGTGAGGGTATCGCCTACGGCCAACAGGCCAGGCTGTTCGAGCCATTCGTGCAGATTGGCCACAAGAAAGGCGGCGCCGGCCTTGGCCTGGCGCTATGCAAGGAAATCGTCCAGCTGCATGGCGGGCGCATCGGCGCCGAGTCCCAGCCGGGCCAGGGCGCGCGCTTTCACTTCGCACTGCCCCTGTAATCTACCGATGGATGCGCTTCAGCTTTTGCTGAGGCGGTTGACCTCCAGCAGCAGCGCGGCGGTTTCCGCGTCCGGCTGGCCATCGTAAAGCGCTTGCCGGTACTTCATCTGGAAGGCGCGAATCACGTTACGGGTCTCCTCATCGAGCACGCCACTGCCCGGCACCACATACCCCTGCTCGGCCAACTGCTGCTGGAACCAGGCCACGCTCGGCAGGCTGCTGCTGAACACGGCCTGCTGACGGGCGACCACCTCGGCGTTCGGCCATGGCATCAGTCCTGCATCGGCCAGTTGCTTCCAGGGGAACAGCGGGCCCGGGTCGACCTTGCGCTGCGGAGCGATGTCGCTGTGGCCGATGATGCTGCCCGGCGGCAGGTTGTGGCGCTGCATGATGTCCTTGAGCAGCACGATCAGTGCGTCGATCTGCGCCTGGGCATAGGGCTGCCAGTAGCGGCCCTTGGGCGTGTCGAAATAACCCTGATTGATCAGCTCGATGCCGATGGTCGTGCCGTTGAGCCAGGTGCGCCCCTGCCACTCGCTGACCCCGGCGTGCCAGGCCCGGCGGTTCTCGTCGACCAGTTGGTAAATGGTCGGCGGCACGGCGTTGATCAGGTAGTGGGCGCTGACTTCTTCCTTGGTCAGCAGTTCCAGTGAGCGCGGCAGGTCGGCCGACGTGTAGTGCAGCACGATGTACTGCACGCGACTGCTCTGCCCGCTGGCGGTGTAGCTATGGTCGATGCGCGGGCCGCTGCTGCAGCCGGCGAGCAGGAGGGCGAACAAGGCAAGGCTGAGAAATTTCATGGTTGGATGTGCAATACGCTCTGAATGTTGTCCAGCAGCATGTCGACGCTGAGCATGATCAATAGCATGCCCATCAGCCGCTCCACTGCAGTCAGCCCGCGAGGGCCGAGGAACCGCTGCAGGAAAGACGCCTGCAACAGGATGAATGCGGTCGCGGCCCAGGCCATGATCAACGCCAGGTAAAGCTCCCAGAGCGCGCCTTCATGGGTGTTGCGCAAGGTCATCAATACCGCCAGCGCCGAGGGCCCGGCAACCGCCGGCGTGGCGAGCGGCACCAGCATCGGCTCACCATCGGGTACATCGCCCAGTACGCCCTGTGGGCTGGGGAAGATCAAGCGCATGGCGATGACGAACAGGATGATACCGCCGGCAATTGCTGTTGCCTCCCGCGACAGGCCCAGTGCGCTGAGCACTTTGTCACCAAAGGTAAGGAACAGCAGCAGCAACGCCAGGGCGAACAACAGTTCGCGCGCGGCCACCCACAGGCGCCGCTCGGGCGCCACGTTCTTCAGGGCGGCGATAAAGATGGCGATATTGCCGAACGGGTCGGTGACCAGAAACAGCAACACGGCGATGCTGAAGATATCCATTGTACGGGGCTCCTTAAAACAGCCGCGTAGTCTAGTGGCTGCAGCCGCCCGCGTCAGTCAGCAATGCGCCGTCATCCGGCCGTTGCTAACCATCGGTCGCCGCCCGACGGCGCTGAACTTGTCGTACCTCTAGGCGATCAATATGCGGTCGACTATGAGGGAACATCCCATGCGTGCGCTGCTCTGGTTCAAACAGGATTTACGCCTCGACGATCATCCTGCCCTGCAGGCCGCGCTCAGTGCCAACTGTCTGCTGCCACTCTATGTACTCGATCCCACGCTGCTGCAGTTCGACGAATTCGGCAGCCGCCGCATCGGCGTGCATCGCGCGCGCTTTCTGCTGGAAAGCCTGACCGCCCTCGACAGCGCGCTGCGCCAGCGCGGTTCCAAGTTGCTGGTGGTCACCGGTAAGCCGGAAGAAGTGATTGTGCAGTTGGTGGGCCAGTTCGATATGCGCCAGGTGCTGACGCTCGACGAAATCGCCCCGCAGGAACGTGCCGTGCTCGCCCGGGTGCGGGAAAGCCTTGGTGCGGTGCCGCTGCGTCTCGCTCAGGGCAACGCGCTGTTTAGCGAAGCCGAGCTGCCCTGCACCCTCGACGAGTTGCCACAGGTGTACAGCCAGTTCCGTGCGTTGATTGATGCGCGCCAGTACGTGTTCCAGCCCCAACCTGCGCCCGAGCAATTGCCGCCCCTGCCTGATGCCCTGGATACCCACGCATTTAGCTTGCCGACCCAGTCGCAGCTGGGCCTGGGCGATGCCCTGAGCGTGGTACCCAGCGCCTTCCCCTTCTCCGGCGGCGAAACGGCAGCGCTGGCGCGCCTGCGCGACTACCTGTGGGACAGTCAGAACGTGCGTACCTACAAGGACACCCGCAACGGCATGATCGGCAGCGAGTACTCATCGAAGTTCTCGCCTTGGCTGGCCAACGGCTCGCTGTCACCACGCCGCACCGCTGCCGAGCTACGCCGCCACGAATCGCTGTACGGTGCCAACGAGTCGACCTACTGGCTGTGGCTGGAACTGTTGTGGCGCGAGTTCTTCCGCTGCACGCTGCAACGCCACGGCCAGGCGCTATTCGAAGCCGGTGGCCTGAAAGCCACCGAGCGCGCGCCGCGACAGATCGACGAGCGCTTCGAGCAGTGGACCCAGGGCCGCACCGGCATGCCGCTGGTGGATGCCAACATGCGTGAGCTGGTGGCCACCGGCTACATGTCCAACCGTGGTCGCCAGGTGGTTGCCAGTTATCTGGTCAGCGATCTGGAGCAGGACTGGCGCCACGGCGCTGCCTGGTTCGAGGAACATCTGATCGACTACGACCCGGCCAGCAACTGGGGTAACTGGGCTTATCTGGCCGGTGTCGGCAGTGACCCACGGCTCAAGCGCACCTTCAATGCGCTCAAGCAGGCACGCCAGTACGACCCGCAGGGCGGATACGTCAGTCTATGGATTCCGGAGCTACGCCATCTGCCGGAGCACCTAAGGCACACGCCGTTCCTGCTCCAGGCGCAGCAGCTCGATGCGCTCAACTACCCGAAGCTGCAGCAGATTCCGGAGTCCTGGCAGCGCCACCTCAACGAGGTGGCCTAAGCGAAGGCCGAGCCTTGACCGGCTCGGCGCTGGCGGACAAGCCCTGTCAGGCGCCCGGGGAGAAGTGTTTCTGGGCGGTGCCGCGGGCAATCAGGCGGGACAGGTAGTCCATTTTCTGCGGATCGCGGTCGACAAAGCGAAACACCACCTGCAGCCATTCACTGTCGGGCTTGGGCTCGAACGCAGAGATGCTGTGCAGATAGCCATTGAGCCGCGCCACCTCCGAGGCCTCACCCTGCTCGAGGTCGAGCACCGCACTCTCGAGCACCTGCGGCAACAACTCGGCACGTTTAACCACCAGCAGCGCCTCCTTGAGGCTCAGCGCTTTGACCACGCAGGCCATCATGCCGCCCGGCAAACGCAGTTGCCCCTGCCCACGGCCTGTAGGTACCGCTGCAGCCTTGGCAGGTGCCGCTGCCGGGCTGGCCGCGAAGGCTGCCGCTGGCGTGGGCGCAGCAGGCCGCACCACTTCGGTCTTGCCGCCGGTCAAGGCGGCCAGGGAATCGTTGGCGAAGGCACCGGTGCTGAGCATTTTCGGCGGCGCAGCTGACATCAGCGCAGCCAGCTTGCCGGCGCGCTGCAGGGCTTTCTTCACCTTGGTAATCAGCTGCTCGTTGGAAAACGGCTTGCCGATAAAGTCGGAAACGCCGGCCTGGATGGCCTGCACGACGTTTTCCTTGTCGCCACGGCTGGTAACCATGATGAACGGCACGCCTTTCAGCGACTCCTGCTCACGGCACCATTGCAGCAGCTCGAGGCCGGACATTTCCGGCATTTCCCAGTCACACAGAATCAGGTCGATCGGATTGCGCCCGAGCAACTGCTGGGCCTTGCGCCCATTTACCGCTTCCTCGATCTGGATACCGGGAAGGTTGTCACGCAGCCCCTTCTTCACCAGATCGCGGATAAAAGTGGCGTCGTCCACCACCAGTACACTGACTTTGCTCATCGACCACTCCCTCGAATGGTGATTAGCATAGACGTGTGCACTGGCTCATTGCCAACACTAAAGCACATCCCTGCGCAAGCGCGCACAGCCCCGGCAATCGCTGCGCAAATATGCGCCCGCCGGGCCGACCATCAGTCCTTGGCGCCGCCTTGCACTTCTTCCTGCATGCGGGTCAGGCCAATGTGTTTGACGTCGGTGCCGCGCACCAGGTAGATCACCAGCTCGGCGATGTTGCGCGCGTGATCGCCGATACGCTCCAGCGAGCGCAGCGCCCAGATCACGTTGAGCACGCGGGAGATCGAGCGCGGATCTTCCATCATGAAGGTGACCAGCTCGCGCAGGGCGGTCTTGTACTCGCGGTCGACGGTCTTGTCGTACTGGGCGACCGACAACGCCAGGTCGGCGTCGAAACGGGCGAAAGCATCCAGCGCTTCCTGGACCATCTTGCGCACCTGGTCGCCGATATGGCGAACCTCGACATAACCGCGTGGCGATTCACCTTCCTCGGTTAGCAGAATGGCGCGCTTGGCGATCTTGGTGGCTTCGTCACCGATGCGCTCCAGGTCGATCACCGACTTGGAGATGCTGATGATCAGGCGCAGGTCCGAGGCGGCCGGCTGGCGACGGGCGAGAATGCGCACGCATTCCTCGTCGATGTTGCGCTCCATCTGGTTGATCTGGTCATCAATCTCGCGCACCTGCTGGGCCAGACCGGAGTCGGCCTCGATCAGCGAGGTGACCGCATCGTTGACCTGTTTCTCGACCAGGCCGCCCATGGCCAGGAGGTGGCTGCGCACTTCCTCCAGCTCGGCGTTGAACTGCTGGGAAATGTGGTGGGTCAGGCTGTCTTTGTTGATCATCTGGTTTCGCTCCGCGAAAGCTACGCTTGAGTGGCCTTGGTGCGCACGCCGCACCCTCCACGTTTACCTCAGCACAGAGGCCCTTGGAAAATGCTCCCTGGCGCGAAGGGCGTGCGCTGACAGTACGAGTAGTACGGCAAGCGCGCCCGACAAAGCGAGAGAGTATCTGCCTTGGTCTCAGCCGTAGCGGCCGGTGATGTAGTCTTCTGTCTGCTTCTTGGCCGGGTTGGTGAACAGCGCGTCGGTGTCACCGAACTCGATCAGTTTGCCCATGTACATGAACGCCGTGTAGTCGGACACCCGCGCAGCCTGCTGCATGTTGTGGGTCACGATGACGATGGTGTACTTGGATTTCAACTCGTAGATCAGCTCTTCGACCTTCAGCGTGGAGATCGGGTCGAGCGCGGAACAGGGTTCATCGAGTAGCAGTACTTCCGGCTGCACCGCCACGGTACGGGCGATCACCAGCCGCTGCTGCTGGCCGCCGGACAGGCCAAGGGCCGACTCATGCAGCCGGTCCTTCACTTCATCCCACAGGGCGGCACTCTTCAGCCCCCACTCGACAGCCTCGTCGAGGACGCGCTTCTGATTGATGCCCTGGATGCGCAGGCCATACACCACGTTCTCGTAGATGCTCTTGGGGAACGGATTGGGCTTCTGGAACACCATGCCGACGCGGCGACGCAGCTCGGCAACGTCTTCACCCTTGCGGTAGATATTGCGGCCGTCGATGTTGATCTCGCCTTCCACGCGGCAACCGTCGACCAGATCGTTCATCCGGTTGAAGGTACGCAGCAGGGTCGACTTGCCGCAGCCGGACGGGCCGATGAAGGCGGTCACCCGTTGTTTGGGGATGTTCATCTTGACGTCGTAGAGCGCCTGCTTGTCGCCGTAGAACAGGTTCAGGCCCGGCACTTCGATGGCCGTGGTTTCGTTGGCCAGGTTCAGGCTCTGCTTGTCGCGGCCAAGGGCCGAGATGTCGATGCCGTGGGTAGCGGTTTCGTGTTGCATCAATAGTCTCCTTCGGGGCTACAGGCTTCAAGCTGCAGCGCGGGCCGGCTCACGCCTGGCGCCTCGCGCTGCGGCCTGCAGCCACCTTAATGATCCAGGGCCTTGTACTTCTCGCGCAGGCGGTTGCGCAGGTAGATGGCCGTCAGGTTGAGAATCGCGATGACCAGTACCAGCAGCAACGCCGTAGCGTAGACCAGCGGGCGCGCCGCTTCGACGTTGGGGCTTTGGAAGCCGACGTCGAAGATATGGAAGCCCAGATGCATGATCTTCTGGTCGAGGTGCAGATAAGGGTAGTTGCCGTCTACCGGCAGGCTTGGCGCCAGCTTGACCACGCCCACCAGCATCAGCGGCGCCACTTCACCGGCGGCACGGGCCACGGCAAGGATCAGGCCGGTCATCATCGCCGGGCTGGCCATCGGCAGCACCACGCGCCACAGGGTTTCCACCTTGGTCGCGCCGAGGGCCAGGGAGCCCTCGCGCAAAGCCCGGGGAATACGCGCCAGGCCTTCCTCGGTGGCAACGATCACCACCGGTACGGCGAGTAGCGCCAGGGTCAGCGAGGCCCAGAGCAGGCCGGGGGTGCCAAAAGTCGGTGCCGGAGCGGCTTCCGGGAAGAACAGGCGGTCGATCGAGCCACCCAGTACATAGACGAAGAAGCCCAGGCCGAACACGCCGTAGACGATCGCCGGCACGCCGGCCAGGTTGTTTACCGCAATACGGATCACCCGGGTCAGAGGGCCCTGCTTGGCGTACTCACGCAGGTAGATGGCGGCCACCACCCCGAACGGCGTGACGATCACCGCCATGATCAGGGTCATCATGATGGTGCCGAAGATCGCCGGGAAGATACCGCCCTCGGTGTTCGCCTCACGCGGGTCGTCGCTGACGAACTCCCACAGCTTGCTGCCGTAGAAGCCGAGCTTGTCCAGCGTGGTCATGGCGTTGGGACGGTAGGCGCGTACCACCTTGCCGAGGCTGATCTCCTGCTCGCGCCCTTCGGCCGAGCGCACGGTCACGCTGTCGCGATTGAACTGCTGGTAGCGGGCATTGAGTTCCTGCTCCAGCACCTTGTATTCGGCATCCCAGCGGGCGCGCTCGGCGGCCAGATCGGCCTGGGCGGCCTCGGTCAGCTTACCGTCGAGCTCCAGCCGGCGGGTCTGCAGACGAACACGCTCGAGACCGGCGTTGATACGACCGATATCGCGCTTCTCCAGCTTGACGATTTCGCCGTGCAGCGCTTCAACGCGCTCCAGGCGCTTCTGCAGTTCCGGCCAGGCGGCCTCGCCTTCGGCGACCAGGCGGCCCTCTTCCTTGACGTTGACCACATAGCCATAGAAGTTGCCCCACTCGCGCCGCTCGAAGGCGGTCATGTCCTTGGGCTTGCGCAGATCGGTCAGCCACTCGCCGACCACCCAGGAGAAATCCGCACCATAGAAATCACGGTTACCCACCTTGAGCAGTTCACGGGTCATGAACTCGCCGCCGTCGACGTTCACCGGCAGCCCGGCGGAGGCCAGGCGGGCGCGTGGAATCTCTTCCTTCTGCACCACTTCACCGGCCATCACCGTGGCGGCCTGGCCGGGTATCAGGTAGTTGCCCTCGACGATATCGGCCGGCCAGAAATGCGCCAGGCCGCGCACGGCGATCACCGCCAGCAGGCCGATGACCATGACGATGGCAATGGATACCGCACCGGCATTCATCCAGATCCACGGCGAGCCGCTCTTGAACCAGGATTTGAGGTTGTTCTGTTTCACGGACATGGTCTTGCAGTCCTCAGAGCGATGCGTATTTGACGCGCAGGCGCTGACGCACCAGCTCGGCCAGGGTGTTCATGAAGAACGTGAAGGTCAGCAGCACCAGCGCGGAGAGGAACAGCACGCGATAGTGAGTGCCGCCGACCTCCGACTCGGGCATTTCCACCGCCACGTTGGCCGCCAGGGTGCGCAGCCCCTGGAAAATGTTCATGTCCATGATCGGCGTGTTGCCGGTGGCCATCAGCACGATCATGGTCTCGCCGACAGCGCGGCCCATGCCGATCATCAGCGCCGAGAAGATGCCCGGGCTGGCGGTCAGGATCACCACCCGGGTCAGGGTCTGCCACGGCGTGGCACCCAGTGCCAGGGAGCCGAAGGTCAGGCTCTTGGGCACGCTGAACACGGCGTCTTCGGCGATCGAGTAGATGTTCGGGATCACCGCGAAGCCCATGGCCAGGCCGACCACCAGGGCGTTGCGCTGGTCGAATGGAATACCCAGATCATTGGTCAGCCAGGCGCGCATGTTGCCATCGAACAACCAGTTTTCCAGGTGTCCACTCATGCTCAGGGAGAACGAGCCAACCATCAGGATTACCGGAATCAGCAGGGCTGCTTCCCAGCCATCCGGCACCCGCAGACGAATGGACTCCGGCAGGCGGCTCCAGAGGAAGCCGGCCAGCAGGATGCCGATTGGCGTGAAGATCAACAGGCTGAAGATTCCGGGCAGGTGTCCCTCCACGTAGGGCGCCAGGAACAGGCCGGCGAAAAAGCCGAGGATCACCGTCGGCAGCGCCTCCATCAGCTCGATGACCGGCTTGACCTTGCCGCGCATGGCCGGGGCCATGAAGTAGGCGGTATAGATCGCCGCGGCGATGGCCAGCGGCGCGGCCAGCAACATGGCGTAGAACGCCGCTTTCAGGGTACCGAAGGCCAGTGGCGCCAGGCTCAGCTTGGGCTCGGCATCGGTACTGGCGGAAGTCGACTGCCAGACGTACTCCGGCTTGTCGTAGTTCTCGTACCAGACTTTACCCCACAGCGAGCTCCAGGAAATCTCCGGGTGGGGGTTGTCGACCAGGATACGCTCGATCTTGCCATTGGCTTCGACCAGCACGCGGTTGGCACGTGGCGACAGCGCGGCGATATTGTGGCCTTCGGCCACCGGCTCGACCAGCAGGGTACGGTGCGCGGTACTGTGGAAAATTCCCAGGTTGCCCTGCTCGTCCAGGGCGATGAAGCCCTTGCGGCGCTCTTCGGAAATGATTTGGCTGATCGGGCTGTCGGCCATCTTGAATTCACGCACCTGCTTGAGCTCGGACTTGCCGTCTTCGTCTCGCACCATGAACCACTGGCGGATACCGCCGGTGCTGTCGCCGATGAGCAGCGAGATGCCGCCCAGCAGTGAGGTGGCGTGGGTCACTTCGCGAACGCCGTCGTTGAGCAGCTTGTAGCGGCCATTGAGGGCCTTGGCGCGCAGGTCGAATACGTCGGCGGTCGCACGACCGTTGATCACGAACAGCCAGTGCTGACGGGGCTCGATGATCAGTTCCTTGATCGGCTCGGCGATCTGCGGCAACGCCACGCGCTCCTCGCTGACCTCGACCTCGCCGGTCATCATGTTTTCTTCGCGACTCAGGCTCAGCACCTGCAGCTCGCTGCCCACGGAACCGGCGATCAGCAGCGTGCCGCTGTTCACGCTGATCCCCATGTGCTCCAGCGGGCGGCCTTGCGGATCGATGGTCAGCGGCGCCTCACCGAATGGATAGACGATGGATGGCGTGATGGTCTTCACGTCATTCGGGTAGGTGATGCGATAGGCATGTTCGAACACCAGCGCCTGGCCATTGGACAGGCCGAGGGCGACACGATGGCTGCCCGGCTGATCCTCACCGACGGAAACCACTTCGCTGCCGGCCGGCAGGGGCAGGTCGATAGTGGTCAGGGCCGCCATGCTCTGGGCATCGAAGAACTGGATCTTGCCATCGCTGGCCAGGCGCATGCCGACCTGGTTCTGCTCCTCGAGCGTCATCAGCAGCGGCTTGCCGGCATCGGCCAGCCAGGCTGGCTGTACGGCGTCACGCTTGTCGAGATCGGCGCCCTGGAACATTGGCAGCACGACATAGGCGAGATAGAAAAAGATCAGGGTGATGGCGCCCAGTACAGCCAGGCCGCCGATGGATACGCACCAGCGGGCCAGGCGGTCCTTGAAGGCGCGTATGCGCCGCTTGCGTTGCAGAGCCGGCGTGTTGAAGTCCAGCCCGAGGGAATTGGGAGAGGCGGTCATGGGTTCACTTGCCAAGTCATTCATAATGGAGAGCGTCTCTGCGCGGCCATGAGCGCGCCATATTTTTCGCCTGTTTCACGAGCCCGGACAATCTAGCCGGCCAATGTGACAGAAAAGTTACAGCATGGTGACGCAGCGAAGCCCACCTCTCGAGGGAGAGGTGGGCTGCGGGATTGCCGGTTAGGATCTGATTACAGACCCAGTTCCTTGCGGGTCTTCTCGACGACCTTGAGCGGCAGCGGGATGTAACCGTCCTTGACCACGACGTCCTGGCCCTGCTTGGACAGGATCAGTTTGAGGAACTCGGCATCCAGCGGGCTCAGCGGCTTGTTGGGCGCCTTGTTCACGTAGATGTAGAAGAAGCGAGCCAGCGGGTACTTGCCCGACAGTGCGTTGGTTTCGTTGGCCTCTTCGACCTCACCCTTCTTGTTGACCAGGGGAACGGCGCGCACGCTGGCGGTACGGTAGCCGATGCCCGAGTAACCGATGGCGTTGACGGTGCTGGAGATCGACTGCACCACGGAAGCCGAACCCGGCTGCTCGTTGACGTTGGACTTGAAGTCGCCTTTGCACAGGGCTTCTTCCTTGAAGTAGCCGTAGGTGCCGGATACCGAGTTACGGCCGAACAGCTGGATCGGCTTGGCCGCCCACTCACCGCTCAGGCCCAGCTCGCCCCAGGTTTTCACATCCTTGGCTTCACCGCACAGACGGGTGCTGGAGAAGATGGCATCGACCTGCTGCATGGTCAGCTGCTTGATCGGGTTGTCCTTGTGCACGAATACCGCCAGGGCATCGATGGCGACCGGCACGGCAGTCGGCTTGTAACCGAACTTCTGTTCGAAGGCCTGAATTTCGCTGTCTTTCATCGGGCGCGACATCGGGCCAAGGTTGGCGGTGCCCTCGGTCAGCGCAGGTGGCGCGGTGGAGGAGCCGGCGGCCTGGATCTGAATGTTCACGTTCGGGTAGGACTGCTTGTAGCTCTCAGCCCACAGCGTCATCAGGTTGGCCAGAGAGTCGGAGCCGACGCTGGACAGGTTGCCCGATACACCCGAGGTCTTCTCATAGGTCGGCAGAGCCGGATCGACAGCGGCAACCGCGTTGGCAGTGGCGACGCCAGCGGCGACGAAAGTCATGGCCGCCATCAAACGCTTCAGTTTCATGCCTTGCTCCTAGCAGAGTGGTAATCATTGAAAGGCTGGCTGCCGTGGTCGTAGCGCCCGATCTGCCGCCTTGTCACGATTGGGTCGTGTTGGTTGGGACGGGGCCCAGTATCGTCAGCCCATATGACCACTCTATGTAAGCAATATGACAGTTGAATGACGGCGCGGACGGGCATGGCGGATGCGTGATTTGGCCCGCGCATGCGTCTGCAACGCGCTAAGGTCGCGGTGCGACCACCCAGCCGGTATACTTTCCCGGCCCCTGCGCTGCAGGGCCCACCACTGCGCCGCGAGCCGTGAACACATGAAAGACCTCGAACAGGAAGACCCGATACCGCAAGGCGACCTGGCCCTGCAGATCACCGCCCTGCCGCGCGAAACCAATGGCTTCGGCGACATTTATGGCGGCTGGCTGGTTTCGCAGATGGACCTGGCGGGTACCGCCATGGCCACCAAGGTGGCGGCTGGCCGCGTGGCCACCGTGGCGATCGATCGCATGGCCTTCCTGGTACCGGTGCCGGTCGGCGCGCAGCTGTCCTTCTATACCCAGGCGCTCGAAGTCGGCCGCAGCTCGATCCAGATGCTGGTGGAAGTGTGGAGTGACGATCCGCTGTCCAGCGAGTGGCGCAAGGTGACCGAAGCGGTATTCGTGTTCGTCGCCATCGACAGCAGCGGTCGCACCCGCGCCGTACCGCGCCGCTGAGTTGGCGTCGCGCCTGGCCGCGCGGCAGTCTGCAGTGGGCTAGTGGCCCTGCCCGAGCAGTTCGCCGACCCGTAGACGATCCGCTGCAAAGGTTTTCTGCGCCTGCGCACGCGCCGCCTGATAGCGCTCGATGTCCTTTTTCACGCGAACCTGCTCATCGCGCTGACTGCTGATCTGGTCGAGCAGCGGCTTGGGCACTTCTCGCCCTGCCCGCTCCTGGTCCGCAGCCTGCTTCTGGAGGTTGGCCTGCTGCTGGCGTACCGACTGCAGGTTGCCCTTGGCCACGCCGATCAGACCGTCGAGTTCGGCGAGCTTGCGCGCCTGGGCACGATCGACATCCTCGAGGCTGCTGTACAGGCGCAGCAGTTGGGCATCGGATTTCGCTCGCTCGCGATCGGCAAGGATCTTCTGCATCTCTTCGGCGGTTGGCGCCGGTGGCACCACACGCACCACACGGCCATGCTCGTTGAGCACCTCGTAGCCCTTGGCGATGAACTCGCTGGGCACGCCCTGGCGATCGATCACCGTGATGCCCTGGGCGTTGGTGTAGCGATACATCTCCGCCGCATTCGCCCACAACGGCAGCAGCAGGCCAAGCCAGAGGGTGCGACGCATCAGGGTCGATGTGGACATGGGCACGTTCTCTTGGCGAGCCGGAGGGTTCAGATGCCGAATTCAGCCCGGTAGGCTTCCACGGCAGGCAGGTGTTGTTTCAGTTCAGCATCATCGGCCAGATATTCCAGCACCTGCTGCAGGGAAACAATGCTGACTACCGGGATATTGAAGTCGCGTTCGACCTCCTGGATCGCCGACAGCTCGCCGCGGCCGCGCTCCTGGCGGTCCAGGGCGATCAGCACGCCGGCGGCCTGGGCACCCTGCGCCTGGATGATCTGCATCACCTCGCGGATCGCCGTGCCGGCGGTGATCACGTCATCGATGATCAGCACGCGGCCATTGAGCGGCGCGCCGACCAGAGTGCCGCCCTCGCCGTGATCCTTGGCTTCCTTGCGGTTGAAGCACCAGGGCGTATCGACGTCGTGGTGCTCGGCCAGCGCCACGCCGGTGCTGGCCGCCAGCGGAATGCCCTTGTAGGCCGGGCCGAACAGCACATCGAAGGAAATGCCGCTGTTCACCACTGCCGCAGCATAGAAACGACCCAGCTTGGCCAGCGCCAGGCCGCTGTCGAACAGCCCGGCATTGAAGAAGTACGGGCTGACGCGACCGGACTTGAGGGTGAACTGGCCGAAGCGCAGGACGCCTCGCTCGATGGCAAAACGAATGAAATCGCGCTGATACGTTTGCATGAAAGACCTTGAGGCAGCACAGGATGTGGCTTTGAATTACTAAACGACGTCTAGCTCAGGTATCATACACGCACGTGTTTTTGGGGGCCATTTATGCGGATCATCAGTGTGAACGTGAATGGTATTCATGCTGCAGTCGAGCGCGGTTTGCTCAGTTGGCTGCAAGCACAGAATGCCGACGTGATCTG
>JAAIGF010010808.1_pt1 | contig 28589 bp, 30 predicted proteins | sample 6487441 | NCBI WGS metagenome assembly JAAIGF01 (sample SAMN13974129, study PRJNA590717) | phyllosphere metagenome | biome: pepper field; feature: multiple bacterial spot infested pepper fields; material: pepper leaves; isolation source: leaves from pepper fields | host: Capsicum annuum ... | reverse complement strand
TGGATGTTTTCTATCCAGATCGTATGGCCTCGCGTATTCTCGGTATGGGTGACGTTGTTTCCTTGGTGGAGCGCGCACAGCAGCAGTTTGACGAAAAACAGGCGGCCGAGCTACAAAAGAAGATTCGTAAGAACAAGTTTGATTTCAACGATTTTAAGAGCCAGATACAGCAGATCAAGAAAATGGGTAACATGAAGGATCTGATGGGGATGATCCCAGGTGTTGGCAAAGCGATAAAAGATGTCGAAATTGATGATAACGCCTTTAAACCTATCGAAGCCATTATCGATTCAATGACACCGTTTGAACGCGAAAATCCAGACGCTATCGATACCAAAAGGCGTATGCGTATTGCCAAAGGATCCGGTACGGATATCAATGAGGTGAATAAGCTTATGAAGCAATTTGCAGATATGCGTAAAGTCATGAAGCAAATGTCCAATCCGGGGATGGCAGCAAAGATGATGCGCAACATGCCCAAGATGCCTGGCAAATCGTTCTAGTGTCTATGAGAAATAAGGAAAGGGAAAGTCGTTAGCTTTCCCTTTTTTGTATATCAGCTCCTGATGTGCCAGAGGCGGTGGATGGCAAGAATAGCGGTTGCCGTAGGACGTACTGCTGTCGGGGTTTTTATTTTTGTCGATCTTTGCCTAATTTTATGCTGAATATTTATTAATTTTGCTCTATGGATGACCCCGCGCAGCTTTCGGAATATGGAAAGATATTGGTGATTGCCCTTGTCGGCATTCTACTTGTGTGCATAACCATTCTGTTGGCAAAAGTAATTTCTCCTAAAAAACCTAATCCCGAAAAACTAAGTACCTATGAATGTGGTGAAGAAGCGCTCGGAAGTTCTTGGGTACAGATAAATCCTCGATTTTACGTTATTGCTTTGGTGTTTCTGCTTTTCGATGTGGAGCTTATTTTCGTTTTTCCTTGGGCAACGGTTTTTGGTAGTAGCGAGCTAGCAGCAGCTGATGCACGTTGGGGCTGGTTTACGTTAGCGGAAATGGGTGTTTTCCTGGGGATACTGGTTGTCGGATTAGTGTACGTGTGGAAAAGAGGAGACATATCTTGGATACGACCTACACATCAAAAACCGGTGCTATCCGTCGGGATTCCAGCCTCGGCCTATGAATTGATCAATTCGAAGAGCTACGTGGTGCGAGATTTTAAGAAAGCCCAAGAAACATCTGCAGATATAGTGGAAGAAGATGCTACGGCAGCAAAACCTAAAGTTTCCGTGGGGTTTCGACCTAAATTTAAGGCGTCAAAAGATTAGGATATGAGTACACCACAACAAGCACAAAGCGGAGGCGTGATTGTCGCAAAGATGGACGATCTGCTCAATTGGGCACGGCTATCATCGATGTGGCCGGTAAGCTTTGGAATCGCCTGTTGTGCGATCGAGATGATGGGTGCAATGGCCTCGACCTACGACTTAGATAGACTTGGCGTTTTTCCGCGGCCTTCACCGCGTCAATCCGATGTGATGATCATTGCCGGAACGGTGACGTTTAAAATGGCCGATCGTATACGCAAGCTCTATGAGCAGATGCCCGAGCCTAAATACGTTATATCCATGGGCTCCTGCTCGAATTGTGGTGGCCCTTATTGGCAGCATGGCTATCATGTGGTCAAGGGAGTCGATAAGATTATTCCCGTCGATGTTTACGTGCAGGGTTGTCCGCCACGTCCGGAAGCGCTGATTGGCGCCTTCTTGGAGCTTCAGAAGAAAATAGAAAAAGAAAGCGTGCTACAGGATCAATACTTTTCCGAGCAGGTGTAATATAGTTAATAAGCATTATGGCAAAAGATTTTTATGGTGAGTTGCAGTTAGGTATTCTTGGCGGTGGTCAGCTAGGGCGTATGCTCATCCAAGAGGCAATTAATTACAACGTGAATGTGCATGTGTTGGATCCCGACAAAAATGCGCCATGCCGTAAATTGTGCAATCGTTTTGAATGCGGATCCTTAAGCGATTTTGATACCGTGTATAATTTCGGGAAAGATCTGGACATGATTACCATCGAGATCGAGAAGGTGAATGTCGACGCCTTAGAGAAGTTGGAAGACGAGGGCGTTGTAGTTTATCCGCAGTCGCGTGTTATCCGCCTTATTCAGGATAAGGGGATGCAGAAGCAGTTTTTTAAACAGAACGACATCCCGACGGCGCCTTTTCAGTTAATTTCCACAAGGGAGCACCTCTACGAATGCCATATCGCATTGCCTTATATCCAAAAGCTTCGTCGTGATGGCTATGATGGTAAAGGCGTGATGCGCATCAATAGTGTGCAAGATATTGAGGAAGCTTTTTCACAACCTTCCTTGGTGGAAGAGCTTGTTGATTTTGAAAAGGAAATTGCGGTGATCGTTGCGCGCAACGATCGTGGCGATGTGTCTACCTTCCCTTTGGTAGAAATGGAGTTTAACCCCGAGGCCAACTTGGTGGAGTTCCTGATTTCTCCATCGGTATTGTCTTTTGAGATCCAAACACAGGCAGAAGATATTGCACGCAAAATTGCTGCCGATCTGCAGATTGTCGGTCTCTTGGCGGTGGAAATGTTTCTTACCAAAGATGGACAGATATTGGTCAATGAGCTCGCTCCCCGTCCGCACAACAGCGGGCACCAAACCATCGAAGGTAATATTACATCGCAGTTTGCGCAACACCTACGGGCAATATTCAATTTGCCCTTGGGCTCTACCGCGGCAAGATCTACGGCGGTAATGATCAACCTGTTGGGTGAAACCAAATATGAAGGGCTTGCCAAATACGAAGGGGTAGAAGAAGTGCTTGGCAAAGAGGGGGTATTCGTTCATTTGTACGGCAAGAAGTATACAAAGCCCTTCCGTAAAATGGGACACGTATGTATTATTAACGACGACCGCGAGACAGCCGTGAAAAACGCTCGCTGGGTACAGGAAACATTGAAAGTAAAAGCTTAAGCATAAAATGAGTGTAGAAAATAAAGCGCTGGTAGGCATCATAATGGGTAGTAAATCCGATCTTCCCGTTATGCAGGATGCTATTGATATTTTAAAAAAGTTGGAGATACCTTTCGAGGTCTCGATAGTGTCGGCACATCGCACACCAGAGCGCATGTTTGACTATGCCAAGTCGGCTGGTGAGCGCGGATTGAAGGTTATCGTTGCCGGAGCCGGCGGAGCAGCGCATCTGCCCGGGATGGTCGCCTCTATAACGCACCTTCCGGTAATCGGTGTGCCGGTAAAATCATCCAATTCCATTGATGGGTGGGATTCCGTGTTATCTATCCTACAGATGCCCAATGGCATCCCTGTAGCAACTGTAGCGCTCAATGCAGCCAAGAATGCCGGTATTTTAGCGGCGCAGATTCTAGGTACCTCCTCGCAAGAAATTTCCAATCGGATAATGGCCTTTAAGGAAGAATTAAGGCAAGCGGTTGAAACCAATGCCCGGGATGTCGAAGCAACGATATTTTAAAACCAAATAAGAAGAGCCCCTAGGGGCTCTTCTTATTTGGCTAGAAACTTCTGTACGTAATCGTAGCTTTTCTTGATACTTTCAAACTTGTTTGGGATGTAGATGTCATCCTGCTCCACGAATGCGTATTTTAAACCAGATTTGTCGGCATAATTGGCAATGTTAATGAAATCGATAGCGCCAGTCCCTACTTCGGTGTATTTGATCTCTTTGATAATATCCATAAAGCCTGCCTTATCATATCCATCGCCCACCACTGGCTTCGTAAACTGTTTGTCCATATCTTTGATATGCCACATGGTGAAGCGTCTTGGGTATTTCTCGAAGTATGATTGTGCAGTATAGCCGGCTTTTTCGATCCAGAATAGGTCGAGTTCAAAGTCTACTAAATCGGGTTCTGTAAAGGCCAAGAGAATGTCTAATCCTTTTGTGCCATTTCCAAAGCTACGGAACTCCCAGAAATGATTGTGATAACCCACTTTTATCCCGGCTTGTTTAGCCATTTCACCAGCCTTGTTCAATTGTTCGGCCGCATACTGATAATCCCCAACCTTCAGATTGTTAAGGTCGTCCATAGGCGTTACAGGCGCCACAATATACGATTGGCCAAGTTCATGGGCAATCTCGATATACTTCTCGATATTTTCTTTCTCATTTTGCGTTCGACTGAGGTATTTAGACATATCGTAATGCCCACTGTGTGTTTTGAGCCCATTGTCGGCCAATACCTTTTTCAATTCGGCAATAGGTAAATTCCAGTAGCTGCCGGTAGCAGCATCCACACCAAATGTCTCCACATGTTTGTAACCTATTTTCCCGACCATTTCCAATGTCTTTATCGGGTCTTCCGCTAAGAGATCTCGGAGGGAAAATAATTGAATGCCCAGGTTGTGGAATGGTCCGCTTCCTGTTTTTCCTGCTTCACAGGAGAATAGATAAGGGCTTAGAAAGGCCGCAGAGACTCCTAGGCCTGCCTGTTTCAGGAATTTTCTTCTACTATGCTGCATAGTTTGTTTAAATTGGTAATTGAAGAGGAAAGTTAATCAAAAAATTAAAACGAAAAAAGGATTCTAACATGAAGAATCCTTTTTTAACATTAGATGTCGTTTGTCTATTAAACGGTCATGACATCTTTTTCTTTTAATTCAGCCAACTGATCAACTTTCACAATAAAGCTGTCTGTTAGTTTTTGAACTTCACCTTCCCCAGTTTTTATTTCATCTTCGGAAGCACCATCATTTTTTAGTTTTTTGATGGATTCGTTGGCATCTTTACGGATATTTCGGATGGCAATACGTCCTTTCTCCGCCTCTTCCTTTACCTTTTTTACGAGGTCACGACGGCGCTCTTCCGTTAAAATCGGAATTGCTAGACGGATAATGGTACCATCATTTTGCGGATTCAAACCAAGATTAGAATCCATGATCGCTTTTTCGATAGCACCTAGAATATTTTTTTCCCAAGGTTGGATAACGATCGTTCTCGCATCCGTGGTATTGATATTGCTCACTTGTGATAGTGGCGTCATGCTTCCATAGTAATCTACGGCAATACCATCCAACATGGAAGGTGATGCTTTTCCAGCTCTGATTTTCGTTAACTCAGATTCTGTATGAGCAACAGCTTTTCCCATGCTCTCTTTACAGTCATCTAGTTCTAAGGAAATAAGTTCGTTCATATGTTTGTTGTTTCTTTTACAATAGCTTAACTAACAATCGTTCCGATGTGCGCACCATCGGCCAATTTTTTCAAATTGCCTGGCTTGTTCATATCGAATACAATGATAGGAAGGTTGTTTTCCTGACACAAGGTGAACGCTGTCATGTCCATCACATTCAATCCTTTCGCGTAAACCTCTTGGAAAGAGATGGTATCAAATTTCTGCGCTGTAGGATCTTTCTCTGGATCAGCCGTATAGATACCGTCGACGCGCGTGCCTTTTAGTACCGCATCTGCATTAATTTCAATGGCACGTAATGAGGCTGCTGTATCCGTCGTGAAATACGGATTTCCCGTTCCGGCGCCAAAGATAACGATGCGTCCCTTCTCTAAATGCCGAACCGCCCTACGACGAATAAAAGGTTCACAGATCTGTTCCATTTTAATAGCCGTTAAAAGACGGGTTTTTAAACCCACTTTTTCCAACGCATCTTGCAAGGCCATACTGTTGATTACCGTGGCCAACATACCCATGTAATCAGCCTGTACACGATCCATGCCAGCCTTCTCCGCACTTAAACCCCGATAGATGTTACCCCCGCCGATGACGATGGCAATTTCTAACCCTTGACTATGAATTTCTTTGATGTCGTTAGCGTATTGCATCACCCGGTTGATGTCGATGCCGTAACTTTGTTCGCCCATTAAGGCTTCACCGCTAAGTTTAAGTAAGATACGTTTATATTTCATGTTTGTTTTTTTGGAGCATTCCCAAAAGCCAAAGATAAAACTTTTTTTTCACGCTAAGGCCATTATCTTAGCCTTTTTTCGAGGCTGAAACGACTTCTTCATAATAATTTTCATACAACGGAAGGATTTTCGCAAGATCAAATTCCTGCGCACGTGCAAAAGCAGCATCCTTGAATACCTGCAGTCGATCGCAATCCTCTAAAATATGGATGGCATGCTTAGCCATATCATCCACATCGCCAATATTGCTGAGAAAACCGCTGACCCCTTGTACGTTTAATTCGGGAAGTCCCCCTGTATTAGATGAAATCACCGGAACATGGCAGGCCATGGCTTCCAAAGCAGCCAAGCCGAAGCTTTCCGACGAGGAAGGCATTAGAAAAAGATCCGAAACGGATAAGATTTCTTCAATAGCGTCCTGTTTTCCCAAAAAGCGAACATCTTGACTCACGCCCAGCTCCCGTGCTAGCTCCTCGGTATTATGACGCTCAGGTCCATCACCCACCATCAGCAACTTGCTCGGCAGCACATCGTTCACCCGTTTAAAGATACGTACCACATCCTGCGTATTCTTTACCTTCCGGAAGTTGGAAGTATGCGTAATGACGCGCTCATTGCCGGGGGCGATGGCGCGCTTGAAATGCTCCTTGCTCTTGTTGTGGAACCGCGAGAAATCGATGAAATTGGGGATCACTCGGATATCGCGGTTAACATCAAAGTATTCCAAAGTCTGTTCCCGTAAATTTTCTGAAACGGTTGTTACACCGTCCGATTGGTTAATGGAGAACGTCACCACAGGGCTAAAACTCTTGTCTTTTCCAACAAGTGTGATGTCCGTTCCGTGCAAGGTGGTAACCACAGGAATATTTATGCCGTGCGAGGCAAGAATCTGTTTAGCCAAGTAGGCCACAGAAGCATGCGGGATGGCGTAGTGCACATGTAGCAAATCCAACTTTTCGAATTTGACTACATCCACTAGCTTGCTGGCTAAGGCAGACTCGTATGGCGAAAAATCAAATAGCGGGTATTGCGCCATCGACACCTCGTGGTAATATAGGTTTTCGGAAAAGAAATCTAAACGGGCAGGTTGTGAGTAGGTGATAAAATGTATTTCATGGCCGTTAGAAGCCAGTGCTTTACCGAGCTCTGTGGCCACCACACCGCTTCCTCCGAATGTAGGATAGCATACGATACCGATTTTCATATGAATAGTTTGTTTTTAATCACGGAGATTATCCAATAATTTGCTTGGGTGAAAAATCATCAATGCGAAACGAATATGACCGACAAAATGTGTATATTATGTATTGCATTTGCAGTTAATTAACCGCGTAAATATAAGGATGGTTTTATAATTGTTTTGCAATAATTTAGTTGTTCATTAACTAGCAAAGCTGATGGCTATCAATCATACATTACTGTTAAAAGAAGTTGTTTTTAGCACCTCGCGCTCGGGCGGCGCAGGTGGACAACATGTTAATAAAGTGGAATCCAAGGTTTCTCTATACTGGAACCTCTTGACGTCTCCATCTATCACCTCCCATCAACGTACACACCTGACCACGAAGTTGGCCAATAGACTCAACAAGGAAGGTGTTTTGCAGCTGGATGCTTCCGACACCCGTAGCCAGGGGAAAAATAAGGAGCTGGTCATACAGCGATTCCTAACCTTAGTGCAAAACGCACTCAAAGTCGATAAAAAACGTATCAAAACGAAAATACCCAAGTCGAAGGTTTTAGATCGCTTGGATAGAAAGAAGAAGAACGCGCAAAAGAAGTCTTTACGTGGTAGAATTGATTTTGATTGATTTTAGTTGGTTGTAAAACAAGTATATGTGTTTTTATTCATCATAAACTAAAAATATAGTTGTAAAACTAATTTTTTAGTTGTAGATTTGATTTATAATCGATTATAGGCAATATTGTCTACTTTAATACATAGAGTCATGGACGAATTAAAAGAACTTACAAAAGCCGAAGAGCAGATCATGCAAGAGCTCTGGGAGATGGGTGGGGGATTTGTAAAAGATGTGATTGCACACTTGCCTGATCCGAAGCCGGCATACAATACAGTATCAACTATTATTCGCATCCTCGAAACCAAGGGTTTCGTGGCGCATGAATCATTTGGTAAAAGCCATCGCTATTTGCCGAAGATCAGTAAAGAAGAATATAAGAAATTAATCACTGGAAAACTGCTGCATAACTATTTTGACAATTCCGCTAAAAGCATGTTGTCCTTCTTCTTGGAAGAGAAGAAGATGGATGTCAAGGAACTGGACGAAATTATGCAAATCATCAACAAAAATAGATAAGGCTTAACCACCTTTATAAACATCATTATTATGGTCTATCTTATTCTCGTGAACGTTAGTTTGCTGCTATGCTATGCCTTGTACAGCATCTTTTTAAAAAAGCTCACCTTCTTTCAGCTGAATAGAATCTATCTGTTGGGGGCGGTTATCGTATCGCTGTTGATTCCCATTGGGTTATTTATTGATATGCCTCGGGGCTTCATTGCGGAAGAAGCGCTTCCACATATTGATCTGCATTTATTTATAGATGAGGAAATGTTGCTGGCAGAACAGGCAGATCGAGCAGCATCCATGCAAGATATCTTGCAGATCGTTTATTGGATAGGAGCGGGCTTAGCCCTGCTGTGGTTATGTTTTCGCTGTTCGCGGGTGCTGGCGCTGTTACGATCCGGCAAAAGCACGTTTAGCTTTGCTTTTTTCAGAACTGTGGTGCTGGCGGATCAGGTGTTGGACAATAAAGTTATTGCAGAGCATGAACAGATACATGTTGCACAGGGACATAGCTATGATCTCGTGTTTGTGGAGCTAGTGCGAGTGTTCAACTGGTTCAATCCGGTATTGCGACTCTACCTTAAAGAACTCAAATTTCAGCATGAATGTATTGCGGATGAGCAGAGCTCGGTAGATCGAGTTGCCTATGCGGAGCTCTTGGTAGCACAAGCGATGCAGGTGGAACGAAGCCATTTTTTACATGAGTTTTCCGAAAAATCATTATTAAAAAATCGAATTGCCATGTTATTTAAAGATAAAACACAAAATAAATACAAATTTCTGTACCTCTCCATCGCGCCGGTATTGGGCTTGACGCTATTGTCCACATTGGTGTTCAACAGCAGTAATGCCAAAAGTATGGTGCGTGATATTGAAAATAAGGTCGAGCAAACCACATTGAATGATTTAAAAGAGATCAATTTTGATGTTGCCAACAACAAAGATGCTGATGCATCCACAGTGGGTGAAAGTGGCGAGCCGAAGCGAACTCAGCAGGACTCTATCTACACTAACCCACAGGAGAAACCACAGGTGATGAATGCCGCATCGATCAAGGTGCTATTGGACGAGTGGGCTAATGCCGTGAAGATTAGTGCGGATGCAGCTGCTAGTCAAGCAGTAGTGTTCCGCATTTTGGTCGAGCGCGACGGGCGGGTAAGTCGTGCCTTTGCGACGACAAAAGTCGGCGACCAAGAGAAAGAGATTCCTGCAGACCAGTTGGTTGCGAGCAAATGGAAACCAGCGCGGGATAATGGTAAAGCTGTACGTTCATGGACCACGGTATATACATCCTTTGATAAAAACAACGACCAACAAAAGGTCGCCTCCAAGGCGGTTTTGATCGAGGCATCTTCAAAATATACCGCCCAACAGCAGGATAGTATCCGTGCGAAGGCAATGGAAAATGAACGTAAGATCTTTACAGCCACGGAGGTAAATCCGGAACCGGTAGGAGGACTTGCCCAATTCAGAAAGTGGATAGGTGACAATTATAGCTATCCGCAAGCAGCGATCGATGCGGAGTTGAAAGGGCAAATGGTTGTTTACTTTATTGTGGAGGCCGATGGCGAGCTTAGTAATTTTAAGGTAATCAAAGATTTAGGACATGGGACGGGAGAAGCCGCCTTGGATGTTTTGCGTAAGGCGACAAACTGGAAACCCGGCATTCAAAACGGTCGGACAGTTCGCGTAGCCTACACGCTTCCTATCACCTTAAATTTAGAGCGCGACAAGAAAGGGTAAGGTGCTATGCATAGGGGGGCTGACGACACATTTTTATATCATATTATATATGGGCAAAGCGCTTGATTCATTGTCAAACTGTTCGAGATCAGGAGGCTAGCATTGTTATGAAAGTTTTGTTTTTCTTTTTAACTGTTTTAGGCTTAGTATCCTGTAGGAATTATCCATTTGCAAAAAATGGTCACTTTATAGATGGTGTAGACGAGTATTTCAATTTGACTCAGCAAACCAATGTATGGCTCTATATGGACTACTTAGCCTATAATGGCAATTACGGAGTGCGCCTCGACAGTCTTTATCCTAAGGATCGAGATATTTTTAAGCGGCTTGGCTTGAAGGGCAGGGCCGTGCGTGTACTCTTTACGGCCAAGCCAAAGAATAGGCTGAACTATCATCTTGCCGTGCTGCAACATCGACGTAGCGGCTTTGATTACAGCCACTACGAGAAGTTTCAAGGAAAGCAGGGCTTTTACTTTTATAAAGACTTTGAACTGGATTTCCTCGTTGTTCGGCATGTAGTAATTCCCAGTGCACATCACAAATTGATGAGTATGGTATATTATGTCGATAAAGACAAACATGCAAGCGATGGATTTAAGATGCTGAACTATTTAGCAGAAATCAATGCGCAAGAATTGCAGCTGGATGAGGGCTTCCGTAATTTTTGGCAAATCACGGACTGTCAGGATGATAAGGTTGATCTGACCTTTAAAATCAGGCAGGAGCTGACAAAGAAGGAAAAAATCGTGTACCTGCAAATGTATACACTATATGAAAATAGTCGTGGCATTTCGTATGCGAAGATCTTGACTAGGAAAGATCCCGATTCGTTGTCGCTGGCTCTTTGTCCGAATACTTACGCCTTGGAGTACAGAAATGAACGCGCTCATTTGTTACATACGGATACGCTTTATATAGCCAAGTAATGGCTAGCGGTATAAGCTTATATTTCCGTTCTTATGAGCCTCCAATGCCGTTTGGTGGGATGTTTATCGCCAGCATCTCACCAAACGTTATTGTAACCGATTAAGCTCACGCTGCAGGTGCTCAATTTTTGCTAGGAGATGTCGCGCCACCTCGATACCCTGTATGTTAAGCTCGAGCTCATAATGCCAGTTTGCAAATTGTTCCAATAAGATGAGCTGCTCTTCATCAATAAATTCGATTTCCTCTTCGGTGATTAGTTCGATCAAACCACTTGAGGAAAGTTCCCGCACAAATTGCATTTCTATTTGATGGGAATGGCATACATCGTATATCTTTATCCAAGTACGTTCCATAGTTTTATTTTCGTTTGTTGGCCAGTTGCTGGAAGAGCGCTATTTCTTCCGTCGATAAATCGGTGGGCAGCTTAACCTGCAGGCTTATAAAAAGATCGCCGTATTCATTTTCTTTTTTGTATACTGGAAATCCTCGCCCTTTCAACCTTATTTTGCTGCCGTTCTGTGTTTCTGGTTTCACCTTTACTTTGATCTTGCCGGAGAACGTTTCCACCAACAGTTCCCCGCCAAGCAGCATAGTGTAAAGGTCTACTTCCTGTGTTTTATAGAGATCATTGCCTTGACGTTGAACCTGCGGATCTGTTTTGATATCAAATTGGATAAATAGGTCGCCAGCGGGGCCACCGTTTATGCCATCGGCACCTTGGCCTTTGAGCCTTATTTTTTGCCCGCTTTCTACACCTGCAGGAATAGTAATGCGTATATTCTTTCCATTGACTGTGAAGGTCTGCTGATGTGTACTGTAGGCTTGTTGTAAAGTCAGCTCCAGCACCGAGTTGTAGTCGTTGCCTCTAAATTTAGCTTGACGCCCGCCGCCAGAGCGGCTTCCGAACATCTGCTCGAAGAAATCGGAAAACTCGCCAGTGTCGTAGTTACCGTTGTAGCCGCCAAAATCAAAACCTTCAAACGGGTTGCCTGTCGTTTGTCCTGCTTGTTGACTGCGCTGTTGGCGTGAAGCCTGTTCATAGGCTTCGCCATGTTTCCAGTTCTCGCCATATTGATCGTATTTTTTTCGCTTCTCGGAGTCGGTTAGCACCTCGTTGGCCTCATTGATTTCCTGAAACTTTTGCTTGGCAGCCTCGTCATTGGGGTTCATGTCTGGGTGGTACTTTCGTGCCAGCTTTCGGTAGGCCTTTTTAATGTCATCTGCTGATGCGCCTTTGTCCAGTCCCAATACCTTGTAATAATCTACAAATGCCATAAGTATATGTTGTATAAGCATAAAACAATCGATCAGGCATATTGTTCGCACGAAAGTGCCGCCACAGATCGGCAAAAAAAATCCCACCTACTAGAGGATGGGATTTTTGCAGTGGAAAGACCACCTATGTTATGGCGCGAAAGCTTTTAAGCTTGCTTATTCTTTGTTGCTATCTACGGCGAGGCGTTTATCACGATTTGCAATGTCCCAAGCCGTATGGAAGACCAATTTCTCGCGCTTGACCATCATCGGGAAGTCGATCTTATCGACCGTGTCTTCTGGCGTATGGTAGTGCGGATGCAGTCCCGAGAAATAAAAGGTCACCGGGATGTTGTGCTTGGCAAAATTGTATTGATCGGACCGGTAGTAAATCCGCATAGGATCTTTCGGATCGTCATACATATAATCCAGCTCCATTTTCGTGTATTGCTCATTCGCCTTTTTGTTGATGGCATACAACTCCGAACTCAACTTATCTGATCCGATAACATGGAGGTAATCATGGTTTCCGTCTAGGTGTTTATCATCGATGCGACCAATCATATCCATATTCAAACAGGTGACGGTGTTGGCCAATGGAAACACCGGGTTTTCGGAATAGAACTGTGAGCCCAAAAGCCCTTTCTCTTCGGCCGCGAAGGCAATAAATAGAATGCTTCTACGTGGTCCTTTACCATCTTTTTTTGCCTGCGCGAAAACGCGAGCCAATTCCAAGACACCTGTTGTTCCCGAGCCATTATCGTCTGCGCCCGGAAAGATCGTTCCATCGGCAGTAATGCCATCATGGTCATGGTGACCAGAAATAACAACAATTTCATCTTTCAAGTCCGTACCTTCTAGAAGTCCCAACACATTCGGATCGGCAAAGTGTTCTTGCGTTATCCCCATTTTTGCCTTTACCGTTATCGGAATAGCGAAGCTGCTGGGGTTCTTCTTTTGTTGATCAACTGTTGTTTGTTTCTGTGCCAAGATGCTGTTGGCGATATCCAGCGTAATGTTAACGACTGGAGGGCTTTGTGTTCCCTCGTTCGCAGCCTTAGCATTGTCGAGCATAAATCTGCCTGCCGTCAATCGATCGCTGAATCGCGAAATCATCTGTGCCACGGTGCTGCTGGTGGCTAAGATCATTTTCGGCTGCGCCTTGGCCAGCTCTTGCAAACGTTTGAAGCGGCTGCTGGCCCATTCCGAGGGTTTGTCCGTTCCGGTGATGCGGGAGTTGCCTTTCTCGTCTAGCGGCTCGCCTTCATTGATCAGCAAAACAATCTTTCCGCGAATGTCCAACCCGGCTAAATCATTGTGTTTGGCATCTTGAATGCCATATCCGACAAAAACAATTTCGGAGGCATCAAAAATATTTTCCTTGTTATCGCCCTGCACAAAGAGATCCTTCCCGTTGGCATATGCTTTTCCATCGATGGCAAATTGCTGCACCAGGTAGGAGGTGCGCACCAGTTTTAACGGTTGGAAGTAGCTTCCTTCAACTGGAGCCTTTAAGCCAAAGGATTTAAATTGTTTGGCAATATATTGAACCGTTTTCTCGCCCCCTTTTTGTCCAGTACCTCGGCCTTCAAAAGCCGGCGACGCGAGCAAGGTAAGGTGTGCCTTTGCCGATTCTTGCGTAAGTAGATTAGCATACTCGACCTGTACGGGGTCTTGCGCAATAGCACAGCTATATAGTGCAGGCACTAATGCGATGGCCTTAATCCAGTTTTTAAACATTTTATCTTAAGTTTAGCTGCAAGCAATTTTGTTTACACGGGTGGCATGTCTTCCGCCTTCAAAATCAGTCGTCACAAACGTACTCACGATTTTTTTCGCAAGTGCGATGTCGATGAAACGTGCGGGGATACAGATCACATTGGCATTGTTGTGTTGGCGGGCCAAGGCTGCAATCTCGTTTTGCCAAGCGATAGCTGCACGTATGCCTTGGTGCTTGTTGGCTGTGATGGCCACACCGTTAGCGCTTCCGCAGATCAGTACGCCAAGCTCATTATGTCCGTCTTCGACGCTCGATGCCACCGGGTGGGCAAAATCTGGATAATCCACAGAGTCGCCTGTCGCCGGCCCGAAATCTTCTACCTCAAAGCCTTCCGATTTTAGAAATTCTATTAAGGCTGTTTTGTATTCAAATCCAGCATGATCACTTCCTATTGCAATTTTCTTTGACATGTTAAGGTTATTTTTTATAAAATTCTTTTTCCGCTTGTAGCTTTTTCTTTTTGACATTGGCAGACACCATGATACTCAATTCATAGAGTAGGAACATCGGTGCACTTACCGTAAGCAAGGTTATCACGTCTGCCGTAGGTGTGATAATTGCTGCTATAATTAAGATGATTACCGTTGCATAGCGGCGGCTAGCACGCATAAACTCGGGTGTCATCAAGCCTATTTTCGAAAGAATGAAGATCAGGATGGGCAGCAAAAACACCACTCCACAACCCAAGGTCAATGTAGCGATGGTTGAGAGGTAAGAGTCTATCGTGATCTGGTTGGTGATCTCTTCACTTAAAGAAACATTCGCCAAAAAATTGACCGAAAGTGGTACTACAATGTAATAGCCAAATAATGCTCCTAAGACGAAGAGTATGGATGCGTAAACGACAAATCCTTGTGCTGATTTACGTTCGATATCCGTTAAGGCCGGTTTGATGAACAGCCATACTTCAAATAAAAGGTAGGGAAATCCAAGGGCCAAGGCCATCAGCAAACAGGAGTTTATTTGTAGCATAAACTGTCCCGCCAGCTCGGTATTGATAATATTGAACGGTATTTTTTCCACACAGAAGCCGTCGAGGCTGAGCAGATCGCCTACTTTACACATCATTCGGTAGGTCCAAAAATCCAAATTTTTGGGACCCATGATGATGTCGTTGAAAACAAAATCGTAGAACGAGAAAGAAAGGATAGCGAACACCGCTATCGCTATAACAGAGCGGATGATATGCCATCTGAGAACCTCAAGATGATCAAAGAAAGACATTTCTGCCTCTAGATTTTTCCCCTTATCTTTTATTGCTTTAATTAGATCGTTAGACTTCGACATCGTAAATTTTTAAATGCAGATAGAAACAAAAATACCATTCTTATTGATAAGAATGGTATTTTAAAACTATGTAAAAGAAATTTTATTAAATTTCATCTTCAGGATATTCCGTTAAGTCGAAAGTCTCCATGAATTTGGTGGTGAAATTGCCCGCTCTGAAGTTCGGGTCGCGCATTAGGCGTAGGTGCAAAGGAATAGTAGTTTTGATACCTTCGATCACAAATTCGCTCAGGGCACGCTCCATCGTGTTGATTGCTTCTTCTCGTGTTTGCGCCACTGTGATCAGCTTCGCAATCATCGAGTCGTAGTTTGGTGGAATAGTATATCCAGCATATACGTGCGTATCAACGCGCACACCATGTCCGCCCGGTGAATGAAAGTTCGTGATCTTCCCCGGTGATGGGCGGAAGTTATTGAAGGGATCCTCGGCATTGATACGGCACTCGATGGCGTGCATCGTTGGCTCGTAGCTTTTTCCGGAGATCGGAATACCTGCGGCAACTTTAATTTGTTCTTTGATCAAATCGAAGTTAATCACCTCTTCGGTTACTGGATGCTCTACCTGAATACGGGTGTTCATCTCCATAAAGTAGAAGTTGCGGTGTTTGTCCACCAGAAATTCGATGGTTCCGGCACCTTCATAGTTTACCGCTTGGGCACCCTTGATTGCCGCTTCACCCATTTTGGCGCGCAACTCTGGCGTGATGAACGGCGAAGGGGCTTCTTCGACCAATTTCTGGTGACGACGTTGGATGGAACAATCGCGCTCGGAGAGGTGACACACCTTGCCGTATTGGTCACCAATTACTTGGATCTCGATATGGCGTGGCTCTTCGACGAATTTCTCCAAATAGATACCATCGTTGCCAAAGGCCGCCGCCGCTTCCTGACGTGCCGAATCCCAGTTTGGTTCAAACTCTTCGTCTTTCCAGATGATACGCATACCCCGTCCACCACCACCTGCGGTGGCTTTGATGATGACCGGGTAACCGATTTCTCCAGCAAGCTTGATACCTGTTTTTACATCAGGAATAAGACCTGCCGATCCAGGAACGGTAGGTACACCTGCTTTCTTCATCGTGTCTTTGGCCGATGCTTTATCGCCCATTTTTTCGATCTGATCGGCAGTAGCGCCGATAAATTTGATGCCATATTCCGCACAGATGGCCGAAAATTTAGCATTCTCGGATAAAAATCCGTACCCTGGGTGAATGGCATCCGCGTTGGTCAACTCGGCCGCCGAAATAATATTCGGGATGTTTAAATACGAATCTTTACTGGCAGGAGGACCAATACAAACTGCCTCATCGGCAAAACGCACATGCAGGCTGTCTCGGTCGGCAGTGGAATATACCGCTACACTTTTAATGCCCATTTCGCGACATGTACGAATGATACGAAGGGCAATCTCTCCTCTATTGGCTATTAATATTTTTTTAAACATAGATAAATAACGTTGTTACTGTATGCGAATATTCGCGATGAATTGGGCTTTCCTAAAGAAAACGCAATTAGCTAGGATCAACCAAGAATAATGGTTGGTCATATTCTACAGGCTGTGCATCATTTACTAGAATTTTTACGATTTTACCCGAAACTTCGGATTCGATTTCGTTAAAAAGTTTCATTGCTTCTACAATACATAATACTTTACCTGGCGCAATTTCATCACCCACATTGGCAAACAACGGTTTTTCTGGTCCTGCAGCGCGGTAGAATGTACCGATCATCGGCGACTTGATGGTGATCAGATTAGACGCTTCTGCTGCTGCGGCCACCGGTGCAGAAGGTGTAGCGGCTGCTGGAGCTGCTGCGGCAACTGGAGCTGTCGCAGGTAATGCTACCGGACTTGGAACCGTAGCCGTTACATAAGTCGGCTCTTGATTCGTCTTTATGGTAATTTTAAAGTCCTTTTCTTCGATAGCGACTTCATTCACGCCTGATTTTGAAACGAATTTTATCAGATCTTGAATTTGTTTAATATCCATACTCATATTTCTAGTAGGTTTTATGTATAAATTTCTTTCGATGAATTGTTAAAGTTAAGCAAATATTATGATTTTGTGTAAGCCCACTTTAGGTAAATAGAACCCCAGGTGAAGCCACCGCCAAAAGCGGCAAGAATCAAATTATCGCCCTTTTTTAGTTTGTCTTCCCATTCCCAAAGACATAGGGGAATGGTTCCACTGGTGGTATTCCCATATTTGTGGATATTGACCATCACTTTTTCTTCGGGTAAACCAGCACGTTCAGCGGTCGCATCTATAATGCGCTTATTTGCTTGATGGGGTACAAGGTAGCTGATGTCGTCGGAAGTAAGGTTGTTGCGTTCCATCACTTCAACAGCCACATCCGCCATATTGGTTACCGCAAATTTAAATACGGTGCGTCCTTCTTGGTAAGCATAGTGCAAGCCCGCATCAACCGTTTGATGTGTAGCAGGATTCAGCGACCCGCCACCTTTGATGTTCAAGAAAGGACCTCCAGCGCCATCTGTCTTCAGCACGGCATCAATAAGTCCGTTGCCTTCGTCGTTCGGCTCCAATAGCACACATCCACAGCCATCACCAAAGAGGATACAGGTGTTACGGTCTTCATAGTTGACCACCGACGACATCTTGTCGGCGCCTACCACCAATACCTTCTTGTGTTTTCCCGATTCGATGAATTGCGCCGCTGTTGTTAAGCCAAATAAAAAGCCTGAACAGGCTGCCTGTAGGTCGTAGCCCCAAGCCTTTTTTGCGCCTATTTTCTCAGCAAGGATATTTGCCGTGGCTGGAAATAGCATATCCGGTGTGCTGGTGCAAAAAATAATGAGCTCAATGTCGTTGGCGGTAATCCCTCTTTTCTTTAGCAAACCCTCTACAGCCGGAACAGCAAGATCAGACGTGGCTTTTCCCTCGCCTTTAAGAATCCTGCGCTCTTTGATGCCCGTGCGCGAAACAATCCACTCGTCGTTCGTGTCAACCATGGTTTCCAGTTCCTGATTGCTCAGGATGTAGTCGGGCACATAGCCGTTCACTGCTGTAATAGCAGCATGTATTTTAGACATATAAAATTAGTTGAAAGCAGACCTGATCTTATCGATAAATTTGGATTCGATCATGTCCTTTGAAAGTAAAACCATGTTTTTGATAGCTTCAGGGGTAGATATCCCATGTCCGATGATCACGGGAGCGTTGACACCCAAGATGGGGCTGCCTCCATATCGTTCGTAGTTGAACCTGTCAAAAAAATCATCCTTCATTCCCTTTTTCAAGGTAACCACATAAAAAGATTCAGCCAATTTCAAGACCACGTTGCCCGTAAAGCCGTCGCACACGTAAACGTCAGCGAGATCCGTGAATAGATCACGACCTTCCGCGTTGCCGATGAAATTGATCTTGGTGTTTTCTTTTAATAGGGGGTAGGTGGATATTGTTAAGTTATTTCCTTTTTCTTCTTCTTCACCAATGTTCAATAAGCCCACTTTTGGATCTGTCAAGCCATACACATGTTGTGCATATAAGCTGCCCAATAGGGCAAACTGGTTCAACATTTCGGGTTTACAGTCTGCATTGGCTCCCACATCCAACAGGATGCCATAACCGCTTTTGATCTTAGGAACGTTTGTCGCTATAGCGGGGCGCAACACCCCAGGGATTGTTTTTACACTGAACATAGCACCAACTAACATGGCGCCGGTATTGCCCGCCGAGGAGAAGGAATCGATCTCTCCATTTTTCAATAGCTCAAAACCTTTCGCGATACTTGAATTGGGCTTTTGGCTGATGGCTTTCGTAGGGTGCTCGTGCATACCAATGGTATCAGGAGCATGTATGTAGTCAAAATCATCTGGATTTGCTCCAGCCTGTTTTAATCGCTCGACGGTATCGTTTTGATCGCCGATAAGAACAAGACGCTGATCATCTTGCAATAATTGCTGGGCCTCGATAGCACCAGTTATCGTAGAGTCGGGGGCATAATCGCCACCTAAAACGTCTAAACCAATCTTCATCCGTTATTATTTTTAAATCAATAATACGCAAAAACATCCCAAATTAAAGTATAAAAATCAAATTTTACACCTATTTGGGATGTTTAATCTCTTTGAATGATGTCGTTAGACAGTAGCAGTGTTGTCAATAATTAACTTACCGTTATAGTATAAATTACCATCTACTGTGTAAGCACGGTGTGGAGTGTGTACCGCTCCAGTTTCTTTGCATACGGTCAACGTAGGTCTTTCTGCCTTATAATGTGTTCTTCTTTTATCTCTTCTGGATTTCGAAGTTTTACGCTTTGGATGTGCCATCTCGTATTTCTGTTTTAGTTATTTTTAATATTCTTTAATATATCCCAACGCGGGTCTATCTTTTCTTCTGTATTATCTTCCTGCTCCTCATCGCCGTCCGTATGTATTTTGGCCAACATCTCGGGGTCACAGCTCAAATTTACACCCTGTTCTGTACATTTACTGTAGTAGGGCACGCGAACGTTGATGTATTCGTACAGTAGCTCAGCAATATCCAATTCGTAATCGGTTTTGGATAACACCAATACTTCCTCGGTATTGCTTTCCCAATCTTCATCGGTGAACTTTACCAGAACACGCTCTTGAAAATCTAAGGGAGCATCAAAGTCAGCTAGGCATACATCGCAGCTCAGCTGAATCATGCCGTAGATGTGAAAGTTGACAACCAGCATGTTTTCCTGCTTCTGCAACTCTACGTCTGCTTTCAATTTTCCCTTTTTTACAAGGCTATGTTCATAACAATCAAAGAACTTATCGTCAATCTCAAAATCAAACTCATGTTTTCCTGCTGCAAGACCGGAAAACGGAATTCTATACTGTTTTAGATATTTCGAAACCTGCATTTGAGCCTGCAAAATTAATTATTAATTTGTTAAAAAGGAAACTTTTTTGCAAAATTATTGCTCCTCGTCTCCATAGTAATATTTCCCCAACTCGATCTTGGGCCGACCATTTGCCATACGCCATTTGTTGGTGTCGCGCAAGGAGTAGGCACAGCCACAGTATTCCTGCATGTAGAACTTCTCTTTCTTGCTTACTTCCAACATACGGGCGGATCCGCCTTTCTTGCGCCAGTTGAACGTCCAGTATTCCATGTCGGGATGCCGGGATGCCGCGCGAAGGCCACAGTCATTGATCTGCTCCATGTTTTTCCAGCGAGAGATACCCAAGGAGCTGGATATGACGTCGAAGCCATGAGCCGCAGCATATTCGGCCGTTTTCTCGAAACGCATGTCAAAGCACATGGTGCAACGGATGCCGCGCTCGGGCTCCTGCTCCATGCCCTTGGCCAAGTCAAACCAGTGATCCACATCGTAATCCGCATCGATAAAAGGGATATTGTGTTTTTCGGCAAAGCGTATATTCTCTTCCTTGCGCAAGTCGTATTCTTTACGCGGGTGTATGTTGGGGTTGTAGAAATAGATGGTAAAATTAATATCCGACGCGATAAGCGCTTCCATTACCTCGCCCGCACAGGGCGCACAGCAAGAGTGCAACAGTAGCTTCTTGCCTTCATTGGGAAGGGCTAGTTTCTCTCTTTTGAATTCCTTGTCGCTCATGTTTCCTCGTAATTACCCTGCAATTTTACGGAAAACCTAAAGATTTTACAAAACTTAACAGCTGTTAATGGCAGGAAGCGACCTATCTAGCCGTTTATTTTTATATTTTTGTAACATTATAATCGTGTAATTTATGTGGAAAAGCGCTATATTAATTAAGGTCTGCTGTGCGATGGCACTGCTTATCGGCTTTTACGCCTGCGAGCGGAACGATGCAGAGCCTAATCTGGAGATGCGAAAATTTACCCGCTTATATGTTTCTTTTGAACAGTATAATACCTCCAACCTAGGTGTTCCAGATACGAATATGCGTACCATCTATCCGGCAGATTCCTCGGAATTCAACTTCACATTGAAGCATGTTTCTCAAGCAAAAGGAGGTGGCCCTATTTATTTCCACCCCCGGCTAGAAGCCCTTTTTCAGGCTAGTGCAAACTTGAATGGTATCAATGATACAGCGGTGTTTAGTATGAGTGTTGGCGCGACGAATGGCGTGCTTCAGAATCTGGGAGAGATGGGGAACAGAACCTATAGTGCGGTACGTGGATTAGCCTATCACGAAGCCACTAATCGCCTGTTTATCGTGAATGGATCTGGTACCAATGCGGGCATTTATGTAGTGAATACGCCTAAAAGTAGACGAGGGCATGTGCAGCCAGTAAAGCGTTTGCGGATGGTAGGAAGGCAGATGTGGGGAGCCGCCTATGCTGATGGTAAACTGTTCACTTCTAGCTTGGGTACGAATTTGGGAATAAATGTTTTTGACAGTATCGCCACGGTTTTTGTTCCAACCTCAGATTCTACACGAAGAGATTACAAGCCCAGAAAGACTCTCCAAATAGCTGGTGCCCGCAACTTACGCGGCATATCTTATGATACCGTAAAGAATGTGCTTGCCGTAGCTGAATTTGGTGATGGTAGTGTGGGCTCGGGGCGTATCTTAATTTTCGATAATTTCTCCTCGCTAATTGATCAAGAAGGAGCTACTATAACACCAACCCGTATCATAACGGGCCCAGCTACTAAATTGCGAGCGCCAGTGGATGTCGTGATTGATCCGCGTGAAACGGGTGTCTACCTCTATGTAGCTGATCGCTCGGCACTCGCCGTTTTTCGCTTCCGTATTGATGATGATGGCAATGTAGCACCAAATCAGGAAGCAAGCACCGGCACACAAATACCCGTAGGCTTGGCGTTGGATGCTCGCGTTTATCCTATGCCTGGTCAATAAGGTCAAGGAGCACTTGCACCTCTTGCCGTTTTTCGATATTGTCGATATGATCGTAGGCCGCAATTAGGTTGCGAAGCACGCGTTTGATGATGGCCAAGTTGCTGCAGGGCTTTATATAGTCATCACTTGCGGGTAGGTTAAGCTGCTGTAAAAAAGAACGAATATCCTCCTCCCGCATAATCTGTCCGCGGTTGAACACATTGATATAGAACAACACCTCTTCTGGATTTTCCTCATTCATATAGGCCAATACAAAATGCTTGGGCAGGTTTACTCCATAGATAGGTATGTCCAGCCGTTGTGCAACAAGACTATATATGCAGGCCAACGATATCGGATTTCCCTTTTTTGTCTCAAACACTTTGTTGATAAAGGAGTTTTGTGGGGCGTGGTAATCCGAGGTGTTGCCCGATAGGCCAAATTCACGAAACAGTATGTTATTAAGAAGCTTGACCTTCTCTACAGGGCTCATGTCATACATCAGGTGATACCAAGCGCTGCGTTTCAGTTCTGCCAACTTCGTATATACCTCCTCCTCGCCGAGGTTGGGGTATTGGTAACGGTTGACGATCAGCAGACCTTCCAACAAGTCTTCCTGATTGCTTAATTTCCATAGCTGCAGGTCGTTCTGTACCTCGTTAAACTGTATCTTGTGGATGATCTGCTCGACGCGGCTCTGCAGCAGCACATCAAAAGATTCTTCCCACGATTGTTCAAGTAGGGGGATCACCTCAGGGCCGCAAGTGATCAGCTTATCTTCGAGTGCTTGGTATATTTCCGTATCGGGATCGTCCAACAGGGAAATTAATGCTTTTAATTCCTGTTCCTTCATCAAAGACGAATTTACTAATTTTTCGGAGGAATGGAAAGTGTGTCCGCAGATTTACGCTGGATATTGGTCAAGGGACGATATTAAAACGGAGGTTGGCTTGAGGAAAACAGCAGTGCGCAAGGACAGGTATCCGTTGTTGTGCACTGCTGCTTATTGCGTGTTGCGCTCGCATCTTGTCCTGCTTTCGCTTAGTCGAGCTTCAGCTGTCCATCCAGCATATTGATGATGCGTTTGCCATACTCTGCATTTTTCTCCGAATGGGTTACCTGAATGATGGTCACGCCGTCTTCGTTCAGCTGTTTGAACAGCTGCATCACCTCTTCCCCCTGCTTGGAGTTCAGGTTTCCGGTGGGCTCATCAGCAAGCAGCAGTTTGGGCGAAGCGGCCAAAGCACGCGCAATACCAACGATCTGTTGTTGCCCGCCAGATAACTGCGCCGGGAAAAGGTCTTTCTTCCCCACAATACCGAAGCGGTCGAGCATATCGGCAACAATCGCTTTGCGCTCTTTGCCCGACAGATCTTTGTAGATCAAGGGCGTTTCGATATTCTCATATACCGTCAATTCGTCGATCAAGTGGTACGATTGAAAAACATAGCCCATGTTTGATTGAAAGAGCGCCGTACGCTTCTTAGGTTTCATAGCCAGCACATCTTCGTCCATAAAATAATACTTGCCTTCATTGGGCTCATCAAGAAGACCTATAACATTCAGCAGGGTCGATTTACCCGATCCCGACGGACCCATAATGGAAACAAAATCCCCCTCCTCAATATGGAGGTTAATGTCCTTCAAAACAAAAGAGCGCGTCCCGCCGACATTATACCATTTAAAAATGTTTTCTAGTTTTATCATCGTTTAAAATCCAATATTATTGGTGTTGTTTAAGTTATGTAGCTGATCAAAGATACAAAAGGAGATTACTTATTGACCTAACTTGGCGTTAAAGTAAATCGCGATATGAGTGACCAGGTTGAGTTGAATCATGATGCTGCAATTTTCCGCATCAGCTTCCCGTAGTAATGTTCTGATTTTATTCCTTTGGCCGCTTCAAATAAGATTTTCTTCAAGTTTTCGTTGTCGGGCATTTTTTCGGCAATGTTCAGCAGCAGCTCAGACTGGTAATAGTCGGATCCTACTTTGTTGGCATAGCCGATGAGGCGTGTCCAATCGGCTTCTGTCAGCGATCTTTTGATCATGTTTTTGATGATTTCGGTTTTGTAATAATCGCTTTTCATAGCAAAGACAAGATCCAAGGTTTCGTTAAAGGCCGCACCGCCAAACGATTCCTGCTTTAACAGGTCTTTGTACACTTCGGATTGGTAGTAGTCTGATTTCATCGCTTTGATGACTCCGACGACGGATGCTGTTTGCTCACTATTGAGTTCGTTTTTCATCAACTTCTGTAATGTCGTATGTTGGTAGTAATCTGACTTCATGTTGGCAACGAGGTTTAGGTAAGCCTTGGAGGTAGCTTCTTCCAATAGATAGGTTTTCATCACGTCAGACAAGAGCTCGGCAACGTAGTAGTCGCTAGATAGGTAGCTGCTGCTGCTTTCTAGGATGCTCGTCATTTCAGGCTTACTAATACCGAGTGTCAATAGTGTAGAGAGGTATTTTTGACGGGCATAGTCGCCATGCAGTTTGGGAAGTTCGCTGAGCACACCTGCCGTTCCTTTTTTCGCATAGATACGTTTTGTGCGCGCTTCGGCATTCATACCGCGGCTGATCATCAATTCCAATGCGTTTTTTAGGAGTTTTTCATCATTGGCGTCCAGCGTATTCTTTTCCTTTCTATTGATGCGATAGATCAGTGTGCCATCCGATGCAGCGCTAATCTCCAATTTATTGGACTTTTGCTCAAAGCTGATGGATCCATTTTTGGAGAGCGATTCGATATGTTGGTCATCGTCGCCGATGTTTACATCGCCTTTTACGGTGAGCTTCGTTTTGCCGTTGTCGTCACTGGTCTCCCAAGTAAATATCTTTTTACTTATGGTTTGCGCCAAGGAGCAGGTGCTCATGGCAAAAAATAGAAATGCTGCTACTGCTATATTTTTCATGTTGGTTGGTTATTATGGATAATATGATATGTTTTAAAATGTGTCATCGTGTTTACAGATGAAAATATGTTATTCGTCGCGCAGGCTGTTTATCGGGTTGGTGCGTGCCGCACGGAAGGCACGTCCGCTAATGGTGATCAGGCTTACGAACACCGCCAAGATACCCGCGATCAGGATCGTCCACCATTCTACCGATATCCGAAAGGCAAAATTATGCAGCCAGTTCTGCATGATCCAGTAGCCTAGGGGCGCCGCCAATAGAAAAGCGATGATCACCAGCTTCACAAAATCTGCCGTCAGTAGCATCACGATTTTACCCGTCGATGCGCCCAATACCTTACGGATGCCAATTTCTTTGATGCGTTGCTGCGCTTGGAAAGCGGCGAGCGCAAAAAGACCTAAGCAGGCAATGCCGATGGTGATGAACGAGAAGAGCAGCATGGTGCGGCTGGTTTGCCTTTCCAGTTGGTAGAGGTTGGTAAAGTCGTCATCCAGAAAGTGGTAGTTGAAAGGAGCCTGTGGTTTTACCTCTTTCCATACCGATTGAATATCGCCGATGGACTGCTGCATATTGCTCCCCGAAGCAACCTTTACATAGATGTTTCCAAAGTAGTTATATTCCGGGAAAAGAACCACAGGCTTGATGTCTTCACGTAAGGATGCGAAATTAAAATCCTGTACCACAGTCTTAATGCGTCCTAAGCGGCCATTTAAATTGATCTGTTTGCCAACGGCTTGCTGTGGCGTCCATTGCAATGACTTGACCAGCTGTTCGTTAACGATAAAGCTGTAGCTGCGGGCATTGCTCGTATCGCGTGCACGTGCGATATCGCCGTCGTTCAGGTTTTCTCCGGCCAGCACGGGAATTTCGAATACCGGAACGAAATCTTTTTCGATCGGGATGGCGGTGACGCTCATTTGAAAGTCTGCCTTTTTTCCTTCCACATAGCCGATGTTGTATCCCCCCTGTATGTTTACTGGGGAATCATATGATGCGGTGAATCCCTTGACAGATGGTTGAGCAAGGAGTTTGTTTTTTAAGGTTGTCCTTTCGCTATCGGTGAGCAGGTCCCCATCAAGTACAACGATCTGTGAGCGGTCCAATCCGGTATTTTTGGTTTGTATATAGTGCAGTTGCTGCGCTGTTACCAAGGTCGCGATAATAAAGAGCGTAGAGATGGTGAATTGGATGACAATTAGTACATTTCCCAATGCAAAACCGCCTTTATTTGCTTTTGTGGTGCCTTTTAAACTTTGTATAGGCTTGAATGCGGAAATCACTAAGGCCGGCCAGCTTCCGGCGAGCAAGGCTAAGGTCAATGCGAAAATAGGGATAGCAAGGAACAGCATATTGCTGGAGCTGATATCGAGTGCGATGGACGTTCCCAAATATTGCGCAAAAAATGGCAGTAACACATGGGCTAGGCATAGCGAAATGGTGAACGCGATAAGCACCAAAAGACCACATTCGATCAGGAAATGAAAGAATAAGTTGGTGCGGCTGGCTCCCAATACCTTCTTGACGCCAATTTCTTTAGCACGCTCCGTCGATCGAGCCAGCGATAGATTGGCGAAGTTGACGCCTGTTATCAGGATGATGCCTATGGCTAGACCGGCAAATATATAGACATATAGCAGGTTTCCGCTACCGATCTGGGAATGTAGGTGGATATCTGTAATAGGTTCTATTTTCAGTTTTAAGGCGGCTCCGCTTTCGAAAACGTCGGCAAAGATTGTTTTTATGTAAGCATTGCTCTTGCTCTCTAGGGCGGGAATGGCATTTTTATCCTTCAGCAATACCAAGGTGATGTCGTTGGCACTGTGCCATACAGGTTCTTGGTAGCGCGTCAGGTGTTTATTCGACAGTATGGCCGCAAAGGGAAGTTGCGTGTAGGATGGTGGGTTGAGGACTACGCCACTTACTTTCCAAGGCTGCCCATCGATTTGCAGAATCTGCCCTAGCGCATCTTGGTTGGGGAAGTATTTGTCGGCGTAGGCTTGCGTCAGCACGATTTGGTAGGGCTCCGCAAGGGCTGTCTTGCTATCGCCTTGCAGAAACGGATAGTCGGCTACTTGAAAAAAGGCTTCATCGGCAAACCGGAACTGTGTTTCCTTGATTTCTTGGTTTCCTTTTTTTACTAAACCTTCGCTATTGTAGGGATAGATGCGAACAGCAGTTTCCACCTCGGCAAATTCCTTTTCAAGCGTCGGCGCAACGGCCGTGGGGGTGGTGGAAGCTTGGATAAATTCGTTGTCATCGGCAGACTTGTAGGCATAGGAGACGTAGGCTATTCGCTCTGCATTGGGCAAGAAGTTATCGTAACTCAGCTCATGTAGGATATACGCAGCTAGTAACAGAAAAGAGGTAATGCCTATGGTCAACCCACTGAGATTCAGTAGCGAGAATCCCCTGTTTTTTCGAATATTGCGCCATGCTATGGATATACTGTTCATACACCTGTTCGTTTAGTAAATGTTGGTTGTTAAGTAGCGTGCAAGTGCTGCGCCATTGTTTTATATTGCTTGTTTTTAGCGCTTTGTGTTTGTTGTTTCAGTTTTGAACTGTTCGATATCGAACAGTAGGCGTTCGTCTGCGGACAACCTCCAAAAAAAAGCGAGGGCATCGATTTCTTTTTCCAGAGGGAATGCTGCCTTTCAATATGCATCTGTTTGACTTCTGCATGGATATGAGATATTTCCTGTAGGAGATGTGTTGATGCGGTTGTGAAGCTTGCTGTCAACCCATAGAAAGCAGACAAATGATATGGGTAAAAAGGCAAAACTTATGGGAAATGCGTCAACTGCATAGTGAAAAGAGATAAAACATATTGGAAAGGTGCTTTTTCATGTCGTAAAGCCGCTTTTTCAATTGTGATCTTTTGGAAAAGGGTATCAAATAGTGCCAAAAATTTCGACCGAAGACGAAAAAATTGGCACTATTTGACCCCCTTTCTTCTGTTACGTGTGTTTAGCTTTGTAGAAGCGATGCGTGGTGCACCCTGTATTAAATAAGTATGGTGATGATAAAACCTGTTTTAAAATTTAAGAAAATGCGGGAAGCGAATTTCCTGCGTTATGCAAACAATGTAGTTGCGCGTATGGAGGAGAATGTATCTCTTTTTCCGGATTGTGAACCTCCGTTATCGGTGTTGAAAGGCACTTTGCACCGGCTGTCACGCGCTATGGCCGAAGCACAATTTCGTGATATGCGCAGTGTGGCTATCAAAAATCAGTTGTTGCGTATCCACAAGGAACAGCTGTACCGGTTGTCTTTGTATATCGCACAGGTGGCTCAAGGTGATCCTTCGATTATTCTATCGGCAGGCTTTGCAACCAATAAGCCTTATGCAACAATTGGTGCAGCGCCCAAGCCACACAACTTACGGGTGCAGGTTCAAATGCAACGGCCAGGATGCGTGCGCTGTCGGGTGGAGGTGTGGAAGAAAGCCGCTGGATGTCGTTTTGAATACCGAAAGGTGGGCGATGTGTTGTGGAACATCCTTTTCACCACGAAGTCTTCCTGTGAAATCAGCGGATTGCAGTCTTTGGAGCAGCATGAGTTTCGCGTAGCCTACACGAGCAGTAACCCCACGATAACTTACAGCTCGGTTGTACGCTCTTATGTGGTCTAGCCTGTTGGATATAGGTTGCTAGCAGTTTGTGGGATGTGTTGATCGGCTGTAATTTTGCTTATGAACTTTGGTCACCTATACTGAAT